>Ga0326728_10002069_pt1 | contig 68277 bp, 55 predicted proteins | sample MB3enrmetagenome_FD_207602 | JGI IMG/M metagenome (GOLD analysis project Ga0326728, IMG submission 207602) | Lab enriched peat soil microbial communities from McLean, Ithaca, NY, United States - MB31MN | ecosystem: Environmental > Terrestrial > Soil > Wetlands > Peat | place: USA: New York... | reverse complement strand
ATCAGCTTTCCACTTGTTCAGCGGAAAGGTTTGTTCACAAATGACAGGGGTTTACGGGCCGAAGCCATTCATCCCCCACGCGGCGTCGCTCCATCAGGGTTTCCCCCATTGTGAAAAATTCTCGACTGCTGCCACCCGTAGGTGTCTGGACCGTGTCTCAGTTCCAGTGTGGCTGGTCGTCCTCTCAGACCAGCTACCCGTCATCGCCTTGGTGGGCCGTTACCTCACCAACTAGCTGATAGGCCGCGGGTTTATCATGAAGCGCCAGGCCTTGCGGTCCCCAGCTTCAGCCGGACAGAGATGCCTCCGTCCGGCCACATTCGGTATTAGCTCGCCTTTCAGCAAGTTATCCCCAACTTCACGGCAAATTACCCACGTGTTACGCACCCTTGCGCCGCTCCAATTGAAAAGTATTGCTACCCTCCAACCAGCGCTCGACTTGCATGTCTTATCCACGCCGCCAGCGTTCGTTCTGAGCCAGAATCAAACTCTCCGTTAAAAACGTTAGCTTGAATCTCGTCCGGGGGTTAGCCGGACTGATTTTGCAATTTTAAAACTCTCTGATGCGCGCCAAACTAACAGGCGCGCCCCAAAGGGGCTCTCACTATTCGCACAATTCAATTTTCAATGAGCATCGGGTGTTTCCACCCAAAATCCTTCCCTTCCACGGGACAAAAATCCCTGAGTGCCGAATTTTCCTGCTTCATTCGGCATCTCAGTGCCTTTGCTTATCGTTGAACCAACTTATCCCCTCAACGCTGGATTGTCAATGGGTATTTTTACTACCCTTCCCCCCATCTTGGGGGAACTCTTCCAGCTTACCATCTCCAAACACCCGCGCAAGCCTTTTTTTCATTTTTTTTGCATTTCTTTTCACCCCCGCCAGTTTTGAAGCGTCCCCGCCCAGGTGCGGCATGGAAAAAACCCCGATTCCAGGAAGCAGCTCACGAATGGCATTGATATTGCTCCGTGACGACAAATCCGGCTTCCTCTCCGGCATCATCACAATCTTAAACTCCTTTACTCCAACGGATTGCATATATTTTGCCGCCAATAATGTGTGGTTAATCGTCCCCAGACAATTCGGCGCCACGAGGACTGTTTCGCAGCGGAGAAGTGAAATTAAGTCCGCCGCCGCGTAATGGTCTCCCAATGGCGCCAGCACCCCGCCGCAGCCTTCCACCAGCAGGAATTCGGCCCGCTGGCTCAGTCGCCGAATCGCCCGCAAGGCGCGGCGCAGGGAAATCCGCGCCCCGTGATTCTCCCTGGCCGCGACCCACGGGGCCAGCGGCCGGTCGAAGAAGAACGGGTTGGTTTGGGCCAGCGTCAGATCCTCTTTTTGGAGCCGTTGCAGCAGGCGGGCGTCGCGGCGCGAACCGGAGCAAAACGGTTTCATGGCCAGGGCGTCATGCCCTTCCTCGCGCAAATGGCGCAGCAACAGCGCTGTCAAAACTGTTTTTCCGACCCCGGTGCCGGTGCCGGTGATGAACAGGATTCGGCCCACAGGAACAGGCTCTCAGGCGGTTTTTCCGGTGCGCAGATACTCCTGCACCTGGGCGCGGACGATTTCAAGGTTGGCCGCCGCCTGGGCCATAAAGGCGTCGGCGCCGGCCAGGTCGCCCTTGCGCCCGCGCGTCTCCAATTCCCGGAGGGGAGTCACCATGGCCGACATGCCGCACGTCAGGCTGGCGCCGGCCAGTTTGTGGGCCAAATGATCCACGTCAGCCGCCGCGCGCTTTTCCAGGGCGGCGCCCAGGGCGGGCAATATCTCCCTGGCCTGCTCGAAATAGAGATTGGCCAGGTCCTGCAGGAAGCCGGGGTCCTCGCCGGCAGCGGCGCGCAATTGTTCAAAATCCACCGACGGTTCGGCGCCGGCGGCTGGCAAATGGCTTTCGTTGGGTGTCATTGGTGTTGGTATTCGCGGACGTAAGTGCCGACTTTGCTGCGGGTTAATTCCAAATGGCGGCTGGTTTGGGCAAACAACGCCTCGGCGTTGGTCAGGCGGCCTTCCTTGCCCTGGCGTTCCAGCTCGCGCAAGGGCAGAACCATGGCTGACATGCCGCAGGCCAAACTGGCGCCGACGAGTTTGTGGGCAAAATGATCCACATCTTTGGCCGAGCCGGCCGTGATGGCTCCCCGCAGGCCGTTCATCAAATCCTTGGCCTGGGCGAAGTAAAGCTCCACCAATTCCTGCAACATCGCCGGGTCTTCATTGGCGGCCGCTTCCAGTCTTTCCAGATCCACCAGGTCATTGCCGCGGGTCGCCTCCGGCGGCGCAAAATCGGCGCCGGTATCGGCGACCGCCGCGGCCTCCGGCTGCGGAGCGCGCTCCAGCGCTTTCTTCAACTCAGTGTCCTTGACCGGTTTGGAGAGGTAATCGCTCATCTGCGCGGCGAGGCATTTCTCCTGGTCGCCCTGCATGGCGTTGGCCGTCATGGCGATGATGTAAACGGGCTTCCGGCCTTCCGCCTTTTCCCGCAACCGAATCTGCTCCGTCGCTTCGTAGCCGTCCATTTGCGGCATCTGGCAGTCCATCAGAATAACGTCATAGGGTTTTTGGCCCGCCATTTCCAAGGCCTCCGCGCCATTGTTGGCCACGTCGGGCGTGTAACCGAGTTTCTTCAATTGGGCGACAGCCACCCGCTGGTTGATGAGATTGTCCTCCGCCAGAAGGATGCGGAGTGGGTAGGTGGCCAGCACAATGGGTGGCTTGGACCCCGGGACCTGGCTGGCCGGGGCGGCGGGAGCGCCCTTCCCCTTGGACAGGCCGGTGAGGCACTCGAAGAGCCGGGCCCGTTTGACCGGCTTGACCAGGCAGGCGTCCACCCCCATCTCGGCCAGTTTGTCGTCGTCTATTAACTTGCCCAGGGAGGTGAGGAGGATGACGCGCGTTTTGGCGAGGGACCGGTCCGATTTGATGACATTGGCCAGGGTGATGCCGTTCATGCCCGGCATGTGCATGTCCAGCAGCACGGCGTCAATGGGGTCGTGGGCGGAATCCTGCAGTTTTTCCAGGGCTTCCTGGGCGCCGTTGGCCCCGCACGAGCGCATTCCCCAACTGTGCAGCAGCTCCTCAAGAATCTTCCGGTTGGTCTGATTGTCGTCCACGATCATCACATGGAGATTGATCTGGTCCGGCTCTGGGGCCGCGGCTTTGGCGCCCGGCGCCTGCTTGTCAAAGCCGGCGGTGAACCAAAAGGTCGAGCCTTGGCCCGGCACGCTGGTAAAACCGATCTGCCCGCCCATCAACTCCACCAATTGCTTGGCAATGGCCAGACCGAGGCCGGTGCCGCCGTACTTGCGGGTAGTCGAACTGTCCGCCTGGCTGAACACCTGGAACAGTTTGGGCTGGGTGGCCGGGTCAATGCCGATCCCGGTGTCCCGCACCTCAAACCGCAATTCGACGTGCGTCTGGGTTTCGTTGACGCAGGACACGGAAACGACCACTTCCCCATACTCGGTGAACTTGACGGCGTTGCTCACCAGATTGACGAAGATCTGGCGCAAACGCCCCGGATCGCCCCGCAGTTGCGTCGGCACATCCGCCAGCACGAACCCGGCCAATTCCAGGTTCTTGGCCTGGGCGCTTTCCGCCAAAAGTTCCAGCGAGCCTTCAATGGTTTCCTGCAAATCAAAATCTATCGTCTCGAATATCAGCTTCCTGGCTTCCGACTTGGAGAAGTCCAGCACGTCGTTGATCAGCAGCAGCAATGACTCGGCGCTCCGCCGGATGGCCTCGGCATATTCGCGCTGTTGGGTTCCCAGCGGTGTGTCGCGCAGCAGGTTGACCATGCCGATGACCCCGTTCATGGGCGTGCGGATTTCATGGCTCATTTTGGCCAGAAACTCGCTCTTGGCCTTGACGGCCGCGTCGGCTTCGGCCTTGGCCTGCCGCAGTTCTTCCTCCACTTGTTTGTACTCGGTGATGTCGCGCATGGTGCCGACATAACCCCCGGTCTCCTCGCTTTCAATCGGGTCGCCATTCTCATCCTTGGCCGGCGCTTCGGCGGGAATCAAGGCGGCCCGGCAGGAAACCCAGTGGATTTCGCCCTGCGGGGTCACCAGGCGGAATTCCTGCGAGTACTCCTTGCGCTCCCGCACGCATTGCTGCCACAACTGGACCACCCCGGCCTTGTCGTCCGGGTGCAAGGCCCGCATCCAGCCATCTCCCATGCTGTCGCCCGGGGTCAGCCCGGTCATCTGCTGCCACTTGCAATTGCTGTAGACGCGCTGGCCGGAAACATCCGCCAGAAAAATGCCGGCGGGCGAGGACTCGCTTAACGAACGGAATTTCGCCTCGCTCCGTTCCAGCGAGGTCTGCACCAGGCGGTAGCGGGCGTTTTCCTGTTTGAGGGCCTCGATGCGATCGGCCACCTCGCGCGCCACAATTTCATTGAGGATTTCCTCCTCCGCCTGGTGGCGCGCCAAGCCGCTCATCAGACGCAGGCTCTCCCAAATCCACAGCGCCAGCAACGTGTCCTCGAACAACACCCAGCCCGTGAATTCCACCCACGTCCACGGCATCATATACCCCGGCGCAAAAAAAATCGTCTGCACCCATTGCCCCAGCCGGTCATCCAGCGCTACCACCACTGTGGCGGTCATGAGAATCTTGATGTCCCGATACGCCGCCAGCGACGCCAGCGCGCCAAAGATGAAGAAATGGGTTTCAAAGCCGCGCCCGGTCAGAAAAATGAAAAGCGACGGCGTCAACATCTGCCCGATGGCGATGATGTGGCGCGTGTAAGCCCGGCCCGGATGATACAACGCCAGGGCCAGCGGCAGCAGATAAATCAGCCCGGCCAATCCGGCCGCCATTTCCATGAGGTGCCATTGGGGGATCTGCTTCAATACCGGGTCATTGGGGGCAATCAACGACGCCGCCGCCATCGCCGCCAGCCATTCAAACGCGATCAGCCAGGCGAACATCCGGTCCGTCGCCCTGGCATTGGTCTCTTTCTGCTGACGAAAAAACTCCCCGGCGCGCTTGGCCGCCGGGTTTTCAGGAGCCGTGACTGTCTGGACAGAACTCACACCATTGGACAAATGACTTCAGGCAATTTAGAAAACCAAATGTACCTGTTTATCGGCAGAAAAGCCAACTCAATTTAGCCCTTAATGCAATGCGTCAGCGTGGGGGTGGGCACGGAAGGTTGGGCGGGCAGTCCCCTGCCCGCCGCGGCGCGCACGGAGTGCGCGCCCTACCGCCCAAGACTGACGCATTTCGCCGCCAGGCCAAAGCGCCCCCGATCACTTCCAGCTCGTGACCAGTTTCTTGTTGACGGGACTGTTGTAGCGGGTTGTCAGATCCACCATCTTTGCGGGGCCGAAGGACCAAATCATGGCCGAGCCGGGCACGGAGAAACTGCTGGTCCCCATCAATTGCGCCCAGGTCCGGGTGTCGGTGCATTGCCCGGTTAAATTCACGTCCAGCGTAATGATGTAAGGCGTTCCCCACGGGTCGCGCAGGATGTTGTTCGCGTCAATGCCGGGCGAATTGGTGTCGGTCGTGGGCCTGCCGTTGTACTCGGGCAGCGAGCGCGAATTGTAAGTATGCCGGATAGGGCTGTTCTCAGGATAATAGTTCGCGTCCGTCAGAATCGCGATCACTTCGGAATTGACGTTTTGATATTGGCTTCCCGGAGTGCTGGGGCTGGCGGAGATGGCGGCCGGGCTGACCAGGTTCATCCCCTCCAAAGGGGAATTGGTGGGCGGCGAACCCGTGCCGCGCACCAGCGTGCCGAACGTGAAGCTGCTGTTAAGAGCAGCCGCGGCATTCCGGGCGGACATCGAGGCCGGCATGATGCCGTATTCGGCGTAAAACGCGCCGATGGAAGCGATCAAAGTGGTCATGTCAACTTGCGCCATTTTTACTTTGGCGGCGGTTTTGACTTTGCTAAGGGCGGGCAGCAACAACGCCGCCAACGTGCCGATAATGGCGATCACCACCAGCAACTCAATCAGGGTGAACCCACCTTCCTTGCGATGCGGTTCTGCCGTTTTGTTCTTCATACAAGTACCTTACATTATCTTGGGGTTTTGGGAAAGGCCAAACCGGGGCGCGCCGGGGCATCGGCTGCGGGACAAAAATCTTCACGTCTTCGGTAGGGCGGCGCGGCCGCGCCGCCCAAGAGTTCAGGGCAGAGCGGCAGCTCTGCCCTACTAGGAAAGCGAAGATCTTTGCCATGCGCGCCGGCGCATCCATCGGTCACCGCTCGAACGCGGCTCCATCCGGCTCGGGCCGGAGCAACACGGCGGCCATGCGAACTGAAAACTCTCCTCCTCACATCTCTTCTATACACCAGCTCAGGCCGAAAGGAAAGTTTTATTTCCTTTCAGTAATGCGTTAGAAGCTGTGAAAAAATTGAAAATCGTCAGAAATCGCTTGCGCAAGTCGTTGATTATCAACGGACACATTTTGTGTTTTAAGCCTTTTGCCAATTTTTTCACAGCTCCTTAGTCATGGATGGTAGGGCGGGTAGTCCTCTGCCCGCCGCACGACGGCAGTGGGACGTTGGTTGCTGTGCCAATGCCCGACGGCGGGCAGGGGACTGCCCGCCCTACCTTTCCCCGCCATGGCTGACACGGCGGATTGCCTTCAGGTTTTTCCCCTTGCCAATCATTCCTCGCGCGGTGCAATTTGGGGCGAAGAATTGCCCAACCATGAGGAGCAGGATTCTCGCGATCCGCGCGCTCTTCTCCAGCTTGACCGCAATTCCATCAGACGAGGCTTTTATGACGAGACAAAAAATCCTGGCCGCGCTGGCCTGGCTGGCGGCGGTGTCTTATTTCAGCACCGCGCTTTCATCGCTCGCAGCCGACCCGCCTCCCACCCTGCTCAATGATCCGGTGGATGTGAGCGGGGATTTCCGCAATTTTGCCAACACCTATTATTTGGCGGACCATCTCGCCGACTTCGACCCGGCCACTCACGCGGGCAAGATCTCCTACCAGCGCGCGCAGTTCTTCACGCGCCAGGCCTTCGACAACATGCTGGCCGTGCTCAAACCGGTGCCCGCCAACGAGTTTCCCGAAAAGGAGTACGAGGCCAGTCCCAGCCTGCCGTTCTCCATCGAGTTCGTTTCCCCGAAAACCTTCCGCATTCGCGCCACCAGCGGGCCGCAATTCCATCCCCCCGCCGAATCGCTCATGCTGGCCGGGCCGCTCCCAAAAGATGCCTCCTGGCAATATGCCAAAGTGGACGGCGGCCATCGCTACACCGGCCGCTACGGCTCCGTCACCATTTTGGAAAACCCCTTCCACATCGAAATTCGCGACGCCCAGGGCCGCCTCCTCACCAAAACGGACCACACCGTGGACAACACCAGCACCTTCACGCCCATCCTGCCTTTTTCCTACGTGCGCCGCGCGGCCGATTATTCCCGCAGCATCAACGCCGCCTTCACCCTTTCGCCGGGCGAAAAGATTTTCGGCTGCGGCGAATCGTTCACCAGTTTGGACAAGCGGGGCCAGCGCCTGGTCCTCTGGACCGACGACGCCAACGGCATCCAAAACCAGGGGATGTACAAGCCCATTCCTTTCTTCATGAGCAGCCGCGGCTACGGCATGTTCATGCACACCTGCTCCCCCATCACCTGTGATTTCGGCAACTATTTCAGCGGGGTCAATGCCATGATGATCGGCGATGACGAGCTGGATTTGTTTGTCTTTCTCGGCTCGCCCAAGGACATCCTCGACGAATACACCACGCTGACAGGCAAAGCGCCCATGCCGCCGCTTTGGTCCTTCGGCCTCTGGATGAGCCGCTGCACTTATTCCAACGAGGTGCAGGTGCGCGACGTCGCGGCCAAACTGCGCCAGAATCATGTCCCTTGCGACGTCATTCATCTTGACACCGGCTGGTTTGAAACCGATTGGCGGTGCGACTACCAGTTTTCCACCGCCCGCTTCGCCGATCCGCAGAAGATGATCAACGACCTCAAGAGCGACGGCTTCCACATTTCGCTCTGGCAGCTTCCCTATTTTGTGCCCAAGAACTCCCTCTTCCCCGAACTGGTGCAAAAGGGCCTGGTGGTGCGCGACCAGAAAAGCAACCTGCCCTACGAAGACGCCGTGCTCGATTTCTCCAATCCGGCCACCGTCGAATGGTATCAGGGCAAGCTGGCCAATCTGCTCAAGATGGGCGTCGGCGCCATCAAGGTGGACTTTGGCGAAGCGGCCCCCAACAACGGCCTTTTCGCCTCCGGCCAGACCGGTTTTTACGAGCACAACTATTATCCCTTGCGCTACAACAAGGCGGTGGCGGAAATCACCAAGAAAATCACCGGGGAAAATATCATCTGGGCCAGAAGCGCCTGGGCGGGCAGCCAGCGCTACCCGATTCATTGGGGCGGCGATGCCGAAAATACCGACGACGGCATGACGGCCGAATTGCGGGGCGGCTTGTCCTTCGGCCTGTCGGGATTCACCTTCTGGAGCCACGATGTCGGTGGATTTGTCGAGGCCGCCACCACCAATCTCTATAGCCGCTGGCTGGCCTTTGGCATGCTCACCTCCCATTCCCGCTGTCACGGCACCGCCCCCAAGGAGCCGTGGAATTACGGCCCCGGCTTCATGGATGATTTCCGCCGCACCGACGAGCTGAAATATCAACTGATGCCTTACGTTTATGCCCAGGCGAAGGACAGTTCGCAACGCGGCCTGCCTATGGTCCGCGCCCTGTTCATCGAGTATCCCGACGACCCCGGCTCCTGGCTGGTGGACGATGAATACCTCTTTGGCTCAAGCATCCTGGTCGCCCCGCTCCTGGAAGAGGGCGCCACCGCCCGCAATGTCTATCTCCCGCCGGGATACTGGGTTGATTACCAGACCGGCACGGCTTACCAAGGCGGCTGGCAGAAAATCCAAGCCGGCAAAATTCCCGTCGTGATGCTCGTGCGGGATGGCACGGTGATTCCGCAGATCAAACTCGCCCAGTCCACCATGCAAATGGACTGGTCCAACCTGGAATTGGTGGCTTTCTCCGCCCCGATTGACCAAAGAGCGCGCCTTACTGGTCCAGCCAAGGGTCTGGTTTGTTTGCCTTCGGACAACATCCTGCGCGAAGTTTCCCTCCTCAGAACATCTCAACCTGCCGGCGCTTTTCAACTGACCAGCGATCCGCTGGCCGGCAAAGTAACTTGGAAAATACGCGCCTACCCAGACCGCTAACTTCATCGGTAGGGCGGCGCTGCCGCGCCGCCCAAATATCTGAGAAACAGCCTGACGCTATTTAAAGCGTAAGAATCCACAAAATACCCTAATCCCATGAAACACCATCCCCAAACCGTTCGTTCCCTGGCCGGCGCCTTGCTCGGCCTGCTTTTCCTCCCGGCCGCCTCCTGCCTGGCCGGCCATTACACCAACTTCGAGGTTTCCGTTTACGGAATTGGCTCGGGGACGGACCCAGCCCGGTGGGCCAACATGACCAACCAGTTGCCCATTGACAAAGTCTATATCGAAGTCCAGCGCGACCGCCGCCTGACCAGCGAAGAAAACCTGGAGAGTGCCAAGAAGTTTTACCAGGACATGGGCGTCAAGGTCGCGGGCGGCATGGCGCTTTCCGCCAGCACCGCCGGCGGCCAGTTCCTCTCCTTCTGCTACACCGATCCCGCCGACCGCGACTTCATCAAGAGCGCCGCCCAGCGGGCCGCCCGCCACTTCGATGAAGTCATCCAGGACGATTTCTTTTTTGTCACCACCAAGTACCCGTCGGACATCGAGGCCAAAGGGAACCGGACTTGGACGCAGTTCCGCCTCGATCTATTGCGCGATGCCTCGCGATATTTGGTCGTCGGACCGGCCAAGGAAGTGAATCCCAAGGTCAAAATGGTCATCAAATACCCCAATTGGTACGAGCATTTCCAGGGTTTGGGCTACGATCTGGACCAGGTGCCGAAAATTTTCGACGGCATCTTCACCGGCACCGAAACGCGCGATCCCGAAATGACCGATCAGAACCTCCAGTCCTACGAGAGCTATGAGATCATCCGCTACTTCGAGAACATCGCCCCGGGCCGCAACGGCGGCGGCTGGGTGGACACGGGCAGCCTGCGCTACTCGGACCGCTTTGCCGAGCAATTGGTGGACACGGTCTTCGCCAAGGCGCGGGAAATGCTGCTCTTCGGCGGCGGCAGCGTCACAGGAATGGCCCGCGCCGGCGACCGGCCCTGGCAGGACCAGCACACCAGTTTCGATTACAATGCCCTGCAAAAATCCCTCCAGGCCACCGCCGGCGCCGACGCCGCCGTCACCTGGGGACGCATCGCCGGGGACGCCCTGACCAAGGCCGACGCTTTCCTCGGTAAAATGGGCAACCCCATCGGCATCAAGAGCTACAAACCCTACCAATCCACCGGCGAAGATTTTCTCCACGACTATCTTGGGATGATTGGCATCCCCATTGACCTCTATCCCTACTTCCCCACCAACGCCAATGTCATCCTGCTGACCGAGTGCGCCAAGTTCGACCCGGACATCGTGGCCAAAATCAAGGGGCAATTGCTCGCCGGCAAATCCGTTGTCATCACCAGCGGCCTGCTCCGCGCCCTGCAAGACAAGGGCATTGAGGACATCGCCGAGATCCAATACTCCGATCACAAGGTGCTGGCGCACGAATATGCCAGCATCTACGGCGCGGGCAATGGCACGGCCCTGGCCGCCGAGAAGCAGGAGGACGTGCTCTTCCCGGAAATTTTCTTCCTGACCAACGACTCCTGGGCGCTCCTTCGCGCCATGGCCAACGGCCGCGGCTATCCCCTCCTCCTCTTGAACCGCTATGGCCGCGAAGGCGTCCTCTATGTCTGGACCATGCCCGAAAACCTCAACGACCTCTATCGCCTGCCGCAGAACGCCATCAGCACTGTCAAGAATTACGTCATGGCCGGCTTTCCCGTCCGCCTCGACGGCCCCGGCCACGTCGCCTTGTTTGCCTACGACAACAACACCTGCATCGTTGAATCCTTTCTGCCCACCCCCTGCGACGTGAGAGTCTCCGTGGCCCGCCAGTTCACCAAACTGCGCAACCTGGTCACCGACGAGGTGATTGCCCTCCCGGCGGCCCCGGCGGCCGCTCCCGATGCCGCGCGCGGACGCGGCGGGCGCGGCGGCGGTGGCGGACGCGGCCCTGGCGGTGGCGCGCTTGCCTCCTTCAACGTCCATCTCCTGCCCCACAGCTACAGCGCCTTCATTGCCGAGCCGTAGCCGCGTGTTTCATCCTATGGGTAGCACAGGCGACTCGCCTGTCCCGGCCGGCGACTCGCCGGCCGGAAAGGGAAACGCCATCCTGCTGCCCTCGTAGCGGCTTTCGGAAGAAAGCCGCCAATGCCCGGTTCTTCGCGCTTCCGGGGGAGCGCACGCGCCCCCGCGTGCCGCGGGTCGCGCCCTCGCGGCCCGCATCCCGCCAAACAGCTTTTTATCGGCGTCAATCTGTGTCCATCTGTGCTTTGCTCTCTCACAACTGCCATCTTTCGGTTTGCCGGCGGCGCGCAAAAAGCCAAAAAATTAGCTTTTTTCTCTTGACGACCCATCGGCGAAAGGTTAAAAAGTTGGCTGTTATGAATATTTACCGCTTTTTCCAGAAGGATCGCCCATGAGCGTCCATCCCCATCTCAGCCGCCGCGAACGCCAAATCATGGACGCGGTTTATTCCAAAGGCGAAGCCACTGCCACCGATGTCCTCGCCACGATTGCAGACGCGCCAACCCGCACAGCGGTGCGGACCTTCCTGCGCATCCTCGAAGCCAAGGGCCACCTCAAGCACATCAAGCGCGGGCGCGAATTTGTTTATCAGCCGACGCATTCGCGCGAAAGCGCCGGCACGAGCGCCTTTGGGCGCGCCATCCGCACGTTTTTTGACGGGTCGCTGGAAAGGGCCGTCGCCGCCTATTTGGGTGATCCCGAGGCGGCGGTTCCGCCGGAGGAACTGCGGCGGCTCTCCGCCCTGATCGCCCAGGCGCGGCGCAAGGAAAGCCGCCTCTTCCAAGACGAACCACCCATGGACCACGTCACAGCGCGCGCCTCTTCCCCCTCTCCTCCACACACTTGTGGAGGAGAGGGCCGGGGAGAGGAGGCCTCCACCCGCCGAAAGGAAAGGAAACCATGACCACTTTTCTTGACACATTTCATTGGCTGCCGCCCGCGCGGGATGCTTTCCCGATTTTGCTCGATGCGGGCTTGAAGAGCGTCGCGGTGCTCGCGGTCGCCGGGGCGGCGGTGGTTTGCATGAGGCGGCGGTCGGCGGCGGCCCGGTATCTGGTTTGTTTTCTGGCGGTCGCCAGCCTCCCGGTGTTGCCGGTGCTCGCGTGGACTTTGCCGGGCTGGCGCGTTCTCCCCGCCTGGATGGACTTGCGCGAACCGTCCATCCGCTCCCTGTCGTCCGCGTCTTCCACCCCGTCCACAGCGTCCACGCCGTCCACACCTTCCGGAATCCCGCCAGCCCCTCGCCGCTTTCCAACCGCAGCCCGCGCAACTCCCGAAACGGCCCCGCCAACGCAGCTTCCGAGCTCCCCGGTTCAAATCGCTTCCGCGCCCCAGCCTCCGCCCCCTCGCGCCAGAATGGACGGTTGGCGCGCGGGATTGCTGGCATGGCTGGCCGGTGTTTTGCTGGCGCTGGCGCCGGTCATTCTTGGCGTGTTCAGCCTGCGCCGGCTGGAGCGGGCGGCGCGGCGCGAGACGGCATCCTCCTGGCTCGATTTGCTGCGGCAATTATTGACACGCCTCGGCTGCAAGCGCCGCGTCGTTTTGTTGAAGGCGGCGCAACGCCGGATGCCGATGACGTGGGGTGTGCTGCGCCCCAAAGTCCTGCTGCCCGAGGAATCGCAGGAATGGCCGGAAGAGCGCCGCGGCGTCGTGCTCCTGCACGAACTGGCGCACGCGAAACGCTGCGATTACCTCACGCACCTGGTTGCCCGCCTGGTCTGCGCGCTTTACTGGTTCAACCCGCTGGTTTGGCTGGCGGCCCGCCGCATGGTGGCCGAACGCGAGCGCGCCTGCGATGACATCGTCTTGCGCCACGGCGCGAAACCGGCCGATTACGCCGGGCAAGTCCTGGAGATTTCCGCCGGCCTTTCCCCCGGCTGGCTGGCCGGCGCCGGCGGCATCGCCATGGCCCGCCCCTCCAATCTGGAGAGCCGCCTGTGCGCGATTCTTGACGCCAAACGCAACCGCGCCGCCGTGACCCGCTGGGCGGTGCTTTCCGCCTTGCTCCTGTTGACAGCCCTCCTCGTCCCGTTGGCGATGCTCAAGGCCGCGCCGCCAGGAGGGTCGGCGAACCCTGCCACCACCGGCGGAATAAACTCCAATCAAGAGCGTCAAATTAATCAAGTGATTCAAATTGCTGGCCGTCCGCCAGACGTTTCAGTGCCTGCTTTCACCAACGGCGGCGCAAGCTCCAATGTCATCGCGGCAGACGTGGATGAAATCGTGAACGCGCGCGGCAAGTACGATGCGGAACCCACCATCCAGCGGATTGTGTCATACGGGGATGCCGCTGTGCCCATCCTGACGAACGGCCTTGCCAATACAAATATGTCGGACTCATACAAATTCGCACTGGTGAGATGCCTTTGCAGGATCGGCACGGAAACTTCCCTCAAACCGGTTCGGGAGATTTTGCAGAATTCGCCGCGTGGCCAGACATTGTGGACAGCGATCCGGGAGTATCCAACCAACCGCGACGTGGAAGTGTTGCCGCAATTGATCCGCCTTGAGGATCCCGCATCGGAACCCCTGGCCACCTTTTGGGCGACCGAACGCCTGCGGGAGATGATCCGGCGCCAGCCATCCGTCGCCGGGGTAATTATTGCGTCGCTGGATGACGACGAAAAGCGGTGGCAGTTTTCGTGGAATCTGGGTAATATCATTGCCGAGGAATCGGGGCACGCGAACAGATGGGGTATCTTCGGATCGAGCGATCCTAATACCCAAGTCGCCCAACGCAACAGTATCTGGCGCGCCTGGTGGGAACGGAACAAAAACAAGAGCATTGAGGAGTGGAAGGCGGAGGCGCTTGTTATTTCGGCGACAATCCCAATGCATATAACCGCGCCGACAAATTCGCAGCCAGCTTTGTCATCTCAGAATCCCCAATCGGACTGGGGCGAGGCAACCAACGGGCTGCGCACGCGCCTTGTGGCGGAGAAGCGCCAGTTCCGCGCCGGGGAGCCGATCAACATACACATTGAAGTCACAAACACCAGCGATCGGACCATATACTTTCAAGGTCCGTCTGCTCCTTACTTTGATGGCAGCCTTATCGTGCTGGATGCGGAAGGCAAAACGCCGCCGTTCATAGGCGAGCCGATCCAAGTCATGGCGAGAGAGACGATTGTGGCTCCGGGCCAGACGCTCCAGTTGAAGCCGTTTGACTTGACGGAGCGGCGGTACCTGGGCCGTCCCGGTTTGTACTCCGTCCAATTACCCGCCGAGCCGTTTCCGATGCGAATGCCCAATTTTTCCATGCGGGGGCTTCCGCTCTCGGGGAGGCTGGCCTTTGAAGTGGTTGCGGACGCGGCGGCGGATGCCGGCGGCGACCCCATCGGGCGGCTGCTGCCGTTGTTGCCGGAGGGATGGTCGCTGGCGAACATGGCTGGCAGAATGGCCCGACTGCGGCCGGGGAATAATCGTGAGGAAGTGCAGGAAGGACGCGAGCTTATGCTTTATAGCGGCAATATAAGGAGCGTGGACGGAAAAGTCATTTGGTTATGGCTCACCGATCAGCCCGCCGCCGAGCGCGCGGCCGGGCCGGGCGACACTACTCCGGCCAGTGAGTATCTGGGCCAGGCTGGCCGACTGCATATCTATATCAACGTGGACGCCAACGCGCTCAAAGGCTGGCCAACGGCCAAAGAAGACATTCTGCGCGCGTTGCAAAACGGGCCTGGCGGCGAACCGCGCGCCAACCCTGCCCCCGCGAATGAATCCCACGGCAGCCAACCCGGAGAAGGGCCTTCAGCAAATCCGCAACTTGCCGCGCCGAAGCCAGGCGAAGGCGGGTCCGCAATCCGCAATCCGCAATTGGGCTGGGGCGAGCCGGTCGAAGGCTTCCAAGTGCGCTTGCGCGCGCCGGCTGACGCCGGGGCAGGGGAGGCGTGGCCGCGATTGCTGGTGGACATTACGAACCAGGGTCCGGGGCGGTTTGTCAGCACGACCAACTCCTTTACCTGGCAGTTACAAGTTGATGGCCACTGGTACGTTTCCAAAGACAACGACTCCAAAGTAACCTGGGGTAGTGATGGACTGGCCCATATTTGGGGGGGTGTCGCCATGTTATTGGACCTTGTGCCAGGTCAGGCTTGGACCAATTTGCCCCTCGATCTGGATTCGCCGTGGCGTCTCGCGGGGCCGGAGGAGGTCACCACTCAGAGGTTTAGCTCGTGGGTGATGTCGTACCCCGACAATCCGCTGATGAAGCTGCCGCCCGGCAAACACACGGTCAGAGTGGCCGTGGTCGCTGGCCCAATGGTCCGCGCCGTCAGCAACCCGGTGGAAATCGAAATCGCAAACAGTGCGAATTCAGAAACGCGAAGCACTAATTCGAGCCAGTTCCCTGCCGCCTCATCATCTGCAAATTCGCAATTCGCAATCCGCAATCCGCAATCCGCCGCCGCCCCGGCGCGCATTCCGAAAAGCCCGGAAACGATCCTCGCCGAACTGCGCAACATCCTGCCCGAAGACTGGACTTGCCAGTTGGACCTCAACCCGGGTCCGATTCAAGGCCCGATAATCGCCCTGGTCACCAATCCGCTTTTTCGCATTGATTTCACGAATTTAAACATTTTGATCAGGGATGATGCCGGTAGCTTTACCCTGCCACGGCCTATCCACCCTCATCCGTATCTGCGGCTTTATTTCCTCCCGTTGTCAGAGAAGGCGCGGTTGGATCGGGGGACGAATGCATTCTGGGGTAGGACCGTCATCGGGGTCGGTGAAACGCCCGACTACTTTGTCGCGACCTCCACGCGCGACATCAATTCCGGCAGGACGAGCACGGTTATGGAACGATCCATCGCGCCAATGGGACGCGCTCTCCAAAGGTATTTCGGGAAATTTGCCGACGAAAAAACCGGTGACGTCCTGGGCCTGGAGGCGGTGGCTTCCGACGGACTGACCACCGGTATTGGCATAACCGGCCAAGTGGTGGACGATCAAACGGGAAAACCCATCAAAGAGTTCCACCTGGAGTGGAGTGCAGCCGATCCCAATCAGCCGGGCGGCGATTTGGTGCTTCAGAGAAATATTCCAGGTGACTATTTTGGCGGGCGCTTCGGCTCGCAGTTCCGACTTTTGGGTTCCGTGTGGAGCATGGTGGAGTATTTTCAGGGCGGGCAGTCGCGGTCCGACTACGACACCTATTTTGAAACAGGGCAAAAAGTGTGGCCGCGCATTCGAGCGGACGGTTACCTGACCGAGCCTGTGACGCCGGAGCCGGTCGTCTGGCCGGCGAAACTGACCAATCTGATGATTCGCTTGAAGCGCGCCGGCGAATCCGCGCCACCCGCCGCCCAACCCGGCAGCCCATAGTGCGGCTGACGCCTGCCGGTGTCGCGTCAGTCTCTGGAGGCAGGGCGCGCAGCGCGAAAGCCGGCTTTCACTGCTGCCGAAGAATTGCGGAAAGAAAAGCGCGCGGGGTCACACAGGAGACGCCATGAGGTTTTTGCAGGTCGAGCAAATCCGAATCGTAAGTCACGATGAAAGCCGCGCGGACGGCCACCGCCGCCATGATGACTGGATCATCGCTCGGGTCGCGCTTCACCGTTTTCTTGACGCCAATGTCGCCCGAGATTTTTGAGGCGGTATTCAGCCATTCGAGCCAGTTTGCCCAGTTTGGATTGCGCCAGCGCTTTTCAGTTTCGGCGACACGCTGAACTGTGTCCGTCCATTCAGCCGTGATCCACGGTGTGCGCCAGGATTCGAATCCACCCGCCGCGAGAAGCCTCAAAACGGCACGGGCATCGCCGCCGCGCCAGCCAATTCCCGACACCACCACGGAACTATCCAATACGGCGCGCGGTTTAGGCACGGCGTTCCTTTTTCACCCGTTTCACGATTTTGAGGACTGCTTCCGCCGGTTCCGTTTCATCCGAACCGTCGCCACCAAGCTGCTGAAAACGCTGCAACAGTTCCGCTTGTTCTTTCTCCTGCCGGCTGCGAATGAGCTCGCGAATGACATCGCTCGCGCTGGCAAATCCTCCAGCTTCGAGTCGCGCATCCAGCCAGCCCTTTTGCTCTTCCGACAACGAGATATTCAGCGTGTTGGCCACGACAATAAAATGACGGGTTGTTTGATTTTGTCAAGAGTCGCCAATGCCGTGGGGCTGTTTCAACGCTGACGCGGGAGCAGTCGGAACTTCTCCTTTGAAAACCGGCCGTTTCGGATATGTTTGTCCGCATTTATGCCGACTTACGAATATATCTGCTCCAAGTGCGGACATGAATTTGAGAAAGTTCAGTCCATCAAGGCCAGCGCCTTGACCGTCTGCCCGCGCGACGTCTGCCCGCGGAAACCCTGGGGCAAAGGCAAAGTCCTGCGCCGCATCGGCCTGGGCGGCGGGATCATTTTCAAGGGCAGCGGCTTCTACTCCACCGATTACCGCAGCGACAGCTACAAGGCCGGCGCCAAGAAGGACGCGGCGGCACAAACGCCCGCCAAGACAGAAACCAAACCGGGAACGGCAACCGACAGCAAAGCAGGAAAATCGGCCGCCTCGGACAGCGCCGCCAAGTCCAGCCCCGCGCCGCCCGCGCCGTCCACGGAAAAATAGCGCCCTCAGTGGTAATGCCTCGGCCTTGGATGGCATGGGCAAGGTAGGGCGGGCACTCCGCTGCCCGCCGTCGTGCATTGGCAGAGGAACCAGCGTCGTTCTGACGTTGCGCGGCGGGCAAGGGACTGCCCGCCCTACCTTCCAAGAGGGACGTATTGCCGTCAGCGAACGGCCAGCGCGATGTTCAGTTGCGCGATCGCGAGCTTGACGTGCGCCAGCCCCTGCCCCGGCTTTAATCCACCGCTCGCCTGCACCAGCAGGGCTTGCGCGTTGCGAAGCTGCGCGTCGGAGGTTGCTTGAGCTTCATGGCCCTTTCCGTCGCCGCGAAGAATGACGCCCAGATGTTGGGCGGCGACTTCGATTTGCTTCATCGCCCTGACCCGGTGTCCCAGGTAGTCATGGTCCGCCACCGAGAGCGAGGCGTAAGCCTGCCGCAGCAACCCCGCCTCCGTGCTGTCGTTGGGGATCGTTTCTGCCGGCGCCACGGGGGCGGGTGCCGGGCGGATCGCCTTCTGCGCCTGGGCTTCGCCAGCCAGACTGAGTGAAATGAAGACAGCCGCCAGACACGCCGTCGCGCGCAGACCCACGATGGAAGAGATAGATTTCATGCCAGAAACTTCGTCCGCCTCCGCCTATTTGTCAATATTGCAAAATCAGGGTCAAGTTTCTGCCGTCTCTGGCCGATAATCCATAGAATGATGCGCGACACCACCAGTGCCGAACTGCGCCGGCTCAACCGGCTTTATTACGCTTCCAGCCGGGTGAGCCAGGCCATGGTCCACGCGCCGGACGGCGAGCAGGTCGCGCCCCAAATCTGCCAGCGGTTGGTCAGCGACGGCGGCTTCGTCCTGGCGTGGATTGGCCGGCGGGAGGCGCAGTCGGGCGCCATTGTTCCGCTTTGCTGGAGTGGAGCGGCCGGCTGTGACGCTGACCAGGTAAAGTTGTTGGCCAATGGGAGAACAGACGCCCGCAGCCTGGCCCAGGCAGCTTTGAAGGAGGCCAAAACGGTGGTATGGAATGATTTTGCGGCCCAGAGCCTGGCCCTTCCATGCGGGCCGTTGGCAAAAAGCGCCGGAATAGGCGCGGCGGCGGCTTTTCCAATCCAGTGCGCCGAAGGGGTGCCCGGCGTTTTAGGCCTGTATGCTTCTGAGCCGAACTTTTTTTCCGGAAGGGAGATTTCTCTGCTGGAGGATCTGGCGGAGGATCTTTCCAAAAACTTTACCGCCGTCAAGGAGGCGGAAATCAAGCTGGCGGAAATGCACGGCCAACTGGTCGAGGCCTCCCGCGTCGCCGGCATGGCTGAAGTGGCCACCAGCATTCTCCACAACGTCGGCAATGTCCTCAATAGCGTCAATGTTTCCTCCTCCGTCCTCGGCGAAAAAATCCGCGGTTCCAGGGTTGGCAACGTCACCAAACTCGCCGCCCTCCTCAAGGAAAACGCCGCCGACCTTCCCGGCTTCCTCGCCGGCCCCAAAGGCAGCCAGTTGCCGGCCTATTTGTCCGAACTCGCCGCCCACTTGACGACCGAGCGCGACGAGATGCTGCGCGAACTCCAATCCCTCGCCTCCAACATCGAACACATCAAGGAAATCGTCGCCGCCCAGCAAAGCTACGCCCGCACCGCCGGCGTCGTCGAATCCATCCATCTGCCCGCTTTGGTGGAGGACGCCCTCGATATGCACCGGGGCGCCTTGGGCCGCCATTCCGTCAAAGTCATCCGCGAATACAGCGACACCCCGCCCATCCTGGTGGACAAACACAAAGTTCTCCAAATCCTCATCAACCTCCTCCACAACTCCAAATACGCCGTGGATGAAGGCGGCCCCCCGGAGAAACGCATCATCGTCCGCGTGCAAAAACAGCCCCCCGACAGCGTCCGCGTTTCGGTGATTGACAACGGCATTGGCATTGCCAGGGAGCATTTGTCCCGCGTCTTCGAGCACGGCTTCACCACCCGCAAAGGCGGCCACGGCTTTGGCCTGCACAGCGGCGCCCTCACCGCCAGGGAATTGGGCGGCGCCTTGACCGCGCACAGCGACGGCTTGGGCAGAGGGGCGGAATTCGTCCTCGAATTGCCCATTGAACCCAGGAAAAAGACCCTAAAAACCTTATGATCCCGCCCGTGGTTGAAAAAAACTTGCGCATCCTGGTGGTTGATGACAACCGGGCCGTGCATGATGATTTTCGCAAAATCCTATGCAGCGGCCAGGAATCCAGCGCCGGCCTGACGGCGGCGGAGGAACTGCTCTTCGGCGAACCGGCCGTGGCCGGGCAGCTTCCCGCCTTTGAACTGGATTCCGCCTATCAAGGCGAAGAGGGCCTGGCCAAGGCGCGGCAAGCCGCCGCCGCCGGCCGCCCTTACGCCCTGGCTTTTGTGGACGTGCGAATGCCCCCGGGCTGGGACGGCGTGGAAACATCGGCGCGCCTCTGGGAACATTGCCCGGACCTGCAGATCGTCATTTGCACCGCCTACTCCGACTATTCCTGGAACGGCATGCTCGCCCGCCTGGGCAGCAGCGACCAGTTGGTCATCCTCAAAAAGCCCTTTGACACGATGGAAGTCCTGCAACTGGCCAGCGCCCTCACCGAAAAATGGCGGCTTCACCAGGAAGTCGGCCTCAAACTCGAACAGTTGGAACAATTGGTGCAGAAGCGCACCGCCGACCTCCGCTCCACCAACGAAAGCCTCCAGACCGAAATCATCGTCCGCAAAGACGCCCAGGCCCGCATCCGCGAGCAGGCCCGCATGCTCGATCTGGCCCACGACGCCATCCATGTCCGGGATCTGGACGGCTACGTCCGCTATTGGAACCAGAGCGCCGAACGCCTCTACGGCTGGACGGCCAACGAAGTCCTCGGCGCCCGCCTCGCCGACTTGTCCGGCGCCGACGCGGCCGAATTGGAGAAGGAACGCCAGGCCCGCGCCCAGGTCGAGCAGGGCGACTGGAGCGGCGAACTGAACCATTCCTCCAAAAACGGCCGCCCCTTCCTCGTCCACAGCCGCTGGACCCTGGTGCGCGATCCCGAGGGCCAGCCCCAATCCATCCTTGTCATTGACACCGATATCACCGAGAAAAAGAAACTCGAAGCCCAGTTCCTCCACGCCCAGCGCATGGACAGCATCGGCACTCTCGCCATCGGCATCGCCCACGATCTCAACAACATCCTCGCCCCGGTCATGATGATCGGCCCCTTGCTCCGCGCCGAAATCAAGGACCGCGCCACCCTCGGCCTGCTCGACTCCATGGAAGCCGGCGCCCAGCGCGGAGCCGACATTGTCAAGCAAATCCTCACCTTCGCCCGCGGCGCCAAAGGCGCGAAAGCCCCCCTCCAAACCTTCCGCCTCCTCAAAGAGTTCTCCGGCTTCATCCGCGAAACCTTTCCCAAAAACATCGCCTTGCATTTTGCCGTGCCCAAGGACCTCTGGATGGTCGAGGGCAACAGCACCGAATTGCACCAGGTCCTCGTCAACCTCTGCCTCAACGCCCGCGAAGCCATGCCCCAGGGCGGCTCCCTCACTCTTTCCGCCCTGAACTTGACTCTGGATGAAAAGGCCGCCGCCGCCATCCCCAACGCCACCGCCGGACGCTACGTGGTCTGGACGGTGGCCGACACCGGCGCCGGCATCGCGCCCAAGAATCTGGACCGCGTCTTTGATCCATTCTTCACCACCAAGGAAGTGGGCAAAGGCCCCGGCCTGGGCTTGTCCACCGTCCTCGGCATCGTCCACAGTTGCGGCGGCTGCATCCAATTGAAAAGCCAGTTGGGCCGCGGCACCGAAGTCAAAATCTATCTTCCCGCCGCCGCCGCCGGCGCGCCCCAGCCCGGCCAATTCCTGCCCGAACCGCCCCGCGGCGCCGGCGAATTGGTCCTTTTCCTGGACGGCGACGAAGCCCTCGCGGACGTCGTCGAAAAAGTCCTCACCGCCTCCGGCTACCGCGTCCTGGTCAGCTCCGATGAGGCGGAAGCCGTGGAACTCTACCGTCGCAACTGGCGGCAAATTGGCGTCGTGCTGGCGGACCTCATGATGCCCGACATGGAGAAAGTCATCGGCACCCTGCGGCGGATCAATCCAGCCATCACCCTCGTGGCCAGCAGCACCGTGTCCCCGCAGCAAATCCCCGCGTCCTGGCGCATCCCCGGCGAACTGTTCCTGCGCAAACCCTACCAAACAGGCGCGCTTCTCGACACCTTGCGCGACGCCCTCAGCCGCCAGGACCCCTCTCCATCGGCCCCGCTGCAACATCCCGATCCACGCCGCGAGCTGGTTTTGCGGTAAATTGCTGGAGTCAAAGTTGGATCATTGGATCCCGCCATGCATGGCCGCTCTGGCGAACTGGCCGGACGAATTGAGGGTGTAGTCCCAGTCGCTGATGAGCGTCGGGCCCCAATTGGGATCGAAGCACCACACCGTCCAACTAATGCCCTTGCCTTCGAGGTACTTGATGATCGCCGGCCCGTAGGCGGGGTTGCCACCACCCCGGCCGCCCCGGCCGGCTCCGGCGGCAGCCTCCGCGCCAGGCGGGGCCGCGAACCCGCCGAATTCAGTGGCCATGACGGGGTACTTGTCGGCCACGTAACCGAAATCATCCTCCCACCCGGTGACCCACTGATTCTGCGGGCGCTTGTTGGCATAGGGGTGGACGGTGTAGCCGATGCCTTCGGCATTGATGGGGCTGTTGCGCACCGGCGTCAGGTCGTAGGCCCAGTCGAAGCCGGCCACCATCGGGATGGCCTGCGGATTCTTCGCCCGGATGATGGCAATCTCTTCCTCGCAGATCTTCTTCCAGTCGTCCCAGGGGTAAGTGCCGAATCGTTCCCTGCTCCCGGGTTTGTCTATGGCCGGCTCATTGAAAAGCTCGTAGAACGCCACCGTGTTATGGCCGGCATAGTGCCTGGCCATGATATCCCAGAAGTTATAGGTTTCCCATTTGGTGGTTTGATACATCGGATCCTGCAGGCGTTCCAACCCCAGGTTGCCGATGGAGTGCCAGTCCAGCATCACGTACATTCCCAGCTCCGTACACCACTGCACCGTCTGATCGAGCAGCTTGAGGTACTCCGCCGTTCCCCTCTCCCGCCAGGAGATGGGATGGACAGGAATCCGGACCAGCTTTGTGCCCATTTCCTGCACCTTGACGAAATGCTCTTTGCCCCAGTGTCCCTCGATGGCGATCTTGTCGGGATCGGAGATGCACAGCCCGCGAAACAATACGGTCTTTCCCTCCGGGTCCACGAACTTGTTACCCTTGACCGAAATCAACGGCAGCGTTTTTGCGCCATTAGTGTAGGGCGGTGGAAAGCCGGATCGGTCGTACATCCACGCGCTGTTTCTTGGCAAGACGGGCGGCTGCTGTTGGTACGAAGGGCCGCGTTGTCCGCCGCGCCCGGACGGCTGGGCCGACGCCGCCGCGATGCCGCCCAGTAACATCAGGCCCGCCACACCGATACTCAGGAGTTTATTCATAGTGTACTTCCTTTATAGATACAGGCTGATAGGAATTCCCTTTTTTCGCGCCGCTCAATTATTGAGGCTGCGCCGGTGGGGAAGAATTGGTTTTTCGCTCACCTTCATATCCGCCGGCATGGTGTCAGACCCGCCGGCGGCTGTCAATCGCCAAATTGCGCCGCCTGCGGGGGCGCATCTCAGCCTTGTCGGGAGCGAGACTTGATAACCAATGACCAATTTTCAATTGCCGATTTTCAATCCCGAAAGCCTATGAGGTGTCACTCCCGGCTTGAATTGAGAATTTGCCATTGAGTATTTGTCATTGGTAATTCCGGGTTTTGACGATTGGTCCAAGATACCCTTGCGCCGGAAGGCAGGCTCGACAAAGCCGAGATGCGCCCTCCTGCCCGCGCGCCGAAAAAAAACACCAATCCCCCGCTTGACTTCCCCCGTGAACGCCTTACTATCAGCTTATTGAATGAACAGTATGAAACGAATGCGTGATACAGTTATGCGCCCAACCTGCAACGGAAGAAGAACCCCATGAATTCCAATTACAGCCGCCGTCAGTTCCTGAAACGTTCCACCCTGGCCGCCGGCGCCCTGGCGCTGGCTCCGGACGCCCTCCTGCGCGCCCAGGCTCCGGCCAAACGCACGGCCGTGGACGAGGTGATCCTTGGCAAGACCGGCCTCAAACTCAGCCGCCTCGGCATGGGCACCGGCAGCAACAGCGGCCGCATCCAAACCGCCCTGGGCCGCGATGGCTTCACCAAACTGGTCCATTATGCCTACGATCAGGGCATCCGGTTCATCGACTGCGCCGAATCTTACGTCACCTTCCCGTGGATCGCCGACGCCATCAAAGGTCTCCCCCGCGAGAAGCTCTTCCTCCAGTCCAAAATCGGAAGCAACCCCGCCGACATCCTCGCCGCCATTGACCACCATCGCAAGGTCTATGACACCGATTACGTGGACAGCATGCTTGTTCATTGCATGGTCAAAACTGGATGGATGGACGACTATAAGCACGCCCTGGATGGCTATGACCAAGCCAAGCAGAACAAGTGGATTCGCTCCAAAGGCGTTTCCTGCCACAGTCTCCCCGCCTTGCGCGCCGCCGTCGCCTCGGACTGGACCGACGTCCACCTCGTCCGCGTCAACCCCCAGGGCCGCCGCATGGATGGCATGGAGGAAGTCATGTGGAGCCCCACCGACCCCGGCCATGATATCGCGCCCGTTCTTGATGAATTAAAGAAAATGCGCGCCAAAGGCCGCGGCGTCATCGGCATGAAAATCATCGGCGACGGCCAGTTCGTCAATCCCGACGACCGCGAAAAATCCATCCGCTTCGCCATGTCCCGTCCGGAACTGGACGCCATCGTCATCGGCTTCAAGAGCACGGACGAAATTGACGAAGCCATCAAGCGCATGAACGCCGCCCTGGCCGCGCCCGCCTGAGAGCCGGTTTCAGCCGGTTTAAGACCTCTTTCCACGGCGAAACTGCCGCCGCGCAACTTGGCGGCGGCTTGTTCTCAAGTTGATTCCCGTCGTCGTGCGCCCTCACCCCGCGCGCCCTCACCCCGCACACGGCGGGCTTTTCCATCGGAGTGTAAAAGGTGCAGGTTGGGTGTTGTCAATAGGCGCTTTCAAAAGGAATACATCCGCATTGAAGTCAGGCAATGCGGATGTATTCATTTTAGCAGCGCAGCCGGGCGTGTCGAGAAAAAAGTTTGGGGACAACAACCTTTTCCGATCATTAGCTTTCCTGGGAGCGCGGTCGTCCCGGCCGCACCCGCCGGCGTCCCGCCGACGCAACCTCCAGCCCGGAACTGACCCGCCCTTTGGGTGACTCCTCAAGCACATCGCCACTCATTGGGGCGACCTTTTCACTCCCCATTTCGCATTTTGCATTTTGCATTTCGGCTCCGCCCTGATAAGAATGGTGTGTTTCGAAAACTGGAAATTTGACATCTGATTTGTGAAACTGACCGACTTGCGGGAAATCCTGCAATACATACCGAGATTCCGCGAAAAGATTTTCGTCATCAGCATTGATGGCGCGATCGTGACGAGCGAGAATTTTGCCAATATCCTTCTCGATGTCGCCGTGCTGCGCTCGCTCAATATCCGGGTGGTGCTGGTGCATGGGGCGGGGGCGCAGATCAGCGCGCTGGCCAGCGAACAAAAAATCGAGCCGTCCAATCTCGACGGCGCCGGCATCACCGACGCCGCCACCCTCAAGCTGGCGCTGACGGCCGCCAACCGGCTGACGCATGAGATTCTGGAAGGGTTGAGCGCCAACGACCTCCGGGCGGCGTCGTGCAACGCCCTCATCGCCCATCCGCTCGGCATCATTCATGGAGTGGACCATTTGTTCACCGGCAAGGTGGAGCGGGTGGACGTGGAGATGTTGCAGGGGTTGCTGGGGCAGGGCATTGTGCCGGTGGCCCCGCCCCTGGGTTTTGACGGCGACGGCAACACCTTTCGGGTAAATTCGGATGCGGTGGCTCTGGAATTGGCCCGGTCCTTGAACGCGGCCAAGCTGATCTACATGGCCGCGCAGGACGGCCTGATTTATCAGGGCCAATTGATCCGGCAAATGCTGGTGGCGGACCTGGACGCGCTGCTGGCGCAGCACAAGGGCGGTTTCGCGCCGGAAATGCTGTCCAAGGCGCACCACGCCGCCTCGGCCTGCCGCGCCGGCGTGCCCCGGGTCCATATCATCAACGGGCGGGTGGATGAGGCGCTGCTGGCGGAAGTCTTTTCCAACGAGGGCATCGGCACGCTCATTTACGCCAATGAATACCAGCAAATCCGCCGCGCCATGAAGAAGGACATCCGCGCCATCATGCTGTTGACAAAGGAATCGGTCGAGACGGAGGAACTGGTCCGGCGCACCCGCGCCGGCATCGAAAAAACGCTGGGGGATTTTTATATTTTTGAGACGGACAAGAATCCGGTGGCGTGCGTGGCGCTGCATCAGTTGGACCAGGCCAAGGCCGAATTGGCCTGCCTCTATGTCAGCCCCTTGCACGAGAACCAGGGCATTGGCCGGAAATTGATTCAATTCGCCGAGAGCAAGGCGCGCGAGCTGGGCATGAGCGAGCTGCTCGTTCTTTCCACGCAGGCCTTTGCCTACTTTCAGTCCAAGGGCGGTTTCGCGGAAGGGTCGCCGGACGATTTGCCGCCGGCCCGACGGGAAAAATACGAGCAAAGCGGACGGCACTCCAAGGTGCTGATCAAGAAGCTCACGCCGAAATGAGTGGAAATGGAATTGTGAAATCCCCGGCGAACCTGCGGCGCGGCCTGCCGCCCCAGGTCTGGCGGGCTTGCGCGCGTCGCGGGGTGGCGCCTACCCGGTTTGTTCTGGTGGTCAATATCGCCCGGCAAACGACCGCGCTGTTTGAAAGGGGCGGGCGACGGTCGGGCGCGCAGCGCGGTTACACCCTGAAAAAAACATTCCGCTGCTCCACCTCCAAATTCGGCATCGGCGAAATGGCTGGCTCGAACCGGACGCCGCGCGGGTTGCATCGCATCGCGGAAAAAATCGGCGGCGGCTGGCCGGCGGGCACCGCTTTCAAGGGACGCAAGCCGGTTGGTTCTACGTGGCGGGGAAAGGCGGCGGCCATCACGAGCCGCATTTTTTGGCTGGATGGACTGGAGCCGGGGTTCAACCGCGCCGGGCGGGTGGATTCGCATGCGCGCTGCATTTACATTCACGGCACGGGCCATGAGCCGGCCCTGGGCCGGCCGGATTCGCATGGCTGCGTTCATCTGGCCGCGCAGGACTTGATTCCGCTCTACGACAAACTTCCCGCCGGTTCGCTGGTGTGGATTTCCGAAAGGTGATAATTAGTAAGGCGACAATGACGTTTCAACCCACCTTTGGCAATTTGTTGGGGAGCGCGGGCCTCCTCGCCCGCCGTGCCCGGCGTCTCGCCGGGCACATGTTTCAGGTGTTCTGTCTTGCAAAGCCTGCCGCTAATCACCAACCACTCACTTCATGAGCATCCGCGTCCGATTCGCCCCCAGTCCCACCGGCTTTCTCCATATCGGCGGGGCGCGCACGGCGTTGTTCAACTGGCTTTATGCCCGGCACACGGGCGGCGCTTTTATCCTCCGCATCGAAGACACGGATGCGGCCCGCAACACCCAGGAGGCGACGGAGGTCATTCTGAGCGGGTTGCGCTGGCTCGGTTTGAATTGGGACGAAGGGCCGGCGAGCGGCGATCCGTCCGGGGCGGGCGTCGGCGATTACGGCCCTTATTTTCAATCGCAGCGCGGAGACATTTATCGGCGGCGCGTGCGGGAACTCCAGGACAAGGGGCTGGCTTATGAATTCGAAGGGGCGATTAAATTCAAAATGGCGCGCGCGCCGGTCCTGATCCCTGATCTGGTGGTGGGCAACGTCCTGCGCGAACTGACGGACCGCGAGGCGGCGGACCCGGATTTTGTCATCGTGCGCTCGGACGGCCAGCCGGTTTTCCATCTGGTCAATGTGGTGGACGATTTGGAAATGAAGATCACCCACGTCATTCGCGGCGAAGATCATCTCTCCAACACCGCCAAACACATCGCGCTCTTCCGCGCCTTCGGCGTCGAGCCGCCCCGCTATGCGCACCTGCCGCTCATTCTCAATCCCGACGGCGCGAAAATGAGCAAGCGCGACCAGGGCGCGTCCCTCACTACCTACATGCAAGAAGGCTGCATTCCGGAGGCGATGGCCAATTACCTTTGCCTTCTCGGTTGGTCCCCCAAGCAAAACCGCGAAAAAATGTCTTTGGACGAAATACGGGCGATTTTCGACTTGCCGCAAATTCTCCGTCACAATGCACGGTTTGACTCCGCCAAACTTTATTGGCTGCAAGCCCAGTACATCCGCGAGATGAAGAATGAGCGCTTTTTCCAACTGATCGAGGATGCCTTAAAGCGGGCGGGTTATCCTGTCGCCAATTATTCAGCCCAATATCTGCGTGATGCTCTGGCCACATGCGTGGGCAAAATCAAAGGCTTCGGCGACGTGGCCGCCTACGCCGGCTTTTATTTCACCGAAGAAGTGCGGATGGACCCGGCGGCGGCGGCGCAGGAATTTACGCCCGAGAACCGGGAGCGGTTGCGGAAATTCAGCGAGGCCCTCTCCCGGTTGCCCGAATTCAACGCCGCCGCCATCGAGCAAACCCTCAAGGCCGTCGCCGCCGAACTGGGCGTCAAAGCCGGCCTCCTGGTGCATCCCGCGCGCCTGGCCTGCACCGGCGCGACCGCCGGCCCAAGCCTCTATCATCTCATGGAAGTCCTCGGCCGCGAGCGCGTCCTCAAGCGCCTCGCCCTCTCTGCGCCGGGCGTGTGAATCGGGCTGCGGTCTTCCGGCATGAAGGCGGGTTAGGGTTTCTGGCTTTTGCCAAACTGGGGTGGTTCTTCGCGCAAAACCAGCGCCTCTTTTTCTGACAAGGCTTCGTCCCATTGGCTGGCGTCTGTCACAAGGGGATGCGACGGATCGTCCAAAGCCTGGCGCGCTCTTAGATCTGCAAAAATGGCGTGGATGTCGTAATTGAACCGCCGCGCCAATTCATCTCGAACACGCCGGACTTCCGCAACAATCGGGTCATCATTCATAATTGGAATCTCCCATCAATTCTTCCGGTGTGCAAACTCTGGGCAATTTAAAGCCGGCCGCGCCGGCGATCGGTTCCAGCCGATCCAGCCATTGCGCGTTTGCCAGGTGATTGCAATTCCATGTCAACAAATACTTTATCTTGCCCACAGCCGCAATGGCCAGATGCGCCGCATCACGCGCCGCTTTGGATGGGAGCAGTTCCTTGAGAAAGGCGGCCGCCATTTGTTCGGCCTCTGCCGTAGCCGCCAGTTTGGGCAGACCTTCCAACGCCTTTAATCGAAGCGCAGCCTGTTCCGCATCACCTTGCCGCACTTCGTCCAGCACGACATCCGAGACAAAACACCTCAACAAAGCCGGCCGGCGATCCCACCACTCCCGCCTCAGTTGTTGGTGCGCCGCCACGATCAAATCGCGGCTCGGACGCGACACCAGATAGCTCACGCCACTTGTTTCGATATAAACAGTCTCCGCGCGCCGGATAGGAATAGGGTCGCCCGCGGCGGTTGTTGGGCCGGTGTTGTTTTGTTTGCGGGGCATATCAGGCGGGACGATATGCCAGAAGGCCTGAAACGGAAATGGAAACTGAGTGGGGCAAAGCGAAGAGGGAGGTTTGAGAACGGAGGGCGCAATTTGAACCTGCTTCCATTTGACCGGGGGCGGGAATGAGCGACAATCCACCCATGCAGCTTACAGAAAATCTCCTCCGCGAGGCCGCCGGCTGGGAGGTGATGAAACGGGCGCGCTTCTATCTGGAGCAGGGCCAGGTGCTCAACTCGTTTTGGGCGCCACCGTTGCTGCGCGGGGTGGTGCAGGATGGCGAGGTCTCCTTCCACGCTTCCCTGGTGATCAAAAGCCAGGTCGAGATCGAGAATCTCTGCCCTTGCCGCGAGTCGCGCGAGTGGGGAAAAATTTGCGCGCACAGCGTCTCCATCGGGTTGCACTGGTTGGAGGGGCAAAAAGGCGGCGCGACCCCGGCGCCGGGGGCGGTGGCGGCAAAACCAGCTCCGCCGGCCGGCAAAAGTCCCGCGCTGCGGCGTGACGCGGCCGGCGAGCCGGCCACGTTGTTCCTCATTCTCCCGCCCAATTTCGAGCAGGCCCTCGCCCGCGGCAGGGTTATGCTCGTGCTGGAAGCGCAATGGAGCGGAGGACGCTGCCCGCTCAACGCCCTGCCCCGGGACCGCGCGTTTGCCTTCCCCCCATCGGACGCGGCGATTATTGACAAGCTCGAAACTCTGGCCCGCGGCGAAACGCCCGCCTTCCTGCAACTGGAGACAAAGGATTTTGCCGCCTTGCTCCCGGCGCTGGCGGAACACCCCAATATCACGCTGGGCAAAACCGGCGCAGTGACGGTGACCCAAACGCCGCTGAACCTGCCGTTGCGCGCCACGCTCGAGGCGAGCGGAGACATTATTGTTGACCTTATGGAAAAGACGGAGCCGCTGGTGATGATCGGGCATTGGGTCTGGCGAAAACCGGCGTTGCAGCCGCTGGGTTTGCCGGCGGCGCTGGCGGAAGTGTTGCGCGCGCCGGTGCGCCTGCCGCGCCGGCAAGTGCCGCAGTTCCTCACCCGGGATTGGCCGCAATTGCAGGCGGCGGGCGGCGCGGAGGCGAATTTCAAGCTGGAAGATTTCACCCTCGAAGCGCAGGCGCCGCGTTTCCTGCTCGAACTGCAGGGCGGCCTGGCCCAACTGGACGCGCTCCTCCAATGCGCCTACGGTCCGCGCCTCATGACGGTGGGCCTCACGGCGCCGGGGGAAAGCGTCTGGCTGCCCGATCCCGAGGTGGCCACGCGCTATTCCACGCGCGATTTCGCCGCCGAGTGCGCGGCGCTGGCCCGTTTGCAACGCAGCGGCTTCGCCGGACCGGACGCGCTGGGAAAGCTGCGATTGACCGGACAAAACGCGGTGCTGAATTTCTTCGCGCGGGCATTCCCGAAACTGCAACGGGACTGGAGCGTGACCCTTGAGGAACGCCTTGAACGCAGCGCGGCCCGGAATATCGAGCGCGTCCAGCCGCAGTTTCACATCACCTCGGGCGCGCAATGGTTTGATCTCGGCGTGGTATTTGCGGCGGGCGGCGGGGAAACTTTTGCCGCGGCGGACATTCAACGCCTCCTCCTCTCCGGGCAAAGCCACACGCGGCTGAAAAGCGGAAAATGGGCTTTGATTGACACGGGCGCGGTGGAGGAGTTGCAGGAGGTCCTGCTGGACTGCGCGCCGCGCCAGCACGAGCAGGGCTATCGCATCAGCAACACCCAGGCCGGCTTTCTCGAAGCGACCTTGAGGCAGCACGCCGATTGGCGCGTGCAGGCGCCCCCGGCCTGGCGCGACCGCGCCGCCCGCCAAAGCGGCGAAGCCAAGCTGGCCTGCCCGCCGCTGGGCGGCTTGGAAAAGGTGCTGCGGCCTTACCAGAAACACGGCGTGGCCTGGCTGCATTTTCTGAGGGAAAACGGCTTTGGGGGAATTTTGGCGGACGAAATGGGCCTGGGGAAAACACTGCAGGTTTTGGCCTTCTTCAGCACATTGAGAATGCCCCTCTCCAATCCGCAATCCGCAATCCGCAATCCGCAATTAGTTATTTGCCCGACCAGTCTGGTCTTCAACTGGGTGGCCGAGGCCAAGAAATTCACGCCGGAGTTGAAGCTGCTGGCCTTGCACGGACCGGACCGGCACGCCCGGTTTGATGAAATCCCCGCGAGCGACATCGTCTTGACAAGTTACGCCCTCATCCGCCGCGACGCCGAGCGGTATCGCGGACTGGAGTTCGACACCATTGTGCTTGACGAAGCCCAGCACATCAAGAACCGGCAGACCCAAAACGCCCAAGCCGTCAAAGCCGTCGCCGGGCAGCGCCGCATTGTGCTGACCGGCACGCCCATGGAAAATTCCGTGCTCGATCTCTGGTCCATTTTTGACTTCCTCATGCCCGGCTATCTGGGAACGGCGCAGGATTTCCGCGAGCGTTACGAGGCGCCTATCACGCGGGAACGAGACGCCGCCGCGCAAACGCGCCTGGGGCGGCGGCTGCGGCCCTTCCTCCTGCGGCGGCTGAAGAAGGAAGTGGCGGCGGATTTGCCGGCCAAACTGGAACAGGTGTCGTTCTGCGAATTGACGGCGGAGCAGCGGAGCGTTTATCAGCAAGTCATCGAAGCGAGCCGTAAGGGTGTGCTGGACGCGGCGGGCGCGGCCGGAGCGGCCAAAAGCCGGATGCTGGTCTTGAGCGCGTTGCTGCGGCTGCGGCAGGTCTGCTGCGATTTGCGCCTGCTCAAACTCGACGGCGTCAATCCCGCCAGCGCGTCGGGAAAACTGGATTTGTTCGGCGAACTGCTGGAGGAAGTGGTGGACGGCGGCCATCGCGCGCTGGTCTTCAGCCAGTTTGTCAGCATGTTGACGCTCTTGAAGGAGAGGCTGGCCGGGGAGGGCATCGAGTATTGTTATCTGGACGGTTCCACTTTCGACCGGGGCGCGGTGGTGGAACAATTTCAAAAGAACGCCGCCATTCCGGTCTTTCTTATCAGCCTCAAAGCCGGCGGCGCCGGCCTCAACTTGACAGGGGCGGACACCGTCATTCATTTCGATCCGTGGTGGAATCCGGCGGTGGAAGACCAGGCGACCGATCGCGCCCATCGCATCGGCCAGACCAAAGTGGTGACCAGCTACAAGCTGATCGCCCGCGACACGGTCGAGGAAAAAATCCTCGCCTTGCAAAACCGCAAACGCGGCATCATCCACGCCGCCATCGGCGGCGAGGAAGAATTCACCGCCTCGTTGACCTGGGAGGAAATCCAGGAACTGCTGGGGTAGGGCGGCGCTGCTGCGCCGCCCGAGAATCTGGGTAGCACGGGCGACTCGCCCGTCCCGCCGGGCCACTGGCCCGGCGGAAGCTCCAATCTGACTCTTGCCCAGAGCACTTCATCACGACAACAGACCGTCACTCCCGGTGCCGGTCGGCGGGTCGCCGACCGGCACAGGCGGGTCGCCTGTGCCACCCAGCCAAAGCGGATCCGGGCCTGAAATGACCGTGCTAATCGCTCACGATCTCATCCGTTCCAGCCTGGGATTCCGGTGCTGCTCGTCACAAGTCAGCGCGAAATCCCCGTGGATTCCCACCGGCGTGACAAACTGCTGGAGGAGCGACGCCGGGAACTGCACGCTTTGTCCGGTGGCGCAGCGCACGATGACATGCCGCACCGTCCCGCGATAATAATCCAGATATTGATCCGCCGAAATGCGCAGATGAAATTCGTATCGGTTCATGCAATCAGCCTCCCGCCAGCAAACCCCCAACCGCCCGCCAAGGCAAGCATGACCCCCGCGGCGAAACCAAGACAAGCCCGCAAATCGTCCCGTTCCAGATCGGGGAATTCGGCCAGCAGGTCTTCAAAAGTGTCGCCAGCCGCCAGATATTCGAGCATGGACTCGACCGGATAGCGCAGGTGGCGGATGCGCATTCAGGCGGCGGCGACCAGGCGTTCGCTGGCCGGTTCGAAAAAGGCCACGGCCTGCTTGCGCAAGACCGTAGGATATTGCTCCAGAAATTCGTCGAGCGTCTCTCCGCCTTCGATGTAATCCAAAAGCGCGCGCACCGGAACACGAGTGCCGGCAAAGCACGGCTCACCGCTCATGATTTCCGGATCAATCACCACGACAGCATTCCTTTTCATGCCGACAATTAACTCCACCTTTGCCAGAATAACAACTTGCAATTTGCGCAAGAGCGTCGAACCGCGCAAGAGGTTGGCTTAGACCCGTTTCTCGAGTTCGGTTTTTCGCCGGCTTCAAATTATATCCAACGGCTCGCCTTTCCATACATTCATCCGCATTTCATCGCGTTCATCATCTCCCCAGGCCCTCCCCGCTCATTCACTATTCAAAATTCACCATTCCCAATTCTTTCCAGTCGGAGCTTGACAAAAATTAGAACCTATGCTCTAATTAGCGGCGTGAGGCATGGAGCCACAGTCAAGAGCCGCATCCGGGCCGCGGCGCCCAGCGCCGGCGCGGGCGGCAGATTGAGATGGGATGGGGGGCAACATTCCACTGTAGGGCTGCGCTGCTGCGCAGCCGGGTCAGTGGCGCCGCGCCAGCGCCGCCCCACCGCGTCGTCAGGGAGGTGCGGCGGCAGCGCAACCAAATCGAAAATAGAGAATGGAAGGACGGCATTTTTGCCACACGAACCAATACCTTTAAATCTCCATCAAATTGATGGACTTTATTATTTTCCTCGCAACGAAGGCTTCCTTTGGCGCGTTTTGAGCCTTTTCGCGGCAAATCAACCCAAGCGCCTTTCCATGAACATGTTACACACAATAACGACTTTTTCCGGTCAAGCCCGGTCAAGGCTAATCAAACCTAATCAAGTTATTTTTTAAACCGAAATGCCCCCCAATCCATCACTCAAATACTATACTGATCCACTGTACATTCCTTATTATTTATCATTTATAACTTATAATTTATAATTTGTTTCCCCCCTGATCATGCCCCATCAAATCATCTTTTTGGTCATTCCTTGAAGCTTATGGCCCTCGCCAACGTCACCATCCATTCCAGCCAATTCCCGGAGAATGTCCGGCGCGAACTGCTCCAATCCCTGCGCGCGCGCAGCATCAACCACAAATTCCACTACGATTCCTATAAACAGGCGCAAAAATGGCTCGCCCTGCACGAGGCTTATTCGCCCTCGCGCACCGATCCCGGCTGTGTGGCAAGTTACGACAGTGCCTTCGCCGCCGCGACCGGGCGGGCGCGGGCGGCGGAGGTCCAGGTCATCGGATTGGGCTGCGGCGGCGGGCAGAAGGACGCCCGCTTGCTCCGCCTGCTGGCCGGGCAATGTTCAAATAAAAGAGGATAATTCAACAGTCTGCCAGCCAGCAGGCCCTTGCGCTGAAGGATCCCAAATTTGGCTGGAATTTCGTGCGTGCCCTCAAAGAGGATGGTTTAGAGCTTCCATTGGTAATGGACCATCTTGAATTACTCCGGGCCAATGATTATCTAAATGGAACCTACAACGAAATGATGGAGGAGGCGTTAGGCTTGGCAGGCCCAGGAAATACAATGGCGCGCAACTTATTGAAGGCACTCCTAATTTCCCGGGATGCGACTTTGGTGGATATTGCGAACTGGATGAGACTTCCATTGGAGGTGGTGAGGATATTCGACCCATTGTTGTTCAACGTGCGAGATCGGCTGGATGAACCGGGCTGTATCGCTTAACTCCTTAACCCTGATGGGGTCCGGCTCAACCGGGAGCGATCAGCGTTGGTAAACTGGCAGCAGTTGGTACGCCGGAGTTAGGGAGAGGACGGCCATCGCGGTCATGAATCCATCTCCAAACGTGGCCAGATCAGGCAGCGACTTCCAGGATCCATCGGGCGATTGGGATCTCAACAAAACCTCCACCATCGGGGGATAAATGCCCTGCCAGTAGCGCCCGCCCAGTTGCGCCGCCGCCTGGCTGCAATAATAGGTGGCGTAGATAAACTTGTCGTAAGGCCCGATCACTTCGCCGGAACTGCGGAAAGGATGCGCCAACAACCAGTCCCCGGCTGCCAAGGCGATCGGGGTTTGGTGTTGTCCCCCCATGGCCAGCGAGACAATTCCGGCGGCCGTCACGCCGCGGCTGGCCCCGTAGGGAACACCGTTTTGGAAAGCATAATTGAACATCCCGCTCGACGGATTCCAACACCGGTTGACGTAGGACATGGCCTGCTCAATTGGCTCGGGCGGCACGTCGAACTCCGCATTTTTGGCCGAGCGCAGAAACATCAATTGCCAGGCGGTGGCCGAGATATCCGAATCGCCGCCCGTTGACGTTGAGAGCCGCAAATAACGCCAGCCGCCTTTGTCAAGTTCAGGTTTCGGACGCGCTTGCAAGGCGCGCGTGAACAGCAGCGCCTTCCCGATGGCGGCCTTGACATTCTCCGCGCGCCGGCCGGTGACCTGCCCATAAACCTCGGTCAGCATCAGACCCGCGATGGCGTGATTGTAGGACGCGGTATGCGAAGCCTCGCGAGTCACATAAACCGCCTGGGGAACCTGGTACGAGAACAATCCGTCCTCCTTCTGACATGACATCACAAAGTCAATGGCCCGGTTAAGGCACACGCCGTAAGGCCCAACTCCCGGTTGATGGCCGCGGGAGAGAAAGGCCATGGCGCTGAGGCTTGTGACCGCCGGCTGGCCGGAAGGATACGTGGGAAACGAGCCATCCGCCGCCTGCTGCGTGGCGATCCAGGCCAGCGCGCGATCCACCGCCTGCTCCATCCGCCGCCATTGGGCTGGCGACAGCGCATCCGGCAAGGAGGTGCGCGAGGCAGGGACAACCTGATTGGTGGGTTGCCCCGGTTCGGCGGCCCGGGCGCCGCCATAAGAAAACAGCACGGTCAAAACAAGAAACAGGCCGATCCTCCAACCCTGTCTCAATAACCTCCCCGCGAAATGAACCCCCAAACTTTTCCAAACGGGATGAAAATGAACTCTCATGATCCAGTTGATGTCCCAGAGTAGATTAAAGCCCGGCCAAGTCACGCGATTTTCTTCAAGATGCCAAAGCAGATTGTCAGGCAATACCCTTTCCGGGTAATAGTGCAAAAAACCATTGAACTCGGAAACATCTTTATCTTCTCCAATGGGCCAAGATGCCTTTCAAAGGTTTCTCCACCATGTCAGCAACCTGGACCATCGGTGCCAGCAGGCCGCTGGCCCCTTGCGCCGCCATGTCTCGAATCGCAGGGTCAAGTCCTGTACCGCGCACCATCCTTCGCGCTTCGCGCTACGGATGGCAGGCCATCCCTCGCTTTCCGGGCCAAAGATGGCAGGCCATTTTTTGAAACTTCAAGCGGGCATGGCCTTCAAACCAGTTCGGGAACTTCGGTCAGCTTTGGCTCGACGAAGAAGGTCTCTTCCTGCACAACGCGCAGACCCAGTTCCCGCAGCTTTTCCGGGCCGAGGGCCTCGCGGTCGGCCAGGAGGTTCTGTTTGTGGACTTCTTCTTTGACGCGAATGTAGCCGGGGGCGCAGATGGCCTTCAGGGTCTGCAAAACGCGGTCAAAGGTCCAGCCGGGCAGGGTTTTTAAGGCGGGCTGGCCGGTGCGCCAGCCAACCACGCCATGCACCGTTTCGATGGAACGGGCGGCGCCAAATTCCTGCGGATTGGCTTCGGACCAGAGGCGGGCCAGCGCCATTTTTTGATCCAGGGCCTCGTTTTGGGCGGCCAGTTGGGCCTCGTATTGCTCGCGCACGGCCTGGATTTGTTCATCCATGGCGGCGGTGAGGAGGCGTTGCTGGTTTTTCAGGGCGGCGATTTCGCCGATGAGTGATTCCATCGCTTCGCGGGTGCGAATGACGGGTTGGGTGTGCTTGATTCTGTTTGTTTTCATAGGATTCGTCGGGTTTGCATAAAATCAAAGGCCGTCTGGCGGGAAATCTGCACGGCCTGGCAAGGGTGGTAGTCCCTGGCCACCAGGCCGAGCAGGCCGTCTTCGGCCAGGTTGTGGATGTGGTTGGCGCTGCATGCCCAAACTCGGGCCAATTCGGTGCTCAACAAAAAGGGTCTGTGATGATGGAACATGGGGTCGAAGACGTCCCGGAACGGGTGCAGCCGCTGGGCGGCTTTCTCGCGGGGGGTGAGGAGGCGGTTGCGCTGTTGCAGGCGGAGGATGGACTCGGTCAGAATGCGCAGGCAGGCGCGGCGGGCGCCGGCGCGGCGCAGATCGAAGGCCCACTCCAGGTCGCCGCCCAGCAGCCAGTCCATCAGTTGGCGCTCGTCGCAGCGCAGGGCCAAGCGGGCGGCCGCCACATCCAGCAAGGGAGCTTGCAGGGTGATGGAGGAAAGCAATTCCCGCCCGGCGGACGGCAGGGGCGCGGCGGAGGGGGCCAGGGCGGGCGGATGGGCAGGAAGGGTGGTGTTCATGGGACGCAAGGGGCAGGAAGGGGCGGCGCGGGGGCGGCCGGTCCGGGGGCGCGGCGGCCCAAAGTCGCGGCCGGGCTGGACAAAAAGCGGGGTGTAGTGTAGAAAATTCTTGCCAAAAAGCCGTTTTTAGCTTTTATTGAAGCAGGCGATGCCATATACTTAGGCAATAAGCTAACGTGAGTGGCAGAGATTGTCAACGGAAAACTTAGTGAAAATATGAAAAAAATGGTATGCAAGCTTTAGACCCCTTAAAACAAGAGTTCCTGGATTTGATGAAAGTCATCGGCTGGACCCAGGCGGAGGCGGCGCGGCAGCTCGCCATGACCTCCGGCGCCGTCAACCAGCTCGTCAACCCCAATTCGCCGGTCCGCCCCAGCCAGACGACCCTGCGCCTGTTCAAATTGATCGTGGCGGCCCAACGGCCGGAGGCGATCAATGCCAAGACGCTGGAATTGAAGGCCGATCCCGGTTCGGCGCTGTCCTTGCCGGAGCGCAAGCTCATTGACGCCATGCGCCGCATCCCGTCGTCGGACCTGCCGCGGGCCTACGCCGTCGTCCACGGGGTCATCATGGGTTTTGGAGCGCCCTTGAGCCTGCGCCGCTCGCGCCAGATCCGCCAGGGCCGTTAATTGTAAATTTTATGACAAAGAAAAAAAGCAAAGCACCCGCGTACACGCGCAAGAAAATCATTGATGAGTTCACCGACCTGCCGATTTCGCGCCAGCAGAAATGGCAGTTGCGCCGGGCCAAGGAAGGGCGGTGCGTTATCTGCGGCGACAAGAAAGTGACGGCTTGGCATTGTCTCAAGCACGCCATCGCCAACCGGGAATGGGCGCGCAAGTATTCCGGCTCCAAGCGGCGCAACAAGACGCTGACTTACCAACTGGCCTCCAAGGCGAAGGACAAGAAGGCCAAGAAATAGGCCGGGGCAGCGCAGGGGCCGCCAGGGGCGGGGGTGAAATCCGTCGCGAAACGTCTTTTGCCGGCCAAGCCGGGGATTGGCCCAACGTAATCTCGTGTGCCCGGGCAAGGCTGCGGCATGTAGCGCTGGCGTCCTGGCCTGCGGGTTCCCCGGGCGTCCCGCCCGGGGTGGCCCAAGCACTTTGTGAAAAACTCGTTATTGTTTCAAATCGCTGTGGCGGCATGGCTTTCGTCAACGGCAAGTCTGCCTGCCCAGACCACGCCGGCCGCCCAGACAATGCCACCCACCAACCTGCCGCGCCCCAGCAACCTCCGTGCCGTGACCGCGAACGACTCGCCCGCTGCCCCGGCGGTTCTGCCGGGCCGGGGATTGGCCCAGCACGATTTCTTTTATGCCGGGGAAGGCGGCGGACGCCACAACATGTACATCGTGCGCAAGGGGAAGGTGGACTGGTCTTACGAGAACACCGACCCGCAGTCCAAGGGCGAAATCAGCGACGCCACGCTGCTGTCCAATGGGAACGTTCTCTTTGCTCATCAATTCGGCGTCACCGAAATTACGGCGGACAGGAAGGTGATTTGGAACTACGATGCGCCGCCCGGAACGGAAATTCACACCGCGCAAGCCATTGGCAGGGAGCATGTTGTATTCATCCGCAACGGCAATCCGGCCAAATTGATGGTGGTCAACACCACTTCCGGCGCGACGGAAAAGGAGTTTGAACTTCCGGTTGGGAATCCCAACAGCGTCCACGGCCAATTCCGCCACGCCCGCCTGACCGAGGCGGGCACAATCCTGGTCGGCCACATGGATTCGCACAAGATTTGCGAGTATGACGTCAACGGCAAACAACTCTGGTCCCTGACGGTGCCAGACCTCTGGATGGCCGCGCCGCTCAAGAACGGCAACATCCTGATGACACGCGAACATACTTCCGTGCAGGAACTCGACCGCACGGGGGCCGTGGTGTGGGAATTCCCGCGCACCAACCTCGTGGGCTACAGCATTTCGGGCATGCAAACGGCCAGCCGCCTGTCCAACGGCGACACCCTCATCAACAACTGGTGCAACAAAGGCAGCGGCCCCACCGCGGGAACCGCCATTCAAGCCTTCGAGGTCAGCGCCGACAAACAACTCGTCTGGGCCTTGCGCGCCTGGGGCGACCCGGTTGACTTGGGGCCTTCCACCACCATCCAAGTTCTTGACGAGCCGTCCGTTCCCGAAAACGTCAAATTCGGCGACATCAAGTAAGGGGGCGGGGTGAGGTGTAGCGGCGGTCTATGACCGTCGCAAAAAGGTTCAACGACTTCATGCGGGCGGGCTGACGGGAATCATGTAGCGGCGGCGCTGTGATCCGATGTCGTTTCCGCCACCGGAGCGCCATCACGTCTGGCCAAGCACCGCGGCGTACTTCCGCGCCAACGCCGACAAATCCGCGCAGACGGGCTTGTATTGTTCCCCGTTTGCCAGGTTTTTCATTTCGAGCGGGTCGCTGTGCGGATCAAACAGCATCGTTCCGTTGAGGCCGTCCTTGCCGAACTCGGCGTAACGCCATTGTTCCGTGCGCACGGCGGTGCCATGAATGGTTGTTCCGTCCTCGCTCCAAATGCTGTAGCCGGGCTTGTCCCATTTCGCCAACGGATTCTTCAGCAGGGGCGCGAGACTTTCCCCTTCAATTTCATTTTGTTTCGGAAGACCGCACAATTCAACCAGCGTCGGATAAATGTCCAACGACTCGACGATGCGCGGGCAACTCTGCCCGTTTCCGGATGCGCCGGGAGCGGAAATGATCATCGGCACGCGCGTGCCCATTTCAAACAGCGAGCCGGCCTTTGACCATTTTCCTTTCTCGCCAAGCTGGTATCCGTGGTCGCACACAAAGACGATGATGGTGTTGTCCCGCAGGCCCAGCCGCTCCAGTTCGGCGATGACCCGTCCCACGTTCCAGTCCGCCCAGGAAATCGAAGCGATATAGGCGCGGACGACCTCCTTCGCCTCCGCCTCGCTCGCGCCCCGTCCGATGAACAAATCGGCGTTGCGTTTGCGGATGGCCGCGCTTGGAATTCCCGGCGGCACCGTCGGCCACGCCGCAAAATCCGGCGTCAATTCCATTTTGCCGGCGTCATACATATCAAAAAACTTCTGCGGCGCGGTCGGCGGACTGTGCGGTTTCACAAATCCGCAGGCGATGAAAAACGGCTGGTCTTTGTATTTGCGCAGATTTGCAATCGTGCGATCGGCGGTCAGATAATCGGCGTGGCCCTCGCCGTTGCCGTCGAGGAGAACAATGCGGTCGGAATACGCTGCGCGGCTGGTATCGGCGGGCAGCGGCGGCAAAACACCGTCCGGTTGGGGAATCTGGGTGCGCGGCACCGTCATGGTGCGGCCGATTTGCGGGCCGCTGCCGTCATCGGTGGCGCCGCCTGGATCGCTGGTTGCGCTCCACGATTTGGCGTCGTCAATCCCCCCATGGTAAATTTTCCCCGCGCGCACCGTGACGTAGCCGTTTTCCTTGAACAACTGCGGCAGCGCCGTCCAGTCCGGATGCGCCACGCGAAAATCAGTCCGGTTGCCCAGCACGCTGGTCCGCGTCGGATTTCTCCCCGTGAGCAGGGACGCGCGCGACGGATTGCAGAGCGGAAACTGGCAGTAATTCCGGTCAAAACGCACGCCCGATTTGGCCAGCGCGTCCAGGTTCGGCGTCTGCGCGTGAAACCGGCTGCCGTAACAACCCAGTTCCACCCGCATATCGTCGGACATCAGGAACAGCACGTTCGGCTTGCGGGCCGACGGGGCACTCTGCGCGCGCAACGCTCCGGGCATGGACGCGGCGGCGGAGGCGGCGGCCACCGTCCCCAGAAATTCGCGGCGCGACCAGCCATTTTCGCGGTGGATACTCATGCGTCGAATTTTACCATCACGCCCGCCCGCCGCAACCGGAAAAAGGTAACGCGTTAATCTGGTGTAGAATCGAGCCTGTGGCTCGACATCGGCGCACAGCGCCGACACTACAACAATTTCCCGGGAGCGCGGTCGTCCCGACCGCATCCGTCGGCGTCCCGCCGACGGGATCTTTCGCCAGAAATTGACCCGCCTTTTCGGTGAGTGCGCAAGCACATCGCTAACGATTTGAGAGCGGTCAATGTTTGGGCAAATGTTGCATCAGTCCCATCGCCCACGGAATGAGCGCCATGCTCGTGGCGTCGAAGAACCCGTGCGCCAGCACCGCCGGCCATATAGAACGATGAAACACCATGACCAATCCCAGGCACAGCCCTAGCACGCCGGCAAACAACACCGCCAAAATGCCCATGGACAGATGGGCCAGCCCGAAAATGACCGCCGCGATAAGAACGGCGCCGACCTGGCCGCCGGTGGAACCGAATTGGCGCGGCCAAAGCGTTCTCAGGCCCGCCAGAAAGGAAGCGCGCCAAAGTTCCTCGCGCAATCCGGCAACAACGAAGCTGACCACCGTGAGCGTCAGCCAGAAGTAGGCGGGGTTGTCGCGCAACGCCGCCACGTCCACCGCATTTTCAATCCCGGGCCGGTTCTTCACGAAAAAATCCTGCAATGAGTCCATCGTCATCAAATGAGTCGCCAGCAGGACTCCCGCGCCCACCGCGGTCGCTATGCCCACCGCGACGCGCAGGCCAACCGAATACGCCGCGCCCAGCAACACCGGCTTGCCATTCCCGCGCCAGCGCAAGAGCAGATCGTCGGCGGACGCGCGCGACGCCAGCCACGCCAGGCCAAAGACAAATCCGAATGCCAGCAACTCCACCGCGCAAACGAGGAGAAGCCCGCTCGAGGTGTGGGAAAGCGCGGGATGGTTTGACTTGTTCCGTGCCAATCCAACAACTGCCACGACGAGCATATAAGAGCTGACAAGAACGAGATGAATCCACCAGCGCCGGCGGCTGATCGGCTTGGCTTCCTGGATGCATGTCGGCATGGTTTCCATCAATGCCGCAAAATCCTGCCTGCCCGGCGCATCCCTCGCAAGCCTCATACATGCTTCCCCCAAAACGGTAGGGCGAGACTCCGTCGAGCCGTGATTTTTCTCCCGCTTCCGGGGAGCGCGTGCCTCTCGCGCGCGGTGTTTGGCGACCCGCCAAACACACCCCGGCCAACCTGTTCTTTGAACGCCTCCCATCACCGCTTTCCCCCTTCCTGGGAGCGCACGCGCCCCCGCGTGCTGCGGGCCGCGCCCCGCGTCCCGCCCCCCTTTCGTTAATTCAACTCCCTCCGCTCCCATGCAAACCCCGCGTTCCAGTATGTTGCGTGGTCACCTGCAACATTTCCCATGACGAAACCGGGGCAACCCTCCGTGGTGCCGCACAACAGCCGGTGACAAGTCATTGTTTGACCTCTTATATAGACCGCGTTAGGACTATCGCAAATGGAAGCCTTTCTGAAGGCCTTGGGCAACGCGCGAGCCGCGGCATTGGCGGCGGTTTGCCTTGTTCTCGCCACAATGGCTGTTCCAAGCGCGGGTGAGCCTGGCATAATCCTGAGCGGAACCTACGAAGCTTTCGGCAAGGACAAACAGTTCGCAATGGTCAGCCTGAGCCTGGATACGGCAGAGGCAGAACCGAGGAAGTTTGTGGCGGCGAAGGGCATCGCATGGACCCAGGGCTTTCTGGACGAAAAGCTGAAGCCGTCCGTGCAGCAGGCTTATGGATTTACTGCAATCCCCCAGGTGTTGTTGGTCGGACCTGACGGAAAAATAGTGGAAAAAGATCTTCGCGGCGCAACCGTTCAAAGCGCGGTGGCGTCAGCTTTGCGTTCACCTTAGCCGGAATGATTCGGATTGAAATGGACGGGGCAGTCCTGGGGAAAGGCGCAGCGGCCTCAGGCGCAATTGGTCAGGCATCGTGTTTCTGAATTTCATGCTCTGACCTCGCGCGCTGAAAAAACGAAAAGCCCGTGACCACCTGTCGAACCACGGCAAGCAGTCCTCTTCGATAAAAGGCCTGATGAGGACGCATATTAAGCGCTGCCAGATGATCCCGGCGCAACCGCTGTATTTGCGGCATGACGGCGGCAACATCAAAGCCTGCCCCAGGTGGCAGGCTCTTCCACGCCTTTCGGTTCGCTTCTTCTTTTTCTCTTTCCCGAGCCAGCCATCTCGCTTCATCGGCGCGCAGCCTCTTCTCCATGCTAAAGCGCAGATAAGCGATGAGCACCGCCAGGACGATCAACCGGAATATAATGGAGTCGAACATGACATGGCGACGCCTAAGAATTGTTCGGCCAAACGCCGGGTTGGCCGGATCCGAAAAGCAAGGCGCTAGCTTTCCTCTTCATAGGCTCAAATTAGGCTCTCTTTGGAGAAAACTCAAGTCTGAAAAGGGTTCGCTCCCGCATCATCGCATATTTTCTCTTGCTTCATCGCCCCGGACGCTCGCCCAGGAAGCGGCAACACCCACGTTGAATCGCGGAAGAACTTATGCTGTTTTCCATGAATTCCCTGCCCGAATCCATCATCATCACGCATCCGCCACAAGATTCTCAGTCCACGGATTTACGTGAAACACGCAAAGTCAGGGGAATGATTGTCAAGGGAATGGGGGAAAGCGTTTTCAGGTTTATTACCCTGACAACCATTCCCCTGCCTTTCCTCCTGCCCTCTCCCTCCGCCATCATCCATCCTCGCTTTGGTTGCGGCTGCGACATGTTGGCACACCCAGGACAAAACCGCCCGGAAGCCCCATCTAGGCGCTTGTCTTGCCGGAGGGGGCCGCGTATATTTCTTTCGTTATGCAAATGTTCCATGCGGAAATTGTTGTTGAGAAGGATGGCAAGCTTCATTTGGATCATGTGCCGTTTACCGAAGGGGAGTCTGTGCATGTCTTCGTTTCATCGGCCGCGCCCCTCACAAAGCAGCCACTCAAGGGATCTGTGTTGAAGTTTGAGCAACCGTTCGCGCCCGTTGCCGAGGAAGACTGGCTTCAATAAAGGAGCCAGCCTCCGCGGAATAAGAGTCCGGGTCAAGAAGTGAAAAAGGTCGCCATACTTTGTTGCTGTCTTGTTTGCGTCGTTTGCATCGCACTAGCATTTCGGTTTGTTGACGATTCCATCGCACCGCTGTTCCTCAATTCTCGGATCGAGCGCCTTCATGAAACGGGCCTCCCAAAGGCATTGGTCGAGAAGGAAGGCATGATTTACTGCCGAATGAAAGCTGACGACTTCCGCTTTCCGCTGCCACCAGGATCACGCGTATTGCCTCCGATTACCGTGTCGGGTGGTTTTGACACGGTGGACGGCAGCGTTGAAGTCAGGTTTGAAGGCTCTCGTCAATTCACATCAGATGAGTATGAAAACTGGCTGTCAGGCACGCTACAGGAGGGCGGGTGGGTTACTGCCGAGTCAGTTCCAGGAGGCTTGTCCATCAAGTTCCATTATTTTGGTGACAGGTGACATCCGGTGAGGAAGAACCGAAGAATCGTTACGAGGACGACGGCAGGGCTGCGTTGCAATGCTATCGGCGGGTCGGAGCGCCGTCCCGGCGCGCGAAGCGGAAAACGTCGGCGAGACGCCGACGAAACCCGCAGGCGAGGACGCCTACGCTACGTGGCGCAACCGTCCCCGGCTGCGGGTTCAAGCCGCGTCTCGCGGCGTAGCCGTTAGCGTGGGGTGACTGTGCCGCCGGCCCCGTCATCGGCCCAGTTCTCGCCAGGGCTGCTCTAAAGTTGCGGCCAAACCGCTGGGGATGCGGAAATTCAGCGGCTTTCGGCCGAAAGCCGCTACGACTTTAGAGCGGCCCGGCTCTTGCCCCATTTTGCATTTTGCATTTTGCATTTTGCATTTTGCATTTTGCATTTAGTCTCTTCCCTCATGGCTGATGCGCTTGTGCCTGAAACCGCTCCGGCGGCCGCGCCCGTCAAGAATACGGACGCCCGCCCGCCGCGCGGCAAGCTCACCATTTTTCTCGGCATGGCCCCGGGCGCGGGCAAAACCCATGCCATGCTCCTATCCGCCCATCGGGAAAAACGCGCCGGGCGCGATGTGGTGATCGGCGCTCTGGAGACGTTGCGCTGGCCGGGGATTCTGGCGCTGGCCAGGGGCCTGCCTGGTCTGGCGCGCGATTCGGCGCTCTCTCCCCAGGCCACACATGACGAATTGAATACCAGCGACGGTCATAGACCGCCGCTACAGGAGGGCAGCGCCGCCGCCGCGCCCGCCGAATTGGACCTCGACGCCACCCTGGCCCGCCGCCCGCAACTCGCCGTGGTGGACGAGCTGGCCCATGCCAATGCCCCAGGCTCCCGCCATCCCAAGCGCTATCAGGATGTTCTGGAACTCCTCGAAGCCGGCATTGATGTTTTCACCACCCTGAATATCCGCGACGTCGCCAGCCGCGCGGACACGATCTGGGAATTGACCGGCCTCGCCAGCGGCGAAACTGTCCCCGACACCGTCCTCGATGCCGCCGAACTGGAACTGGTTGACCTTTCGCCCCGGGAATTGCTCCGGCGCGCCGGCCGGGAGCAGGCGGGCCAGACGGGGGAATCCGAATTGGCCAAATCCGGCCTCTGGCAAGAGGGCACTTTGCTCATTTTGCGCGAGATGACGGCCCGCTTGTTTGGCGAACGGGTCGGGCAGCAGGTGCGCGCCCACATGCAGAACCAGGGCCTGCGCGGCCCTTTGAAGTCCGGCCGCCGCCTCCTCGCGGCCGTCGGGCCGGGCGCCAATTCCGAGCAATTGGTCCGCCACACCCGCCGTCTGGCCGCCAGTTTGAACGCCTCCTGGGTCGTTCTCCATGTCGAAACCTCCCGCGCTCCCACCGGGCAGGAACAGTTGCGGCTGGACCAAAGCCTGGCCCTGGCCCAGGAATTGGGCGCCGAAGTCATCACCACCACCGACGACGATCTGGCGGCTGGAATCCTGCGCGTGGCCGGCCAGCAAAACGTCACCCAAATTACCGTCGGCAAACCATTGGGCGGCCCGTGGTGGAAAGTCTTGCAACGGAACCTCATGTTGCGCCGCTTGATCCGGGGCAGCGGGCAGATTGATGTCCAGGTCGTCCTGGCCAACCGGCAGCAACGCGCCAGGGCCGCCCGCCCGGAACGCAAAATGACCGCCTCCTGCCTGCTGCAATATGTCACGGTGTTGGGCGTGGTGGCCGGGGTGACGCTGGCGGCCTTCCTCGCCGGGGGCCGAATTGACCCGCACGCGGTTTCGCTGGTCTTTCTGCTGGCCGTGGTGGCGCTGGCCGTGTTCGTGCGTCGTGGGCCGGCCCTCTTTGCCGCCGCCTTGAGCGCGCTGGCGTTGGATTACTTTTTTCTGCCGCCCGCCTTCGCCTTGCGCATCAACCGGTTTGAAGACGCCATGATGTTCGCAACGTATTTTGTCGTGGCCGCGGTTTTGGGGCAGTTGACCGCGCGCATCCGCGCCGAGCAGGAAGCCGAGCGGCAGCGGGAAGCCCGCGCCACCGCCCTTTACCTATTGGCCGCCGAGTTGAACAGTTCCACCAGCCTGGATGCCATGGTGAAGAACTTGGTGCGTCAGATGGAAATCGCCTTCGACGCCGCCATCGCGGTCTTGCTGCCTGCTCCCCAAAACCTGCTTGCCGCCCACCCGGCCAGCGCTTTTGAGCCGGAGCCAGGCGACCAACCCGTCCCTCTCTGGGTGCTGTCCCATGGCCGCGCGGCGGGCCGGTACACGGATAATCTCCCTTGGGCCAGGGCGCAATATGTCCCGCTGGCGACCAGCAGCGGGCTGATGGGCGTCATTGGCCTCCGTTTCCATCGCGCCTCCCCTCCCACGCCCGACCGGCGCAACCTGCTCGACGCCTTCTGCCAGCAAATTGCCATGGCTTTGGATCGTCACCGCTTGAATCAAGTCTCCGAACACGCCAGATTGCTCGCCGAATCCGAGCGGTTGAGCAAAACCCTCCTCGACTCGATGTCCCATGAAATGCGCACGCCGCTGGCCGCCATTCAAAGCGCCACCGGCAACCTCGCCGTCCTGGGCCGGTCCCATTTCTCCCCGCTCCAGATGGAGATGCTGGCCGAAATTCGCGAAGCCGCCGAGCGCCTCGACCGCCTTGTCGGCAACGTGCTCGAAGCCACCCGCCTGGAATCCGGCGCCGTCAAACCCAAGGTCAACGAGTGCGACGTCTCCGAACTCGTCCACCTGGCCGTGGCCGACACCGAAAAAGAGCTGGCCCGCCACCCCGTCTGCCTTCGCCTCGCCCCCGGCCTGCCGCTCGTTCCCATGGATTTCGTCTTGACTCAACAGGCCCTCGCCAATTTGTTGTCCAACGCCGCCCGCCATACCCCGCCCGGCACCCCCGTGGAAGTCGCCGCCTCCGTCCGGGACAATTCCCTCCTCCTCGCCGTGGCCGATCGCGGCCCCGGCATTCCGCCCGCCATTTTGCCCCGCATTTTTGACAAGTTTTACCGCGCTCCCAACGCGGCGACCGGCGGCACCGGACTCGGCTTATCCCTCGTCAAGGGCTTCATCGAAGCCCAGGGCGGCAGCGTCACCGCCGAAAATGGCCCGGGCGGCGGCATGGTCTTCACCATCCGCCTGCCGTTGCGCAAAGAAGTTGGCGGCGGACCCCGGCCTCCGCTACAGTCCAAAGACATCGCATGAACGAGCCTGATGCCAAAAAGCCGGTTGTTTTGGTCATTGATGACGAGGTGCAAATCCGCCGTCTCCTCCGCGTCACCCTGGAAATGAACGGTTACGAAGTTGCCGAAGCCGCCGGCGGCGAGGCCGGTCTGCAGGAAGCGGTTCGCCGCCAGCCCAGCATCGTCCTGCTCGACATGGGCCTGCCGGACATGCCGGGTCTGGCCGTGTTGAAACGCCTGCGCGAATGGAGCCAGGCCCCCGTCCTGGTCGTCTCGGTGCGCTACCGCGAAGAGGATAAAATTGCCGCTCTCGACGCCGGGGCCAACGATTACATCACCAAGCCCTTCGGCACCGGCGAACTTCTCGCCCGCTTGCGCGTCATCCTCCGTTCCGCCCAGCCGCAGCCAAAGGCTGAAGTGTTCCATTCCGGCCCGCTTGCCGTGGACCTGATCACGCGCACCGTCAAAGTGGAGGGCCGCGCCGTCAAACTCACCGCCACCGAGTATTCTCTCCTCCTCATGTTCGTGCGCCACGCTGGCAAAGTCCTCACCCACGGCCAGCTTCTCCGCGAGATTTGGGACATGAAAGAAGCCGACAAGACCGGCCCGTTGCGCGTCTATGTCGGGTATCTGCGCGAGAAGCTCGAAGCCAACCCGGCCAAACCCGCGCTCCTGGTCACCGAGCCGGGCGTCGGCTACCGGCTGGTGGTTCAGGATTAGCGGAGAGTGAGCGCCGTCAATATGGAGTGCGGGAGCTTGCTCCCGCTTTGGGATCGGTCGAGATTCCCGTCCTCCTTGGGCCCGGCGAAGGAGGATGCGAGCCGGAAAGCGGCGGCAAGCCGCCGCACTCCAAAGAATCAAGGGCTCCGTTCCGAGTTCCTCATTTTTCATTCTTCATTTTTCATTTTGCATTTCCCCCTCCCCCTGTGCAGCCTGTTCCCCTGTGGTTCTTGAACCTTAAAACATTAAACCTGAATTCCTCACCAAACCTATCATGAGCACAATTTCTGACATCAAAGCCCGCGAAATCCTCGATTCCCGCGGCAACCCAACCGTCGAAGTGGACGTCCTCCTGGAGGGTGGCGCCGCCGGCCGCGCCGCCGTTCCCTCCGGTGCCAGCACCGGCGAACATGAGGCCCTGGAACTGCGCGACGGCGACAAAAACCGCTATCTCGGCAAAGGCGTCACCAAAGCCGTCAAGAACGTCACCGACAAAATCCTCCCCGCCGTGCGCGGCTTCGATTCCCTGGATCAACTCACCCTGGATCGCACCATGCTGCAACTGGACGGCACGGAAACCAAATCCGTCCTCGGCGCCAACGCCATCCTGGCCGTTTCCCTGGCCAACGCCAAGGCCGCCGCCGCCTTTCTGGGCCTGCCCTTGTTCAAGTACCTCGGCGGCCCCAACGCCAAGGTCCTCCCCGTCCCCATGTCCAACGTCATCAACGGCGGCGCCCATTCCGACGCCCCGATTGATTTCCAGGAATTTATGATCGTTCCCAAGGGCCTGCCCACTTTCTCCCGCGCCTTGCAGGCCAACACCGAGGTCTTTCACGCCCTCAAAGCCGTCTTGAAGAAAAAGGGCCTGTCCACCCTGGTCGGCGATGAAGGCGGATTCGCGCCCAAACTGGAAAGCGCCGAGGCCGCCATCGAAGCCATTTTGCAGGCCGTCAAGGACGCCGGTTACAAGGCGGGCAAGGATATTTTTCTGGCCCTGGACCCGGCCGCGTCCGAGTTTTACGACGCCGCGTCGGACCGTTACGTTTTCAAAAAAAGCACCGGCCGCAAATTGACCGGCGACGAGATGGTCGCCTTTTACGTGGAATTGACCGCCAAGTATCCCATCATCAGCATCGAGGACGGTTGCGCGGAAAACGATTGGAAGACTTGGAAAACGCTCACCGACAAACTCGGCGGCAAACTGCAACTGGTGGGCGACGACGTTTTCGTCACCAACGTCAAATTCCTGCGCAAAGGATTTGAACTCGGCGTGGCCAACTCCATTTTGATCAAGGTCAACCAAATCGGCTCCCTCACCGAAACCCTCGACGCCGTCTCCCTCGCCCAGGAGCACGCCTACACCGCCGTCATCAGCCATCGCTCCGGCGAGACCGAAGACGCCACCATTGCCGACATCGCCGTGGCCACCAACGCCGGCCAGATCAAAACCGGTTCCCTGAGCCGCACCGACCGCGTGGCCAAGTACAACCAGTTGCTGCGCATCGAACAATTGCTCGGCAAAAACGCCATCTACGGCGGTAAGATGTAACGGCGCTCCGATATCGCGACTATGAGATGTAGATTCCGGGGAGCGCACGCGCCCCCGCGTGCAGCGGGCCGCGCCTCGCGGCCCGCATCAATCCGCACGTACGTTGAAATGCATTCGTGTTGGGTTGGCAAGGAAGGTAGGGCGGGCAGTCCCGTGCCCGCCGCGGCGCGCACGGGAGTGCGCGCCCTACCGCCCAAGGCTGACGCACTACTCTGAAGTTGGCAGTGTCCTAATTTGTTGCAGCGTCGGCGCTACGCGCCGATTTCGAGCCACAGGCTCGACACTACAATTTAGGACACTGCCTTGAAGTTCGGTTTCTTGAATTGTGAACGCTGAAATCGCAAAGCTGATTCTCTGGTATCAAGCCAAACTTCATGCCGGCGGCTATCCGCTCATCGCCGCCATGATGGCGGCCGAGAGCACCATTCTGCCCATCCCCAGCGAAGCGGTGATTCCCTTTGCCGCGCAGGATGCCCACGCCACCGGGAGCCACACGGTGATGGGCGTCATCCTGGCCGGCGCCATCGGTTCCTGGTTGGGGGCCGGCGTCATGTATTGGGCCTGCCGCTGGGCCGGCCGGCCGCTCGTCCTTCGTTATGGGCGCTATGTTCGCATCAGCGAGGCCAAGGTGCATGCCGCCGAACATTGGGCCGCGCGCTTTGGCCCCTTCGGCGTCTTTGCCGCCCGCCTCCTCCCCGTGGTCCGCCACCTCATCGGCATTCCCATGGGCATTGTGAAAATGGATTTCCGGTTCTATTCCCTCTGCACACTCCTCGGCTCCGCCCTTTGGTGCTCGGTCCTTGCCTGGGTCGGCGTCGCCGCTGGCAACGACAAACAACTCCTCCAAGGCGATTTGCGCCACATCCTGTTTTGGTTGTTGGGCTTGCTTTCCATTCTCTTTTCGTGTTACTATTTCTTCGTCCACCGATTTATTCGCAAACCGTCGCCATGAAAACGGAACCAACCAAAACCAAAAAATTCCCGCGTCCCGTCAAAGTTCTCTTCTGGCTCGCCGGCGCGCTGGTTGTCTATACCGTCGTTGGGTTTTTCGTCGCCCCGGCGGTCATCAAGTCCCAGATGCTCAAGCGCCTCCCGGCCATGCTCAAACGCCCCGTGGCTGTGGCTGCCGTCAAAGTCAACCCTTACGCGCTCTCCCTCGCCATCCGCAGTCTGGCTGTCAACGAAACAAATGGCACGCCCTTTGCCGGCTTCGACGAGTTTTACGCCCGCTTGAAGTTCTCCTCCTTCTTCCAGCATGGCTGGGCCGTTCAGGAACTCTACCTCACCCATCCCTTCGCCCAGATCGTCCGCGCCAAGGACGGAAAACTCAACTTCGACGACATCGTGGCCGCCCTCAACCAGCCGTCCCCCGCTCCCGCCACTCCGCCCGCCAAGTCCGCCAAGTCCGCCCTGCCCTTGGTCACCGTTGACAGCCTGCACATTGACGACGCCGACGTCTCCGTTGAGGACTTCGCCCCGCCAACTCCCGTCAAATCCAAGCTCCTCCCCGTCCATCTCCGTCTCGATCAGTTGAGCACCAAACCCACGGCGCGCAATCCCTACGCTTTTATCGCCAAGAGCGACTCGGGCGAAACCTTTCAATGGTCCGGCACTTTCACACTCGAACCTCTCCAAGTCTCGGGCGGATTTGCAATCAAGGGTTTGGACCTCAAGAAATACTCCCCGTATCTGGCCCCGTTCGCCTCGGCGGACATCACGGACGGCAAGGTGGATGTGGCGGCGCGTTACAATGCCAGCCTGGGCACGAACGGCCCGGATGTTTCGCTGACCAATGGCGATGTCGTTTTGACTTCCCTTTCCGTCAAATCATCCGACCCCAGCGAGACGGTGCTGACCGTTTCCTCTCTTTCGGTTAAGTTGGCCGAGGCCAGCCTGCACAAACAATTCCTTCACCTGACACTCCTTAAAACCTCCGGCGGCTCAATCCTCGCCCGCCAAAACCAGGATGGAACCATCAATCTCCTCTCCCTTCTGAAGCAGCCCGCCAATGCCACGTCCGCCACGCCAGCCGGATTGAATGCCAGCGGCGGTCATAGACCGCCGCTACAGGTGGACAGCGCCACCGCCAGTCAGACCCCTTGGACAGTGATGGTGGATGAAATCGCCGTGGATCAGTACAAAGTGGCGCTCGAAGATAAAAAGCCGGCCAAACCCGCCAAGTTCAACCTGAGCGAAATCTCCTTTAACGCCAAAAACTTCAGCACGGTCAGCAACGCTCCTCTGGCTGTGGATGTTGCCATGAACTTGAACGAAGCGGGCCGCCTGGCCGCTCGCGGCACCGTTCGCCTGCAACCGCCCTCCGCCGACCTCGTCGTGGACATCGTCGGAATGGATTTGCGGCCGCTCCAGCCCTACGTCGAGCAGCAGGTCAAGCTGGCGGTGGGCGGCGGCTTGTTCACCGTGCGCGGCCATGCCAGCTATAATTCCGAAAAAGGCTCCCCGATGGCCGCTTTCCAGGGCGATCTCGGCCTCACCAACTTCACCACGACCGACCTCATCCAATTCAAGGATTTCGTGAAATTGGACGGCCTCGCCGTCAGCGGCATCAAAGCCGCTTTCCAGCCCAATCAACTCGACGTGCAGGAAGTCGCGCTCAGCGGCTTGAGCACCAGCATCATCATGCTGACCAACCACCAGATCAGCCTGCTGGCCGTCCTGCCCAAGAGCGCCGCCGCCTCCTCCAACGCGCCCCCGTCCGCCGCCGCTCCGCCCGCTACCGCCGCCGGGCTGGACTTTCCCGTCACCCTGGCGAGCCTTGTCATTGACAAGGCCTCCTTCCATTTTTCCGACCAATCCATCGAGCCGAACTGCCTCTTCGATGTCCAGGAATTCGGCGGCACGATCAAAGGTTTGTCTTCCCAGCAGGACGCGCGCGCCGCCGTGGATATACGGGGCAAAGTGGACGACGTTTCCACCTTTTCCGTGACCGGCGAGGTGAATCCTTTGAGCAAGGATTTGACTGTCAACCTGGCCATTGACTGCAAGAACGTCAACCTCACCCCCTTCACTCCCTACATGGAAAAATACGCCGGCTACCCGATGCAAAGGGGAAAACTGCTCGTGGATTTGCATGAGAACATCGCCCACGGCCAGCTCGCCGCCTCCAACCATGTTGTCGTCGCCAGCCTCACTCTGGGTGCCAAAAACAACAGCCCCGACGCCACCAAATTGCCCGTCAAACTCGGCATCGCCCTGCTCAAGGATCGCCAAGGCAACATTGACCTCGACGTGCCCCTTCACGGCAATCTTTCCGATCCACAGTTCAGAGTCATGCCTATCGTCTGGCAAGTGTTGGAAAATCTGCTGGAAAAGGCCGCCACCGCTCCGTTCACCCTGTTGGGAAAACTTTTTGGCGGCGGCGGCGAAGAAATGAGCTACGTTGACTTCCAGCCCGGCCTGGCCGACATCCCCGCTCCCGAACAAGCCAAGCTCGACAAACTGTCCAAAGCCCTTTACGAGCGCCCCGCCCTCAATCTGGAAATTTCCGCCGGCGCTGATCCCGCCTCCGACACTCCCGTCCTGGCGCGTTTGAAACTGGACGGCCAAATCCGCTCCATGCAGGCCCGCGAACTCATTGTCGCCGGCACCCCGCCCGAAACCGTCCAATCCATTCAAGTGGACCCGACCAACTACACCCGCCTCCTCAAAATCCTCTATTTGCAGACCATCGGCACAAACAACACCGCCGCATCCGCGCCTGCCGCGCCGCAGCCCGGGGGGGGCGTGTCCACTTCGCCCATTCCGTCCATGGCGTCCACCCAGCGCGACTCTGCTCCTAAATCCACAATCCCCAGTGGGAAGCCGAACTTCGGCCAATCCGCAATTGTTCGCCCTGACCTGTTTGTTAAAGGCGGCGAACTAATGGAGCTTGGCCCCTTGTCCGCCAGCATCGCCCGCGGCATTAGCCGGCAGCCGGTTCTGACCTCCTCTTCCAACAAACCGTCGGTTGTCGTGGCGGCCCTAAACCGCAAGCCAGCCGCCACCGCCGCCACAAACACCGTGGCTGCAGGCGTTCCCTCTCCCGCAGCCGAGCCAACCCAGGACCAAATGGAAGCCAGCCTGCTCGCCACCATCCAGATCAGCCCCGACGATCTCCGGGAATTGACGCAAGCCCGCGCCCGGAGCGTGCAAGCCGCCCTGGTCAACGTCGGCAAAGTGGAGGGCGAGCGCGTTTCCATCATCGCTCCCCAACCCATCAGTTCCACCGCCCAGGGCCAGCCTCGCGCCAACCTCTCCCTCCAGTAGCCTTTCCCATCATAATCTTAATCCTAATCTTAATCTTAATCCGCGGAGAATGTTGAATTGTGAATAGTGAATAGTGAAATGGAGACATCCCCCTTTCTTAATTCAGAATTCAACATTCAAAATTCTCCGCCATCCGCAAATTGCCTTTTCACTTCGCCACACGCTCCTTAAACTCCGCCGAATGACGTCTGCTCAAATTCGACAATCCTTCCTGGATTTCTTCAAATCCAAGGGCCACACCATCGTGCCCTCCGCCAGCCTCATGCCCGATTCCCCCGGCCTGCTCTTCACCAACGCCGGCATGAACCAGTTCGTCCCCATTTTCCTCAACCAGCGCGCCCCCGACGTTGACCAATGGCCCGGCGCTCTCCCCGGCCGGCCCACCCGCGCCGCCGACACCCAGAAGTGCATCCGCGCCGGCGGCAAACACAACGACCTCGAAGATGTCGGCCTCGACACCTATCACCACACCTTCTTCGAAATGCTTGGCAACTGGAGCTTCGGCGACTACTTCAAAAAAGAAGCCATCGAATGGGCCTGGGAACTTGTCACCCAAGTCTGGAAATTCCCGCCGCACCGCCTCTACGCCACCGTCTACAACCCCGACAAACCCAAAGGCGATCCCAGCGATTTTGACCAGGAAGCCTCTGATCTTTGGGCCGGCAAATTCTCCGCCGCCGGTCTCGACCCAAAAGTCCACATCGTCCACGGCAACAAGAAAGACAACTTCTGGATGATGGGCGAAACCGGCCCGTGCGGCCCATGCAGCGAAATCCACGTTGACCTGACGCCCGCCGGCGACACCCAGGGTTCGCTGGTCAACAAAGGCGACGCCCGCTGCATCGAGATTTGGAACCTCGTCTTCATCCAATTCAACGCCAATCCCGACGGCACCTTTTCCCCCCTGCCCGCCCGGCACGTTGACACCGGCATGGGTTTCGAGCGCGTCACCGGCATCATGCAAAACACGAACAACTTCACCGACTTCACGCGCCCCATATCGAACTACGAAACCGACATCTTCCGCCCCATATTCGACAAACTCGAAACCCTCAGCGGCAAGAAGTATGGCTCAACTTTGCCCAGCGATGCTAAGAAAGAATTAGTTAATGTTGGAACAAACGGTGAAATAGAGACCTTGGGGAAGTTTGAAGTCCCCGAACTGAAGGTGCAAACCTCCATTGATGTTGCTTTCCGCGTTCTTGCCGATCATATCAGAACCGTCGCATTCGCCATCGCCGATGGCATCCAGCCTGGTAACAACGACTGCAACTACGTTGTGCGACGTATCCTGCGTAGAGCGGTAAGCTACGGACGCACGCTCGGTTTCCACGAGCCATTCTTTTACAAATTGGTTGATGTGGTAGTGGAAACGATGGGCGACGTTTTTCCCGAAATCCGCCAAAAACAAGCCCATGTTCGAGAGCTGATTAAGCTGGAGGAAGAGACGTTTAATAAGACGCTTGACCGGGGAATTGATCTTCTCGAAGAGCAAGTTGGAGAATACCGGCTGAAGCGCAAGACCCAGGACGATTGGTTGGCATCTCACCCCACATTCGCTGATATGGGGCATAGTTCAGCGTACGCACGCATTCCGGGAGAAGAAAAATCAATTCAATCAATTGATTCCAACGGCACGGTTCTCGCTTACTTCGCCTTCAAACTTTACGACACATACGGCTTTCCCCTTGACTTAACAGAACTGATGGCCCGCAAACATGGGTTGACAGTTGACACCGCCGGCTTTGAAAAACTCATGGACGAACAGCGCGCACGCGCCCGCGCCGCGCAGAAAAAAGAAATCATCGCCGCCTCCAATCTCGATACGTCCCATCCGACCGATTTCGTCGGATTCGACCGCCTCGCCGCCCCCGCCACCGTCCTCGCGGCTGTCAATATCAAGGACAAAACGGCCGTCACTCTCGACGCCTCCCCGCTTTACGCGGAAATGGGCGGCCAGGTCGGCGACACCGGCGAAATTCACGCCGGCGGCAAAATCTGGCCCATTGTCAATACTCAGAAAACAGGCAACACCTTCCTCCATTTCCTCGCCGGCCAGGACGCCCCGGAGCCGGGCGCGAAGGTCGAGCTTCGCGTCAACGTCCCCCGCCGCGCCGCCATTCAGCGCCACCACACCGTCACCCATCTGCTCCATTGGGCCTTGCACGAGATCGTCAGCCATGATGCCACCCAAAAAGGCTCTTACGTCGGCCCGGAAAAACTCACCTTCGACTACAGCAGCGCCCCTCTCACGCCCGCCCAAGTCGCCGACGTGGAAAAACTGGTCAATGAACGTATTCTTGACAACGCCGGCGTCACCTGGAAGGAAGTTCCCTACGCCCAAATCAAGGCCCGCAAGGAGGTCATGCAGTTTTTCGGCGAGAAATACGGCGACATCGTTCGCGTCGTGCAAATCGGCGGGCGCGCCGGCGCGCTGGACGGCTATTCCATGGAACTCTGCGGCGGCACCCACACCCGCGCCACCGGCGAGATCGGCCTCTTCCGCATTTTGAGCGAAAGCGCCATCGCCGCAGGCATCCGCCGCATCGAAGCCGTGGCCGGCCTGCGCGCCTATGAAAAAGCGCGCGACGACACCACCCTCATTTCAACCCTGGCCGGCAAAGTCAACTCCCCCGTCGCCGAATTGGAGAAAAAACTCGAGTCGCTCCTCTCCCAGCAAAAAGACATGGAAAAGCAACTCAAAGCCGCCCGGCAAAAACAAGCCGCCGAAACCGCGCGCACCCTCCTCAATTCCGCTCAGCTTGCCGCGCCGGAGCCTGGCGAAGGCGGGTCCACCCCGGCCATCATCGAAAACCTCGGCGCCGCCGACAGCGATTTTCTCCAAGCCGTGGCTGACGCGCTGAAAAGCCAGTTCAAAGGCGTGGTCGTTCTCGGTGGTTCCTCAGAAGGGGCCGTCTCGCTCGTTGCCACTGTTTCTCCGGATGTGACCGCCAAATTCCAGGCCGGCAAAATCATCCAGGCCATCGCCCCGCTGGTCGGCGGCAAGGGCGGAGGCCGCCCGGACAACGCCCGCGGCGGCGGCAAGGACGCCGCCAAACTCCCCGACGCGTTGAACAAGGCCCGCGAGTTGGTTGCGGGAAAATAATGCGCCAGTCTTTGACGGTAGGGCGAGACTCCGTCGAGCCGAAACTCGATTTCCCGGGAAAAAGTCACGGCTCGACGGAGTCTCGCCCTACCTTATCTTGTTGCGGTTGTCGCATTCTGCATTTTTCATTCCGCATTCTGCATTTTTCATTTTTCATTTTTCATTTCCAGGGCTACACTCCTGCCCATGCCAGCGCAACACGACGCCTCAGAATTTGTTGACAGCGATTTTCAATCCGCCCGGCAGGCCGCCTTCGCCGCGCCCCAGCCGCCCTCGCCGGCCGGGTCGCCCCCTCCGTCCAACCGCCCGCCCACCAGCGAAGAAATCGCGGCCATGGTCAGCGTCAAACAGATCAAGCTGGCCGAACTCAAGCGCGCCCAGGAGGAATTGGAGCGCGAGCGCGCCGGCCTGGAGGAATTGCGCCGCCGCCAGATGGAATTCCAAACCGGCCGCTCCGAAATGCTCCAGCATCTGACCCGCGGCATCGGCCTGCTCGAAGAAGCCGAACTGACCGCGCGGCGCGAAACCGAACAAATGGCCCTCACCCTCAGCGAGTTCCGCCAGGCCGTCTCCAAGGTCCAGACCATCAACGAACAACTCTGGAGCCAGGATAATTTCTCCGTGGAATTGACCCGCGCTCTCACCACCCTCGAAAACGCCCGCATGGAATGGAACGCCGCGCGCTTGAAATTCCCCATCCTCTCCGGCGCCGCTCCCGCCGGCGCGCCAGCCGACGCCCCCAAATCCGCCCCTTCCCTCCTGGCCACCGCCGGCCTCGGCCAGCTTTGCCGGATCGGCTTCGCCCTGACCTGGCCGCTCGCGCTGGTGGGCCTGGCCATTTTTGTCCTCTTGCTCGTCGTCCTGCGCCGTTAGCATCCGCCCGCTCATGGGACTCTTCCCCAAAAAAGCCGATCCCATCAACGACCGCGCTCGCGCGTTGAATGCCGAAATTTCGGCGCTCGAAGCCAAGATAAAAAGGCTCAACCAGCAAATCCAGAACGGCCAGGGGCCGCGCTTGCGCTCCACCGTTTATCCCTCCGGGCCGGGCGCGCCGGGCAAATCCCCAACCGCCGCCGCCCCTGCCGCAAGCGAGCCGATTTTCGAGGATGTCCACAAATTGACCGGGCCGGCCGAATCCGCCGCCACCCCACAACACTTCAACGAATTGGGCCTGCGCAAATTCGATCTCCTGGCCGTCTGGCGCCGCCTCAGAAAGCAGTTTGCCGGACGCCCCGTGGCCAACCCCAAGCTGATCAACTATCTGGCGGCGGGCAGCATTCAGGGCCTGCGTCCTTTGCGCTACGAGAAGCGCGTGGCACGACTCCGGTTTTTCGTCATTTTAGGCTCTGTCATCCTCTTGTTCCTCGGACTCTATTTCTACTGGGTTTTCGCCCGCCGCCGCTGACCAAACTCTTATGAAATCCAAACCCGTCATCCTCGCCGCCTGCCCCATCCAAACCGCGCTCGGCGTTTTTGCCGCCCATTATTCCGCCTCCGGCCTTGCCTGTCTCGACTTTCCTGGCCGCAAGAAAATGGCCGGCGCCCCCGCCGCCTCCGCCACCATTCGCCTCTGGCACAAACGCGCCTGCCGCGCACTGGCGCGGGTGTTGCAGGGCCGCGCGCCCGGCGCATTGCCGCCCCTGGACCTCGCAAGGGGAACGCCGTTTCAAAGAAAAGTCTGGGCTGCCTTGCGCCAAATCCCTGCCGGCCAAACCGAATCCTACGGCCGTTTGGCGGCCGCGCTCGGTGCGCCCAAAGCGGCCCGCGCGGTGGGCGGCGCCTGCGGCGCCAACCCCATCCCCCTCTTGATTCCATGTCATCGCGTCGTCCCTTCCGGCGGCGGCCTGGGCGGTTTTTCCGGCGGCCTCCATTGGAAACGTCGGCTCCTCGCCCTGGAGGCTGGCAAGCCTGGGCGGCGCATTTCACTGTTGCGAGAGGCGGTTTCTTAATCTTAATCCTAATCTTAATCTTAATCTTCTTTAATCCTAATTCTGAACACTGGGACGCAATTGAGAATGAGATTAAGATTAGGATTAAGATTAAGAGGGGCTGCCCAAGAAAATGAAAGGCGCTTCCATCCTAACTTCCCCCCTGCAATCCGCAATCCGCAATTCGCAATTCGCAATTCGCAATTCCCATTCCTCTTGCCACCGCCGGCGGTTGCGCTATGATGGCCGGGTGAAGAGCAAAATCCTCTGGCCGCTGGCGCTGATTTTAATTTTCGCCTTGAGCCGCTGGCCCGGCGCCATGCCGCAGAACTTCAGCGCGGCTTACGCCCTTTGTTTTTGCGCCGGCTTGTACCTCCCGCGCCGGCTGGCCTGGACCATTCCTCTCGGCGTGATGGCGCTGACCGATCTTGCCCTGACACTTTTTTATTACCACGATTATTCCTTACTCACATTCGCGGCCAACTACACCGCTTACGCGGCCTTGATCGGGCTGGGATGCGCTCTCGGTGGAAAGCGTTCCTTTTTCGCTTTGTTGGGTGGCGGCATTCTCGGCGCCATCCTCTTTTACTTGATCTCCAATACCGCCTGCTGGCTCAGCATGGGATATGAAAAGACCTTGGCCGGCTGGTTCAGGGCTTTGACCACCGGAATGCCGGGCTATCCGCCGACCTGGGAGTTCTTCCGCGGCACCCTCTTGAGCGGCGGGATTTTTAGCGGGCTTTTTGTGGGCGCCATGAAACTGTCGGAAGCCGTGGACGAAGCTCCGGTCGAAGAAGAGGAGGGCGAGGAGGAGGAGCATGGGGCGGAAACCGAGGAAGCCGAACCGTCCCTTTCCCCCGCCGCCGGCGACCCCCGTGCCGGGGCCTCGTCCTGACCCGTCCATTTTGGGGCGCTTGTCGCTTTTTGGCGTAGCTCCTCCCAACCTTAATCTTAATCCTAATCTTAATCTTAATCTCCTTGCGATGACCGCTGGATTTGTTACTGGTAAGACCACGTATGGCAGCTATCGGCCGCTTTCAAAAGGGCAACGAGATTTTTTACGCCAAGGTGGTCGAAGGCGAATTATTTCGCTTGCGCGGCGGCCTTTTCGGCCCTCCCTCCTTCGCCAGGAAGCCGATGCCGTCCAAGGGCCTTAAGATTCTCCCGCCCGTGGCTCCCTCCAAAATCATTGCCATCGGCCTCAATTACGCCGACCACGCCCGTGAACAGGGCAAGGCGCTGCCCAAGGAACCGCTCTTTTGGTTCAAAGCCACCACCTCGCTGCTCCCCGACGGCGGCAAAATCGAAGTCCCCTATCCCCAGCATCGCACCGATTACGAAGCCGAGCTGGCCATCGTCATTGGCCGCCGCGCCCGCAACCTCACCCCCGCCGCCGCGGCCCGTTGCATCCTGGGCTTCACCGCCGCCCAGGACATTAGCGACCGCACCATCCAGAACTCCGAGAGCCAATGGGCGCGCGCCAAGTCCTTCGACTCCTTCACCCCGCTCGGCCCTTATGTCGAAACGGCCCTGGATCCGCATGACCTGACCATTCAATTGTTCCAGAACGGCCAGCTCCGCCAGAACTCCAACACCAGCCAGCTCATTTTCGATTGCCACCGCCTCGTCAGCTTTGTCTCCACCAACATGACCCTGCTCCCTGGCGACATCATCCTCACCGGCACTCCCGCCGGCGTCGGCCCCATCCGATCCGGCGACCGTCTCGAAGTCCGCATCCAGGGCCTCTCCCCCCTGGTCAACACCGTGAAGTGATGCATGGCGAAATGATAATTGCCAAAGTGGAAGAAAAATCTATATTTCAATTATGAGCGTTCAGGAAATCCAAGCGGCGCTGGAGCAGTTGTCTCCCATGGAATTGCGGGAGGTAGAGCACTCTCTTCACGCCCAACTTCAGAAGGCGCAGGCCAATGAGGACAGTTATGCTTACGGCATGAAGGAGTACGGCATGACCCGCGAAGAGTTGGAAGCGTTCGAGAAACGTCAGGACGCGGTCAACCGGGAGGAGGATAAAAGAGGTTTGGCGGTCACCTTTGAAGGCCCATTTGATCCGGCTTCCTTGGATTGAAAGCCGCAAAGATCAATCAGAAGTTGCTTGCCGCAATCCGAGGCAAGCCAAGAGGTGAGCGCCGGGCCATCGGTTTGGCAATCCGCGACGCCCAACTTCACTTTGGCGATCCGCATTCCCATCGCGGTTCCGGCATCCGGAAAATCTCCGCTAGATATTACCAACTCCGCGTCGGTTTGGACTGCCGTTTGATATTTGCTGATGAGCCGGCCTTCTTGCGATTTGTCGCAGAGGGCGATCACGACCAAGTTAAACGTTTCTTGAAACATCAAGCCTGAGCTTATATATGCGCTGGACCCAAACATTCATCCCCACCCTCAAGGAAACTCCTGCCGAAGCCGAAATCGCCTCGCACAAACTCCTGCTCCGCGCCGGCCTCATCCGCAAGCTGGCCGGCGGCCTCTACACCTTTCTCCCGCTCGGCCTGCGCGCCCTCAAAAAGGTCGAACAAATCGTGCGCGAGGAAATGGACCGCGCCGGCGCCCTGGAGATTCTCATGCCCGCCCTGCAACCGCCGGAAATCTGGCAGCAAAGCGGCCGCTACGAAACCGCCAAAGGCGTCCTCTTCAAGGCCTATGACCGCGCCAAAAAAGAATGGGTCCTCGGCCCCACCCACGAGGAGGCCACCGCCACCTTGATGGCCGGCGAACTGAGTTCCTACCGCCAGTTGCCCAAAAACTTCTATCAAATCCAGACCAAGTTCCGCGACGAAATCCGCCCCCGCTTCGGCCTCATGCGCACCCGCGAATTCATCATGAAGGACGCCTACTCCTTCGACGCCACCGACGAGGCCTGCGCCGTCGCCTACCAAAAAATGTTTGACGCCTACACCCGCATTTTTCAGCGCTGCGGCCTTCAGGCCATCGCCGTCGAGGCCGACACCGGCGTCATGGGCGGAAAATTCTCCCACGAATTCATGGTCCCCGCCGAGACCGGCGAGAACGAAATCGTCTCCTGCGACGCCTGCCACCGCGCCGCCAGCATCGAAAAGGCCGCCAGCCGCGTCGCCAAAGTCCCGCCCGCCGCCGCCCCTTCGTCCGCGCCGGAAAAATTCGCCACTCCCGGCGTCGTCACGATTGATGCCCTGGCCGCCGCTCCTTTTCATGTCCCTCCAGAGCGCCAGATTAAAACCCTCGTTTATATCGTTGCCGACAAACCCGGCCTTCTCCTCCTGCGCGGCGACCATCAGCTCAACGAGGCCAAGCTCACGGGCGCCTTGGGCACTGCGAACTTCCGGCCCGCCGAACCGGAGGAGATTTTTGCGGCCCTTCACGCCCATCCCGGCAGCCTTGGCGCCGTCGGTGTAAGAGATTTGCCCGTTCTCGCCGATGAATGCCTGCAAGGGGCCGCCGGCATGACCACCGGCGCCAACGAAGATGGATGCCATCTGCGCCATGTGGACATCGCCCGCGACATCCGGGTCAACTGGTGGAGCGATCTCCGCCTGGTCCAGGCCGGCGAACCGTGCCTCCATTGCGGCCAGCCCCTGAAAATCCGCCGCGCCATCGAAGTCGGCCACCTGTTCAAACTCGGCACCAAATACAGCAAAGCCCTCAACGCTCTGTTCCTCGACGAATCCGGCAAGCAACAACCCGCCATCATGGGCTCCTACGGCATCGGCATTGCCCGCACCATGCAAGCCGTCATTGAGCAATCCCACGACAAGGATGGCATCGTTTGGCCGGTCGCCATCGCCCCCTGCGCCGTGTGTCTCACCCCCTTGACCGTCGCCCCCGCCAGCGCCGTCATGCAAGTCGCCGAAAAAATCTATGCCGACCTCACGGCGAAGGGCGTGGATGTCATCCTCGACGACCGCGACGAACGTCCCGGCTCAAAGTTCAAAGATTCCGAGCTTGTTGGTTTCCCCATCCGCCTGGCCATCGGCGAAAAATCCTTGGCCAAAGGCGAAGTCGAACTCAAACGTCGTGGCGGCCAAATGACCCTCGTCAAAACCGAAGACGCCGTCCCAAAAATCCTCGAACTGCTCCAGTAATTACCTGAAGAATAAGCCCAACAACGCCACCATCGCCGCCGGCCTGTTCTTCGCGGTTTTTATCTGGGGCGCCAACAACGCCCTCGTCAAGGTCATCGTCAGAACCTGGCCCGCCAATTTTACCGGCAGCACGCGATTCCTGGCCGCGTCGCTCATCCTCCTGGCCCTGCTCCGCTGGACAAAGTGGTTTGGCGAAACCCATCCAGTGTCCCCGGAACTGAACCGCCGTTTGTGGTGGCGCGGCGGACTGAGCCTGGCCGTTTATATAATTGTGTTTAATTGGGCCTTGAAGCTGGCCCCCCTTTCTCATGTGGCCCTTTACCTCGGCGCGGCCCCGGTTTGGGCCTTGCTTTGGGAAGGGCGGCCCGAAAGAAACTGGAAATCCGCCCAGCGTTACGGCGCCGCCGCGCTTGCCTTCAGCGGCGTGCTCATTTTGCTTTGGCCCTCCCTTCGCAACGGCACGGGCAGTTTGGCGAGCGAATGCCTCGGATTCGCCTGCGGCCCGCTCTGGACTAATTTTGGCAACCAATGCCGCGTCCTGGGCCGCGACCTCAGCGGCGCGGAAGTCAGCGCCCACACCTTCGGGCGCGCCGGCCTCATCCTCGCCCCGTTTGCCGCCTGCGAATTGTTCACCCAGTTCGTGCCCATCCGGACCAGCGTGGTTCTGGCCCAGCTCGCTTGCGTGCTCGGCGGCAGCGTGGTGGCCTTTGCGATATGGAACAGCGCCTTGCGCCTTTGGCCGGTCAGCCGGGTCTATTTGTTCAACAATTTGATTCCGCTGGTCTCCTCCGCCTGGGCTTATTTTTGGCTCGGTGAACAGCTCACCGGCACCTTCTGGCCCGCCATGCTTCTCATTGGCGCCGGCGTCCTCCTCGGCCAGCCCTACTGGGAACATTTCTTCGCCCGCCGCTGGCTGCCCGAATAAGTTTATCACTCGAAATCTGCCGGTTAAGGGCTACACTTGCTTTGCGGGATGAAACCCGAATGCATGACAGTTTGAAGCAAAAAATTGAGCAAGATAATCGTGAACGCAACTGACACACCGCCCCAAGCCCGCCCGCGCCTGCCGGAATGGCTGCGCTTCCCACTGCCCGTCCACCACGGCTTCAGCCAGACCCGCGCGCTCCTGGATGAACTCAAACTGCACACCGTTTGCCAGAGCGCCAAATGCCCCAACCATTGGGAATGCTGGAGCAAGGGCACCGCCACTTTCATGATCGCCGGCGATCATTGCACCCGCGCCTGCGCCTTCTGCGCCGTCACCACGGCCAAACCTCTCCCCCTCGAAACCGACGAGCCGGACCGGGTCGCCGAAGCCACCCGCCGCCTCGATCTCAAGCACGTGGTCGTCACCGCCGTCGCCCGCGACGATCTGCCCGATGGCGGCGCCAACCACTTCCGCCAAACCGTCGAAAAAATTCACCGGCTCAATCCCAAAACCGTCATCGAAGTCCTGGTCCCCGATTTTCTTGACAACGATGCCGCCATTGCGTCCGTTCTCGCCGCCCGCCCCGACATTTACAATCACAACCTGGAAACCGTCCGCCGCCTCACCCCCGCCGTCCGCCATCGCGCCACTTATGAGCGTTCCCTCAGCGTCCTGGGCAAAGTCAAGGCCTGGCGCGGAGACGCCATCGTAACCAAATCCGGTTTGATGCTGGGGCTGGGCGAAACCGAGGAGGAACTGTTCGCCGCCCTGGCCGACCTGCGCCGCGTCCGCTGCGACATGCTGACGCTCGGCCAGTACCTGCAACCGACCCTGCGCCATTTGCCGGTGGCGGCCTTCATCTCCCCGGCCCGATTCGCGCGCTACAAGACCGTGGCCGAACAACTCGGTTTCATTCATGTCGCCAGCGGCCCGATGGTGCGCAGCTCCTACCACGCCGATGAATTCAATCTGCCGGACTCAAGCGTGCGCAAGTCAGCGCGAAAGTCTTCCACATCGTAATGGACGGGAACCCCCCGGCGTCAGAGTTCCTTGAGAAAATCGGATTGGGTCATCCCGGCGATTTCAGCCCCGCGTCCCAGCGTGACGCGTTGATCAATGAAAAGACCCAAAGCCAGGTCCAGCCAGGCTTGGTCTTCGGTCAAATCCAGCCCGCGCAGGGCGTCATCATGGATTGCAATCAGCACACAGCCAGCTTAACCGCTCCAAGGCTGGCAGGCAAGTATGGGAATATAAGGAAGCTTACCTCGGTTGGCGATTGGCGAGGCGAACGGCCAGGCGCAGCAGAAATGCGCCAATGAGAATGACCCCGGCGAGCAGAGCAGCGACGAGAATGGGATTTGGGTAATTATGCCGTTGAAGGCTGTGCGGAAAATTGAGGGGATGGACGGAGGCTTTGTGCTGGCTGTCAAGACGCTTTCCCTCCGAGTCCAGCAATCCGTCGTCCCGAAGAGTCTCTGATTCGGAGTGCCTGGCTTGAGCAATACTGTCTTTGTATTCCCGCAACTGTTTGACTTGGTCAACCGATAGCCAGCCTGAACTGATCTTGTAATTGACTCCATGAATGTAGGGATTCTCACCGCTGAGACGGTAATCCCAGACCGTGGCGATGCCGTTTGGAAATTCCGGCTTGAAGCGGGACACCGAAATTTTGGACGACAGATTCGTCAAATAAAAATCCCGTTGGATGGTGAGAACAACCGCGTTGGTGTTGGTGGCGGCGTGTGTGAAAAAGGCGGTGGAAAGGGCGTCTTCTGAAATCGTGAAGTGCGTGGGAATCTCGATGCCTTCGAGATTTGTGAATGCGAGCGCCTGAAAAATGGAATTAGTGAACCGCTCGCTGAAACGATCCCGATCCAACGGCCATATATTAGCCAGAATCCATCCGTCACCAAAGAAAACGGTCCGTTCCGGCAGTCTAGGGAAGGCGGCGTGTCGCGTCAGTTGCGCCTTTTGTTCGTAGCCCATGCGAACCAAGGCCTCCGACGCGCCGCATTCGAGCGAAATTGGAGAGAGGTAACCGCGGCGGGCCTTGTCCAAATAAGGCTGCGAAGCGTAGGCAAACCATATGTAGCGGCAAGCGTCCGGAAAATAGGGGATCGGAAAATACTGCACCTCGGCACCGGCTGAGTTTATGCCTAACTGCACCTGCGCCACGGTTAAGTTGGTGCCTACAGGGCTTGCCGGGATGAGACCCTTCCGTATTTGTTCTTTCACAAAGTTTTCAAAGTGAGTGACCTTGATCAACTCCTTGCCGTCATAGCCCGTCTCTGTGAAATCGGGCTTCTGGAAGGGACTTTGAGTGACGATGCGCCATTCGCCATCGCGCACAGTCACCTTGAAATAGTCGGTCCAGTTTGTTTGCGCTGGCCCTCCGTCCATCATGAGATTTGTGCCCAGAAGGAATCCCTCGCCTTCAAATTGAACGTGGGACCGCGCCGGAGTGGCTACGGCCTCGACGGCGATGGTCGCGGTGGCGGTTGCGCCGAGCGTGACGGCGGCGATCAAGGCGGCCGTTTTTGCCTTGGCCCAGGCCATCAGTTTAAGCGTGGTGTTCGTGAGCGCCAAAGTGGAACCGCCCGCTGCGGCGCTCGGCGCGGCCACAGTCGAGACCAGCAACGCAGGCGCGGCTTGCACGGCGTTTGTCCCCATGGCCGCGCTGAGGACGGCGGCGGAAATGGGGATGCCGCGTTTGAGGAGGATTTTGCGCAGCTTTTCCGTGCCGCGATTGACGCGCTTTTGCGCGGCGGCTTCGTTGACCCGCAGGGCGGCGGCGACTTCCCCGACGGTGCGGTTTTCAAAATAGCGTAGAATGACGGCGTCGCGCTCCTTTTGCCCGAGGCGGGACATGGCCTGCTCCAGAACCGGCGCGAGCCGCCGCCAGGAATCATCGGTTTGGTGGTCTTGCATGAACTGCATTTGCGCCTCCTGTTCACGGCGATGTTGGCGGATGGCCGCCCGGCGCGCATTGGCGGCCGTGAATTGCGCGGTTTGATACAGCCAGCCGGAGAGAGTCGTATCCCGGTGCAGGCTGCCGGCTTTTCTGGCGAGGATCAGAAAAACCGCCTGCGTGACTTCCTCGGCCTGCTGGGCATCGCCCAACTGCCGCAAGGCCGCCGAATACACCAAATGGATGTGCCGCGCCACAATCGTTGCGAAGGCCTGGTCGGATTTTCCGACGGCGTATTCGCGCACCAGCTCCATGTCATCCAGGTTGTCCATTCACTCAATTATGTCAGGAAACGCTGAAAGCCGGACATTTTTCTTCTTCATTTAGCATTTTAGGCTTAAGAAACCGCTACCAAAAAAAGTGAAATGCGCCCTTCGGGAGGGTCCTAATCTATCCTAATCGGTTCCTCGACATTTTCAGTGGATTCAAGCGCACGACGGCAAGGATTGGGGAGCGCGATCGTCCCGATCGCCGTGGGGCGCGTCTCGCGCCCCA
>Ga0326728_10002068_pt1 | contig 68310 bp, 77 predicted proteins | sample MB3enrmetagenome_FD_207602 | JGI IMG/M metagenome (GOLD analysis project Ga0326728, IMG submission 207602) | Lab enriched peat soil microbial communities from McLean, Ithaca, NY, United States - MB31MN | ecosystem: Environmental > Terrestrial > Soil > Wetlands > Peat | place: USA: New York... | reverse complement strand
CTTTCTGTTCAAGGTCATTACGTTTAGGCATGTAGTATCAATTCCAAATAATGCAATTAGATATAAGCGTTGAATTCAGATAAAAATATGTATCCCTTAAAAAACTTGGAATCCATGAAAAACATGCAAAACAAGCAGCGAAAAAAGGAAAATTACTGTTTAGGCATAGAATCTTCAGCGGATGATTTCGGCGTTGGAATAGCCGCCTTCAACGGAGAAACACTCGCCAACAAATCCGACAGTTACATACCAATGGAAGGCGGAATCCACCCTCGAGAAGCAGCAAGGCACCATGCTGAAGTTGCTGACAAAGTGCTGAGCGACGCCTTAACGGCGGCGGGCGTGAAACCAAGTGACTTGTCGGTTATCGCGTTTTCTCAGGGTCCAGGTTTAGGACCATGCTTGCGCACAGGTGCAACTGTTGCCAGGGCTTTGGCGTCGTACCTTGAGGTTCCGCTCGTGGGAGTTAACCATTCTGTGGCTCATATTGAGATTGGAAAACTAAAAACTGGCGTTGTCGACCCAGTGACCCTTTACGCTTCAGGCGGCAACACCATGGTGACGGCTTTTGAGGCTGGACGCTACAGAGTCTTCGGTGAAACCTTAGATATTGCCCTTGGAAACTGTTTGGACGTTTTCGCTCGGGAAGCAGGTCTTAAGCACCGCAAGGGTTTGCCGCTTGGCGCTGCCGTGGAGCAGTTGGCAGCTAAGGGGAAAAGGCTGGTTTCTTTGCCGTATGTTGTGAAGGGCATGGACTTATCCCTTAGCGGCTTGTTAACTGCGGCGACAGCTCAGCTGCGCAGGGGCGACTGCTGTTTGGAAGATTTGTGTTATAGCCTTCAGGAGAACGCTTTTTCAATGGTTACTGAAGTTACTGAGCGCGCATTGGCACATACTGAGAAGAAAGAGGTTCTGTTAACAGGAGGGGTAGCAGCCAATAAACGGTTGCAATCCATGCTTGCCGTTATCGCGGAGGAGCATGACGCACGGTTCAGTGTAGTTCCGCTTGAGTTTGCAACTGACAACGGCGCCATGATTGCTTGGACAGGCGTTTTAGCTTACAGGCACGGGTTAGTTACGCCCTTGGATGAGAGTTATGTGAAGCTGCGTTGGCGGGTGGATAAGGTGGATGTTCCATGGATACAGTAGCCGAGCAAACGCCGTTTAAGAAGGGTGCCGAAGCTAGCTTGTTCCTTGCCGATTGGCATTGTCGAAAAGTGGTCATCAAGGTGCGAATCCCAAAAAGGTATCGTCCAGAGGCGTTGGATGAGCAGATTCGAAGTTACCGCACAGTGCATGAGCCACAGTTGATGCATGAAGCGAAAGCAGCTGGGGTGCCGACTCCGCTGATTTACATGGTTAATGTTGCTGAAGCTTCGATTACGATGGAGTATGTGGAAGGGCAGCAGATTAAGCAGCTACTCAACACGGTTCCACAGGGCAAGCGACGGGAATTATGCATCTCAATCGGCGAGTTAATCGGAAAACTTCACAGACAAGGCTTAATCCACGGCGACCTAACAACATCAAACATGATTCTGAGCCCAGAAGGCAAAATCTTTTTTGTTGACTTCGGTTTAGGCGAAAAAAACAGCGAGTTGGAGGCGGAGGGCGTGGATTTGCATTTGATGAAGCGGGCGCTGCAGAGTACCCATTACCAGTTCTGGGAAGAATGCTTCAAAGGTGTGCTGTGCGGTTACTCGTCGGTTCTGGGCTCGGAAGCAACGGAAAAGGTTTATGAGAAAATAAAGGAGATAGAGAGGCGTGGCCGCTATGTCGAGGAAAGAAAACAATAATCAAACCTGCAGTCTCAATGGAAAGGTTGTCTTTTTTGCCACAGGTAACATTAACAAGTTCAATGAGGCACGCAGCATTCTAAGCAGCTACGGTTTTGCAGTCGCAATGCTGCGGGTGAAGGGAGACGAGATGCAAAGTGACAGCCTGAAAGAAATCGCAAAAACAAGCGCCGTAAACGCGTTTAAGCGAAGCCGCTTGCCCATTTTTGTGGAAGACGCTGGCTTATTTATAGATGCGTTGAATGGTTTTCCGGGTCCTTATGCGGCTTACGTGTACAAGACAATCCACAACAGCGGAATACTACGGTTGATGGAAAACGTGGCGGATAGGCAAGCGAGATTCCAGTCAGTTATAGCTTACTGCGACGAAACCCTTTGTGAACCAAAATGCTTCGATGGCGAATCCAAAGGCGAAATAACCACAACCGAACGCAGACAACAGGGAAAATCAGCTTTCGGCTTTGACCCTATTTTTCAGCCCATTGGAAGCTGTAAAACATTTGCGGAAATGACCATTGAAGAGAAGAACGGTTTTTCGCATAGGGCAATGGCGATACGCAAATTTGCTGAATGGTACAAAACAAAGCCTTGAATAATTAATTACCTTTTATTTTTTACGAATCATCTAAGGCATAGAATGCAGGCGGACGCAAAATTTAAAATAAAGACGAACATAAACTCAATCATGAAAACTGTGAAGAGAGCTCCTCTTTGCCCTTCATGTTACGAAGAAATGACAGCTAAGTATAACAGTGAAAAAAAGTTCCTTTATTATGAGTGTCCGAAGTGTGGAAACCGCATCATAGTGAGCCACGCAGGACATTAATATGTCAGATTGTGCCGTTTTACCATGACCATGCAAGAGCCTAAATGTGCGCGATAAACTGTAATTTATGTAATTTATGTAATTTATGTAATTTATGTAGAACCTTTTAAGGTTACCAGGAGCAATTAGGCAAGTTCTTCGTCATTGGGTGCATACTCGTTAAGAAGTGCAAACGTTAGTCAGTGAGCCAAGACCAAACATCCAAGAATAATACGGATACGTGATGATAAGGAACCAGAAGGTTGCGATGGGAAAGAATTTCTACTTGGATGTGTCAATTATATATGTGATCTAATTTAGTTTACATAGTATGATGGGGAGAGAAGTTCCTACAAGAATGTCAAATGCAAAGGAAGAACACAGGGATAATTTACTTGGTGGATTTGCAATTATTCTAATTGGAATACTTATCAGTTCGTCAGCTGTATGGGGATTAGTCGATAACGTCTATTCAATGAATAGTGGACCTGCACCAATAATGTTTATTATTTTAGGAATTGGATCAATAATTTGGGGAATATCAATATTCATCCATAAACCTGAGGCTTAAACAATTGTCGTTTGGTCAAGAAAAAACAAGGGCTGCCCTCACAGGAGACACAAACCATGAATTCGGTAATTAGAGGTATAAAGGCAACATATTGTTTAGCCAAAGCCTTGCTAGGCTTACCATACGTGTCTATGGGAGTATTGGTACTGTTAGCCTTGACTTGGTTTAGCCAACCTCCAGATTTAATATTAACAGGTACCTTGTTGTTTGCTTTTCCAGTTTCCTGGTTATGTCGGCTTCAATGCGAGCGAGAACAGAGATTCTATAAGAAGTTGTACCTGGATGGCAAAAGATACAGACGAACAACAAGTTCAACAAAAGCGTCGTCAGGTATAGCGAAAAGCTGTCCCGCCTGCAACAAAACTATCTCTTCAGAATACAATTTCTGTCCTTATTGTGCAGCTGACCAGAGGCAAAAGTTGCAGCAGCCCAACTTACAGAAACAGTGATGACGATGTATCCAAAGTGCAACAACAGAGCCACCTTGCAATGCGAGTTTTTGTGCAAATTGTGGAGCAGAGAGAACACATAGATTAAAACGTTAAATTAAACAATGAAAACTTTAAAACCAGATTATTCCAAACGCGCTCACGAATACACGGCATAGGGGGATTACTTTTAAATATTCGTGCAGTATGGTTAAGGTGCAGTTTAAGGTGTAAAGATGCCAAAGCAGGAAAAAGGAAAATCCCATTCAATTCGCCCAGTCAGCAGGCGTCCTCCAAGCTGGTGTAAGTATCAGCCTGAAGAAGTAGAATCGTTCATAATTAAATTGGCAAAGGAAGGCCACTCACTCAGCAGCATAGGCACCATCCTTAGGGATCAATACGCGATTCCGCTGGTGAAGCCCATAGTGGGCAAAAGCATAAGCGACGTTCTTCAGAGCGCAGGATTAGCTCCATCTTTGCCAGAAGACCTGTCAAATCTCATGAAGAAGGCGCAGAGCCTTGCGGTTCATTTGGACAAAAACAAGAAGGACCTGCATAACAAGCGCAACATGCAAATCATCGAAGCAAGAATCCACAAGCTTTCAAGATACTATAAGCGTGAAGGCGTTTTAGCAAAGAACTGGAAATACGAAGCAAAAATCGCCTCCGTAACCTAAAAAGTTCTTTCCTTAATTTTACTTTTCGCCGTTTGTTGTTGATGCATCAGCTTTAAATCTAATCAGAGCCATTTAGCCAAAGAGTGACCAGAGCATGGCTGCACAGCAAACATCCATTGAACGCTTCTTAGCTTCAGCCTCGGAAGCATCAAAGGTTATTTTGGAAACGGTTCAGAAAGACGGGTTTATCCATGTTTTTTCGCATTTGGATGCTGATGGGGTTGCGGCTGCAGGCGTAATGGGGAAAACGCTCTATCGGCTTGATGCTCGCTTCAGAATAAGGGTTACTCAATGGGTTGACGAGAAAATCATCGGAGAAATCGTTGCTGATAAGCCGCAGCTTGTGATTTTAACGGATTTTGGAAGCGGCTACCTTGACCTGTTAAACGAGAAAATCCCCGACGTTAAGGTTCTAATTCTTGATCATCACCAGATAATGGGCACTTTAGCTAATGAGAATTTTGTTCAGGTGAACCCTCACATGTTCGGCATCGACGGGGCAACCGATGTTAGCGGTTCAGGCGTAGCTTACTTTGTAGCAAAAGCGGTGAATCGGGCGAATGTGGATTTGGCGCCTGTCGCGTTGGTTGGCGCTTTAGGCGACATGCAGGACAAGTATGAGCAGAGAAGTTTCTGCTGCCTAAACGAGATAATTGTTAACGATGCAGTGGCTGCAGGCTTGCTTAAAGTCGAGAAAGATTTGACGTTCTTCGGCAGAGAAACCCGACCAATCCATAAGACATTGGCTACTACGACTAACCCGTTTATTCCAGGCTTAAGCGGAGAAGAAGACAAAGCCTTAGTCTTCCTTGCAAACCTAGACATCCCCATCAAACAGGGCGAAAAATGGCGGGCACTCCGCGACCTAAACGAAGATGAAAAGAAACGGTTATGCTCTGCGTTAGCGGATCATCTGCTATCTAAGGGGTTGCATCTGGAAGTTGAGAGCCTCATCGGGTACGTTTACGTTTTAACCAAAGAAGAACCAAACACAGCACTGCGTGATGCAAGAGAATTTGCTGTTGTATTAAACTCGACGGGTCGGATGGACAGGCCAAGCCTCGGCATTGCCATCTGCATGGGCGATCGTGGAGCTGCACTTGAAGAATCGAACAAGATACTGGAAGATTACCGTAAGAGCATAAACAAGTATCTGGGCTGGGTTATGGAGAAACAGGAACGCATGCGAGAACTCCAAAACATCTACGTCATCTACGGCGAGAACTTTATCAACGAAAAAATCATCGGCACCGTCTCCTCAATAATCGTCTCAGGACTCGCGAACCCTGAAAAACCACTCATAGCATTCGCAAACGTTGAAAAGGAGCAAGCGGCAAAGTTTTCGGCTAGAACAACAGAAGCAGCAATCAGCAAAGGTGTTAACTTAGGTGAGGTTATGCGAGTTGCTTCCGAAGCGTACGGCGGTAAAGGCGGAGGACACAACATCGCTGCAGGCGCCCAAGTGCCTTTGGACAAGATTGAAGATTTCGTTAAAAACGTGGATGAGTTAGTTAGCAAACAGTTGAGAGGCGAGAAGGTTGGAAGCGACAGTAACACTTGAGTACGCCGACGCCAAGATTGCAAAGGCAGTTGCCAACGCGGTTTCTCCAGACAACTTTAAAACGCCCATTGGACTCCGAGTTAAAACGACGAGAGCAGATACAAAAGTAGTAACTAAGATTGAATGCGAAGGCAAACTTGCCACTTTCACCGCAACAATTGACGACCTACTTTTCAGCGCCTCAACTGCAGAAAAAACAATTAAAACCATCAACAAAATCTAGAAAAAAATTAGCAATCAACCGCATTCACTAGTGTCCACAATTTAAGAACCCGTTATTAACTTGCTTAGCAGGAAGCTTTGCCAAAGCTTTTATTAGCTGAGAGCGCCATATCGATGTTAGAAGCGCTCAAAGAAGGGAAAGATAACAAGATTCTCCAGTTTGAGCGGCTAAAATGCTGAGAAGAACTTTTTGGTGGAAGATTTTTTGGTATCAAATTACCTGCCAGCCGACATTGAGCTATCATTGCATGCGATCTCGGATCCTTTTAAAATTCTTGAATTAGAAGGGGCCCTAGATGCTTTCGTAAACAAATTGAGTAAAAACCCCTTTTTATTAGAAGGATTCCTCAGCCAATTCATTAGGTCTAATCGCTTAAGAGGGGGAACGCCGTTTGTCCTTGTCGTCAAAGCAGATAAAAATTTTATAGGAATAGCTCCTTTGGTGATAAAGAAACAATTAGGGATGCGATTCGCTGAGTTCTTCCCAAACTGGTGGTTCTCGCCAGATTTCGTTGTTGAGGATCAATATAGGGAAGCTTGTATGGGATACGTTGTTGAATATCTGTTTCAGAGCCTGAATTGCCTTTTCGCCAGATTTTATCTGCCTTCGGAGTCCTCAAATCTGGAAACCCTAGAACAACAATGTAAGGTACACGGAATCAAATTTTCCGCCACGAATCATTTTGGGCATTGTATTCTTCCAGTCGAGTGCACGTGGAATAAATTTCAAGAAAAGAAAGGGCGCCGAAGAATTATCAGGCAGATAGAGCGTAAACTGAATCAACTTGGTCTGTGGAAAATTGTGTATGTTGAAAATGTGAGCAACCGTCCAGATGTACTGGAGAAGATACTTGCTGTTGAGCGAATGAGCTGGAAGGAATCTTGGCGCAACGGAATGAAGATGGCAATTGATGAAGAACTCTTGATGGCGTGGGAAGGATCGCAGATTGAAGCCAAAACTACAACAGATTTTAAGTGCAGTGTCTGGTTTCTAGAAATCAATAGCGAAACAGTTGCGTACACCTTTGTTATTCAATACAAAGGAACGGCAATTATAACCAAAACGTCTTATGACAATCGGTATAGAAAGTTTTATGTCGGTAAGTACATAATGCACCTGACCATACGCGATTTGTTCAATGAGGGCCAGATTAAAACCATCGATTTTATGACAGAACTTCCCTTCATGTCATTTTGGACCTCCTTGTCATTAAGTCACGTTCGAGTTCTCATGTATAAAAGTAACTTGTTGTCACTGGAACGGTTGCTCTCAAACGCTTTTGCGTCAAAAGTTTTCGATGTTGTTTCGGGTAAACTTAGCCTTTGAACAACAATGATTATCATAAGCCACTTCGACTAAGTTCCCGTTGTTACCTATTAGTTTCTTGCCGACTTAACAATTGCTTCTGCGTACACTGACCTCAAAGGTAACAAAAATCACAAGTTTCTAGTTGTAACTTAATTAATAGAGAATCAAAATAAGTAAGAATTGAGCCTATTTTTCTTTAAACTTCATTCTATTTCCTAAAATTACATTATAGGAAGTCAGTGTTATTCACTTTGCATGTCCACATAATTTTTACGCATGATAGGCATTGTTTCTCACACGAGTCAAAACAACTTCTCCATTGCGATTAATACCTCTGAAAATTTCCGAAAAGGTCTGAAAAACTGGGTTATAATCAAAAAAAATCAAAGAAAGAAGGGAAATTGATAAAAAGTATAAATTACACTTCGGGAGCCGTTTACTGTAAAGTAAATAAATAAGCGAACACAAACATTAACGAAACTTGGACTTGGTGAATTCAGTGAAACGAAGCCATGCACTATTGATGATTGCGGTTTCCCTGTTACTAGTTTCTCTGCCGATAGTTTTACCTCTCGGAGGGGTTTTTGCTCAAACCACCGGTTACAGCATCACCCAAGTTGATCATCAGATTACCGTAATGTATTCTGGACAAATAGTTATTCAAGATACAATTCATGTTTCTGGGCAAATAACTGATGACTTTTTGATTGGGATGCCCTTTACGTACAGCACAGACATCCTCAAAGCTGTAGCTTACGACTCAAACAACATTTACCAAGTAAACTTAGGAGTCCAATTAGGTAGCCAAAGCGGATTTTACGGCGCAGAAGTAAATTTCAACGGCACATCACCAAGCGTTTTCACAGTAGCATTTGTATTGTCCAGTAGTCTTTTTACTTATGATCAAGAGACTGCCAATTACATGCTTGATTTTCCAGCTTACCCAAGTCTCACACAAAATGCCGCTATCTGCAACGTAACCATAACTCTTCCAAGTACTCCCACAAGCATAACCATCACCAAAAGCGACGGAATAGTAAACTCAGAAAACTATGTCGTCCAAAACTTGCCAGCATACACTTATTCCCCTGCGTCGGCAGCCATTCAAATAACTCAAGGAACCTTACAGTTAACCGATATAAGCCAGCTAAACCGCCAAATAACGATTGACCCGACTGGTAAAGTAACCGCTTCAGATAGTTACACCATCATAAACAACTCGACATCATCAATGCCGGCTTTTGTTTTAGATTTACCGAAAGCTGCCTCGAACATTGTAGTAAAAGATGAAACTGGCACAGTATTAACGACGAGTATTAGCTCCACAAGCAAAGACATTTTGGTCAATGCCACTTTGACGACACCTATATTGAATGGTCAATCCACCATTATCACAGCTAGCTACAATTTACCAAGTGCAACTATCCAAGGCTCCAAGTACACCCTAAGTAACTTCGAACTTTTCCCATATTTCAATTATTACGTTGATCAAGCAACTTTCACTTTTAACCCGCCTCAAGGAGCGACGATTATAACGCCGCGGTTATCATCCCTTAATCCCTCCAGTACATTGACAAGAGGTACCTTCCAAGACACTCTAACAATAACGATGGATGGAATAAGCTTCGTTGATTACAATCTTCCAGAAAGCAACACTGTGCAATTATCGTATAATTACAATCCAATTTGGGTTTCCTTCTTACCCACTTTGTGGGTTTCACTCGCAGCAGTGATTGGATGTGTAGGCACTGTGGTCTATCAGAAACGCAAACCAAGCGAAAAAGGACCAATTAAAACTAGAAGAGAAAAGTTGTCAACTCCAAAACCAACTCCAAAACTGACCACAACAACACCGCCCGAGCAAGTAAAAAGCGGTGAGCCTATGACTAGTCAACGTATCACTCCAGAAAAGCTTACTGAATTTACTGAGGCTTACGACGACAAGAAACGGTTAAATGCAGAAATAAGATCGTTGGATGCGAGGGCGCAGAAAGGAAAGATGCCCAGACGCCAATACAAAGTTCAGCGTAGAGCCATAGAGATCCGTTTAGAAATACTTACAAGAAATATAAACAGATTAAAAGATGCATTCCGAAGCTCAGGCAGTGCCTACGCAGATTTAATTAAACAACTTGATTCTGCTGAAGAAGACTTAACCGAGGTTGAGAATAGCATCAAAAATCTTGAATCCCAACAAAATAAAGGCGAAATTTCAATAGAAACTTACAAGAAAAACAGTGCAGATTACCAGAAACGCAAAGACAAAGCGGAATCAACAATAAACGGAATACTGCTAAGACTACGTGAAAAAACGCATTAAAAAACCTAAACCCTTTTATTTTACACCATGGCTTCTCAAATAAAATTGCAGAGGTAAACAGATATGGTAAAAATAGTTGTTGATCCCAAATGCACCGGATGCGAAACATGTGTAAATACTTGCCCTGTAGGCGTTTATGAAATCAAAGACGGCAAATCTACACCAACCAAAGTAAGCGAATGCCTAGTCTGCAGAGCATGCGAAGCCCAATGTCCTGAAGGTGCAATTCAGGTTATCGAGTAAATTAAGCCTATATTGAATTGCGCCTGTATCTCTCAATTGATAGCTGAGAGATTATTCCCTTCTTTATTAACTAACTATTTTCTTCTAATGCCAATTGTTGTTTTAACCTCGATCTTCACGAAGTAATTGGGCCCAAATCTTACTTTATCCAGTCGAAATAGCGTCAACATGCTAAAAAATGTCAGAGTAAAGTCATAAAGGCTTTAACGGGTGTAATGAGCACCTATTTGTTTAACGTTTGCTCCATTTTTCATGTCAGTCGGAAAGCTTGTTTAATCTTCAATATTTCTTAAAAATCTCATAATTTTTGCAATTTGCTTTACAGTAGCATAGTCGACTTTTTGTTCTTCTTCTATATTTTTGAGCGGAATAGTGTTCGCCATATGCAAGGTATTGGTTGCTTTTGTTATAACGATTATGTTAGCAGATACTTCGAACTTCGAAGTAGCAGGAAAGCCGTAGCTAAGCGTTTTAACGTTTTTATGTGTTTTTTACGCATGCTACAAAGTTGAAATTGCTTTTTATTTTGCTTTTTTTCTTGATTTTTGTTAGTCTGTTGAAGGAATCAGTCAGTTATGATGGAAATTGCTTCGATTATGCAAGTAAAAGTTATATGTTCAAGATGATGTTCACTTCATTTATGACAGATAAAATTCACTGCGCGCACATACTCGTGAAGACCGAAACAGAAGCAAAAAACATTAAAGCGCGACTCGAAAAGGGTGAAAAATTCGGCTCCATCGCCAAAAACGTTTCTATATGCCCATCCGCAAAGAACGGCGGAGACCTTGGCACTTTTACGAGGGGCAAGATGGTTAAGGAGTTTGAGAAAGCTGCTTTCGCGCTTGAGAAAGGGCAAACTTCTAATCCTGTAAAGACACAGTTTGGGTACCACATAATTAAACGGTTAGAATAACCATAACAAAAGTCACAATGCCTCTTACAGGTTTTTTGCTTGTTGAATTTTTAAGAGCCCATTTGACGTTCGAGTTTTGACGTTCGAGTTAACGCTTGGATTCCATCGATTCAATTAAGCTCATTCAATGGTTATAGTCTGCATCATAGTCCAATGGCTAAATATAGCAAGCCGCTGGCCATCGCTATTATTCCAAGTGCGGTTATTAAGTAAATTATTTTAGACTTTCCAGCGGTTTTGATAAGAAAGTCGATCAAAAACAAACTTACAATCGTGGAAACTATGATTGCAACGACGAGTCCTTCCAGTCCGATTCCAGCAACTGCAGCGGCAACATTCGATTTGGTGGCGATAAGAGTTAGCCCGAAAGCCCCGATTGAGGCGAATATGCCTGCAAGGAACGATAATCTAAAAGCCTCGTCTGGCTCCACGTTTACCAGTAGCATGGCGCTAGTAGTAGTCCCTGACCTGCTGACTCCGGGCAAAGCTGATATTCCCTGCACGATTCCTATTAACAGATAATCCTTGAGTGTCAAGTTTTCCAGTTTTCTTGAGTTCATTCCTTTTTCCCGTTTCTTCCTAGAGTAACGTATGAGCGCAGCGTCCCCTATGAGGACAAGTCCTAGTATAAGCATGGGTATGCCTACTGCGATTCCGCTTATGGAGTCGGCGACGAGGTAGAGTGGAGCGGCTATTATGCCAGTGACTAACGTGACGACTACAACGTAGATGAGGAGTTTTCTGTGCATTTTATTCTTCGAACCTAGCAGTACTTGTATCATTTCGAAAAGGTCTTTTCTGAAGTACACTACTGCGGCGATTATGGTGCCTATCTCCATGAACAGGCCAAAGGTGTATGCTTGCTGGAATGTGAGCTTAAGGAGATACGTCGAGGAAACTATGATTTGTGTTTTGCTGCTTATGGGCAGCCACTCGGAAATGCCCTGGATTATCCCTATTATCGCTGAATAGATCAACTGGAGAATAGTAGACAAGCGTCATCAGCCAAGAGAATATGTTGAAAAGCCCCGAACAGCTATAAAGATTTTCATTCGTTATTCCTTTTTCCCACGGCAAAGCCAGTCATGTCGCCAACACCGCATCTGATACTGTCACCATCAATCCGCTGGATTTAGGGTGTTATTAAACGTGTTTTTCTGCCTGCCGCCCAAGCTGGCCTAGGTTACCTGGAAGTAGCATCGGCATCTTAGTCTTCATTTCACAGGCAAATACATCGAAGAATTAATTCGACGCCGCCTCGCCGCATCAATACGAAAACTGCTCGAACTTCAACAACATGGCCAGAGTCATCAGAGACAGAAAGAAATCGACATGCTAATAGAAAATGCGAGTAGGCGGCATAATCACTGTTAATCTCTTGCTTATGCGCTTTAGGCATAGTCACTCCGACAGTCATTTTGCAGGTGTCGAAAAAGGTGCCGAGTACTCGTATTGATTCGGCATTTCTGAAGCTGGCTAGGTTTAAATCAAGCAAAGTAAATCAATAAAATGTCTAACGTGAGGTGAAAATGATTATGGCTAAAGATCCAGTTTGCGGCATGATGGTTGACGAGAAAAAAGCAAAATTCAAATCCGATTACAACGGCAAAACTTTCTATTTCTGCGCAGCCTCCTGCAAAACCACTTTCGACAAAGACCCCGCAAAATTCGCTGGCGGCTCTGGGAAGCCAGGACACAGTTGCAGTTGCGGAGGGCACTAAACCTTCAGAGTTAAGCTTCTACTGTCTTTTTCTTTTTTGATTCGAGCACGTTCTCTTTCTATCGCTTTCTCAACTTCTTCCCTTATCGTGAAGCCGCTGATGTGCAGAATGGGCTCTTTGGTTTCAGGGTCAATTTTCATGGTTGCCGTGCACGGGTAACTGTGATGCGCCTTAGCGATTGCATCGTAGAGTTCTTCTTTTTCTGTAGAAACACCCGCAAGTTTACGCGCTACGTACCATGTGGAACCACACGGGGCGCTTCGCTTAACCACCGCACACTCAATAACCTCTTTTTTATCAACCATCGCAAGCGTGATTTCAAGCTGCGGACGCCCGACGTTTGTTTCTTCAATGAAGCGGGCAATCGTAGGCTTATCTTTCTCAGGCTCAAGCGTGCAAAACGGCTTAGGAAATGCGCATTCAAGCCCCAGTTCGGTGCAACGGGTCTCAACCTGCTGTCGGATTCCCATGGGCACTTCCTCCCAGTCTTCTACGGGAACTATCAACGCTTTTATCCCCGCCTTCTTAACCTGATTCGGCAGTTCCAAAAGCAAGTCTTTGTGGAGCCCAGAGGCTAAGCAGATGTCAGCTTTGGGCAGTTTTTTTGGCATGTACTCTTCAGGGTTATCAATGAATGCTGGCAGTTCCGCTGGACTTGGCAGTTGGATGGCTGCTCGAACGTTCTTTGCAAAACTGTAAACGTTGTATTTGCATGATTCACAGTAAAGCCCGCATGATTGGCAGAAGCAGGGGTCGTTGATTAGGTTGCGGATTACTCGTTCCATGTAGTCTTTGCTGTAAACGAAAACTAAAGCTAAGGTTTCCTTGCTGCTTTTTTGACTCACTCGTTAACTGCTCCTTTTCTAGAACGCGCCCAACAACACATGCTCAGCAAACAGGTCCTCATTGAACGCCCCAACAAACTCTATTTTCTCATTAATAACTATCTTCGGCACGCCAATCACATTGTACTTCACGGCTAAATCTGGAAACTCACTGGTTTCTATCACGTCTGCTTTCACCAAGTCGCTTTCGATAGCCAATTTATGTGCAACCGCCGCCGCAGCAGGACAATGGGGGCAGGTTAGTGTAACGAAGACTTGTATGTGAACTGGAGATTTGACCTCTTTTAGGATTGACTTAGTTTTGTCTGAAAGATCCGTTGTGCCTCGGGAAACGTTAATGATTGCTTCAATTAAAGTTTGAAGCTCATACCCGTATGGTATCCCGTAAATTCGCACACCATAATCTTTCTTGCCAATTATCGCTATAGCAGGAATCTTATCAACGCCATATTCCTTGGCTTTAGCGGCGTCAGCGACAAAATCATGTATCTCAGCTGTTAGCTTGTCATTGAGAGTGGCTAAGTCTTGCAATAGTTGCCTCGTGTCAGAGCAGAATTGGCATTCCAACTCTTGGGTAAACACGACCATTTTAACTGGGTCAACTAGTTTCTCCTTAAAATCGGTTTTAAGCAATTCTTTCTTGTCATCAGGAATCAAACTCATAAAACCTACGCCTCAGCACATGCATGCCAATTTTTGATTTGGCAATCTAATAAGTAAACTGACAACTCAGGCATATATTGATTATTCATTTTATGCAGGTTTGTTTAAGAGCTCATTGACCTGAGGGAGACCGCTTTTTGCTAGTTGAACAACCAAACAAAAGTATAGCCCTTAGCACTATTGAAGCAATTTTAATAGCAATAATAAATTATGGCGTTGTTTAAAATTCGTGAAACACAATCCATATAAACTCTTGTCAACATTCAAAACTTGATTTTTGCAACCTTAAATCGGAGCGCGCGAAAATTTGACCACAAAAATTTACGCAAACGCCAAGTTAATTGAAGGCTTCCAGATAATCCTTGACGATAACGAAGCGCACAGTTACGTAGTGGACCTTGCCCCTGACCTGGGAACAGGGCTTGGAGCTTCATCCCTTGAACTTTGCGTCATGAGCCACGCGGGCTGTTATGCCACAATTTGCGTTTTGACTGCCAAGAAGATGCGTTTAGAACTCAAAGGGTTAAAGGTTAAGGTTGAAGCTGTAAAATCTGATGAAACAGGAACCATAGCTGAGGAATCTTTTGATATACAGATTAAAACCGATGCGACGCAGGATAGAGTTGAAAGGCTGCATAAGTTGACGCTTGAAAATTGCCCTGTGGGGATCCTTTTTGAGAAGGCAGGCGTTAAAATAAATTATAGAGTCAACGTAACAAAGGAGTGAAAATAGATGGTTAATGTTGTTTTGAAGGAAGGAGTAAACTGGGTTGGAGTTGTCGATTGGGATCTACGAGATTTTCACGGCTTCATTACACGCCGAGGAAGCAGCTACAACGCATACTTAATCTCAGATGAAAAGATAGCGCTCATAGATACTGTGAAAAGCAATTTCTGCAATGAGCTTATCGACCACATTTCGGAGTTAACAAGCCTTGAAAAAATTGATTATATAATAGTTAATCACGTGGAGATGGACCATTCCAGCAGCCTGCCCATAATTGCTAAGCTTGCGAAAAACGCCAAGATATTTGCTTCTCAAAGAGGAAAAGATGCCTTAATCGAGCATTACGGGGCAGACTTCAACGTGGTTGAAACTGTTAAAACTGGCGATGAACTGAAGCTGGGCAAGCGCACTTTACGGTTTATTGAGGCACCTATGCTGCATTGGCCAGACAGCATGTTCACCTACATAGTTGAAGACAAAATCTTGATGCCAAACGATGCTTTCGGGCAACATCTCGCAGGCTCCGGGCGTTTTGACGACGAGGTTGATGAGTGCGCGCTTATGGAAGAAGCCGCAACATACTATGCTAATATTTTGATGCCTTTTGCAGCGCTTATAACAAGGAAGATTCAAGAAATTGTCCAAATGGGAATCCCTATCGAGATGATTGCGCCAAGCCACGGCATAATTTGGCGAAAAGACCCGTCGAAGATAATTAATGCTTACATGGACTGGAGCTCCGGCGTGGCTAAAAAGAAGGCAGTTGTGGTTTTTGATACCATGTGGGAAAGCACAGACAAAATGGCAAGAGCCATAGCCGACGGCATAACCAGCAGAGACGTCGAAGTTAAACTTCTCAAACTTCGAGCAACAGACAACACCGACGTAGTAACAGAGATTCTTGAGGCAAAGGCAGTGGTTGTTGGTTCGCCAACACTGAACAATCAGATGTTCCCCTCGGTCGGTTCATTTCTAACGTACATAACTGGCCTAAAACCTAAAGGCAAACTATGGAGCTTCTTTGGCTCTTACGGTTGGGGTGGCGGCGCAGTTAGAGGCATGGTTGAAACAGTGAAAAAAGCTGGCTTTGAGGTTTTAGAACCCAACGTAGAAGTCAAGTACGTTCCAGACCAAGAGGACCTGAAGAAATGCTTCGAAGTCGGGCAGCAAATCGCAGCAAAAATCAAAGCTTAATGCATGTTCCGTTGAAGATTTAATATTGGATTCCTTCGGTTAGCTCGAAGCGTTTGATTCTGCCCGCGTCAAAATCGACGATTCTTCCGTCTCTTTTTTTAATTTTTTTGAAAAACATAGGTTTTTCCAAGATAAATTGTAGTTTGGATTAAAATATAAGGCTTTTAAAAAAAAGAAGCTTGGTTTGGTTAATTGGTGATTTTATGCTTTTGCAGGTGTTTTCTTTTGTGAGAAACAGATTGGGTCAAAAAAGGTAGAAATTATGATTATAGGTGGCTATAAAAATTAAATCTTGACTTTTTTATGTTATTTTCATGAATTTCTCTTTTGGCGTTGCGCAGATTGGGCACTTGTCGGGCGCGGAGCCTTCAAATGTGTTTCCGCAGACAGGGCACACGTAATAGTCTACCTTGGCATGTTCTTTTTTGTTTTTTAATGCATCAAGTGCTTTCTGATATAAGCCTGCGTGGATTTGTTCAACCTTTTCTGCGAACTCAAAGCTTATTTCAGCGTGTTTATTTCCTTCCTGCTTGGCGTCACCGATGAATTCAGGATACATTTTTTTGAACTCATATGTTTCGCCTGATATGGCTGTACCAAGGTTGTCACGGGTTGATTTTATCTGCCCCAATACTTGCAGGTGATTTAGGGCATGAACAGTTTCTGATTCAGCCGCCGCTTTAAACAGTTTAGCAACTTGAGGGAAGCCTTCTTCCTCTGCTTTTTTAGCGAAAGCCAAATACAATCTGTTAGCTTGGGATTCGCCTGCGAAAGCAGCTTTCAGGTTTTCATCAGTTTTAGTCATGAAACTCACCAGAAAATAGTTAATCCAAAGCAGGTAATAAGCTATACTGACACATAAGTATGCAACTTTCTTTTTTAAAGAATTCAGCTCCCATTATGCCTCTAGGCAAAGTATATTAGTTGTTTTTCCCTTTGGTTTGTTTGATTTTTGGTGAACTTTATGGAGAAAGTAAAATCGTTTAGTCTACCAAAATTGCCATATGACTATACTGCTTTAGCACCTTACATTTCGGAGCAGCAACTAAGGCTCCACCATGATAAGCACCATCAAGCCTACGTGAATGGAGCAAACGCAGATTTTGAAAAACTTGACAAGGCACGCGGCGAAAACGCTGACCTCGACATGAAAGCTTTGCTAAAAGAATTATCTTTCAATATAGGTGGCCACATCTTGCACACTGCATTCTGGGAAAACATGGCACCTGCAGGCAAAGGCGGAGGGAAACCAAGCGGAGCCGTGGCCGACATGATTGATATGGGCTTTGGAAGCTTCGAACGGTTCAAAAAAGAATTCACGACGGCTGCCACAAGCGTTGAAGGTTCAGGATGGGCTGCCTTAGCTGTTCACCCATGCATCGGAAGACCGCTGATAATGCAAATCGAAAAGCACAACGTTAACGTTTACCCAACATTCAACATCTTGATGGTTTTGGACGTTTGGGAACACGCTTACTACCTTGACTATAAAAATGAACGGCCAAAATTCGTTGAAGCCTTCTGGAACATCGTCAACTGGGACCAAGTTAACAAAAACCTCAGCCTCTTTAAGTAAGCTTATGCTGCTTACTTTTTTTCTTTAGCTTAAACTTTTTTTTGATTAAGTTATAAAAATAGAAGCGCCCAAAAAAATTAGCGCTTGCCTTTATGGTGGTGGGGTTATTTTTATCGCTGCCGCGGGGCATTGCATTTCGCAGGCTAAGCATTGTATGCAGTCTTTTTCGCGGGCAGGGTCAGATTTCTTTTCAGAAAGCGGGTGCCCGGGCGAATCAGCCCAATCATAAACTGAAACGGGGCAAACATCTATGCATACTCCGTCTCCGATGCAGGAATCCCAGTCTACAGCGCTCGTTGTTCCATGAATCCCCAGTTTGGTTGGGGGTTCAACTGGTCCCCAAACGTTATGTCCGTTATGTTCGCCGACAACTTTGCGTTTTGTTTGAAAATCAGGGTCTATTGGCATAAAACTCACCATATTAAATTCAGAAAATCCTGAATATTAGGCTTTCTGCTAACGCATTCTTCCACAAAACATTTTGGGATAACTACTATCCTATTCTTAGGTGGTTTGAATGGTTCAGTACTACTTGCCCATCGGGATGAGATACTCCACTCTTGAAGAAAGAAAACAATTCTACAGCTCCGAATTTGACCTTCAAAAAGTTGCTCAATGGTTCGGCAGTCGGAGCCGCAGAGTAAAGTTTGCGGTAATCATAGGCAGGCACACAAAAATTTACCCCGAAAAATACAAAGAAGACGCATCGACCACCATAATAATCGATGAGTACTCAGACTTAGAGGACGTGAAAGCGCAGATAATTGAGTTTTTGCCCGAAGCAGTATACTACGACCGAAACGTCTATGATGAAAACGACCACAAGATTGGTCAAGAGCTCGCTTTCGACCTTGACCCAGAAAACATAACCTGCCCAATCCACGGCACCTTAGCGGATAAAATGAAGCGGCAGCAAGGGTTAAGCTTCTGCGAATTAGAACTGGAAATGGTTAAGCAGGAAGCACTGCGTCTCTACGAGTTTTTTATGAATCGCTTTTCTGAGATCAGGATTGTTTATTCTGGCAGAGGCTTCCACCTTCACATATTAGACCGACAAGCCTACCTGATGAATACCGAAGAGAGGCTTGACCTTGCCCTGCAAGTAAAAAGCGCTGGGTTTCACATTGACGAATGGGTGACTTCTGGCGAAATGCGTTTAATACGGCTACCTTACAGCCTAAACAGTTTAGTATCAAGAATTGTGTTACCACTAACAAAAGATGAATTGTACTACTTCGACGCTATCCACGACGAGCGGTGCCTACCGAAATTCCTGAGCAAAAAGCTTACTTTTTAACTTGTTTAGCTTTTTTCTCGGTTTTAGCATAGTAGGCTTTCTTTTTCTTTTCTTCTTCTGCTTTTGTTGGTTTGGTTGTTTTTGCCATGAAATCCTCGATTAAAGTTATCATTTACTCGCATAAAAGATTTTCCAACCCAAAAATAAAAGTTGAAAAGTTTATCTGTCATTCAACATTTCATTAGCTGTGTGAGGCTTTGTCATGGAGCGGTTTGATGTAATCGTAATTGGTTCAGGCTCTGGAATGATTGTTGCTTCAGCAGCACTTGAGCAAGGTTTCAGGACAGCACTGGTTGAGCATGGAAAAATGGGCGGCACATGCATAAACGTAGGTTGCGTTCCCTCTAAAATGCTGATATACCCAACTGATGTTATCGCCGCCGTTAAAGAGTCAACGAAACTGGGCGTCCGCGCAACTGTGGATTCAGTTGATTTCAACGATATGATGAATAGAATGCATACTATAGTCAACCATGACTCAGGGCACATGGCACAAGCGGTTGAAGCCACCCCTAACCTTACATGGTTTAAGGAAACAGGAGAGTTCATCTCAGATTACACCATGCAGGTCGGCGAGCACACAATTTCGGCAGAAATGATTTTTATTGTTTCGGGTGCACATCCTGAAATACCGCCAATCAAGGGTATAGAAAACACAGGTTACCTGACAAGTGACACGGTTTTAGAACTGCAAACGCCGCCTAAAAGCATACTTATCGTTGGCGGAGGCTACGTCGGCATGGAGTACGGGCACTTCTTCTCAGGCATCGGCACAAAAACCACTATACTCCAAAGGCCCTACCGAGTGGTGCCTGAAGAGGAACCAGAAATCTCTGAATTATTAAAGAAGGAAATGCAACAGCGAATGGAAATATACACTGGCTTTGAGGTTACCGAAGCAAAACAAGAAGACCAACTAAAAAAGCTTATTGCAAAAAACCGCCAAGACGGCAGCCAACATGAGTTCTCCGCTGAGGCAGTGATGGTCGCCACAGGCAGAGCATCCAACGCCGCCGTTTTGAAACCGGAAAAAACAGGAGTAGAACTAGACGAGCGTGGGTTCATAAAAGTTGACGAGTTCCTTGAAACCAACAAAAAAAACATTTGGGCTTTCGGCGACGCCATTGGTATTCAAATGTTTAAGCATGTAGCCAATTTTGAGGCAGGTGTAGTTTGGCATAACGCCATTCATGATCATAAGGTTAAAATGGATTTTTCAGCGGCGCCTCACGCAGTTTTTAGTCATCCGCAAGTTGCCTCCGTCGGCTTAACAGAGGAAAAAGCTAAAGAGCAATATCACAACATTCTCGTGGGACAAGCCCCCTACAGTGAAACAGCCATGGGGGCTGCCATGGGATTTCCTGAAGGCTTCGTGAAAGTGATTGTTGAAGGAGAAACCGGCAAAATCCTTGGCGGGCACATAATTGGTCCTGAGGCGTCAATTCTTATTCAAGAAATCATTAATGCCATGGCTTCAGAAATGGGATTTGCCCCTCTTGCTCTAGCAATGCATATTCACCCTGCCTTGTCAGAGGTGGTTCAGAACGCCTTTGGAAATCTCAGACCTGTACAACCATTGCCCTAAACGCTGAAGCCTTTTTCATCAATCTAAACAGTTATATTCGGCTTAAACTAAGGCTTAGGTGTGAGAATATGCAGTTCTCAAAAGTTTCTGGTAAAAAGAATGACCATAAGGTCACTCTCTACGCTTTAAGCACTTGCGTTTGGTGCAAATTGACTAAGCAGTTTCTAAACGAAAACAACGTAGAATACGAATACATCGATGTAGATTTACTTGATGAGGCCGATAAACGGAAAATCCACGAAATAATCCAGGATAAAAGCGGAAGTCTTAGCTACCCCACCACGATTATCGACGAAAAAATTGTAATTAATGGTTTTCGCAAAGACAAGCTCAAAGAGGCACTTGGACTTTGACCTCGATAGAAGAGGTTCGCCAGAGAGCTGAAGCTGATGCTAAAACCTTCGGGTACTATCTAACTCCTCAGCCTGAACTTCTACAGGGCTTCCTTGAAGGGTTAAAAACAAACGAAGACCGCTACGGTTACCCTTCATGCCCCTGCAGGCTTGCCTCAGGCATATTCGAATATGACCGAGACATAATTTGCCCCTGTGACTATCGAGACCCAGACATCGCCCAGTACGGCGCCTGTTACTGCAGACTCTACGTTAACAAACAAGTTTACGAAAGCCAAAGCTTACCTGAAGTTCCCGAGCGAAGACCAGTCGAGAAACAAGCAAGAGCCTATGGAACGCCAGCAGCTGCCGCTAAACAAGCACCCGCGCAAGGAAGCCAAGAAAAACCTGTGGTCAAAGCGGAAAAAGCGCAGTCGGGAGTTAAAAAGAAGTTATGGTATTGCAAACAATGCGGATATGTAGTGTTTAGGGAAGACCCGCCGTATATCTGCCCAATATGCAAGGCTAAAAGGGAAATGTTTGCTGAGATAGAGAGCACTGTTGAATTTAACGGTTAAATTTACTGTTGGATTTCTACCTCGATTTTTTTCCAGTCCTCTTTTATTCCCCGAAGAGAAGCCACGGCGCCTGTTATTGTTCCGCTTAAGATTTTCTCAACAAATTCGTTTAGAGGTATTTCTTTTCCATCGACTTTTAATTTCAAGCTCAAACTTGAGTCACCTATATGGTTAGTGTGATGTGAGGGGTAAAAAGTTTTATGCAGACTACAGAAACTGAGAAGCTGAAAAAATCAGGAATCCTTTTTACATTCTTGACGTGGGTTTTACTGTCACTCTGAGTTTAGTTAAGTTCTCTTTTATCTCTGCTTTAACACCCATGGCCGCAAAGTATTCTTCAAGGAATATTCTTATGAAATCTTTCGAAACTTCCGAGACCAAAACCAGTGTGTAGTCGTTTGGAGCGTTCTTTGTTAAACGGTAAAAGTTGCAAGCCTCAAGCCTGACCAGCATTTCCTCTGCTGAATGCACCTTTGTCTTTAGCTGTTCCCAATGAGCTCGAGCTAATTCCTTATGCTCACTCCAAAACTTTTCCTGTTCAGGAGATGAAGCAATTAAACGCAAGAACATAAGCCAGTGGTCAACATCTATGATGACGTGTTCACCGTTAAGAAGCATATCGCTGTAGGCCTGAATTTTTTTCTTGATTGTTGGGTCTTCGAGAGCCTTGTTTTCGTTGTAGAATTTTAGGGCACGGCGCATGACCTCGCTTTGTGATACTTGTGCTTCTGTGCTTATTTTTTCTAGTAAGTCAGCTGTTGTTTTGTCAAATGCAACGGTTATTCTTGTTGGGTTAACCATGACTGCCACTTTAAACTAAATTAACATATTTTCAGATTAACAGAAATTATATAAACATTGCGCAATAACAATCGGATAAATGTTTGCAAATTTGAAGATTACAACTGTATTATTGAACAAATGTTGAAACGATTATCATCGAAGCAAACTTTTATTTCCCCACCAGACCACTACATTAACGGTCACGCATACTTCTAAGGAGAACGTTAAATGAAAAGACCAGAAATATACCTTGAACCCAAACAGAGAGTGACAAAAATAATCGAACTGCTTGAAAAACAGTTTCCTAACGCAAAAACGGCTCTAAACTACTCCAACCCATTGGAAATACTCGTAGCAACCATGCTTTCGGCTCAAACAACTGATGAAAGAGTAAACATAGTAACTCAAAAACTGTTCAAAAAATACCGCACACCTGAAGACTATGCTAACGCGGACATAAAAGAGTTAGAACAAGATATTCGTTCAACAGGCTTCTACCATAACAAAGCCAGAAACCTAAAAAAATGCTGCCAGCTCCTAGTAGAAAAATACAATTCCCAAGTGCCCAAAACGATGGATGAAATGCTGGAACTCCCAGGTGTCGCGCGAAAAACCGCAAACATAGTGTTATACAATGCTTACGGAATAATCTCCGGCATAGCAGTGGACACCCATGTCCGCAGAGTTTCACAGCGACTCGGGCTTACAGAGAACGATGACCCTGAAAAAATAGAACAAGACCTAATGCAAATTACTCCAAAAGATAAGTGGATGAAACTCACCGACCTGCTGATTTCCCACGGCAGACAAGTATGCATCGCTAGAAAACCCAAATGCGAAATATGCGTTCTCAACAAGATTTGTCCATGCGCTTTTACCTGCGGCTAAAATAAAAAGCGCCATCCATTAATACACGTAATCTTTTTTGTAGAATTAATGATTGATTTTTATGGGAAGCAAGATTAAAGTCGGAGACAAAGCACCTGCTACGCTAAACGGTGATGCTCAACCATCAAACACTTATCCATAACAACAATCAAACCAGCACGCCTAGCTGCTTCAGCAGCCGCCTCATTGACTATTCCAAGTTGCATCCAAACCACGAAAGGCTTACCATAAAACTGTTTTAGCTTGATGGCTTGCTCCACTATCGGCGGTACATCTTCTGGCGGCCGGAAAATGTCAACTATTTCTATGGTTTTCTGGATTTCAGGCGGAATATCAAGCAGGCTCTTGTAGCTTTTTTCGCCAAGAACCTCGTCCGCGAAGGGATTTACTGGTATAATTTGGTAGCCGTGTTGTTTTAGGTAAGCGCTAACTCGATGGCTGTCTTTCCCGAGCTCCTTGGATAACCCAACAACCGCGATAACTTTGTATTTTTTTAAGATATCTTTAATTTGAATTTGACCCAACTAAAACCTCCCATCGTCTAAAAAATGCGTTTATGGCGCTTCGCTTAGTTTTAACTCAAAGAAGTGTTCCTTTCCATTGCGCAATGCAAGGATTTTAACTACGTTGCCGACCTTTCTCCTTTGAATCTCGCCGACCAAATCTTCGATTTTATTGGTTTCTACGTTGCTTATTTCCAGAATGATGTCTCCTTCAGCCATTCCAGCGGTTGCTGCTGGGCTTCCGTCAGCAATTCTAGTCACTAATACTCCGCGGTTCACTGGTAAACCATAGTAACGCGCGATTTCCCGTGTTAAAGTTAATCCTACTATGCCGAGCCATGGTCTTTTGACTCCTCCTTCAGTGACAATTTCATCCGCGCAGCTTTTCGCCGAGTTTATAGGAATTGCAAAACCTATGCCTTGCGCGAACGGTATAATGGCGGTGCTTATTGCTATAACTTTGCCTGTCATGTCTACAAGTGGACCGCCACTGTTTCCCGGATTAATAGAGGCATCTGTTTGAACAAGGTTCTCTATTAAGCCTCTTTCAGAGTCTATTGTCCTATTAATAGCGCTAATTACTCCGGATGTTACGCTTGGCCCACCTGCTAAGCCGAAGGGGTTACCAATAGCATAGACCCTTTGCCCCACCCATATCTTATCTGAGTCGCCAAGTTGGGCTGCTTGAAGATTTCTTTTATTGCCATTAATTTTAACCACGGCTATGTCATGAATGGCGCATGCCCCAACAATTGTACCTTCAAGAATTTCGTTGCTGGCTAAAGTGACGTTGATTTTGTGTGCACCACCGACCACGTGGTTGTTTGTCAAAATTAGCCCTTTTGGATCGATTATGGTGCCTGAACCCATGCCTCCAACTGGCACCGCCTGGTAGAAAATGTTGTGGACAAGTTTTATGGCGCTCATGTTAACTACGCTTTTGGTCACTTTTTCAATAGTATCTAAAAAAGCGTTCTCATCGTAAGGCATTGATTTTTCCTCAAAAATCAGTAAACTTCGTTTTTAATAAATCTTAATTGCGCTTAATTTAGCGGCAGAAGAGACAGTTTTCCGCCCATTGTGAAGGCATTTCTTTTTGGCAATATGGACACATTAAGCCTTTTTCTCTGATGGCCGTGCATGTTTGACAGAAGAGATTGAGGATTTCTGCTTTGTTGTTTGGTTCTTTTATGAGGAAAGTTACCATTTGTTCTATAAGTGCTAAAACTTCAGCCGAGTTTTCTATCATAAGCAAGTTTCCTCTTTCTCTTCCCACATATCTGCTAACTGCAGATTGTGATAGCCCAAGGAGATCTGCGGTTTGTTTTTCGTTCAATCCATGTTTTTCAACGATTGACCTTGCCATGATAGCTTTTACTGCAGGCAAAACGGTTTTTACTCCCACTTCGCACGGTAGTATCAAGTTTAACACCAATTACTCTTATTTCTAGGGAAAACTTATTTAAATATGACGCTTGTCATACTTTTATGACGCGTGTCATGAGGGGCCATCAATCGCAAAAAAAGCAGTTTCATGCATTTCTCACTCCTTCCCCGTCATGACACATGCCGAGGCAGGAGAAAAAACAAATGGGTAATGTCCTATTACCACCCAGAAAAAGTGAGAAAAACCGCGATTTAGTTGGAATGCTTAAGTCACTTGATGCAGAATGCAGAAACTGCGCTCCAATAACACCTTTAGAATGCATAAATCGATGCCAAGTGTACAAACTAAAAAACGAGTTAAGAAAACTCCGTGAAACCATGGATAACCCGAACTACATAAAAGAGCTCTTCAACGTTCTGAAAAACGAGACACGTCTTCATATTCTAAAAGCTATTGTAAACGGTAGGTACTCGGTAAGCCAATTACAGCAAGAACTAAAAAAAACAGGGCACAGCCACAGCCAAGACACCATAAACGAAGAATATTTGCAGCCTTTAATGGCAGTAGGTCTAGCCACTGAAGCACGAGATGAATACTATGCAACTATGTTTGGCGGTCGGCTAACCGAGCTACTAGGATGTTTTCCAGAATTTGCCGAAATGCTTCCAGCCCATTCAGAATGCTATGAAGAAATTCTTTTACAATCTTTACTGTCAGGACCTAAAACGTTCGAAGATGTTGAAGCTCTTATCTCGTCAAAAATCGCTTCGCGAATACTAAAACGCTTACGCTCCGCAGGTTTGATAGAAACCCCCGTTGAAAGGGATTACATATTTTTCTTTAAATCAAAACGAGACCCAAACAAAGAAACCTTCACAATTTCCGAACGAAAAGTTTACGTTATGATCCCGAATGAAGGAATTTCAGCTGGAAGGCTTGCCAAAGAAACAGAGCTCTCAATGAGAAGAACATACAAGTACCTCAGAAGCTTAAAAGGCAAAAAACTGGTTTTTATAAGGAGAACTCCAAAAGCTTATGGTTTGACCTGCAAAGGTGAAATGTTAGCGTCAGTACTAAAGGAGCTTCAGCAGATAGTCGAAGACACATGGAGCTCTTCTGAACAAGTCATGCATAACAACGCTAACTCTTAGCAAACAATCTAATCTAAGCTTTCTTTTTCGGTTATCCTCCACCAGGAGCTCCGTGAAAAGGCACGTTTTCCCACAGCAGTTTCCACCAATCTTCCTCTGTTATGGTTTCTCCGTGAACGATTATCTCTAAAACCATCTTCAGCATAGCGTGGTGTCTGACTTCATCAGCTAATATGGAGCTTAAGAGAAACACAACCTTCTTGTTTTCAACATTAGGTATCATGGCTTCAAGGCGCTTAATTAGTTTAGATTCTATCTCAATGTGTTTTTCTACGAGTGCTCTTTGCTGATCAAGATGCTCCTGCGTTAATGCTGTAGGAGTACCAGTCAGCAGGGTAACAGCTGCCGAGTAAAGTTCCGCGTGCTTCACAGAATCCAACGAGACACCCTTCAGGACGCCTTTAACAGCCGGATTCTTCATGTCAACTAACGCTTTTTCAAGGGAAGCGACTATTTCGTTTTCAATCACTATTTGATTTTTCAAAAATTCAACGAGATTATTCTTTGGCTTCTCCATTCTTTTCTCCCTTCACTTATCCTAAGTCTGTTTCATCAAGTTTTCGGAAATTCTTTTTCCTAAATCTTTACAGGCGCTAAGCATTTTTTCGTCAGGAATATACTTTACTAGTAAAGGTGGTTCAACAACTTGCATCTCAAATTTATTTTTCATAATTTCCAAAATAAGTCTAGGTGCTTCACCGCTCCACCCGTAAGAACCAAATGTGGCGCCGACTTTACCCTTCAAACTTATGCCCTTTACCGCAACTTCCTCGAAAAGCTTCTTGAAATCAATAGGCATCTCATGATGATAAGTAGGTGCTCCAACGACTAAAGCATCAAAACTGCTCAGTTCTTCAGGTTCAACGTGAAAATTTAATTCTACCCTAATCTCATCGTTGATCTGTGCTCCCTCAGCCACTGCTCTCGCCATTTTTTCAGTATTCCCTGTCCTGCTGTAATATAAAACAAGAATTCCCTTCATAAAATCAAATACAAAATAACCTTATTACAATATTTGCCTTTCGGTCATCAAACAAGAAAATAAACTATAAGAAAAAAAGCTTTATTCACGCCTCTTTCCTCTGCTCTCTCCGCCTTTCCTGCCTATTTCCTTGTAGAATTCGGAACCGCGCTCCTCAGCTACTTTTTCGCCACCTTTCCTACCGATCTCTCTGTAAAATTGTGAACCTTTTTCTCGAGCTACTTTTTCGCCGCCTTTTCTTCCAGCTTCTTCACGTGTCATCTTCTTTTTTTCTTCACTTTTAACTACCAAAATTATTCACCTCCATTTATTTCCTCGAAAAAGACTGTCGGGTTATCTACTCAAGGATAGCCTTTAAGCGTGTGCGTTATCAAAAAGCAGTCACAAACCTATGCTGGCGGGCTAGTTAACCAAAGTAATCTCTATTTTTCAAAATAGGAAACTAACGCCAAGAAATTAATTAAAGAAAACGGAATGTTTAGTTCGTTATTCTATTTTCCCTATTTCTTTTGTTATATCTATTGGCGATCTATAGGTTTTATCTGGCAGCTTGTTTAATAAATCCATTACATCGTCTGGAGCACCTTTATCTTGTGCTTTGCCGACCAAGTTCTTTTTTTCTGCTGGGTAATGTATGCCAGCAAGATATTTTTCCACTACAGCTGGGCTAACGTGACCAGATTTTCCGCTTCTATCTGTGTATTGCCGCCGTGCCACTCTTTGAGCTATGCCTACGCGTCTACTTGTTTGAACTTCTTCTCTACTCGTTATCCTTCACCTCCATACTCTTAAACGAGTTAACTAGAAAAATAAAAAATGCTTACCGCCATTCTTTTCCATGCTCTTTTCCTTCCTCAATAAGTTTTCGAACTTTTAGTCCAAAACACAAGCTAACTGAAATTTAGAAAATTCTTCAAAAATGATCTGTAAGTTGACTTATGCGCTACTCCTTCCTAGCTCGATTCCGTCACCGCAATTCAATCCCTGAGGAAAACAACATATTGGAATGCAAAAACGCTTAAAATTCAGTAAAATTTCTATTCTTCTTCATATTCTTTTCCAGCTTGAATAAGCCTCCGAACTCTTTGCCCGCCTCTATGGCCTGCTTCTTCAAGGCTTGTTTTCCCTCTCGCTTCTAGTGTACCTTCGTGCTGCTTTGCTCGCTTAGAACCACCTTTGCTACCAATCTCACTGTAAAATTCAGATCCATGAGTCTCAGACGTCCTTTCCCCGCCCATCCGACCAGCCTCAGCAACAGTCATCTTTCCCTTCTTCCTCGATTCACTCAAACACATCACCTCCAAAAAGTATGTTCCCGTTTTTCTGTCAACATTGCAAACACTCAATTGCTTTCTTAATTTTCTAGCCTGAAACAAAACTTTTAAACATATGTGGCTGTCTTAGCACAGTAACAACTGGAAAGAGCTTTTTTTAAGTCAAAAATGCAATTTAGACTATAAATTAAGTCAAAACTCAAAGTTGGAAAATCTTGGATCAGCTTTTAAAATTAAAACTAAGGGGAAGTGTAGTTTTTTCTATTCTTCTTCGTGTGCTTTTCCAACTTCAATAAGTTTACGGACTCTTTGCCCACCTTTCGGTCCGCCTATTTTTCCACCCTTGCGGCCTATTTCGCTATAGAATTCTTCTCCGTGAGTTTCAGCTGTTTTTAGTCCGCCTTTCCTTCCGGCTTCTTCAACCGTCATTTTACCTTTTTTCTCTCTTGACAATCCCTTCACCTCCATTAAAAAACCCACAATGTTTTGATATCTAAAGAAGCGGAAATTAACAAGTAATTACTAAAATAAGGTTTTTTATTCTTCTTCATGTTCTTTGCCCGCTTGAATTAGTTTTCGCACTCTTTGCCCACCCCGGTGACCTGCTTCTTCGAGGCTTGTTTTTCCCATAGCCTCAGTTGTACCTTCATGCTGCTTGGCCCTCTCAGATCCACCTTTGCTGCCTATCTCACTGTAAAATTCTGGACCGCGCTCTTGAGAAACTTTCTCGCCGCCTTTACGACCGATTTCCTCATAAAACGCTCGCCCATGAGTTTGAGCGGTTCTTTCTCCGCCTTTTCGTCCAGCTTCGGCAACAGTCATCTTGCCTTTTCTGTTTTCCTCATGCATTTTCAAAAAATTCACCTCCGCCCATTAAACAACTGAAAAGTTAACGATATTAGAGCCGAACAACCGCTCATAAACTTATGTGGTTGTGGCATAACAGTAACATGCCAACTAAGCGAAATGGAAGATTATTTCATATGAAGAAATACACAAAAAACAGCTTACAACATGAATATTCAACGCCAAATAGATTCATAAGTTAATTTAAATATCTCGGGCAGGTCAACTTTATAATCGTTGGGGAACCTGAATGAAAGTACTTCTCATCAATCCGCCGCAAGTATTTTATCCAGGTTCTGAACAACCAGCAGGCAATTTGCCTCTTGGCTTAATGTATATTGCTGCGGTGCTTGATAAGGCAGGTTACAAAACTGAAGTTTTAGATGCTTTTATGGGTGATGGCAAATTCCTGAAAAACGGGGAAACCATAAGCGTTGGTATGCCGTTTGAACGGATAAAGCAGGAAATTTACAGGCGGAAGCCAGATATTGTTGGTGTAGCAGGACCATTCACTTGCCAAATAGAAAATTCAGTTAAAATAAGCAACTTAGTCAAGCAAGTTGACCAAAGCATTTTAACAGTTGTAGGCGGTCCACACGTAACTACGGTGCCAAAAGGGTTTCTTGAAGAGGCAAAAAGCGTTGACATTGCGGTGATAGGCGAAGGCGAATACACGATGCTTGAATTAGCTCAGTATTTTGAAGGCAAAAAACAGTTAAGCGAAATTCTCGGCATCGCCTACCGTAAAGAAGAAGAAGTCATCATAAATTCACCGAGGCCTTTCATTAAAAACTTGGATGAGCTTCCCTACCCAGCTTACGACCTAGTGGATATGGAGCAGTACCTAAGCCCCAAAAACATAGGGTACCGCAGTTTCAGAAACAGGGCAATATCAATGATTACTAGCAGGGGTTGCCCCTTTAACTGCTGTTTCTGCTCGGTTCATTTGCACATGGGCAAGGAATTTAGAGCGCACTCCGCAGATTACGTGCTCAACCACATACAATACGTCGTGGAAAAGTTTAATGTTAAGAACATTTTTTTTGAAGATGACAACCTAACCCTTGATCTATCAAGGTTCGAAGCCGTCTGTGATGGCTTAATTGAGAAAAAAATCAAGATCGGTTGGGAAACGCCAAACGGCGTCCGAGCAGACTGCTTAAACTTGAATCTGCTGGAAAAAATGAAAAAGTCAGGTTGCCAAAGCGTCTTTTTCGGCGTTGAATCAGGCGACCAGCAAATCTTAAACAATGTAATCTGCAAGAGCTTAGACTTGAACCGCGTAGTCGAAGTTGCGAAAATCTGCAAAGACATCGGCTTGAAAACAGGTGCATTCTACATTATCGGCTTTCCAGGCGAAAAGAAAGAGAACATGCAGAAAACCGTTGATTTTGCTTTATGGCTCAAACGCGATTTTGATGTTGGCATGCATCTGTTCAATGCTACTCCTTCGTATGGAACAAGACTTTATGATGAATGTAAGGCTAAAGGGTACATTCAGGGAGATTTGAATTGGAACTCTTTTGCTGAGGCACGTCAACCGAAAGGCATGCCGTTGATTTCAACTGAGGATTTTACATCCCAAGAAGTGAAAGAGATAGCGACTAAGGCGCTTGAGGAGTATAAGAAATTATCTTTACTGAATCACATTAAAAATCCACGGAAAGCGTTGAAGACAGTATTTGATCAGCCGCAACTCATTTTGAAATATATTAGAAACCTGTTTGGCTAAAATAGGTTAACACTAAAAATGGAGTCATTCTGTATGTTAACACTAAAACAACTTAATATGCTATCTTGAAGCTGGCACCGCACCTGTCACAAGTGTAAACTACTATGCAAAACAAGTCGTTTTCTATCTTCTTATCGGGTTTGGTGAGGTTTTTTCCACAGTTTTGACAGCTAACCATACGTGCACCTGCGCGGTTTATTATACTTAGCGAAAGCACTATAAGAAAACTTGTTGTCACACTCAAGCTACAACAACCCCATCCTCGTTATATTATTAAGCAAAGAAGGGCCTGCTGGAAGAATTTGAAACGTTTTTTGCTTCGAAGTTCAATTAGTTTAATATATTCTATTCTTACAAGTGATTTTCTGTACGGATTGCAATTGAGAAAACGCATGTGGATACTAATAATCCTGATTTCCCTTATTCTAATCCAATCATACTGCATGTCGGTTGCTTCAAGTGCCAGCGCCAGTTCCGGCACCGAAAACTGGACAATGTTCCGTAATGACCCAAACCACAGCGGCACCACAGCTGGTAACAGTCCAGCAAATTCCGCCAAACTCTTATGGAATTTCACAACGATGCAAGGTGTTGTATCTTCCCCCGCAGTAGCTAACGGCTACGTTTTCGTAGGTTCCAATGAAGGAGCTGTTTACTGTCTCAACGCCTCCAATGGCGAACTAGCATGGTACTACCCGACTGGAAGTGAAGTGACGTCGTCGCCTGCCATCGATGATGGGCGTGTATACATAGGCTCCTACGATGGCAACATTTATGCTTTGAACTCTACAAACGGCGCAAAACTCTGGAATTCCACCATCGGCAGCAGTGTCGAGTCGTCTCCTGGCAGTGTTTATTCGTCTCCTGCTGTTGTCGGCGGCGTAGCCTACATAGGCTCCTACAATGGCAACATTTATGCTTTGAACTCTACAAACGGCGCAAAACTCTGGAATTCCACCATCGGCAGCAGTGTCGAGTCGTCTCCTGTTGTCTCAGATGGGGTAGTCTACATTGCCTCTGACTTTTTTGTTTACGCTCTTAATGCGTCTACAGGTAACGAAATATGGAACCACCACACTGGAAGCACTATCTCTTCCCCTGCCGTGTACAATGGTTATGTCTACATAGGCTCATACGATGGTTACGTTTGCGGTTTGAATGCTTCCACAGGCGCCCAGATTTGGAAATATCAAACCCAAGATTCAGTGGACTCTTCCCCAGCTGTCGCCTATGGATGCGTTTACGTAGGTTCTGAGGACAACAACGTTTATTGCCTAAACGCTTCAACCGGCATTAAAATATGGCAGAGCCCGACTGGATACTGGGTCTGGTCTTCACCTGCAGTTGCAGACGGCGACGTATACGTGGGCTCTGAAGACTACAGCATTTATTGTCTGAATGCTTCTACAGGAGCCAAGCAATGGAGCTACGAGACTGGAAATTTTGTGGATTCTTCACCAGCCATTGTAAACAATATCCTATACGTGGGTTCTGATGATAATCATATCTACGCTTTTGCCTTATTCAATTCAACTGTTGAAACTGTACCTTTGCAGTCTACCAGCTCTTTAGCGTGGACTACGATTGCGTTTGATGCGATTGCGTGTGCTGTAGGGGGGGTAATTGTTTTTGCAGTCGTGCTCTTTGTTCACTCGACTAGGCGGGCTAAGCGAAACGCTGAAGCCATGAATATTTCTGGTCGAAATGTGTTTTGGTTTTCAGCACATGCCGATGCCTTTTGTGTTTTGGTAATTCTTGCTTTTTCAACAATATTCTTCATTAATTTAGGAAGCGGACATCTTTGGGCTGCCGACGAGCAAACGTACTCTCAATGGGCATTCCACATGGTTAAAAATGGAGACTACCTGACCCCTTGGGCTTTCGGCGGTATTTTTTGGGTAGGTAAACCGCCGCTTAACATGTGGCTGATGTCTATTGCTTACCAGGTCTTAGGCGTCAACAACTTAGCGTCAAGGTTTTGGAGTGCTGTATTCGGTGCCTTGTCATTGGTTCTTGTCTTCTTTTTGGGAAAGAAACTTTATAACGTGTATGTGGGGTTTCTGTCGGCTCTAGTTTTAGGTACGTTTACAACCTTCTACGTGTTTGCAAGACTCGCTATGACAGATGTTCCTTTAGTTTTCTTTATTTTAGGCAGCATATACTTTTTTGTTTTAAGCGAGAAAACAGAAAATACTAATCGATACGCAGCTTTAAGCGGTCTGTTCTTTGGTTTAGCGTTAATGACAAAGCAGATTGATGCCTTGTTGATTCCGCTAATCATCTTTACTTATCTCATCGCAACAAGAAGAAGCATCAGGTTTCTCTTCACAAAACACTTTACTCTTTTTTGGGGAATCGGTCTTCTGGTTTTTTCTCCCTGGTTAATCTACATGAACGCTCGTTTTGGATCACAGTTCTGGTATTGGTATTTCGTGTACGACGACGTTACGCGAACAGTTGGTACTATTGAGAGTCACGTCGGAAGTTACTTCTACTATTTTAGCTACTTAGTTAATAACGAAAACCTGCTTTGGGTAATACTGCTTCCTTTTGCGGCAGGCCTTTGCGCATTCAACGCGGTTGTTAAGCGTTTAAAAGAAGACACCTTAATTCTTTTGTGGATGGCGATTGTACTGTTAGTGTTCACTTTTGCTCAAACAAAACTTTACTGGTATATACTGCCAGCTTTCCCAGCTTTCGCCATAGCCATAAGCAGTTTACTATATCAACTATCAATGAAAATACAACGTTCCGCACACAAGCTTCACCTGAATCCAAAAGGAGGTTGAAATAGCTAAGCTGGGAAGGAGAGATAGCATAAACATCAAGGTTAGTAAAAGGCTTTTTCAACTAAAGGAATGTGTCAACGAAAGTAAATATTCGCATTTAGTGTGGCGGTCCCGCTGGGATTCGCTTAATTATTTAAGCGCATCCTAACATTCGTCAAAAAGAAAATAGCATCAAGGCTTAACTCTGAGCTAATCTCTAAATTTCTTTAAATTCCTTTCTCCGAGTTTTTTGTTCTCGAGTATCGCTGTTTTTCATCGATGATAAGTCTTAAATCTGCATAGCGTAGAAATAAGCTAAAAACTACAAAAGCATAGCTACAAGTCTGAAACTTGTTTAACTTACTGCTAGAACAAAGATTACTCTTTATAATAGCTAAAAGAAAAAGAAAAGAGAAACTTGATGCAGCTTGCGTCCCTATTCTAATGCATTATGTTGTACCCAGTCCACGCTGTGCCCGCCGGACCTGTTGCCTGAAGAGTCAAAGTTTGTCCAGCGAAGTTTCCGAAGCCTTGAAGCATGGCATAAACCACCCCAGAGGTGTATATAGTGCCTGTATAATCATAGAATGCTGTTTGAACTATGCCTTTAAATCCATCAACTACGCTGGGGAAAGGGTTAGCGGGATACCATGCTGCAATGGAAAGAGAAAAAGGAGTGTAGTTTTTTTGGGTCAGCCGTTATTTTTATCGCATGATAACGTATCCTGTCCATGTTCCAGTTTCAACAGCAGTACCCTTATAGTGCAATACCAGAGTTTCTCCAGCAAAAGTGCCGAAGCCTTGAGCAACAATTTGCACCGTGCCGAATGTGTAAGCGCTAGATGTGAGAGAAGCACCGTATATCGTAATTACAAACGACCAAGAATTAAATCTGAAGCCATTTGTGGGGCTTCCGATAACCTGCCAGCTTCCATCAAAGTAATAGGTCAAAACATGCGTATTCGGGTTAAATACAAAAGTCCAAGTGCTGATGGCATTTGTGTCATAACTTTTAGTTCCAATTGTTATGAGGTTTGGTAATGTAAGGTCACCCGTTGAAATTACGATGCCCGAGGGAAGTGTGGTTGTACTGGTAATGGTATCTACCGATGGCAGTCCATTCGCTACAACGGATGCGGGGACGATTATGCAGGCTCTTGCAGACGAAGTCATTGCGAACACTGCAACAAGCATAATCAGTAACGCCAAAATTGAAAAAATAACAATCTTTTTCTTCATTTTTTCACCCCCTTCAAAGGCTTAAACCCTGCTTTGATGATATTTCGGAAAAATACATAGTTATTTTTGCTGAATATTCCGAAAAAATAAAAGTCGACACAAAAATTATTAAAGATTTTTTTGCCGATATAAAAGTCGTGAAATCTTGATGCGTTTTTTTAATTTATTCTTTCTTTAGTTTTTGCCGAACATTTTCATTTTGATAGTTTATCCTGATTTTGAGAACTTGGCCGCTTCGACCTCTTTCTCCGAGGAAAAATCGCGACTCAACCAGACTAAAGTTTTTCAACTCTAAAATGGCTGCCCCGTTTCGCCCGGATTGACCGTACATGCTGTACTTAGATACATGTCCTTTCCTCACTACTTCCATTAAAGTTCTCCAACCGGACTTCTCCTCGGGTAGCCGTCGTCTTGTGTAATCTTCTTCAAAAGCACTAACTAGAAAATTAAATGTTTTCTCACCCGCTACTGATTCAAACGCAAACTTACCTTGAATGGGTTTGGAAATGTCTTCGAATTTGTCCCCTATAGAACCGAGTTGAACAGCTATAGTTATCGGTTCAGTCGTGGTCTTTCTGGTCTCGCCTAATTCATTAACGTAAATCACGGATGGTTCAAGCCTGTAAGCACCCTCCTTCTCAAGCAGTGCCTTGAGTTTAACGGTTTTAACTTCAAACGCGCTTATTTTTTGATGATTCAAGTCAACTGAATCGTGTCTGGTCCTGTAAAAAATGGGCATTGAGGTAACTTTGCAACCATCTGGAATTAAGCCTTCAACTCTGATCAACGTACCGAAGTTCTTGGCAACATTGACCAAATCGAGGCGCATCTCAAACTCCTTGCCAACTTCGACTTTTCTGGGCGCCATCAAGGCTAAAAGTACGTTAGCATGCCCAAACTTTGACGTCGTTGTCTCTTCAAAGCGCTCAGCCAGTTTCTGAGCTATGTCCTTCTGAACCTTAGCTTCACTTAACCGACCCTGCTTCTCGAGAGCCCAAGCATAGTGTTTTCTAGCAGAACTTTCAATTCCGGGCCAACTGACTGTTTTATAAAATTCAAACTGTTTTTGGAAAGCCTGGTCCGATTCGGCCCACCGACCCTTAGCAGCAAAATAAATCCCAAGTGTAAGTGGAATCTCGGCCAATGAACTTGACTGAAATTTTGGGAATAGCAGTTTACTCATTTTGTCAAAGTACTTGTCCGCTTCTTTTAAGTCCTCAATTAGACTGCACAGGAGGGTGAGTTGCGCAAACGCATTTCCCTGTCGCATATTTGAGTCCGTTTTATTAGAATACTCCAGCTCTTTCAAGCTCTGAGATAGTGCTAGGTCAAGTTTTCCTTCACGCCGAGAGATGTTGGTCAAGCTCCAGCTCGCAATAGACATCTCGTTAAAAAAGCCTAGTTTTTCGCCTATCCTAAGTAAATTGGAGTATTCGCGTGCGGCTTCCGAATAAAGCCCGCTCAAAAGAAAACCTTGGGCTACCCACTTGGTGGTTTGTGCTTCTTTTCGGACGTCGCCGAGTTCTCTGAACATCGCCCTTGATCTTAGAAGCTTACATAGACCTTTTTCACGTAAACCATCAAAAAAAGTGGTTACCATGCCGCTTCGGCATAGTGCTTCAGCTACGTCGGCAAAGGAGTTCTCTTCCTCAAACACCTTCAGAGCCGCATCATAATCCACCAAGTCCATTCTAACGTCTTCTCCGCGCCCAGACCAACTCCAAGCCCACCCTCTGTTGTCAATTATTCTAGCCATCTCCAAGCGATCATCAATTCCTAACTCAAGTGCTTTTTGCGCGTACTCTAGCAATAAGTCGGGCCTGTCACTCGCGTCGAAGGCGACATCCGTTGCTTTTCTGATGGCATGCAGCCGCATTAATCCAGTTTTAGACTTTGCGAGCTTATCAAACGTTTTTATGGCTTCGCCGTACATACAAATAGCAGAGTAAGCATCTCCCAATCCCTCTAAAGCGGTTTCTTTCTGTTCAACGTTTCCTTCTGGGATAATTTGGAGCGCGAACTCAAAGTGTTTGATTGCTTGAACATTGCTCCACTTTTTCAACTCATCTTTTGCAGCAGCCAACACGTACTCCACAGATTTCTCCTTGTTCCCGGCTTCAGTATAATGATAGGCTATTTCGCTGACCGTAGGCTCGATATTCTTGATGCCGCACTCAAGCTTTTCAGCAATTTTAGCATGATAACCCATTCTAAGAGTCGGAGACATTTCCTCGTAGATCGCATCTCGCGATCTGGCGTGGTCAAACCGATACTGATCTTCCTCACAACAAACAAGCGAAGTGGCCCGACTAATCTCATCCAACGTCTCTGTGACCTCAAGACAACCCAGATCTAGCACCGAAGCAAGAATCTCAACCCTGAACCTTTCGCCAATCACAGAAGCGACGTCAAGTAACCTCCTCTGGTTACGCGTCAACACGCTCAACCTCTGAAGAATAAGGTCCTTAATTTTAGTAGGTATTTCTAGTCGGTCTTCTTTTAAGCGCCAATGATTGGCCTCTAGAACAAGGCCTTCGCGCTCATGCAGCATTCTAACAGACTCCACAACAAACAAAGGATTTCCCTGGCTTTTCTTTACAAGTTTATCAGCAAACTCTACCTGAAGATCGCCGCCCAGCATATTTTTCGCCAATTCCAAAACTTCTTCATGACCAAGATTAGTAACCGCGAGTTCTCGAACCAAATCCTCGCGCCTCATTAATCGTAGTGTGTCGAGAAGCGGATGCGGTTGGCCTTCGGCTTCGACGAAAAGTTTCTCGCTTCTGTATGTAGCTATGACAAGCACTTTTTCAGATCTTATGGAGCGAGCGATATAGTGGATGAGTGCTAAGGAAGCGGAGTCTGCCCAATGTATGTCGTCGATGAACAAGATGATGGGCTTGTTTGTGGACATGTAGAGGAGTTCTTTGGTTATTGCCGCGAAAGTTTGGTCTTTCCACACTTGGGGAGTAATTTCGCGCCCTTCAGCTTGGTCGTATCCAACGAACCAGGATTTGAGTTCCTGATGCTGCGCAAGACCAGAATCTACGGTGGATAAGTAGGATTCAAAAGCCTCCACAAATGGAAAATAAGGTTGGGTAGCGTTGCTTAAACACCAACCTGATAGGACCGACACTTCTTTCTTTTTAACAGTATCTAAGAACTCAGCGATAAGCCGTGTTTTTCCGCTTCCCGCTTCACCCGAGACGAAAACCGTGCTTCCTTTCCCCCGAACAGCAGAATCCAAGCAGCGCTGCAATTCTTTAAGTTCACGTTCTCTGCCTACCAAGATGGGCTCAGCTAGGATCGCCTGTTTCATAATTTCTTTCTTCTCCAGTTCAGGCTTGACTTGGAGGTCACTTTACAATTAATGCAACTGCGTATTTTAAATTTAAGAATCAAGCGTCAATTTTGGTAGAGTTCGGCAAGCCTCAAACGTAATAAAGTATGTTTAACATATTGGTGGCTTAGGGTAAGAGAAAGGCATGAGCACCGAAGAAACCCGAGTCAAACAAAGTCTCAGAAGCCGATTATTCCTGCCCGCCCTACTTTTGGGAACATTTCTTGTAAATATGTATAGAATTTTCCTTAGCAATGCGTTGGTAGACGTGGCCTCATCGCTGAAAGTCACGGTGGGAACAGCAAGCCAAATCTTTACGATTGATAGTTTTGTAGGTCTTATTGTGGGTATTACCATAGGTTTTTTGGCTGTTAGCTTCAAGCATAAGTCATTGTACCTGCTTGGGGTTGCGTTTTATGTCGTTGGAGTTCTAGGAGCCTTCTTCGCTCCAGATTTTGCCTCTACGTTAATCTTCGTAATCTTCCTTGGAATAAGCTATACATTGGTCGGAATAATGGTTTACGCTTTGGTCGGGGATTTTTTGCCTTTGGAAAAAAGGGGAATGGCGGTTGGGTTAGTAGTGGCAGTTGCGTTTCTCGCAAACGTAATTGTGGCTCAAGCGACGAGTGTAATTACAAACGCCATGGGATGGCGCGCCGTGCTTTTGTGGTTTATCTTTCCAATCGCCGTTGCTAGTTTGCTCCTTGGCTTCTTTGTTCTTCCGTCGAAACCGCGTCAAGAACAGACTGCAAACAAGCCTCAATATTTGGAGGCCTTCAAACAAGTCTTGTTAAACAAATCCGCACTTGCATGCCAAATCGCAACCGCACTTGTCATATTATCCGCTATCGTGTCCGTTTATGCAGTGTCGTTTTACATATTGCATTTTCATACGTCTTTGAGCACGGCTTCGATATTCTATTCGGTTGCTTCAGTGGCGGGAATTTTGGGTGTCCTAGTTGGGGGACGATTGATTAACCGAGTTGGGCGGAAGTCTCTTACGATAGTGACGGGTGTGATTGAGGGAATATTCGCGACTCTGATTGTCTTTGTGCCAAACGTGTGGGCGTCTGCGGCAATGTGGATGGTATCAGCAGGTTTTGGCACTGCAACGTTTGCAGGGCTTGCCAGTTTGTCTCTTGAGCAAGTTCCAAGTTTTCGAGGCACTATGATGTCTATAAACGCGTCATTTTCGAACATCGGTGTTATTGTGGGAGTGTCCATAAGTGGTTTGTTGCTGAACCTTTACGTTAACAACTTTCAAATCCTGTTCGTGATGTTCGGGGCAGCGGGCGTAGCTTCAGCCGCCGTCGTGTTCTTTTTTACAAAAGATCCTTGCAAAAATCAATTGCCCTCGGCTGCCTGATCGAAAACTGACCCAACCTTGAATAGCCAGTCAAAGTAAGATTTAGACGAAATCAAATGGTGGTGGGCCTGATCGGATTCGCCTAAACCATTAAGCAAATCCTGAACAAAAAAGTAAATAGACCCAACCTTAACATTAAGAAGATAACGGGCCCGCTGGGATTTGAACCCAGGATTTTCGGCTAACCCCCGCTTTTGAAAAGCGTCCGGAGGCCGACGCCTTAATCCGTACTAGACTACGGGCCCACAGTTTACAAATCAAACATGCCCAGTTAATTTAAAGCTAACCTTGTTATTCTTGGATTAACTCTTCGTCTATCCACCAAGCCTTCTTCTTCCCAGACCTTTCGCCGGCATAATACTCGATTACTGGTTTTCCAACTTGTTTTTTGGAGGTGCTCTGGATTTTTCTGAGCCTGTTAAGTATGAGCCACCTGTTGGTTTTAACGTAAGCAGCCAACTCAGGCGTAGTTGCGCTCTTGTAATGAAGCAGATACTCCATTATTTTATGGTCCACCTCATCGATGCAAAAAGAGTGCGGGTTAATCTTTCCATGCTGAAACGTTAGCAGTTCTAAATCGGCTAGGTACTTTCTAATTTGCCCGAACTCCTGCTCTATTTTGCCCATTCGCTCTTCTAAGGCTAAAAGTTTGTCTGCTTTAGGGGTTTTCTGAAGTTTCTCACTTATGGCTTCCCTGATGAAATTGCTTCGGTCACCCTCAGGAATACGCAGCGCCATTTCGAGGTAGACTTCTTCAGGTATTTTGACGGAAACTATTCTAACTTCGCTCAATAGAGGCTCTCCTCAGCCACATAATATTCGCCTTTGTGTATTTCATTTTTTCCGTAACTTAACGCTCGAATTTGTGAAAACAAATGTGCACACTTTTTCGTTCAGGGTTGGATGCGTGCTAACCATTGGGTCCACTTATACCAGTTGGATTAAAAGCTCTGACCTGGGATGCAGCCCAATTATCGCTTACTTATTTGATGATCGTAGGCGATACAGCTTTTCTGCAGAAAATGTCAAAACGACTTATAAAAGCTAAATTTCCTCGGCGTAAACTGGTTGGTCCGCCAATTTAGCTAATTCTATATATCGTTGCTTAACGATTTCATGCAATTGCCTGCGCAGGTCCTCTCCAGCCACATTTCTTTGTTTTAATAATGCAACCTTTTTTGCTAATTCTACGTCTCCGAGGGCGTTGAACCAGGCTTCAAAGTCGCCGCGTTTTGTATGGAATTCTATTGATGCAATGTCTGCTTTTTCAATTTTATTGGCAAAATCACGAAGGTTGTGAGCGTGCAAGTTTAGTGGTTTTCCAATGTCATCGTAGAAGTTGAATGCTGTATCATGTGGCGAATAAGCCAATATGGCCGTGGCTTTTTCTTTGGTGATTTCCGGCAAACCGAGGGCTTCTTTTCCTTTCTCAGTAATAACATACTGCCCTTTTTCAGGTGAACTTACATATCCCATGCGAACTAGCCCCAAAAGATGCATCATGACGGGTGGAAACTCTTTTTTGGTTTCCTTTGCGATTTCCATGGCTTTCATGGGTGTTTCATATAGTAGCATGGTTTCTAGTATCTCTTGTTTGACGGGTGATAAACTCATTTGCAAGCACCTTGCCTGTTTAGTGATATGCAGAACCTTCTAATCAAACTTTGCCTTAACTCTTTTAAAATTTTTTTTTCTTTCAGGTTTGTTTAACTAAGATAAGCAAAGCTTTAGTATAGAGATTCCCAATGCTAATGGTAAATGGTGAATATTGAGGATGAAAATTGCTGTTTTCGTTTACGAGTACCCGCCCAAAATAGTTGGGGGATTGGGTACCTATGCAGCGGAAATAACCAGAAAGTTTGTTTTGGACGATCACGATGTAACCGTTTTTACAATGAATGACGATGCAGGTTCTTTGCCTACTAGAGAAATTTGGCGGGGGATAGAAATTCATCGTCCATTACACATTGACATTTCAGACTCGCTTCCAGACGTCATCGCGGATGATATTAAGAAGTGGACCAGGGGATTGCATTTTTTCGGCAAACTTATGGTTTATAATTATTTATCGGCAGCTAAACTCATCAACGAGTTGATTAAGAAGGAAGGCATGAAATACGACATCGTTGTTGCGCATGATTGGCTTTCCGCGATGGGCGGGATTACAGTTAAAAGAGAAACCGGTTTGCCTTTAGCTTTCCACGTTCACTCAACTGAGAAAGGTCGAACCTTAGGAAACGGCTCAAGCGTAGTTAGCAACATAGAATTGCGCGCGGGCAAAATGGCTGATATGATTGTAACAGTATCGTACGCCATGAAAGATGAGCTTATACAGCTTGGTTTTCCAAGAGAAAAAATTCAAGTAAGCTACAACGGTGTTGACCCACAGAAATATAATCCTGGAAATGTATCTTCCGAGGACATTAAGCGAATTCGAAGCAAATACGGCATAAAAGATAATGAATTAATGATTCTTTTTCTCGGCAGGCTTGTAGGCGTTAAAGGTGTTGATAAACTCATAATGGCGATTCCGCATATTCTAACCAAGATTCCTAATGCAAGATTGGTAATTGTGGGTGTAGGCGACCTTCAAGAATACTTAACAAACCTTACTAGAGCCATGCGGCTTGACGATTACGTGAAATTCTGTTTTGACTTTATCTCAGAGGAAGAACGAATACTGCATTATGCTGCATGCGACGTAGCAGTTTTCCCCAGCCACTATGAACCATTCGGTATTGTTGCTCTTGAAGCGATGAGCATGGAGAAGCCTGTTGTGGTCGGCGCCGCCGGCGTCAGCGGAATGCGTGAAATAGTGATTTGCTGCGGTGAAGAACAGTGCGGTTACCATGTAGATCCGAATAACCCGTCTGACATTGCATGGGGAGTAATCAGCGCTTTAGAAGACCCTGAAAGACGGAAGGTGCTTGGCAAAAATGGCAGGAAACGTGTTCTAGCCGAGTTCACTTGGAGCAGAATCGCCGAAAAAACCATCGAGCTTTACGAGTCAATATTAAAACCTTGATGAAAGCGTTAGGTGAATGATTGATTGTTGACTTTGATTTAAAGTGCAGAGTCGCAAGAGAAGCCGCTACTTTACTTTATTTTGGCGCTGAAAAAGAGTACAAACAAGCTAAAGAAAAAGCTGCAATAACTTTGGGCGTTCACTTTTTGCCTTCTAACCTTGAAGTTGCTCTTGAACTGGACAAAATAGCTGAAGAAAACGAGGGCGCAAAAAGAAAAGAGCGTCTGATTCAAATGCGGACGGAAGCCCTAAAGATAATGAAGCATCTTGATGCTTATTGTCCTGTTTTAATCGGGAGCGTTTGGCGGGGAACGATAAGGCAGGGAAGCGACATTGACATTGCCGTTTATACGGATGAACCAGAAGAAATCTTAAAAACCCTCAAGGCTGAGAGAGTTAAAATTTTAAAAACGGCTTGGACTACCGTAAACAAGCGTGGAATAACTTTAGCGTCATTCCATATATACGCTGAAACTCCAGCTAAACATGGACTCGAGATTGTTGCTCGAAGCTCAGAGGAAGCAGGGAAAAAGAGAAAATGCGAGGTTTTCGGTGATGAAATGAAGGGTTTAAAGGTTCAGGAACTTGAAAAAGTTTTAAAAACTAACCCAACCCAACAATTCCTACCATCATAATTCTTGCAGAATCTTGTTTTCCATCAAAAAAGCACATAAAGAACATCTTTTATATTTATTTTTGATCAACTGATGAAAAATGGCAACAGATAAAAAAACACTCAAGAAAATGTTTCCACACCTCTACAAGGAACTTGAAACAGGAGACGCTAAGGTACCAATAAACGCCATACGAAAAAACCCGCAAGAAGCAGAGGAAGCTGTCGAGGGTGAAGAATGCGAGGAAGAAGTAGAGGAAGCGGAGTTTGCCTCCTGCACTGAGACGCCTGATAAGCTGCGCCATTTTAATCCTTGCGCCGTGGATTTTATCCGCCGATGCGACACAGAAGCGCAAGCGGAAGAAATAATTGCTTACCTGCAGAAGAAAGGAGAAATAACCCAGGAGTATGCTGAAGAACTGCGGTGTCAGCTTAAACGTGAAGGCGTAAGAAGCTTTGGGCCGAAGAAAGAAGAGAACTATTATTTCAGAGAAGGCGGAATTTACTAAACGTTTAAGCCTGGAAACAAAAAATCGTGTGTGATTCAAGCGATTGATGCTAAGGCTAAGCAGCATTAATTGCTTTAAGACAATAATGCTATAACTTTTTTCAGTGGCTGGACTTGCTGCTTGCTTATCGGTTTGCCTGTATTTCTGTCGGAAAATTAATTAAGTTAGAATCTGTAGAAGAACCTAACAAAAAATAGGTGATAGTTAATGACTATAAAAGTAGGAATTAACGGATTCGGAAGAATCGGAAGACTTCTTTACCGCGCAGCACTTGAACGCAACGCAAAAATTGATTTCGTAGCAATCAACGACCTCGCAGACGCCAAAACAAATGCTCATCTCCTCAAATATGACTCAATCCACGGGCGCTTCCCCGGCACAGTGGAAGTCAACGGCAACGACATGATCGTCAACGGAAAAACCCTCAAATGTCTCAGCGTAAAAGACCCAGTCGCTCTGCCATGGAAAGACCTTGGAGTTTACTTAGCAGTAGAATCCACTGGCTTGTTTACCAACCGTGAAGGTGCAAGTAAACATTTTCAAGCAGGAGCAAAGAAAGTCCTCATCAGCGCGCCAGCAGAAGACCCAGATGCAACCTTTGTGTTAGGCGTAAATGATAAGTCATACGACCCCGTAAAACACAATATTTTAAGCAATGCTTCATGCACAACAAACTGCCTAGCACCCGTCGCCAAAGTGTTATCTGACAACTTTGGCATAGAAAAAGGCTTGATGACAACATGCCACAGCTACACAAACGACCAAAAAGTCCAAGACCTTGTCCACAAAGACCCACGCAGAGCAAGAGCAGCAGCAATAAACATCATCCCCACAAGCACTGGTGCGGCAAAGGCAATCGGCTTAGTTTTGCCAAGTTGCGCTGGAAAAATGAATGGCTATTCCCTGCGTGTACCTACAGCAGACGTATCTATCGTTGACTTAACCGCCATATTAAGCAAAGAAGTCACCAAAGACGAAATTAACGCAGCTATGAAGAAAGCCGCAGAAGGCCCACTTAAAGGCATCTTACAGTACACTGAAGACCCGATAGTTTCAACCGACGTACTACACACCACATGGTCAGCAGTGCTCGATGCGCAATTAACCATGGTTTTAGGCGAAAAGAGCAACTTCGTTAAAGTCTTCGCATGGTACGATAACGAATGGGGCTTTAGCAACCGCATGGTTGAATTCATCGAAATGATCGGCAAAAAAGCAGGCTTTTAAGCATCAAACAAGCTTAAATCCTTCCTATCTTTTTCTTTTTTAATTAAACAAAAAAGAAGTGAATTAACATGGCGAAATACAAAACCTTGGATGATTTTGATGTAAAGAACAAAGTTGTTCTTGTCAGAGTAGACTTCAACTCAGAGATAGATCCCGTAACCAAGAAAGTTACAAGCGACGTACGCATAAGAGCACATGCTGAAACGACGCTCAAGGAACTGGCTGAAAAAGGAGCCAAAACCGTTGTCTTAGCACATCAAGGACGCAAAGGAGACCCAGACTATACACCGCTAAAACAACACGCGGAAATACTGCAGAAAATCCTCCCTAAAGTCCCGGTAAAATACGTCGATGATCTCTTCGGCGAAAAAGCGAAAAACGCCATCAGAAACTTGAAAGCCGGAGAAATCTTGGTTCTTGAAAACGTGCGCTCCTGGGATGGAGAAACAAAAAGCGGCACACCAGAGCAACAAAGCAAAACTGAACTCGTCCAAAACCTCGCACCACTCGCGGATTTATTCGTTAACGATGCTTTCTCCGCTGCACACCGTGCACACGTTTCAATCGTTGGCTTCACCCCGGTTTTGCCAAGTGCTGCAGGGCGCATTATGGAGCGCGAACTCAAGTCACTAAGCAAGGCGCTTGAGAAACCCGAGCACCCGTGTGTCTACGTTATGGGCGGAGCCAAAGCAGACGACGCACTTGAAATCTCAAAGTACGTCTTGGACAACGGCATAGCAGACTACGTTCTTGTCGGCGGCGTCACTTCACAACTATTCCTCGCTGCCAAAGGCGTCAATTTAGGCAAGAAAACCATGGATTTCCTCGTTAAGAAGGAACTGATGCAGTTTGTGCCCGGCATAAAAGCGCTTCTCGCCAAGTACCCCGACAAAATAATTTTACCCACAGATGTCGCGTTAGACGTAGCTGGTAAACGCAAAGAAATCTCTACCGGTTATCTGCCAACTGAATACAGCATTTTCGACATTGGAAAGGAAACTGTTGACGTATTCGCCGCCATAATCAGCAAAGCCAAAGCCATCGTTGTCTCAGGGCCAATGGGCGTCTACGAGAACAAAGAATTCAACTACGGCACCAAAAAAGTCTTCGAAGCCATTGCAAACAGCAAAGGTTTCAGCCTCGCAGGCGGCGGAAACACCATCGCAGCAATACAAGAATACGGCTTAACCAAAAAAATCGGTTACATAAGCACAGCAGGCGGAGCACTCATCGAGTTCCTCATGGGTAAAAAACTCCCAGGCGTAGTCGCACTAGAAACAGCTACAAAAACTAAGAAAATTTAATTTTCTTTTTCTTTATTTTTTTATTGCTTTTTTTATTTTATTGAAATAATTTCGGCAAGACTTTCGCTGATTGATTGGAGATCTTTTGCAATAAAGTCTGGTTTTTGCAGGCTATTCAATAAGTCTTTTAGGGTGTTAAACTGTGACGCAACAAAGACCGTTTTTAGTCCTGCTTGTTTAGCGCCTTTGATGTCTTCAATTGGGCTGTCACCTATGTAAACTGCTTCGTTCGCTTGGACTAGCAGCTTATTTAGCGTGTCTTGGAATATGTGGCTGCTTGGTTTACGCCAGCCGTTTTCCTCCGAAATCACAACCGCGTTGAAGTACGTGCTTATTTTTGTTTTTCTTAGGCTTTTGTGGATGACTGGTGCATGGGTGAAGTTTGAGATTAAGGCTACCTTGCACTGCTCTTTGGCTTGTTTGAGTAGTTTTTTTGCGCCTGCCCTTAGCTCAAGCATGTCTACGTAGTCTTTGAAGAAAACGTTGAGGGCAGCTTTAATTCGGTAATCATCCGCCTTCACCTTAAAGCCGAGGTTGCAGAGTGCTTCTGCCACCCAAATAGCGTTCGTCACTTCTCTTAATTGCTCATAACGAATGATTCTGTATTTCTCATGCGCTTGAATATAAGCCGCCAAAAACTGGTCTTTAGCAACGTCAAAGCCTTCATTCACAAGTGCGGTGTAGAGTTTTTCTCTTGAGGCTTCCATGGTGTAGTTTCTGCAGTTGACCAATGTGCCGACGTAATCAAATATTACTGCTTTAGCGCATGCCATTAGGGCTCTCTCTTTTTCAGTAAGATGTTGTTGTCGGTGACTTGTCGGATTTTTTTGCCGACTGCGGTTTTGAGCAACTTCTTCACGTCGCCGATGGCATCTTCAACCTGTGGGTCAAAGGGAATTTCTCCTAGAAACTTTAACCCTAGCCGCCCTGTTTCCTCTGCGATGATTTTTGCCTTGTCCATTTTCATGTTTTCGATGACGCCGATAATTGGCATTTTTAAGTCGCATAGAAGAATTGCCTGTTTTTTTACGGTTTCAAAAGCCAAAAGTGAAGATGTTGTAACGATTAGAAATTCTATGCGTTTAATCAGCCTTACCAAATCAAGAACTGCATCGCCGATTCCCGGCGGCATGTCGATCACGAGAAAATCAAGCGTACCCCACTGCGTAACTGATAAGAGCTCGATTAAAGCGTTTGAAACATCCGCTCCGCGCAGTGGCGCTGGTTTATCGCCGACAAAGTAAACAAGCGACATGTACTCTAAGCCGTGGACTGTTGGCGGAATTAAGCCTTTTTCCTCTTTAGGCTGAGCGTTCTGGGCGCCGAGGATTATGTGGGTTGATGGGCTGGTGAAGTCTAAGTCGAATAAGCCTACTTTGCAGCCGTTATGTGCCAAGGTTAATGCGAGTGTGGTTGCAACCATGCTTTTTCCAACCCCGCCTTTACCGCTTGAAACGGCGATAATTCTGCTTATTCGGCTTAAACGCTCGTTTATCACGCTTGTTCTCGGGTCAACCACGATTATCTGGCTCCTTTTATGTTCTCAAGCCAAACCCCACGCCCGCTGACGATTTCAAAGTCAGGGCTGCCACATTTTGAACACTTAATGTAACTGTGCGCTACTTCGGGAACGAAATGGATGGCTTCAGCAGTTTCTTTATCCATTTTTTTACTGTTAAACTGCCAAGTGGTTCCGCAAACCCTGCACTTTAACGTTGTTTTGGCTTTCAGGATGCGGAATTTAGCGTTCTTAAAAATCGGCGGCTTCATCTGCGAAATAGCAAAACGCAAAATGCCAGCCTCAACTTGCTGCAGTTCACCAACTCTAATGGTGACCTCTGTAACTTCCTTCAACTTCTCCTTCTCAGCAATCTCCTTTGCGGACGTTATGATTGCTTCAGCTAAAGCCCACTCATGCATAAACTCTCATAACTTAGCTGACATTTAAAAAGAATATTGCCGACAAGATGGATTTCAAACAAAAATATTGCCTTTCATGTAAAACTTGGATTTTGTTCGAGATTTTGTTCGTAATCATGCAGAGGAATTAGAAATAGGTGTTATCAAAGCTTAACTCCGAGCTAATTCTCTAAGCTTCTTTTTTTATATTTTTGGAAGTGGTTACTATGCTGTTTGTTCTACTCTTACCAATAGGTGTTTGATAACTTTTCTATCAATCTCTTTCTTTACTTCTTTGTATTCATTACTTATTACAAAGTAGACTATTTCTAAAGGATAACTACCTTTCTCGTAGGTCTTAACTCTGAGGCTACGTAGACCAACATCATCTTTAAAGACCTGCTTTTTAATCTCAAAATGTATACAGCCATACCTATCAATGTAATACTGCGAATTTCGATTAGCACTTTGCACAACATAAACGTCAGAAAATGAGAGTTGTGGTATCTTGCCATCAGGCGTTCCGAAACCACAATACCACTCATTCATTAACAGAGTAAGTTTAGGTCTTATCAAAATAATAATATCATCTTCAAAGTTTGGTGGAAGAACAAGTTCATTTTTTTCATGGTCTTGTCTATCTTGCTCATAATACCTTAAAACAATCCCCAAATCCTTGTGAGGAATGAAGAAATGGAACTCTACAGGGTCATTCATTATTTTTTCATATTCTTCTTTTTCTACTTTTCTTTTATACCAAAAATAAACACCATACAATGCACTGGAAAGAACAATCAAAAGAGTAGCTAAATCGACACCGAGTGTTATTTCAGACAAAGGCTATTACTCACTTACCACAAACTAAGCGTTAATGCTATTTAATATTTAATAATTAGTTGCATTGAACGGAAAAATTGAGAAGTCTTAAATCTGCACAGCGTAGCACTAGGCTAACATGGCAGATGATACTGAAGTAGAGCCAACGCCAAGCCCCTCAGAAGTTTCTAGGTGTTCCAGAAAGAAATTTGATATTAGCAGCATGGATGGACACCAATTTGAAGCTCTAGTTGAAAAACTGGTTAAGAAAATGGGATTTACCATTACAGAACGAAAGCTAACGGCTGATGGAGGAATAGATATACTTGCACAATCACATGAAAGCCTATTTGAAGGAAAATACGTCATACAATGCAAAAGATATAACAACAAAATTCCTGTGTCACCGATTAGAGACCTGTATGGAGTTGTTCATTCAGTTAATGCAAACAAAGGAATTCTAATAACTAACTCGACCTTTACACAAGCGGCTTTGGATTTTGCTAAAGACAAACAATTGGAGCTAATAGGCGGCGCAAAACTTCTCGGGCTCCTTTCAAAGCATAATCTCTTAAAATATGATGGCACGACAAAGTTAAGCGATTCAGCCGCTTATTTACTTTACAATTTTCTTCCAAACATGAAAAAAGTTAGGGAAAACTACGAAGATATAAAGAATGGAAAAATATTCATTGAAGGCAAAACAGTTCTTGGTTCATACAAAATGGCTAATCTTAACAACGAAAGTGTCTATCTAAGTAAAGAATTCTACTATTGGTGGTTTGAGACTTTTGATAGTTTTGTCCTTGAACTTAGCGAGACACCTCTGAACCTTCAAAAAATCAATGAAACAAATAATCAACTAGTCCAAGCAGTACAAAAATATCTGAAGAACTATGAGAGATACAAACGAATATGTACATCCAACATGTACCAGAAGGTCTACGAGATACATTTAGCCATTTTTGAGGACATATTTACTAATGTTTTTAAAATTGTTGAAGAACTTGAAGTATTAGAAAAGTTGCCAGAAAAAGAACTTAAACAAAGAATTGGACAGGATGGAACGATAAAAATTAATATTAAAGCAGCTTTCCCCTCGCACCTAGTGAGGGCTTCACTAGAAGCATGGCGGAACTAATCAGAATGTCAAAGAGGTTTTTTACGACCATTCAGGGGTTAGAAACTTTTCTATGTTGACAGAGTAGATTAAGGTGCTATGATAGTCTCGGTAAGCTGGAAACTCAGAGAGAGATAAATCTTAAATCTGAAAAGCGGAAAGATAACGCTGAGGGTAAAAAATGGCAGAGTTCAAAAAAGGATATGATTTAGGTAAAAAGATAGAACATGCTGAATGTGACCGCATTTCTAAAGAATGGGGTAAATTAGAGAAAGAAGTTTCTCATCTCATAAACAAAAAGGACGCAGATAAGACCGAAAGAGAAAAACAATTAGAATTATATCATGATCTTTTTGGGGAAGCCAAGGTTTTTGAAACGACAAACGTAACCGAATTAGATGACAAACTTGCAGACGGATTCGAAAAAGCAATCTTGGAAAAAACAAAATAGAACTAAAGTGAAAAAATGACAGAAGAGGCTAATAAAAAAGATGATGTCAAAGAGGCTATTATCAAGACCCTGAGTAAAAAGATAGTTGAGGAACTCGCAAAAGAACTAAACGTTACAACTGGGCTAAATGCAGATGGTAGTATTAGAATAGAACCAACTACTTTGGCTATTAAGAATCTTGTACGCAAACTTGCAGAGAAACGTTTAGCTTATGGAATAGCCATGAAAAAAGACCCAGAAGAGTGGTAAGTTTCTCTTTCTTTGATTGTCTAACTAATATCAATACTTATAGTATTTTTATTAACAGTATCGCTTGGGTGCTATTTGGACCCTCTAGATGCCTCTAACAGGCTTTTTCAACACAGCTACCTGTGTTTTTTCTTAAGCGATTCTTTCAAGCTAGCTGCGTTTTAAACTCTAAACCAAAAAAGCAACCCAAAACAAGCCCTGAACTTAAACCGACCTACCGATAGACCTACCCTACTATATGTGACAAAAATCAACCACAAAAAGCAACGGCAACGCAAACCCAACTTAAAAGGGGCGCTGAGCAGATGCCAAATTTTATATTTTTAAAAACAGAGATAACCAAGCGAGACCTTCATGCCCTCAGACAGATTCACGCTTGAAACGACTGTTGACCAGCAGAAAGCAAAGGAAGCGGTCATCCAAGCCCTTGATAACAGGGGCTACAGGGTTGAAGTGGATTCTGAGTCAAAAATAGTTGCTAAACACCCATTCTCAACCATGTATTATCCCCATGAAGTTGAAATAACTCTTGATTCAGAGCCTGGAGGAACAGTTATCTCAGCATCAATTAACCACCGCGCAAGCCAAATTTACCTCCAACGGTTATCTGAAGAGCTCGTTAAGATTCTTCCACCCCTACCAGCAGAAGTCTTTAATCCGATGGAAAAGCCAACAAGCCAAGACGAACTCGATTATCAAGCCAAAATGTTGAATCGCAACTTCAATGCTGGAGAGCAAGTTATCTGGAGCCAGATAATCAACAAAGGTATCCTCAACAAGGAAATAGCTGAAAGATGGATAATCACAAACATGAGGGCTATCAAGCAGTTTCCAGTAACGAAAGATAACCCGCAAGAAAAATTTGTAGCCATAGGATGGCTAGACCTCTCAGATTCCGTAGTCATGAATCAATTTCGCAAGTCAAAAGGAAAACGTGTTGGCTCCTTCGTTGGCGCATACAGCACTGGCGCATTCGCTGGAACAGCTACAGGTGTTAATTCCAGCACAAGTATGAGTTACGGAGACATCGTATTCCTTCACAACGACAAAGAACTATTCCGATTCCAAGGTATAAGCGACCCAGATGAAGTCAACAACCTGATAAAAACCCTCAAAAAAGAAGCCACAGAACAATAGAGAGCGAAAGAAACAAGAAACAATCCACCTTAAGACTTCTTAACATGCTAAGCCAAAGCTAATATCCCATATTAATCGCAAAATGAAATGCAGGTCATTACATTTTCACATTAAAAGCTTCAGCACAGGCACGGCTAGCTTTAAATCTTATCTACTGCTTATTTTTTCCATGTTTTAAGAAAAATAACTGGTGGTTTCGGTGGAGAAACAAATTAAAATCTTGGCATTCGCTGGAAGCCTAAGAAAAGGCTCATACAACAAGGCTTTAGTCCGTGCGGCTGTGGAGCTTGCACCTGAAAATGTAGCAATTGAAGTTTTCGATTTGGAAGGCATTCCACCTTTCAATCAAGACAACGAAAACACTCCACCACAAAGAGTAAAAGAGTTCAAGGAAAAAATCAGAAATGCGGACGCCCTTCTGATTGCCACCCCGGAATATAACTATTCAATGCCTGGAGTTTTAAAGAACGCACTTGATTGGGCATCAAGGCCATATGGGCAAAACGCAGTTTCCGGCAAACCAGTCGCTATCATGAGTGCGTCAACCGGAAAGTTAGGTGGAGCTAGGGCGCAATACCACCTTCGCCAGTCGTTTGTTATGCTTAATATGTACCCATTTAATCAGCCCGAAGTCATGCTGGCCTCTGCCGCTGAAAACGTGGATGCCAATGGCAGGTTAACCAATGAACTAACAAGAACGCTTATCAAGCAACTCCTTGAAGCGCTGGTAACATGGACTAGTAGACTAAACTGTAAGCCACAATAAACCCGATTAACGATTAAATGTTTTAGCGTTGACTTTGCGAAGCCTTAAAATGGTTAGAGACCACGTTAGGGATTAGGTGCTGAGCTTTGAAAGTCACAGCTGACCTGCATATTCATGGGCGTTACAGTCGGGCAACAAGCGAGCAAATGTGCATAACTGAAATCGCTCGCTACTCAAAAATTAAGGGTTTAAACCTTGTCGGCACAGGCGACTTTACCCATCCCCAATGGCTCAGAGAAATCAAAGAAACCTTAACGCCTGAACCAGACACGGGTCTCTTTAAGTTAACAGGTAATGCAGAGTCCCCAGTTCGTTTTATGCTCACGACTGAAGTGTGCACTATCTTCGATTATAAGGGCGAATCCAAAAAAGTTCACCATGTGATTCTAACGCCGAGCATGGAGACAGCCACGCAGATTAATGAGGCGCTCAAACGCTTTGGCGATTTATCCTCGGACGGCAGACCCATCTTAGACATGACTGCTCCACAGCTTGTCGAGCAAGCAATGGCTATTTCAAGCGGCAACATGATTTTTCCAGCACACGCCTGGACCCCATGGTTTAGCGTTTTCGGAGCCTTCAGCGGCTTTGACAACATGGAGGACTGTTACCAAGACATGACAAAGCACATTCACGCCTTAGAAACCGGTTTAAGCAGCGACTCACCAATGAACTGGCGCCTCAGCAAACTTGACAGATTTGCACTTCTTTCCAACAGTGACTGCCACAGTTTTTGGCCATGGCGCATCGGCAGAGAAGCCAACGTTTTCCAACTCCAAAAATTCACTTACCAAGAAGTTACAGACGCAATAAAAAGCAACGATCCAGCAAGATTCAAGTTTACTATTCAAGTTGACCCAGCTTATGGCAAGTATCATTGGACAGGACACCGCAACTGCAAAGTATCCCTCTCACCCCAAGAAGCCATAAAATTCAACAATATATGTCCAGTTTGCCACAGAAAACTAACCAAAGGCGTAGAGCAACGCGTTGAAGAACTTGCAGACCGACCCTTAAACTTCAACCGTGAAGATGCACCAGGGTTTTTGCGTTTGCTTCCACTCTCCGAAATAATCGCGACGGTACTGGGCACTGATTCGCCTTCGACGCAGGCAGTTTGGAAAAACTATAATTTACTTGTTGAAAAATTCGGGGACGAGTACACTGTGCTGATTGACACGCCGATAGAAGCTCTGGTTAAAGTGGTGGATGCGCCGATTGCCGAAGCCGTCGTTAAAGTAAGAAACGGCACAGTCAAGGTCACGCCGGGATATGATGGGGTGTATGGGCAACTTGTTTTAGGGGTTGATGCTCCAGCAGTTAAACCTAAGCCTGCGCGTGGAACCGTTAAGCAGTTGAACATCGCCGATTTCTGGTAATGGAAAATTCCAAGTAAGCGTTATTCAGCTATTACGAAAACGAAATGATTTAATTCCTTCAAATAATTCTAGTTAAAACGTTAGCTACACAAAGGATAGATTACTCTTGAAAGACCTTCTAACAAAAATCAATAATACAGCCACCCAAAAATATGGAGCCCAGTACGCTGAAGCCCGAGCACAAAAACTGTTCAAAACAATGCTTACCCTCAAAGAGAAGCGGGTTGAAGCAGCGAAACAGGGCATTGAAAACGGCGTTGCCTTGCGTGTGCTTGTGAATGGCGCGTGGGGCTTCGCTTCTGTCGGCTCATTTGACGGCGAAATTTTGGAGAGTGCTGTTTCAGATGCCTGCAAAATGGCTAAAATGGCTAGTTCACGGTTGAAAACGCCCATTAAGCTTGCCGAAGCTAAAGTGGTTAACGACCGCGTCGAGGCAAAACCGAAAAAGAACCCGGCAGATATTTTGATGGGGGATAAAATTAAAACTGCTTTGGCCGTAAACAAGGCAAGTTTGGGTTTTGATAAGCGAGTGAAAAGTTGCACTGTAGATTACTTTGATTTAACTGGAACCAGCTATTTTGTCGACAGCGATGGCACAAGCATTGAGCAGGATAAAATGTATGTTTGGGCAAGAATAACTGCTTCAGCTTTAAACGAGGGTGTTTACACTTTTAGCCGTGAAGAAATAGGTTCCACAGCAGGCTACGACGTATTCGACGAGCAAACTCCGGAGGCTTTGGGTGAAAAAGTTGCCAAACGCGCGGTTGAACAGTTAAATGCTAAATCGCTTAAAGGCGGAGCATTCCCGGTTGTTTTAGGTCCAAACGTGGTGGGCGTTTTTGTTCACGAAGCGTTTGGGCATTTAGCTGAAGCTGACTTGGCTCTTTCGGGCGGTGTTTTAGCAAGTAACATGGGGAAAAAAATCGGTTCAGACTTGGTAACGTTTTATGATGATGGCACAATCGAGGGAGCTTTTGGGGCTTTCAAATATGACGATGAAGGAGTCCAAACCCAGAAAACGCTGCTTATAAAAGATGGAGTAGTTGCTGGTTTGATGCAGAACCGAGAAACAGCAAAAAAATTCAATGTCGAACCAACGGGTAATGCGAGGGCTGAAGATTTCCGTGTGGAACCAATCATCCGCATGCGCTGCACTTACATGGCGCCAAGAGACCATTCTTTTGAAGAATTAATCGAAAAAGTAAAGAAAGGATATTACTTTAAGAGTTTTAGAGGTGGCCAAGCTAACCTTGACGGCACCTTCCAAGTTGGCATTCAAGAAGGCTACGAAATAATCAACGGAGAAATAGGCTCACCAGTACGCGACGCATCGATAAGCGGCAATACTCTTGAAACCTTGCATAAGATTGATGCTGTGGGGAAAGATTTCATGTTAGACCCGGGAAGATGCGGGAAAGGCCAAACAGCCTTCATCTCAGATGGTGGACCGCACATTAGAATTAAAGAGGTGGTTGTTGGTGGCAGTGCTTAAAAAAGACACCATGGTAAGTTTAGCGGAAAACGCGGTAAATGAAGCCTTGAAAAGTGGAGCCTCTGAAGCTGAAGCGTACGTTTACGAGGGGCAAGCAACAAACATCGGAATTGAACTGGGACAAATCAGCAAAACCAACAGGATAATTGACCGAGGTTTAGGCATCCGCGTCGTCGCTAACAAAGCAGTAGGTTTTGCTTACACAAACATTCTTGATGACCAAAAAGCAGTTGAAAACGTGATTCTTAGGGCTTTAAATGCTGCAAAAGCAAGCAAATCTGACGCAGACTGGAAGGGACTTCCGCAAAAGAAACCTTACCCTTCGTTGGAAAAAACTTTTGATGATAAAATTGTTGAGCTTAATTCAGAGGAGCTGGTTAATCTAGCTTCAACCATGTTGGACTCCGCTGGGCAAGTTGATAAACGCGTTTTCCCCATTGAAGGTGGAATAGGCAGCGCTTACATCTCTAACGCCATCGCTAACTCAAACGGAATCTCAGGTTTTGACAAGGGAACGGTAATTGAATGCAGCGTGGCAACGTTGGCTAAGGAAGGCAGCGCAGTCACGCCAGTTTGTTTTGAATTCAACGCTTCAAGAAGCTATGATATTGATCCAGTTTGGGTTGGAAAAGAAGCAGCGAAACTGGCGGTTTCAGCGTTAAAAACTAAGTCAGTTGAAACCAAATCCACCAAGCTTATAATGACGCAGTTTGCATTGCAGGACCTCTTCGCTTACACACTAGTTAACGCGGTTAGAGCCGATAGTGTTCAGAGGAATCAATCTCCGTTTAAAGGAAAAATCGGAGAAAAAGTCGCTTCAGAAAACCTTACAATTTACGACGACGGTTTATTCCCCGGCGGGCTCCGCACGACGGCTTTTGACGGCGAAGGAGTACCTCATCAGAAGACAGCGGTCATAGAAAAAGGGGTTTTGCAAAATTTCCTGTATGATAACTATTCGGCGAAAAAAGAATCAAAAGAGAGCACAGGGAACGCGGCAAGAGCAGGTTACCTGTCAACACCCACTATCGACACCACGAACTTCCACGTATTGCCAGGAAACAAAACATCTGACGAAATACTAAGTGAAGTAGATGACGGCTTAATAATCTATTATCTACAAGGAGCTCACAGCAGTAATCCTGTCAGCGGCGAATTCTCAGTTGTTGCAACTCCAGCTTGGAAAATCAAAAAAGGCGAAATAGTCCATTGCAGCCGAGGCGTAATGTTGGCAGGCAACATTTTTGAGGTGCTGAAAAACGTGAGTTTGGTCGGTAGTAATGAGCGGCAGATGGGGCAGTTGATTTCTCCGTGGATTCAAGTTGAAAATGTGCGAGTGATTGGAAAATAGCGCTGAGGTCAAATTTTTTTTTAAATTGCATAATGTAAGAGAGGTACAGTCTCGGTTATAGAGCAATTAAGCCCAAAAACTCTTTGAGCTCTCGCTTAAAACATCTTCGTATATAAGTTTGGTTTGCTGAGCGATTTTTTCCCAATCGTATTTTTCTTGAACTTTTCTGTAGGCGTTTTCTCTAATGTATTTTCGGTAGTTGTCATCAAGCAAAACCTTTGTTACCCCCCACGCTAAGGAATCAGGGTTATTTGGGTAAACTTTTACTCCTGTCATATCATGTTCGATGATTTCCGACAAACCACCTGTGTCAGATGCAACCACTGGACTTTTCGCTGCCATAGCTTCCAATGCGACTATTCCGAACGGTTCAAAAAGCGACGGCACAACAGACACATCAGCGCATTTTTGAAGTTTAACCAAAGTTTGTTCATCCAGAAAGCCTTCGAAAAGCACTTTGTGCTCAAGTCCCATGCTGCGGACAATGTTTAACAGTTGCTCTTTCATGTAGCCGCTGCCGACAATTATGAATTTAGCGTTAACTTTCTGCAAAATTTTTGGAGCGGCGATAATTAATACGTGGATGCCTTTTTCGTAAACTAAGCGTCCTACAAAGAGCACTATTTTTTCTTCAGGCAAAGCAAACTTGCTTCGGAAATCCTTCAAATCACTGCTAACATCGTTATAACAAAGCGTGTTTACGCCATTAGGAACCATAACTAACTTATTGCTTGGAAGCCCGAAAGCCCATTTGACGTGTGAAATCATGTATTCACTACAGCAGATTACTCTCCAGGCTTCGTATGCAAGCCATGCTTCAGTTTCATGAATCATTTTTTCAGTGTTAGTATGCAATCCATCTCTTCTACCTATCTCGGTTGAATGCATAGTTACCAGAAGGGGCTTTCGGAAAACATGTTTAAGTCCTATTCCGGCGTTTGCCACAAGCCAATCGTGGGCGTGAAAAACATCTATTTTGTTTCCGATTTTTCTTGTTAATGCAGCTGTTTCCTTTTGCATGTTCAAGTTCATCAGATAAACCCATGTGGCGAAATCCGGCGCAGGATTCTTGTAAGAGTCGATGCGGTAAACTTCTACGCCATCAATTACTTCATGTGAGGGGGCATCTGGAAAATCGCAGGTTACCACATAAACCTTCACGCCTTGCTTTGCTAAACTTTTTGATAAAAAGTAAACGTGCGGTGAAATTCCTCCGATTACTCTTGGCGGGAACTCCCAGCTGAGCATCATAACAGCTAAATCGTCTTTCATTTGCTCTTTAAGCCTCCAGCCACGCTATTATATAGTTTGAGGATTTCTTTTATCCAAGAATTTGAGGTTGGTGAGATAACTACTATTTTTTCTCTGGGCACCTTGTAAATTCTAATGACCTCGTCACGCATCCACTCTGATTTAACGCTGATTTTTTCTGCCTCATAAAAACCTAACCATTCGATACTTTTAATCGCCATGTTATACGGCGTGTTTAGAGCTTGAGACCGATGATCCTCTAAACTTTCAACAGAATAAACAAACGGTATGCCAAGCCCATTTTTTAAAGTGACCGCTGCTGGAATAAAGTGCCAGTCGTAAGCATCTACGAGGTCAATTTGTTTGTTGGCTTGATAGTAGATGTTGGCTGCGGCTCTTTCAACTTCCGGGTTCAGCGTTAAAACCCACGTTAAAACTCCAATATGGGTTCGAACAGGGTTTGATACCCGAACGGTTTGTACTCCTGTTGGTTCTTGGACTGAACCGGTTACAGAATCGTCATAAGTTACAACATTGACTTCCACATCGTTTGCGGCCAGTTGGGTTGATAAGGCTTTTACGTATTCTGAGAGTTTGCCCACCACTCTTGGCGGATACTCCCACGAAAAAATAATGATACGCATATTTCCACTACGTGAAAAGCGAACAGACCTTAATTATTCCTCTTCCAGTGAGATAGTACCGTTTTTTCCCTTCATTATCAACAAAGCTTTCAGCGAAACCTTCTGACTTGTACCTATCCAAAATGCCTTCAATCTCGTTTGGGTCTTTCTGCATAAGCATAGCTACTTCGTCGCCTCTTCTTGCCAAATCAGCGGCTGTAGCGCATAAGTTATGCAGTGTTTGCAAAACTTTGTCTGGATATGGAAGTTCGTCTCTCATTTTTAATAGCACCGTACCCTCAATAAATAAGACGACATTTCTTATAAACGCATTCGACGATTTTCTAGAAAAGCTGGGTTGCATCCTTCGTCTGCTTAATGAGGGCAGTACACCTTTTCTTTGCAAAATTAACAATCGTTTCTCTTAATTTCTCCCCGTTTTCTTTTGAATTCCTTATTTCTTTGAGTTTGGACGCTAATTTTTGGTCTCTAAGCGAGCTTTGTGCCCAGCTTTCAAAGTCGCCGTTGTGAACGTGGAACTCTATGGCTTTGGCGTTAACCTGTTTTAGTGCTTTAATGAAACCTTTCAAGCTCCAAACCATGGTTCCGGTGTAATATTCCTTTCCAACACCTGTGTAGAACAGAAAAGGCTCATTCGCCGTTAAAATCGTCAGCCTCAGCCTGGCTTCAAAATCGTTTATCAATGTTTGCGCCACCACAAAGGCATCCATGGGCGATTCGAATGGGCTAAAGTAAGAGTGGACCTCTCCAGGTCCGCCTCCTGCAGTGAACATATAGTATAAGTGGTCGCTTGTTTGAAAGTCACGCCACAGCTTAAGAAATTCGCTGTCGCCCGCCTCTTTTATGAATGGCTCCAATCGCCTCAGTGTTGTGTAGTATGCCCATTGCATCACGTTGCCAAGCCAGCCCGATTGGTCTCTTTGAATGTCGGCCCAGGAAACGGTGCCGCTTGCTTCCGGCACATCAATTTCTCCTGCTGACCCATGTCTATCCACCACTTCGGAAGGCGTAGCCATTTGTAAATGGTCAAACTTCAATATCTCTTCGGGAAGATGCTGGAGGAAACTGTGGATACCTGTTTCTGGCCAATGGTGTTCACCGAAGGTTTCGTAGTCAGGGAAAATATTGATGCATTCACCAGGTGTGCCTGCTAACCAACCAGCGTATTTATCCGCGGTTAGGGGCCATTCAGGCCACCATCTTGCTGAAAACCGAAAGCCAATGTCGTCTGTTAATTTGTAGTTGCGGAGTAAAACGCGAATTTTTTTAGCGCCTTTCGGAGTGTAAATGCAGTTTGGAGATTTTCCGCCCAGAATTTTTTCGACGCCTTCAGTGTAGATGCCCTTGTAGCCTATGGATTCAACCGTTTTAGCTATGGTGTTGTTGTAGAGAAGTTCGGTGTTCTCAAAAATGTTCGATGAGTAACCTAGTAAGTCTTTTACGGTTTGCTTGTGCATTTTTGCCTGTTCAATGAACTCTTTTTTGTCAGGATAAAGGCTGGCGATTGAGTGGTAGTAGGTTTGGTTTAAGAATTCCACACATCCAGTAGCCGCCATTTGCCTGAAAGTTTCCAAGAGGTCTTGGTCAAACATTTCGCATTGCTCAAGGAACACTCCTGAAATACTGAATGAGACTTTAACCTGTTTGCGTTCATGTTTATGCTTATCTATCGAATCAAGAAGTATCTGGTTTGAAGGAAAATAGCATTTGCGTGCAGCACGCTTGAAAATTTCCCTGTCAACCTCATTATCAAAATAGTAATTGAACAGTTCTTCTTTCTTCAAGCGCCTGAAAACTTTGCCTTCCCAAAACAAGCTTCGCCTTAGCCTGTGCGGCTGATGAACCTCGAAAGTGAACACAACATCCGTCATAACTTCGCCTCAAACACACAAATATCGTAAGGCACATTTATTTCTAATTTGCCATTCTTTCGTGAGTAAAAAGATAATTCCACACAGAAGAGCCACAAAAAGATACAAGTGTAGAAATAAATCGGGTTTGCAATAGGCATAATAGCTTTAATGAATTATTATTGTTGAGGTTTATTGAATGATTCCGCAACCACAAACCAAAATTCTGTTTCACACCACGATGGGTGACATAACCATCGCATTACGAAATGACATGCCAATAACAGCTGGCAACTTTAAGAATTTGGTCCAAAAAGGAACATACAACGGCACAATCTTTCACAGAGTCATCGCTGATTTTATGATACAAGGCGGCGATCCAACGGGAACAGGATACGGAGACTCATCGATTCCCAACATTAAAGACGAGTTTACCAAAGACAACCATAATGTGAGAGGTACAATAGCTATGGCAAATGCAGGTCCAAACACAGGAAGCAGCCAATTCTTCATCAACTTAGTCAACAACAATTACCTTGACGCTAAGCACCCGGTCTTCGGCACGGTCACATCGGGAATGGATGTCGTTGACAAGATAGCCAAAGCAAAAACAAACTCAAACGACAAACCACGAGAAAACATAACAATAATTACGGCATCAATCGTGAATTAAGCAAAATATTCTTTCCTTTCTTTAATGTAATGAAAATTTTAAAAGGCTGAAACAAAGAAAAATCGGTGGAAAGTCAGGTTATTTTTTCTTTTCTTCTTTCTCTTTCGGCTTTGAACCGATTTCAACGCATAAAATGTTTATCTGATAGTTTTTGTCGCCAACCTGCATTTTGCCTTGAGCATGATAGCCTCTGCTTCCAGTCTTGAAATTCTTCTCACCGCTCAGGATGAAAGTCTGTTTTACACCTTTAAGTTGAATTGTTGCCATATCTACGTCGCTCATTTCAAAGTCACCAATGAAAATTAGACAGTGCTTTGTGCCTTTTCACCTTTTCGCTTTCGCACTGCTAATTTTTAGGTATGAACGGTTACTGGAAATGTTTTTTAGTATGACTGCATCTAAGTATGACTATGAATAAGTCGTCTCACGTTCGAGTCAAACGGAAAGGTCAGGTTACTATCCCGCTGGAGTTCAGGTCAAAGCTTGGCATAGAGGAGGGCGCCCTTCTGGAAATTAAAGAAGAAGAAGGCACAATTGTACTCAAACCTACCCCTCGATTGAAGGCGGGCAAAGTTGTGGGTGAAGAGGAGTATAAAAAAATCATCCGTGAACTTGATGAAAGCCGGAGAAACTGGCGTTGACAAGCGTAGCTGATACACGTCTTCTGCTTACCTTAGAGTTTCCGCCAAACGAGGATCTTGCGGCAAAGGCAGAGGATTTTGTTGAAAAAGAAACCTCAAGGCTACTTGCACCCTCCATTGTTATAACTGAATTCATTAAGTATGCTGGAGCAAGGATTGGTGAAGATGCAGCTAAAACAAGGATAAGGCTACTCAAAGAGAAGGGATTAAAAATAGTACCCATAGATGAAAAAGACGCGCTAACTGCAGGAAGCCTTCTTCTTGCACACCGAAACGTACCCACTGCCGATGCCTTAATCGCTTCCTTTGTAAAAAACGGAGCGGCAGAATGCGTGATTACAGACGACTTGCACTTTAAGACGCTAGGTGTTAAAACTAAATGGATATGCTAGTAAGCTGCAAATGCACAAGACGAGTTGGTGCGGTCGCCGGGTTGCACCAGAAAACAGGTTCAAATCCAACAATTCGCAATTTCATTGGAAAGATACTCGGCTGGTGCTGAGCGGGGGATCCCAGCCCCATTTTACCAGTAAAAACATAGACAACTTTAGAGCCCGTGCATATCACCAAAACATTATGGGTTCAAATCCCAGCGGCCCCACTTTTTAGTTTATTTTGCTAAAATAAGCAGAATTGGCGATGATTTCGGTTATTTGTTTGTCGGTCCTTGTTTGTGCGTCATGCTAGAAATCCACTCACCACAACTTTTGGAAGAAGAGACAGAACTCAGAATAGCTATGAGCTATAGCTCTTTTGCCAAGCGCACGCAGCGGATATAGCAGCAGCGCGCACACAAAACTGTTAAGTTAACTAAGTTTGGACCAAACTTACCTCGGTTTTGTTTAAATTCTGCATCTTAGTAACTGAAGTGTAGCATTCGCTGGTTTGCCAAAGGAGAGCAACTCTTGAACCTGTCAAAAGTGCCCGGGTTCGATTTGATAACAAGCAAGATTGCAAAGAAGTCGGGAGTTGACTGGAGAGATCTAACTGTTCATGCATTGCTGCATCTCCCACGATTCAGCGATGAGCAGCTTAGGACTCGAATAGTCGTAGCGAATGAGGTTTATCGTCTCGCCGCCAGAATCAAAGAATTGAGAAGCGGTTATGAATACCTGGAACACTTTTCCGGAAGGCCCAGATTAGAAAGGACAATAGTTGAACAGGTTGACGAGACTCTCGCCAAAGTCATTCTAGAAAGATTTCATTATATTGGAACGTACAGGAAAAACAGCACGCATGTAGGAGTGTTTTCCTACGAAAAAAACGTGAAGAGAATTGCGGGATTGACTACAATATCAGAATTCGACTTAGAGCATATCAAGGAGTACCTTCCGCGTGAGATTGAAAGAAGCGCGGTGAAGGTCCTATCAAGAATTTATTCCTTCAACTGGGTGCCGAAGAATTTCGGTTCGTACATGCTTGGGAGGGTCTTCGATTTCATAAGAAGCAATCAACCTGAAACTGAGCTGTTGCTGACCTATTTGAATCCAAATCTGGGGTTCAAGGGCGCTACTTACAGAGCTAGCAACTGGAGTTTGTTCGCTGAAGAGGAGGTTCACAACTACATCTACTTAGACAAGAACTACATTACCTTGCGAGCCCTTGTTGAGGCTTTCGCAACGGACAACATGGAAATGCTGAAAACGAAGCTGGGGGATAGACTGAGCTTCTCTCTGCAGCCACTTGAGCCATTGAAAATCTACCGATACTTTCTTTACAAGCACGAGAGGGAAAAATACGAACGCGATGAGCGCATTTACCGGATCAGGAAGACCCCCTCAATAGCGTAGCAAAGTGAGAACCGGAGCGCAAGTTCATTCTTCAGACAGATAGCGCAATCCGAGGTAGGCTGACACTATTGCTCCCACGGCACCCACAACAGCGCCTGTCAAGGCTCTCCAGAAATCGAAACCACTTTGGCTATAGGCTGCTCCAAACGCAGTCATGACCAATCCCAGCACGATAAGTGGAACAATCCACAGGAGTGACCGAGACATGCCAATCGTCAAATTGATGGTTGGCTCTACAATCGCATTCGGCAGCAATCGCGGATTTTTTCTTGCTTTCATTATTTGTTTCTCATCTGCCGACAACGCTATGATAGAATCTGTTTTCAGGGCCCTCTTCTTTGTTCTAAAGAGAATCTGGAGCATATCGTAACGTCCAACAATCGTCGCACAATTGCGAACAAGGTTTATGTGCGCGTCAGGTGCCGATGCCGTCATCGTAATTCCTCCTTCGACGACTTGCTTGTCCTGGGATTTCCTGGTCATCGACTGAATGATGTCAATTTCATACGTTCTACTTCCCATTATCTTGTATCTCCCATTGTTGGAATCAATATCGACTGACCTATTCTTATCTAAGTCTTCAATCGACTTGAGCTTTAGGAAAGTCGCTCTTTCGAAGCCTTCGAATTCACCAACCTTGTTAATTGTTTCCGTCCATTGTTCCAAGTCGTCGTCATTCGAATTTGGCGGTGGTCCTGCAGCTGTAATTTTGGAGACAAACAAAAAAGATGGATTCTTGCTGCTCACCTCGTCTCCGACACTCTTGCCGATCTGTTCTATTAGATTTGTCTCTTTGGAACTAACGAAATCTAAATTTTGAAATTCTATGTAGACGAAATCTCCGCTTGTTTCAACATTCTTAATCAAGACTCTTCTGATCAGTATAGGTTTCGGGTCCTTTGGATTCAGCGAACAGAGAACAACTATGCCTTTGCTTTCACAAATCTTTCGAATGTCCTTTTTGATGTCCTCCGACACCCAACGCGTCCTGTATCGGAATCTGTAAAATGACGAAGTCTGCGAGAACAATGTGTTGAGTACATCGACGTTGTAGGGTGTTGTACCAGTCGTAGCCAGCACAACATAATTTCCCGTGCTCTGCGCTGAGGACGTGAGGATTACTCCTTATGTATTTGTCTGATTAGCGCGCTACACTTTCTTTATACTTGATTTGTATTAAAAAGGCTTTTTATAAAGACACTATCGATTATTTAAATCCAGAAGTGTGGGGACTTTGCAGTTTGAATGCCTAAAATTCGCTCGTTGTTGCACTAACACGCGGGCGGGTTAAATAATTGGTGTCAAATGGTTTTTATTCTATTTTGATTTTTCAGGGTCGCGTAGTAGACCAAAAACATGAGGAGCCTCTCTTGGAGAGGCAGCTTGAAAGGGTGACCAGCGCCTATCTTGTGTTTTCTGTTCTCCCTTGCAAGCCGCTTCGCCTCGTAATTATCATAGTTGTCGTGTATTTTGGCGTAGAATGAGTCGAACTCTGAAACCTCAAGCCCTGTTAAGGACCTAAGCAAGGAGTGATTTTTGGACAGCAGATTATAGTTGAGCAAGATGCCTCGCCGATGTCGATTCGGTTTGAAGAGCAAATAAGCCTATCCAACATTCGGCGATATATCTCAGTTTAACATGGCGCATGCTTCTATTATACTGCCGTGCTCTTTTTGCCAAAAACAAGCTCATTTCGTCGGCTTTTAACCGCTAACCATTAAATTGCGCCTAAGGTCTATTTAATTTTTTCTTTACAGGGAGAAAAAGAAAACGGATTAAATTCACCACCAGAGTGGTGGGACCGCTGGGATTCGAACCTGAATTATGGTGCGGTTAAGATGCGGTCGCCGGGATTTGAACCCGGGATCATTAGCTTGGAAGGCTAATGTCCTAAACCAGACTAGACGACGACCGCGCAAGATAAGTCCATATTCTCAGCGTAATTTAAGCTTATCTGGGTTCAACGCCGGGGCCAAAGCAGCCGCAACAGGATGCATGTTAGCTTTAGAGTTATGAAAACGCGATTGCATACCGAATACAGCAAAGCAAAAGGTAGCGTACGCAGGTTACTGGCGGGGCAAGGGTGTTATGGATTGGGACGTACCACTTAGACAAGCCACCTAGCCCTCCTCCGTACTATTTACACTCAACCTCGACAAGTAAATAGCGCCAAATCATCAACAAAAATTAAAACCAGCCAATATATCGTTACAATCTTGATTCTGTGATAGAATGGTATATCTTAGTCCATGCATGGATAAACATTTGGATTGAGTCGGAAGATGGGTTTGGGAAAGGAAGCGCGTAAGGTTCCTAACAGCCGCATTAAAATATTAACTAAAGACGCGAAGCAAATGGTTAATGGACCTTATTATTGCCCAAAATGCCGGAAGGAACTTTTGCAGATTTTGGCGAATGTAAACAAGAAAGAAGTTTACGCCGTTTGCAAATGTGGTCTTGAATGGAAATTGACGTATGCTCCTGTTTTTCAACCTATAGATTACTATAATAAGTTTAGGGATCTGTGGAAAAAGCAAAGCTACGGCATAATCAAGCAAAAATAGGCTTTTGCCACTGCTTACACAATTATTTTTGAGTTCCTGTTCTGCCCAACTAGCTCTATCTGAGCGAAAACTTTACCAAAACAAATTAGCTATAAGCAGGAACCACAGTAGATAGAAAAAGGAGTCAGATCGGTGACTGAAGAAAAACTTGAATTTACTCGCTCGCTGCTTGTTTTAGGAAATCTGGGGCTTCTCGCATGGGTTTTTCTAGCGTTTTTTGGCGTACTGTTTTACAATCAGATTTACGGTTGGTTTTACCTGTTTTTAGAAATCATCTTAATCTATCTTATTCTGCGTAGGCTCGGTTGCAGCAGCTGTTACAAATGCAAAACTTGCACAAGCGGCTTTGGAAGACTCGCAGGCGCATTCTTCGGAAAAGGATACGTCAAGAAAGAAAGCGTTGGAAACAGGCTGGGGCTAATAGCTTTTATTTATTTTCTTCTTTTTCCGCTTCCAGCAGCAATTCTAATAGTCTCGCTTTCAGAGGCTTTTTCATTTCTAAAATTGTCAGTGCTGGTTTGCCTCTTGGCAATAGCTGTCTACAGCTTATCAACTTGGACACCCGTACAACAGTTAAAGAAAAATAATGATTTGGGAGAAGTTTTAAACGGTTGAATTTTCAATTGTACAGGATTGAAGATGTATAGATGAGTAGAATGCTGCTCAGCCGTAAACCAGTTAAGTTATTAATTATCTTTACGTTAGCATTTATTGTTTGTTTGCCCATAATTTGTCCTTTTCAAGCAGTTACCGCTCAAACCCCCGATCAAAGCCAGTATTACAACATAGCGTTTGCATGGTATTATGGAGGATATCATTGGAATTGGAACCTGAGCATTCCAGTAGCGCTTTATGACGCCTACGATGCTACAGCAGTTCCCGATTCAGTCCGAGTAACGTATGGACTTGCAGACTTTGGCTTTTTCACCACAACACAGGATAATTACATGCAAACCCTTGCTGAAAAACTAAATAACACCGCAACGCAGCTTGGATACGGCTCAGTTGATGAAGCAAATTTTGTTTTAGCTTTCGTGCAGAGCATACCTTACGCGTTTGACAATGTTAGTACAGGTTATCAAGATTATCCAAGGTTCCCCGTTGAAACTTTAGTGGATCATGTTGGAGACTGCAAATCCCATTCCATACTTTTTGCGACATTAATGCTCATTTTGGGGTACGGCACAGTTTTCATTAACCCTCCAGACCATTTAGCGGTTGGCGTACTGGGAAATAACCTTCAAGGTACCTATTGGATCTACAATAACCAAACTTACTATTACTGCGAAACCACAGGAAGCGGGTTTACAATTGGCGAGCTTCCCCAGCAATTCGATGGCCAAACCGCTAATGTCTACCCGATAGATGTGGGCGAACAATATGTTCCAAATTTACAGACTTCATTAACTGAGCCCAACCCAATTACTTCTTCTAACACGCCGACACCAACCGTTCAACCCAACTCAATAACCTCGCCTTCGCCCACTATCGCAGGGCCGACAATTCAACCTGTTTTACCCATGTCACTAAATTTAATCTCTGATGAACCTGTTTTATTCATACTGATGCTCGTTGCAATAGTAATTTCGATAACTATCACCATTAAAACAGCAAATAGATCCAAGCCAAAGCCACTCAACCAAACACTTTCTCATGAACCAATCAGCCCCAATGTGGCAAACGCCAATTTAGAAAGCAACAAATTCTGCATTTATTGTGGCTCATGCAACAAAGCGTGTGCTTTATACTGCGAGAAATGCGGTAAAAAAATAGCTTAAACCGCAAATTCTACTTTTTAAGTGCATTCCCAGCTGGTTCACGGCTCAACAATGAATTGAGAGGTTCCTCTGCAAACCTGTCTATTCCAGCCTGCGAGTAAACAGCAATCACAATTTCTAAAAGGATAATAACTGAAAGGAAAATGGCGAGAGCCT
>Ga0326728_10002065_pt1 | contig 68335 bp, 51 predicted proteins | sample MB3enrmetagenome_FD_207602 | JGI IMG/M metagenome (GOLD analysis project Ga0326728, IMG submission 207602) | Lab enriched peat soil microbial communities from McLean, Ithaca, NY, United States - MB31MN | ecosystem: Environmental > Terrestrial > Soil > Wetlands > Peat | place: USA: New York... | reverse complement strand
CCAACTCTCGTTCCATTCGGTAAAATCTCTTCGGTTTTCTCTACCTCGCCTTTGCGGGCCTCCGCTGAAGCAGCCTTCTCCCGGAATTGATTCCGCAGGTATTCGTAGCGGCTAAAGAGCCAAGCGCTGTTGTTTCTGACATTTAGCCTTGAACCGTGCACGGCCTCGCTTGCAAGATGGTCAAAGAATGGACTAGCAGTAATCACACCTCTTGCGACTGCCCTCACGATCTGCTCGGCGACCAGTTCATCCTCCGCGGTAGCCATCGAAAATATGCCAAGCCCTAGCTTCCTGTGCTTTATCAGTGCGAAATTGCCCCCATAGTCAACAGCAATGGTCCATGCGACCTTCTCCCCACGGCCGCTGTGCGGAAACTTCAATAACTCCACGAGCAGGAAGTACACTAGGTAATGGTCCGGTAAGCCTTGCCCGGCCTTAGTGCGGGTTGTTCCTATTTTGTAGCGGCCACCCCGGGCCGCCGGTCTTAGAGGGGCGATTGCTTTCGTCGCCTCCTCTCGTATTGCCTCAATTTGTTCAGCCAACAATTTTGTCTTCGTGCGTGCCATGGACCCATAATAGACCAAATTGCTTTGTCGAGTAGCCCCTGCCGTACGGGGGCATCTCTGCTCAGCACGGAGAGATTTGTAATTGACCAGCCACTCCTACCGGATGCGGAGCGGGTTTTGATTTCATTGACGGTCAGCGGTCATGAAACGGGTAGCGCCGACCACCGCTTTTGTGGTCCGCGTCTTTTCGCTCCCGTGATGGAGCAATCAAATTCGTGCGCGCGGATCGGAGGGCATTCTCACCCGGTCGACGATCAAACCGTCCGTCGGCTGACGGATTCGTCGGCGCTCATGCCGGCGTATTCGTTGTAACTTGACCATCGCCAATCTTCGGGGCGGCTGACCAAACGGGCCTTCACCGGCTGATGAAAACGCCGGACGCGGTCCACCCTTTCCCAAGGGAGAGGGCGGTCTTCCTAACTTCAACTCGCCCTAGAAATCACGCCCTTCTCCCTCGGGGCTGATCTTTACCCATATCTTCGGCTGGACACCGGGGTTGCTGGCGCTGCTGATATCAGATCGAGCCCCGTAGGGGCGAACTACCTCAGCCCAGGCCAACGGCCCATAAGCGTTAACCTAAAGGCTAGACGCGCCGGAAAGCCCGCCTGGGCGGGCGGCATAATGTGGCCCACGGCAAAGCCGTGGGAGAAAAGGGAGGCGCAATGACTTCTTAAGCCCCGGGAGGGGCGACATAATCACGACGGCCGAGTGGGATTCTTATGTCGCCCGCCGCGGCGGGCTCACGCTCTACTCTGCGCTGCGCGATCCCACGGCTTGCGCCGCGGGCCACATTATGGCGCCGCTAACGCGGCTTCGGACGATGCCGAAACCCTTAGGCTAACGCTTATGGGCTAACGGCCTGGGTCCGAAAACGCCTTCCCGTTTGCCCGCAAGCCCTGGAAGGGCGAAACAACGTTCTGGGATGCACGCGGGCGAGCGCCGAGGCGGGGTTGGCGGCTCCTATCACGCCCCTTCGGGGCTCGCGAGGCGGAAATGGGACGGAATTCCTGACCCAGGCCGTTGGCCTGGTCCCGCAGGGCGGGATAGCCCGCCCCGTTGGGGCTAAATCCATGGACCCCCGCTTACGCGGGGGTGACAACATCGGCGATTTTCATCTCGTTGGGTGGGCCCCAGGCCCATGCAGACTCGGAATGAGAGATCCATCGGTGGCGGCGACCCGGTCAAGTGGTCCGTCACCCGACGGATGACGTCGCCGTCGCGTCCGGCGATGTGATGTCGCCGCTACATTTGGCGATGTAAAATCGCCGCTACGTCAAGCGAAAGTTGAAACGTGCTTTAGCAATGGGAGTGCCCAGCACCTCGATCTGGTTAAGGTCGCGAGTCCCCACTCCCAGTTGTTCCGCCAGGCGCAGCGTGCTATCGCAAGTTTCAAAAGGAGGGGTGCCACGATCCGCCATGGGGTCGAATCCCATGAGCGCCATGCAGACCGCATCTGTGGCCACGCAATTGGTTCCCGCGATCAGCAGGCCGGGTTGGACGTGGTGATAACGTGCCCTGGCCGAGGTCCACCAGGGACCTTCGCCGCCCGTCATGGTGTGGATTCCATCGATGATTGCCAGATGGATGGGCCGTGCTGCCACCAGGTCGGCCACCACTCGAGGCACCCTGTACCCGTCATCCTTCGAGGCATTGGGATTAATCGGCGGGGGTGCGCTCTTCGGAGGCAACCGCTTCCCCAAATGGAAAGACGCGTCGCGGCCGCCCACAGGAAAAAGACCCGGCTCATCCTCGGGAGCGCCATCCCCGTAAATTGTGCAGGGAGTGATGCCGAAGCAGTTCTTCATCGAAAGGGTAACGCCCGTGGTACCGTGCTCTTTCAGTTTGGCCAGCGATACGAAGACGTCGCAGTCTTCATAGGAGTGGTTAAGATCGTAGCCCTTGTGCATCAGGCCGCCACCTGGAACCCAGAAGCGCGAATACTTCTTGCCGCTTCCCAGGTAGTTCGTGTTCTCAAATTCCACCCGTGGCGCCGCGCTCAGGAAGTCTCGCGGTTCCCAATTGGCCTGGAGCATGTATTCTTCCAGCGGCTCGGCCGTAGACCATGGGCTCTCGAGCAGACGAATGCGCTGCGCTCCCGCCTTGGCGAGAAGGTGAACCGTTGCGCCGATGACCTGAGGATGAACCCAGTGGGTTATTGCCGGCGGCATGTGCCCTAGCCGGGCGGTGGCGAGTCCGGTCAGGTTGAGCTTTATGGCGACGGTTTTTCCTCGAACCAGTCCCTCCAGTCCCCCTAACTGGTCGAACATGTTCCCAAGCGCGCCGACCACTTCCGGGCCATACTCATGACAAATTCCCACTGCCACACGGCCTGCCGGGGTAGTACGGGCCAAAAACATCGCGGGATGAGCCAGCCACGCCCCGGCCGTGGCGCCCATCGCGGCAATGAACTTCCTTCGGGAACAAGCTGTTGCCATCATAGGTTTGAACCCTCAAAGATGCCCGAGCAGGCGATTGGGCGCGCGGCTGCAAATCAAACACTGCGAAAGTTGAAACGTGCTTTAGCAATGGGAGTGCCCAGTACCTCGATCTGGTTAAGGTCGCGAGTCCCCACGCCCAGTTGTTCCGCCAGGCGCAGCGTGCTATCGCAAGTTTCGAAGGGAGGAGTGCCACGATCCGCCATGGGGTCGAATCCCATGAGCGCCATGCCGACCGCATCTGTGGCCACGCAATTGGTTCCCGCGACCAGCAGGCCGGGCTGGACGTGCCGCCGTCCCGTGACCCAGGGACCTTCGCCACCCGTCATGGTGTGGATTCCATCGATGATGGCCAGATGCACCGGCCGTGCCGCCACCAGGTCCGCCACCACTCGAGGCACGCTGTACCCCCCGGGGTCTTTAGGGGGGTTGGAGGAAAGAGCACTGGCATTGACCGGCGGGGGTGCGCTCTTGGGGGGCAAGCGATTCATCCAATGGAAAGGCCCACGGCCGCCCCGCGGAACAAGACCCGGCTCATCCTCGGGAGCGCCTTCCCCGTAAATTGTGCAGGGGGTGATGCCGAAGCAGTTCTTCATGGAAAGGGTGATGCCGGCGGTGGTGTGCTCTTTCAGCTTGGCCAGCGATACGAAGACGTCGCAGTCTTCATAGGAGTGATTGAGATCGTAGCCCTTGAACATCAGGCCGCCACCCGGAACCCAAAAGCGCGAATACTTCTTGCCGTTTCCCAGGTAGTTGGTGTTCTCAAATTCCACTCGCGCCCCTGCGCTCAGGAAGTCACGCGGTTCCCAATTGGCTTGGAGCATGAATTCTTCGAGCGGCTCGGTGGTCACCATGGGGCTCTCGAGCAGACGAATGCGATGCGCTCCCGCCTTGGCGAGCAGATGAACCGTTGCCCCAATGACCTGAGGATGGACCCAGTAGGTGATTCCCGGCGGCAAGGATCCCAGCCGGTTGGTGCCGACTCCGGTCAGGTTGAGTTTTATAGCAACGGTTTTTCCCCGGACTAGCCGTTCCATTCCCCCTAACTGGTCGAACATGTTCCCAAGCGCGACGATCACTTCGGGGCCATACTCGTGACACATTCCCACCGCCACTCGGCTTGCCGGAGCAGCATGAGCCAGGAACATCGCAGGACGGGCCAGCCACGCCCCAGCCGTGGCGCCCACGGCGCCAATGAACTTCCTTCGGGAACAAGTTGTTGTGATCATAGATTTGAACCCTCAAACTCGAGTGCACAATAGACAGAGAGTGGGGGAAGTGCGAAATCTGTCCCCGGCGCCGCGGCGACGCCCTGGAGGGTGAGAGCGTTCTTTGTTCCAGGCCTCCAAAGCCGTGCCGATCCGACCCGATCATTCACCCAGACTGTAACGAAATCAGCGGGTTGCGAGGAGTAATTCAGTACTTGGACGAGTCGTTTTCTGTGGCCGGGATCGATACTCGCATGGCAGTTCGTTGCATCCGGGTTGTAAAGGCGCACGAGATCGTTCCGACGACTCACCAGCAGATGAGTGTCCACCGACACCTGATAGGGATCCTGAAACCCTTCTTCCGCCACTGCAATTTGCCCCTTGCCGACATTATACATCTTATATTGAAGCGAGGGGTCTTTTGGGGTTGGCTTGACCTCCGCAGGGCCCCAGTAGGCTGACGCAATCACCAATCCCCCTTGCCGGACAAAGGCGAGCAACTGGGAATGTTGTTCCGCGCTGGGCGCTTCTTTGTCGAGCCAGAGTAGCGCCTTCAAGCCTTTGGCGGGCGCGGGCAGTGGCCTCGATCTCTCGATGATCTGGAATTGAACTCCGCGGCGGTTGAGAAGGTTCAACACTTCTCCGCTCAAGAACGCATTCTCCCCACGAAAATCGGAAATGACCGCCAGAATGCCTTGCGACTTGAAGGCTTCCCATTCCCTGTGACTCTCGAAGAAAGCGATCGCTTCGCACATCTTCTCCCAGACACCCTTGGCTTGGGAATTTCCTTTTGGGAGCGCGGCCCGAAGCTTATCGTCCAAGGAGATGATCCACCGGCTCCCATACGCCCGGCTGTCTGCGACGGCCAAGCCATAGCTGGCAGGGTGAAGGAGGTTCGAAGTATCCGGAGGGTCGAAGTCCAGCCACAGAGTTTTTTCTCGAGCCAACTCGCCCGCCAGCAGCGAAAACCACCCGTTCGAATTCACCCACGGGACACCCGTTGGGCCGGCGATGGCGGTATCTCCTTTCATGGTCTCGAGGCCCAATCCAGGCCAAACGTTTTCCGTCGAGCTGAAGATGGTTGAAGCTGTTTCCCAGGCGACCTTGTCGCGTGGGAATTGTGGAATGGTTGGGAGGTCATAGGATTGGCCGGATGTATCTCCGAGCATAACCGCCGAAAGTCCGGCCGCCCGTGCAGCGGCAACGGCAGCCCCTGAACCCTCCTTCAGCGCAACCTTTCCCACAAAGCTGATCCCCAGCCGACGACCCGCTTCGAGGAGGGGCTTCAAGGCCCGCTGTTGGGCTGAGTCCTCGGGCACTCCATAAGCCCAGTCCACAATAAGGCAATTGATGGGTGTTCCCTTGAGCAGCTCCAAGGCGGAGGGCTGCCCCCAAGCCTCAAGCGTCTCCTTGAGGTCAGCATTGATACTCTGTGGCTTGTTTCGGCGTGCGATTTCGAGTGGCCCGCAAGGCCACTTCATCGGCACCCATTTCGAATCCAGATTCATGTGCGTTCTCCCGCGAGGATTCCTGGAACTGCTGGGCACCCACAAGGGGTGCCCCTACACAAGCTACCGGAACGAGAGCCACAGGACCACTGTACACAGAAAGAGCACAGCGGCCCATTTACGGTAATCGCCTAATCCTCTGCCGGCGGCAATGAATTCCCCCAACACGTTACGCGTCGCTTTGTTGGGGTCGGCAGGCTGGGTGGCCAAGCTGACCACAATCATCACGGCGGCCGCAATGATCCACACCACCAGTGTGCGGTGCATGAACGAGTGCAACAGAGGGTGGGACAGCACCGGCAACTTCCAGCCCAGCACCTGGTCAAGGAAGAAGACCAGCCCCACCGAAAATCCCGCCACCACCCCGGCGATAGCTCCTTTGGTGTTACCCCTCTTCCACATCAAACCGGTGAAAATCACCGCAGCCATGGGCACGGAAAGGTAGGCGGAGATGAATTGAAGGTAATACCAGATGGTCACCGAAAGGCCGACCAGCGGAGCAGCTAGGACGCCCAGAGCCGCCATGAGCACTGTCACCCAACGGCCAATCACCACTTGGCGGCGCTCCGAAGTGGCCGGCCGGAATCGAAGCACAAAATCCCGCACCACCAGCGTGGCGCTGGAATTGTAGCAGGCGCTCATAGAGGACATCAGGATGGCAATCAGGCCTGCCAGCACCAGACCACGCAGGCCCACGGGCAACAGACTCTGCACCAGCTTGGGATAAGCCCCGTCATAGCGCGGCAGCCCCGGATAAAGTACTCGAGCGATCACACCCGGAAGCACCAGAATGAAGGGAGTCATGAGCTTCAGGAAGCCCGCAAAAATCGCCCCTCGCTGGCCGTCCTGAAGAGTGCGCGCGCCCAAGACACGTTGCACATTGGTCTGGTCCATACACCAGTAGAACATCCCCGCAAGGACATTGGCGATGAGGAAACCTGTGATGGGGAAGTCGTGATTGAGAGGCTTGACCATCTGAATCGCGGTGTGAGGCACGTGGCTGAGCAAGCCGGACCACCCGCCCACCGCCCTCAGCCCGAGGATAGTCAGCAGGGCGCTGCTCAGGATAAGCCACGTCCCTTGGACCATGTCCGCGTAAACCACCGCGCGCAATCCACCTTTCATCGTGTAAAGGGCTGTAAAGGCTGACATGATCACCATCACCAGGGTCTGGGGCCATCCGAACAGCACCACGAACAAGAGGGAGCCCGCCCAGAGGTCAATGGCGTTCTTGGTGAGCACATTGATCACCAGCAGATTGGCGGAAAGGAAGGCGCGCAGGCTCCAACCAAATCGGCGCTCGAGAAATTCCGGGATGGTGAAGATCTTTTCACGGAGATAAAGGGGCGCGAAGATCATGGCGAGGATGATGAGGTCCCAGATGCCCGTCCATTCGAACCCCCCGGCGACCATGCCGATGCGATAACCGTCTCCGGCCAGCCCCAGGACATGCTCTGCGGAGATGTTGGAGGCAAAAAGAGACATGCCGATGAATGGCCAGCGAAGGTCGCGCCCGGCCAGGAAGTATTCGCTGCCTGAGCCGCTCTTTCTTGCTGCCCGCGTCACCGCGAACACAACCAGGGCCAGGCTGGCGAAAATCGTAATCGCGTCAATGTAAGAAAGCACGCTGTTTCACTCCGCGCTTGGATGGAGGGTAACGTAGAAACTCAGAATACACTACTTCGCCTCCCCTGAATCAGGGCATCTGGTGATAAGCTTGGCGAACGATTTCTACCTGCGCGCGGAGGGAAGCATGGGGACGAAAATCCGGAGGAGTTCCATGCGCGTACCCAAAGAAGTCGCACCCGGCCTCGTACCACTTCCGCCAAGTATTGGGATCACACACCCCTTTGTCATTCGGCCTCCCAATGATGGTGGTCATGACCCGCTGATGAGGCTTCCGTATCTTCAGTAGCCAATTCATTACTTCATCCGTGGATTCTGCGACGAGCTGGTCACATTCGTTCACCATGGGGTGGTCCACCCACATTGGTTCCGCCGGCTTGAAAAATGGCACGTTGAAGTTGGCTTTAGTTTCCGGATTGCCTTTGTGCATTGCCTCCCGGATGCGATAGAACTGCCGGGCCATGATTTCACGCTTGTACTTCAGGCTTTCCTCGGGGGTAATCTCCGAAGCTTTGTCCGGCATGTCCCGACCGATGATCTCCTTGAACGGCATTTTTACGAAAGGTGATGGCTGCACCGGGAAGTTATTGCTATTGTATTTCCCGTAGTTGAAACAATCAAAGTTGATCCATTCCACGGGATAGAGGCGCAGGAACTCGGTGATTCGCGCGCAGAGCAAGTCTGTCCAGGGACTCTCGGGCGCCAGCAGTCCCATCTCTGTGTAGTTTCGGCTGGTAGGAACATCCCAGTCGAAGCGGACATTGCTCGTGAAGAGGTCCATGCCGATGCAGAAATAACCGGAAAAGGGCAGACCTGCCTTCTGTGCCATCTTGAACAATTTGGGAAACAAATCCCTGCCGGGTCCCGGGGCTACGGGCCCGAGTTTGGTGGGATAAAAGGCGTATCCACAATAGGAATAACCTTGCAGGAAGAAGATGTTCACACCAAAATCTCGATGCCAGGCAAAGTACTCCTCGGGATCAAGGAAAGCCCAGTCCTGCGCCATGGCGGGCGTCATGACGACATGAGGCCCTTTGGGTGTGATGAAATTCAGGTCGCAGCAGAAGAGTTTGATGGGCCTGCCACCGCTGGGGAGGTCACGGGCGTTCGGCAGCAAAGGCACTTGATGTTCCGTGGCGGCTTCGCTATTGGCCGTGGCGTGTGTGGCGCTTCCGAGAGTGGCAGCCGCGCCCACCGAAAGCCACGATGCTTTCTGCAAAAACTGGCGGCGAGTCGGGTTTTCTTCTTGCATGGTCAACTCCTATGTTGCTGAGAACGTGTGAAAAAATCGCGCCCCAGCCAGCGGGTCGAACGGAAAGGGACAGGGCCTTTGTACAAGAGCGGGGGCCGTGTGGCAAGAGGACAAAGTGTCGTCGGGTCTCTTTGGGCCGGTTCCCTAGCCTACCTTGCCGCAATTCCTCACCACAACTGCGCAAGGGTGGGGTTTTAGCCTTCGTCACCGGCTCCTTTCAATTGACTTGCTGACTGCCATAACCTAGACTCGCAGCGTCATGCGGCACGACAATCCCATAAACACAGGTGAAGATGTTATGCGACACACGGCCAGAAGGGATTTCCTCAAAGGGTTAGCGGCAGCGATCCCCGCCTCAGCGGTTCTCTCAAGCTACCGGGCAATGGCTGCGCCCCTGCGCAAGAAGGTGAAGATCACCGACGTGAAAGCCATGGCCGTCCACGGAACCACCGATTGGAACATGGTGAAGATCGAAACTGACAGCGGCATCACGGGAATCGGCGAAGCCTATTGGGGACGCGGAGTGAAAGATGTGATCCTGGGCTACCTGCGCCAACTCGTAGTGGGCGAGGACCCGCTGGACATTGAGCCGCTCTACACCAAAATGCTTCGCTCCACAGGCGGAGCAGGTTCGCAGGCGGGAGTGACGGTGACGGCGATCAGCGGAGTGGAAATCGCTCTCTGGGACCTGGCAGGGAAGATCCTGGAAGCTCCGGTGTGCAAGCTGCTGGGCGGCCAGTACCGCGACGGCGTCCGGGCCTATTGGACGCGCTCGCCTAAAGACATGCTCGACCCGGCTTCCTGCCGCGAATTTGCGGCCGCGCTGAAGAGCCACCCCTATGGCATCACGGCGGTCAAGTCGGACGCCGATGCCTTCCCCGCGAAGTACGATCCGCAGTTTCGCGAGCCCGGTCACGAGCCTAACAGCCGCCACCTGACGCGCAAGGATCTCGAGCGGATAGGCAAGGGTTTTGCCAACCTGCGCGAGGCGCTCGGCGAGGACGTTGACATCGCCGTGCATTGCCATTGGGAATTCGACTGGATTGACGCGCTCGAGCTGGCGCGGGCCGTCGCGCCCATCAAGCCGATGTGGCTGGAAGATCCTATGCCGCCGGATTACTCGGAGTCCTGGAGCAAGCTGACCGCGGCTTCTCCCGTGCCCATCCTGACCGGAGAGAACCTCTATAAGCGCCAGGGCTTCAGCCCCTTCATTTTGAACCAGGGTTGCCACCTTATTCACATTGACATCCCCAAGGCGGGCGGACTGCTGGAGTCAAAGAAAATCGCCGACCTGGCGGAGCTCTTCTACCTTCCCGTCTGCGCACATATCGCTGCCAGCCCGCTGGGGGCGCTCGCTTCCGCCCATTGCGCGGCGGCCATCCGCGACTTCCGCGCCCAGGAATTTTCGCCCGGCGCCCTGTCCCCCGAAGCCTGGGAGAAATTCGTCATCTATGACGGCCCGGTGATTAAGGACGGAAAGTACAGGATTTCAGATAGGCCGGGATTGGGTGTGGAACTTAACGAAGACTACGTGCGCGCGCACTTGATGCCCGGCGAAACGTGGTGGGGGTGACAAGAAGCCAGCCCCACGGGCAAGAAGAGTCCCACGACGCCTTGGCGCGCTTTTCGAGTTCAGACCCGGCTCGAGCCTCCCAACTCACGCGTACTCCACGACCGCCATGAAAAAGACGTCAAACGGCTCCGTCTTGAACTCGAGGTACGGTCCTTTCTTCTGGCAAGGGATGAGCTTCGAGTCAGGCACGCGCAGCACTTTGCCGGGCGTCCGGCCGGAGGGCAGTTGCACCCGCACGGTGGCAGCGACTGGGATAGACGGCGTCAACGGCTGCACATTCAGGAGGCTCACGAGCAGCCGGTGGGACTGCGGCTGGTGAAAAAGCGTCATTTCCACGGCCGGATGGGCATCCGCCTCGAAGCGATAGGGCGGGGTGAGTACGCGCCGCAGCAGGTGCTGCGTGAGCCGGATGTTCACTGCTTCATCTTTCGATTCCATGGGGGCGGCAATCCACACGCTTCGTCCTTGTCCAAAAGAGTGCACCACCACCGCCGGGTCCTTGCCGGGCGTGAGCGCGGGAGGATTACTGTGGATGGCGGCAAAGTGACTGCCGATGGCCCGCCCCACCTCCGGATCCACGAAAGGCGGCGTGACGGTGGCGAGGACTTCGCTGCCGGGCAGGGCATCCACCCGGATCATGGTTCCGGCAAAGCTCGCGTGGTCCTGCGGCCAAATCGCTTTGCTCAATTCCACATCCTGGGGCGTGAGATAAGTGATTCTGTTGGAACCTACCGTACCCTTGTATTTCACGCCCAGCACATCCTCGAGCAGGAACCGCGGCTCGTGACTGGGCTGCCTCTCCAGGGAAGACACTCCGCTGGCATAGAGGACTCCCCCCGCAGCCACAAACACGCGGAACTGCTCCGCCTGCTCGGCGGTCAGTTCTAGGACATTAGGCAGAATTGCGGCGCGATAATTCTTGAGTTGCTCGAGGTTGATGTTGGTCACCACGCCGTAAGGGATGTGGCCCTGACGCAGCACGCGCGCCGCGCCAATCACGGCGTCCCGGTGCGGGCAATTGTCCGCGGCTTGCAACTTGGTAATGTGAACACCATTTTCTTCCGGGTTGTACAACGAATTCTTGTCGAAATAGACGGCCACGTCGGTCAGCAGTTCACCTCCCAGGTACGGCTCATAGACGGCTCGTTGTTCGTTGAGAGGCTTGAGCGCGTCGTAGACCTGGGGATTCTGCGTGCCGTCCGCGTTAATGTAATCCACCAGCAGCAAGCCGGCGGAGTGGAGCGTTGCCACAAGAGATTCCGTCCGCAGTTCATCCACGGGCTTCATCGTCACGTGATCGTTGAAAATGCGGGTGCGCGAGGTGTGGAACTCAAACGGGTGGGTGCGCGTGAGTCCATAGTAGGCCTTGCAGACCAGCGACTGTTGGGCCGGCCCGCCGTAGAAATCGCCTCCCACATAATCGCAGGCCTGCGTTAATTCGAGCGGAACGCCGGCAGTCCAGTTGTGAAAGATGGTGGAATATTGGTGATTGACGGTTATGGGCCGGATCTTCTTCACCGCGCCCGTTACGGTTTCGGCAAACTCCAGCAGCCAAGCCGGACGTGCTTTTTGGAAAGCTCGCCAGGTGGGATCATTCCAATCGACGATTCGCGGCAATTCGGCATTCTGCTCGCGCCAGAATCGTTCCGCGCAGTGGGGACAATAGCAGACCTCGGGCCAGAAGGTCATGTCGAAGAACATGCCGTCGAGGTCGTAGTTGCTCACAATCTCCTGCACGCAGGCAAGCACGTAATCACGATAGGGCGAGTTCGGACAGACCACTCCGTAACGGCTCTGGAGGCGCGAGTTGTTTCCCTCGGCCGAGAGAATCCGCCAGTCGGGATGGTGTTCAAAATTCCAGTTGTCGAAGATCACGCTAAAGTAGGCCAGGGGATGAACCCCGCGACGGCGGCATTCCTCCACGACCTCACCGAAGAAATCCCGGCCCTTCATGTTGGCGTGCATGTGCCCCACTTGGGTCCGCCAGAGGCAGAGTCCGACGTGGGAGTTGGTGTATTGCAGCATGGACTGAAACCCGGCCCGGGCGATGTTGCCGACATAAGTCGCGGCATCGAAGCGCCCCAGGAGTTGCGGGTCCCAGTCCGGAACGTGTATGTCGATGGAGAATCGGCGATAGGTCTGAGCCGGCCACTTGGGGAGCTCGGCAGGAGAAGCCACAGGCGAGGCGGCAGCGGGGTTCTCCAAGCTCAAAGACTCGATTCCCATGCCTCCCAGGGCAAGCAGTTTGTTAAAAGTTCGTCTGTCCATAGTGCTCCTCCACGGTTTGAGAGGGTCTTAACGAAATCATCGGGACCTAACGCCATGCGACACTCTTATTATGGCGCTGGTTTGGTAAGGGTCGCATCCACGGGCTCATACATCACGGCTGAGGGGTGATGGACTTCCTCGAAGGCCGCGATGCGGTCTGCGAGGCGCAGAGTCAGGCCGATGTCGTCAAGGCCTTTCAGCAGGCACTGGCGGCGGAAGGGATCGATTTGGAAGGACAGTCTGAGGCCCAGGTCATCTGTAATGGTCTGGTTTTCGAGGTCAACGGTCAGGCGGTATCCCTCATTCTTCTCAGTCCGCTGGAATAGTTCGCTCACTTCAGCATCGGGCAGCGTGACCAGGAGCACGCCGTTCTTACAACAATTGTTATAGAAGATGTCGGCGTAGCTGGGCGCGATAACGGCGCGAAAGCCGTAGTCAAGAATCGCCCAGGGAACATGCTCGCGGCTGGAGCCGCAGCCGAAGTTGGCGCGGGCCAACAGAATTGATGCGCCCTTGTAACGGGGATAGTTCAGCACGAAATCCGGATTGGGCTTTTCGCCATCCAGGTAGCGCCAGTCGTAGAAGAGCACGCGTCCAAAACCTTCGCGCGTAAGCCACTTCAGAAACTGCTTGGGGACCATCTGGTCCGTGTCAACGTTTACGCGATCGAGAGGGAGTACAAGTCCTGTATGTTTGATGAAAGGTTGCATTTTCCTGGTCCGTGGTCCGTTGTCCGTGGCTCGTCGTCCGTTGCTCGTCGCCCGTCCAAAAGCCGCTAATGGAGAGTTGGCCCTTACAATGGACCCGCCGTGGCGGGACAACGGACAACTGACAGCGCTCGAATCCTGCGTGCCGCGTTATCCCACCCTCCATTCCCGAATATCCACGAAGTGGCCTTCGATGGCGGCGGCAGCGGCCATCATGGGGCTGACCAGATGAGTGCGGCCGCCCTTGCCCTGGCGTCCTTCGAAGTTCCTGTTCGAGGTGCTGGCGCTGCGCTCGCCGCTGGGGAGCACGTCGGCATTCATCCCGATGCACATGCTGCAACCGGCATCGCGCCACTCGAATCCGGCCTGGCGGAAAATCTTGTCCAAGCCTTCCTTTTCCGCCTGGGCTTTCACGCGCCTGGAGCCGGGAACGACCAAGGCGCTCTTCAGCGTCTCTGAGACCTTCCTGCCTGCCGCAACCCGCGCTGCCAGGCGCAGGTCCTCGATGCGGGAGTTGGTGCACGAACCGATGAACACGAAGTCGAGTGCGATATCGACGATGCGGGTTCCGGGCGCGAGGCCCATATACTCGAGAGCGCGCTCGCCAGCCTCGCGCTCCACCGGGTCTGAAAAACTGCTCGGATCGGGTACTTTTCCCGTAACGTCCGTGACCATGCCAGGATTTGTCCCCCAGGTAACCTGGGGCGCGATCGCGGCCGCGTCCAACTCAAGCACCCGGTCGAAAGGCGCGCCGGGGTCTGAGGTCAGGGACTTCCAATAATCGACGGCAATCTGAAAGTCCCGGCCACGGGGAACGAAGGGACGCCCTTCCAAGCACGCGAAAGTGGTGTCGTCCGGCGCTACCATTCCGGTGCGCGCGCCACCCTCGATGGTCATGTTGCAGACCGTCATCCGGCCATCCATCGAAAGGGCTCGGATGGCCTCTCCGGCGTATTCGATGGCGTGTCCGGTCCCTCCCGCGATGCCCATCTTGCCGATGACGGCGAGGATGATGTCCTTCGCCGTCACGCCCGAGGTGAGGCTTCCTCTGACCCGAACCAGCATGGTCTTGGATTTGAACTGCGAGAGGCATTGAGTGGCCAGGACGTGCTCAATTTCGCTGGTTCCAATGCCGAAGGCCAGCGCGCCGAAGGCCCCGTGGGTCGCCGTGTGACTGTCACCGCAAACGATGGTCTGGCCCGGTTGCGTGATGCCGAGTTCGGGGCCGATCACATGCACGATCCCCTGATTGGGATTCTGCATGTTGAAGAGCATGATGCCCGTCTCGAGGCAGTTCCGCTCCAGGGCCTCAAACTGCGCGGCTGCCACCGTATCCAGCAATGGGAGCTGCCGGTCCTTGGTAGGAACGGAGTGGTCCATCACCGCAAAGGTAAGGTCCGGTCGCCGCACCTTGCGTCTCGCGGCTTTCAGGCCGGCGAAGGCTTGCGGGGATGTTACTTCATGGACGAGATGGCGGTCGATATAAATGAGCGGGGGTTGCCCGGCCTCTTCAGCCACCAAGTGGGCTTTCCAAATCTTTTCATACATTGTGCGTGGAGGCATAATTTTTAGCGGCGGGACAACAATTGTCATCTCCCCGAGCGTTAAATTATACGCCAGCCTGTAATTTCTATCAAATCAGTTGAACGCGGTGATGTCATTTGGGACTGGAAGCCTTCCGAAGCACCGGTCATTCCTGCGAAAGCCGGAATCCAGTTCGTAGATTGCGTATTTCATGAGGCTTGCGGAGTGGATTCGCTTTCGCGGGAATGACTGCGGCCTGCAACGCCCGTGTCTTGCAAATTACACCAGTACCGAACGCGCTTTGAGTTAGAATCGAGCTTATTAATTATGCGCTGTGAATGTTGCTGCCGAAGGGATTTCCTGAAAAAAGCCGCAGGCGTTTGCTCTGCTTATGCGAGCATGGCGACCCTGGATGCAGCAAGCGGGGCGAAGGCTTCCCAGAAGAAAAGAGATATGGTGCGTTGGCAAGCACACAACATTGCAAAGATTCCGAGCGGTTACCAGGTAGCCGTAGCCGACGTCAACGGCGATGGCCGGCCTGACATCCTGGCGTTAAGCTCGGCTGAGAGCATTGTCGAATGGTATGAGAATCCTTCCTGGAAGGCTCGGCCCATCACCACGGCAACGCGTCAGAACATCAGCCTGGCCCCGTTGTTTCGAAGCGGCTATCCGCTGCGCGGCTTGGCGCTGGCCAGCGATTTTGCGCTCAATGACAGCACCTATGGTGGAAGTGTTTGGTGGGGGGAAGCGGGGAATTCGTTGGACTCCGAATGGTCGCTGCGCTTGCTCGGCCAGATTCCCACCTCGCACCGATTGCGCTGGGCGGACCTGGACGGGAGCGGCCGCCTGGGGTTGGTGGATGTTCCCTTGTTGGGTTATGCCGCGAAGGAACCGGACTACAACGTCGCCGCCCCGCTCACCTGGTTTGAGCCCCCGGAGCCACTCCTGCGCGGGCACGTATCCGCCACAGACACCGGCAAGGGTGAGTGGTTCCCCCACCTCATTGACGACTCGCTGACGGTCGTCCATGGCGTCCACATCATGGACTGGGACAACGACGGCCGCGATGAAATCCTGACTGCATGCTTTGAGGGCGTCTACCTTTTCCACTCCACCGGGACGGGCCGCGACCTCCGTTGGACAAAGACCCACCTCGCGGTGGGCGACCAGACTTCAAGCCCCCGTCGCGGGTCGAGCGAAATCGGCGTGGGCAGGCTGGACGGGCGGCGTTTCCTTGCTACCATCGAGCCCTGGCATGGCGAGCACGTGGTTGTTTATACGCGAGCGAAGCCGGGCGATTTGTGGAGTCGCCATCCGATTGACGACACGTTCAGCGACGGCCACGCGCTGGTGTGCGCCGACCTCGATGGCGATGGCAATGATGAAATCGTGGCGGGGTTTCGCGGCCCGGGAACGAGCCTCTATGTGTACTACGCGGCGGACGCGACCGGCCTGAAGTGGGAGCGCCAGACGCTGGATACGCAGATGGCAGCGTCCGGGGTGGTCGTCGCTGACATCAATGGCGATGGCCATCCGGATGTTGTAGCCATCGGCGCCTGTACGGCAAACGTGAAGTGGTACGAGAACCTGGGCGCCAGAACATTGAGTGATTGATTCATTGAGCCATTGAATCATTGAAAAGCGGTGGTGAGAACGCGTAGCCGTAAATTGCTAAGTGGGACACAACACTAGCCTCGGTGCTTCTGCTCCCTCGGACTCGCTTCCAGTGAGCCGTCTTCCAGGAAAGGAACTTCAGGACGTGCCAGGAAGAGCACAAACATCAGCGCACCCAGGACCACCAGGAATTGAATGAGGAAAATGACAAGCCGGACCACGTACAGCACTGAGTTCCCCCTTGCAGTTCGGGCCGCATGTTTTCTGCCTACACATTTAATCTATCGGCACTGGTAAGCCGTTTGATGAGGGGATAAGCGGACCCCTGTCCCACGCGAGGCACGATCTTACGGGGTACGTCATTCCGAGCGTAGCGAGGAATCTCGCTCTGGATGGAGGTTGGTCGGAGCTCAAGGCGGACTAAGGGTTGAAAGAAAGAATCAGAACGAGATTCCTCTCCCGCGCCTGCGGGATCGGAATGACAGGCGGGCAGGCGCGCAGCGGGTGATGGAGTCTATTACGGTTGGCGATTCGGCGGGTGACGGCGCATGATGATAGCCGTGCCGTCCCCAAACTTGTATTGGACGTCGTCCATGAGCTGTTGGATCAGATACACTCCGCGGCCACCTTCGCGGTAAATGTTCTCCCCCATGGTTGGATCCGGAAGCTTGCTCGGGTCAAACCCGGAACCGGCGTCTTTCACGACGATGAGCATTCCCCCGCCTTCCTCAATAGCTACGCACATTCGGACGTACTTTTCGGGGTCGCTGCGATTGCCGTGAAGGATGGCGTTCATGAGCGCTTCTTGCAGGGCAAGCTGGACATTCCCGAGATCGTGACAACAACCGTTTTCTTCCAGCAAACGAAGGACCCTGGAAACCACGCCTTCAATATTGCGAGTGTCCGAAGGAATCAATTCGTCCAGCTTGACGACCAGCTTATCCTGGTCAAACTCGCACGGGAGCGGGATACGCTTCAAATCCGGCATAGCGCGGGCTTTCTTACACCAATTACAACTCTACCATATCACAGGAACTGACTCAACAGACGTATTCTCAGAATCATGAATCTGCGACAGCCTCGGGCATGGTAGAGTTCTTTGCTTGGCTGGCGAACTGTTCAAGAACCACGGAAACGGAGGAAAAGATTATGAAAGAATCGTCTGAACTTGAGAAGCAGGCAGCTTACCAGGTTGCTACCTTAATGGCAGCCGCAGCCCGAACGGCTCCCAAGACGCGCGGCATTGACAACATCCAGGTCGTGGCCATCGACGACGAGAATGCCAAGCAGACCCTGTTCAACAAAATGAAGGAGATTGCGGGCTTGGAAAACCGTCCAGGCTTTGAACGGGATGCCAACAGCCTGGCGGCGTCGCCGGTCATCGTCGTGATCGGTGTTCAATCGAATCCGGCCGGCCTCAATTGCGGTTTCTGCGGAAACCCAACTTGTGACTTGCTGAAAATTAAGGACGGGGTCTGTAGCTTCAACTCCATGGACCTGGGCATTGCGGCTTGCTCGGCGGCAGCGATGGCGGCCAACTTCCACATGGATAACCGAATGATGTTCTCCATTGGGAGATCGTGCCTTGACCTCAAGCTGTTTGGTGAAGGAGTCAAACAGGCCATTGGAATCCCCTTGAGCATTACAGGTAAGAGTCCTTTTTTCGACCGAAAGGCGTGACAAAGTGCAGGAGTCAGATTCTCCAAACCGCTTCCCAGGCGGACGCGCTGGGTGTTACGAACACGGTATTTCCCTCCAATCGGGCTTCGGCGCCTTGGATTTCGGCGAAGCGGAAGCGCGAAGCCAGAATTTTGGATAACAGGACATTCGCCGGCGTGGGCCCTGAGCCTCGCTGGAACTTCAAGCGCCAGCCTTGATGGCGGTCGAGCGGCTCGAGGTTCATGTCGATGCGTCCGAAGCGCGTGGGAGACTGGCCAAGGCTCAGGGGCTCGCCGTCAGCCAATTCAAAGTCTCCGACTCCCGCCAACAAGCGCAGCACTTGGCCGTCTTCGAGCGCCAGCATGTGACGCAGGTAGAGAATACATTCAGCGCTTGCCCAGTTGTGAGGCATGTCACCGACGTAATCCGCAGTCAGGCTTCCTCGGATAGGCTGTTCCTCCCGCCAACAATAAAGCGGTGTGGCGTGATTCAGAAAGCCCGTGAACGTCAATCGTGCCCAATCAGGCATCCCGGCCCAGAGGTAGACATGAGCCACAAAGCCCGCGTTGTAATTCCAAACTCCTCCGTGCGGAAGCCAGCCGGTTTCCGCAGGAATATCTTCCTGGGTGCACGATTGCATTAACTGGATATGTCCCTTCACGATCGGATCATCCTTCTCGAGCACAAGGCCCGGATAGATCGCGTGAGAAAGAGCCCATTGTGCAGTTTGGGGTCGCGGTCGATCCCACTCATCCGCACTGGCCCACTGGGGGTCTCCCTTCACAAGCATGGGCAGGTATTCGAATCCATCGGGATGGCGACGCATCTCCTGGCGAGCCGCCGCAAAAAACGACGCTCGCAGCTCGTTATAGAATTGCTTGGCCCCGCCGAGGTCGGGAAGGCCAAGCCGGTCCGTCGCTTCGGTGACGGCCTTCAAGCCCGCCAGCACCCAGAGGGTGTTGGTGAACTCGGAACGGACGCCCCCTAACCCGCCGTCGCCAAAACCAGGGGCCAGCAGACCGTAGTGGCCGTTCATGCTTCCATCGCTCTGGCCTTTATCGCGCAGGCTCACGAGAAACTTCACCGCCCGCAGAACATTGGATTGCATCTCCCGGAAGTAGCTCCAGTCTTGGCTGAGTTCGGCCTGGCGCACCAGCGTGAACATGGCGATGCCTGTATCCTTCCAATGCTCCCGCCCTCCACCCGCGAACACGCCCCCATCCACTTCTTGATACCTCCAGGTTGCTTCCAGTCCCTGCTGGGCCTCCTTGTCGTAGCCAAGATAACGGGCGGCCTCCAAGATGAAGTTTCCATCCACCACCCAGAGGCCGCGGTAAACCGTCGGCCCCACTTGAAATGTAATTCTTCCTCCTTTTTCCTCGCGAGCCTGCTGGAGGTTGCGTGCGCAAGCGGCGAGGAACTCACCATGCCGTCTCGGAAGCTGCCAGACTATCTTCCCTTCAAAGGGCTTCCAGTTCTGCCAGTACTCACGGGCCTCCGCCAGCAGCCGGTCTGGAGTCTCGAGTCCCTCTTTCAGTTTGTCGATCTCCTGGCCCTCCTGGGGAAATCGAAAGAAACAGTGGTAGGGCCTACCCTCCGCAGCGATGCCCCCTTTGACCAGATACGACCGAAAGACGGCGCCATCTTCGTGGAGCGAGAGCGGCACATCCGCCACCAGGAACGGTGGCCCCACCTCGTTATCGAGGCTCCATAGGGTGATCCCAGCGGATTTTTGCAGTTTGATCTCTCGTTTCGTTCTCACAAGCACCATGGGAATCGCGTGCCGGGCGTGCGAGGCGCGTGGCTGGACTTCCAGAATCACGTTATCTACACGGCCTTCGCCGGCGCGCTGGGTGGCAAAAGTGGTGAGCTCGAGGAAGGCTTCGGGGCGATCAATCCGGGTGTGGATGATCGGAACGTCTGGGCCTTCAAGCCGCTGCCCGCGCACCTCGTTTGCTTCCATGCCGAGGAGTGAGAATTCCACGACTTCAGGGAAGTAAGCGATGCCTGCGCCTTGCCCGGGATGACCGTAACGCAGTTCGCCGCGCTCACCGATCAGACTCTTGTAGTGGTCGTCCGGAAAACAGTAGGCCGTCTGCCAGGAAAGCGGCGAGTAGCGAAAATCGATGGCGGCAGAGAGATTCTCAACATCGGGGAGGGAATTCCCAGCCTCCGACTCGACTGGAGGGAGGCTTCGCGCCGCAATCAAGCGAGATGCCGGACCTGCCATGCCGGCCGTCCCCAACCCCAAGCTGAGGTTTCGCAGAAATTTGCGCCTTGTTGATTCACTCACGGTTCCGCCTTTGCGAATCACCACGCTTCCTTCTCGTGTGCCAGGCATGAGTATCTGTGCAGGCTCCGGCGGATTATATCCCACGTCAAGCTTTCCGGACCAATACTTCCACGTCACGACCTTCAGATGGGGCGCAGACCTCCGCCCCTGAGGTCTGCGGCTTCTTGTTCGTCAGCCGACGGGCTCCCCGGAATGATCCGTCAGCGGACGGACACTAGAGCCGCTTTTCCCCAGACTTTTGCGCGGCCCTGGGCCGACCCAAATCGAAACGACGCCACAGGTTTGCTGCTGTATAATTCCTCGCCTCACGGTTTTTTGCGCGGGCGTTAGACCAAGAACGACTTCCCTGTCTTTGCGCCCACTATTCTTATGGGCGGGCGACATTCATGTTCCACAGCGCGGGCCGGTGGCCGCAACCAAGACGACGTTCTCCGTGTTCTCCGAGCCTCCAAAGCCTCAACACAGAGAGCACGGAGGATCTCAGCGGCCTCTGTGTTGAGTCTTTTCTGGCCACGGAGGACACGGAGGCATTTCCGGCGCGAGAAGAAATCTTCGCGTGCCAACAAGAAGTTTCGGAATAGTAGTACAGTGAATCGAGGTTTCCGCGGCTATTGGTCTTTAGGAGCAGCCATCTGAGTGAAGAAATGTTCATCGCGGTGAAATCATCGGCATTCCCAGCCACAACCAGAGGTCGACGGTCCGCCCTACTCGAATTGCAACGTTCAAAGGCAAAGTACCGTTTGTCCCAAGCGTTCCCGGCCTTTGCTTGCATTCTCATGTTCTTGGCATTCCCGTCCACAGCTCGGGCCGAGACAAAGCACACTTACGAGCAAATCGTGTGCGATCGCTTCGCTCTCCAGGCCGCCGGCATACCCGCGACCATTCGCCAAGCCCTGAACAGCCGACCTAAAATGCAGGCTCGAGACCCACAGCAAAGGCTCTGGCAAGCCTCCTCAAACGGCCTTGTGGAAGTCGGACCCTCCGGCAAGAAGAAGATATGGACGGGGAAAGATGGTCTACCGATCCTGTCATTGACCGGGGTCGCCCTGGGGCCCGACGGCAGACTATGGCTCGCCACGCGCGAGGGCGCTGTGTGCTTCCAGCCCGACGCGCCCGTCGGTCAGCAATGGTTCTATTTCTGGGGCAAGCGCTATCTGAGCGACAACCGTGTCACGCAGATCGCCGCGGAAAAGGACCGGGCTTGGGTTCGCACCGAAACCGGTGTCTCACGAATCGAGTTCGAGCCCTTCGATCTCGAGCGCAAGAGCGCGTTGTTTGTCGAACGCTTACAGAGCCGGCACAATCGTTACGGCTACACCGCCGATTGTGAATTGCTGCGCCCGGGAGACACATCTTCGTTTCGCTTGGCGCCCAGCGATAATGACGGCCTGTGGACTGCGATCTACGTGACCGCGGAGTGCTTTCATTTTGCGGTGACCCATTCACCTCAGGCGCTGCGCAACGCGCGGTTTTCACTGGCGGCGCTGCTCAGGCTCGAGTCGATAACCGGAATTCCAGGATTCCCGGCCCGCGCCCTGATCCATCGCGGCGACTACCGCCAACAGGATGGCGAGTGGCATTGGACTCCGGATGGCGACTGGGAGTGGAAAGGCGACACAAGTTCGGACGAATTAGTGGGACACTTCCTCGCCTACGCGGTTGCCTATGACCTTCTCCCCGATGAGTCGGATCGCGCGGCCATCCGGGGAGCGGCGGCGCGAATTGCCGGTCATCTTCTGGATCACGGGCTGGAACTCGTGGGTTTCGGCGGCCGCGTGACCCGGTGGGGCAAGTACTCTGCAGCGTACTTCCAGACCGAGGAAGGCAAGGAGGACGAGGCGCTGAATTCTCTCGAGCTGCTCTCACACTTAAGGGTCGCTTACCATATCACCGGCGAGGCGAGATTCTTATCCGCTTATCACGAACTCATCCGCCAGCGCGGCTATTTCGAAAACGTTACGCGGGGCGACTGGGAAGCTGCACACGAGGTCAATTATTCGGATGAGGAGCTGGCCTTCCTTTCCTTTTATCCCTTGCTGAGGTACGAGGACGATCCCGGGTTGCGCGAGCAGTTCCAGGCCGCCCTCACGCGCTTTTGGCGCTCCTGCCAAGCTGAACAAAACCCCTTATGGAACTTCATCTATGCCGCAGGCACAGGCGCGAATGACTACGACGCGCGCGAGGCTCTTGAAACCTTGGAGCGGATTCCACTGGATACCGTCTATTGGACCGTCAGGAATTCCCAGCGCGTGGATCTGTTCCGCGCACCGAGCGCGGATCGCTTTCGCGAGAAGCAATCCCGGCGCGCCCTGCCCCCCAACGAACGCGGTGTGATGAAGTGGAACGGCAACCCCTTCCAGTTGGATTGCATCTCCGAGGGCCGGTCCGAGGACGAAGGAGCTTTTTTCCTTCTGCCCTATTGGCTCGGGCGGTTTCACAAGCTCCTTCCCCCTTGACCGGTTTTCGATTTCTCTTCCAGGACGCGGCGCAGGACTGGCAGGACGGCTCTATCCTTTTCTTGGCCGGTTTCTTCTTTAGTCTTAACGAGGCGCTCCAGGCTCATTACAGGATAGCCAGATAATCAACGTTTGGCTTTGGCATCCCGTAGCCTCAGAAGAGATTGGACTGATTGCTGGAGGACTTGCAGGCGCTCAGCGGGCGTGAGCGAAAGCATCCAACGAATAAGCGTCAGGTCCACACCGTCTTCGCTGCGGGTTTGCTCGTTCCCAAGGGACTGTTTCCTTTCATGGTCGGCGCTTGACGAGTTGTCTTCTGCCATGTCACCCTTTCAAGTGCCAATCCGCTGTTGAGAAGCAAGAATCATCGGCAACGGCTTGAGGTCTCGGCGCAGGGGATCGAGCGATAGCCCAAGCGCTTCCAGCGTAAAGGCGCCTAACAGCACGCTGTCGCCTTCCTCACCGAAGATGACGTCAGCTCCACCGATTCGATCTCCGTATTTGAAAAGCGCGATGCCCTTCTGGCGCGTAATCTTGGTCCCGTCGGCCAGCCGGAACTCTTGAGCTGTCAATGGCTGGATACCGAGCCTCTCCAAAATCGGCGTGGGTACCACGGAATATACAGTGCCGGAATCGATGAGGAATTCGACCTTTTCTATCCCTTGCCGGTTGGCAGGATTTCCTACTTCTATCTCCAGCGTAGTCAATCCCATCGTCATCTCCTTCCCCAAGCAGGCCGCTTGGACTCCCCCATAGGGTAACACACCGGAGGCACCTGCTAGCGGAAGGCAAGCATGTCGACGTGGATATAAATTCGGTCGAGGAGCGGCCCGCTACTTTTAGGCTGTAGAATTATAGTTATCAGCGTGCGAGCATTGCCCCGTGAACCGTGTGAAGGAAGACCTCCTCAAAGTTATCGCTGCCAACGTCCGTGCGCTTCGAGCAACAGCTGGTTTGTCCCAAGAGGCGCTCGCGGAGCGCTGTGGGCTTCACCGGACGTACATTGGGGGCATCGAACGGGCAGAGCGCAATATCACTGTCTTGTCCCTCGAAAAGATTGCATCGGCCTTGAACGTCCCCCCTGCGTCTCTTCTGACCCCCGGAAGGGGCCCTCGTGTTTAACAGGTATAGGGCCGAGCAATTCCAGCGTTACACGCAGGCGAAAGATTTCTTCACGCGCGACCCCACCGTCCTCATCGATCTTGAGCAATTTTTCGCTGCGAAGATCAAAGAGCTGATTGAAGCCGACTGGTCTGCAGTTTGTGCTGACTACAACGAGGCCTCGTATCTGTACCCCTTCTGGCAGAACTATCCCCCTGACGACCGAGGCCGTGCCCCGGTTGGCGACCAATACCCGTGGATTGAGGTTGGAGAGCACGCGCTCGGCGCCAAGATTCGCGGTTGGTTTGCTTCTGATTTTACGGTCAGAGACGTCGGACTTCCAAGCGGACCAGACGAGCGCTTCGTTCTAACGTCACCCCAAATCGATACGCTTACGAAGGGGTTCACAAGGTCAGCGTGGCTGTTCGTAGATATCAAGAGCGCCGGCCCACGTGACGACTTCGACCACGCGGTAATGAGTCATAACCAGATCTCAGGGGATGGCATATGGCTGGATGCCCAGGCTGGGCTCAAGAACACGGTTCTACTGGCCACGGGTAGCCGGACGTCCCACAAATTTCACTGCATTGTCGCCCCGCTCTACATTCTGTCCGACCTATCCGTCGCACCCGTTGTCCACATTGTGTTGAAGCCGGTTTACACCATGGCCCCGCTCGATCCAAGTGCGGGAACCGCTGGGCAGCCGCTCGGCCGAATCACGGTAGCCAGTATTCCCAACGGAATCTTGCTAGTTATAAACCCGGGGTACTTGACTCAGCATCCAGGCCTGCTCTTCCCCGGGAAGGACGACAAAGGCAAGAACCCACTAAAGGTCCGGGCCAGGGTCAGTTTTCCCTTGCTCCGCCAGATCGCGGCATGGCGCGTCTGCGACATTTACGCGCCTGCGGTTCCACAGCCCACTATCTCGTCATCGCATTAAGGTTGGCTGGGCGAGGGCGCGGCCAATGTTCTCGTTTGCCAGGCGGACGTATTCCCCTTGCTTCTCGAAGCCAACGTAATTGCGGCCACACTTGATCGCCGCAATGGCGGTGGTACCGGACCCTACGAAGGGGTCAAGGACGGTGTCCCCCTCGTCCGAATAGAGTCGTACGACGCGCTCTGCTAGCCTCAGGGGATACTTGGCCGGGTGGTCGTCGTTTGCTCGGACGCTCTCTATATGCCAGATGGCCCGTGCCCCCCACTCCTTCCATTCATGCGGTTGCAGCTTGACACGATCAATGATCTGCTGGCCCGGCTTCCAAAAAATATACAAATCCTCAAATTCTTGAACCGCTTTCAGGGAGTTACTCGTCCACTTTGAGTTGGCCCAAGCCGGATCCTTTGCCCAGATCCGGTGGTCGTACAAGTACAAGCCACAACTGTAAGCATATGTCTCGAGCGCGCCGCCCGCGAGCTTTACTCTGGTCTGCGTTGCGTGCTTCCCACCACGGATGTTGTTCCCGTTCAGCCTTCGGTCCACTGTCTGTTCGCTGCATCCTAACAGATCGGCAAGTTGGTACCTGCTGTATTGGGGGAATTTAGCTTTTGCGGCCAGCACCATTTCACGAGTGACATTCGATTTCTGCTGGGAGAGGTTCATGGCTTGATAGCGGGGTATCGCTTCGTCCTCGAAACAGAGAATATCTGCGATGTTGGCGACCATGAAGCCGCCGGGCTTCAGGACCGGGGCGTGGCCGCGGATAACGGACCTAAGCAGTTGTTGCCAGGTCCTGTACGTCTCGCCCCTCTCGTACTCTTTTCCAACGAAGTACGGCGGAGACCAAAAACTCAGCGAGACGCTCTCTGGCTGCAGCCTTCTGATCAGGTGCTCTGCTCTGCCCTCGTAAATCTTATTGATTTCTAAATAGGCCAACGGTGCCTCCTAGACCCCTTGATGACTATCCGTAGCATATTATATCTTAAATTCGGTGGTTTTGGGTAATGGTGCTCACAATCTGCGCCACGTGGGCCTTTAATTGCTCGCGTTCACGGCGAAGGCCCCCGGCCGGGTCGAGCAGCCCAGCGACGCTGTGGATCTTCGTGGTCTGGATAGCCTCCTCGGAAGTAAGCGTTGGGATTTGCTCTTGTCAGGTCCAGTAGCTGCGGTCCAAGGAACGGTACTGGATAGCTTCGGAGATGTGGGTTGTGCCGATGGCGTCGGCGGCGTCGAGGTCGGAAATCGTGAGGGCCACTTTCAGGATGCGGTCGTGGGCACGAGCGCTGAGGCCCAAGCGTGTCATGGCGCTTTCGAGCAGGCGCTCGCATTCGGCGGAGATGTTGCAGTACTTGCGAATCTGCCTCGAGCTCAACTGGGCATTGCTATAAATCTTTTCCCCCGGGAAGCGGCGCAACTGGCGCTGGCGGGCTTTCATGACGCGCTCCCGGATCTGCTCCGAGCTTTCCCCGCCCGAGTCCTGCCGCAGCTCCTGGTAGCGGACGGCGGGCATGTCGATGTGGATGTCAATGCGGTCGAGCAACGGCCCGGAAATCTTCGAGATGTAGCGCTGAATGAGGGGCGGCGTGCAGGTGCACTCGCGCGAGGGGTCATTGAAGAACCCGCAAGGACAGGGGTTCATGGCGGCGGCCAGCATGAAGCGCGAAGGAAATGTTAAGGACATGGCGGCGCGTGAGATGGTGACCGTCCCGTCTTCCACGGGCTGCCTCAAGACCTCGAGGACGTTGCGCTGAAATTCCGGCAACTCGTCGAGGAAGAGCACGCCGTTGTGCGCCAGGCTCACTTCGCCCGGGCGGGGCACGGCGCCGCCTCCGATCAGTCCGGCGTCCGAAATGGTGTGGTGGGGAGAACGAAAGGGCCGCGTGCCCACCAGGCCCGCGCCCGGCTCGAGCACCCCCGCAACGCTATGGATCTTCGTGGTCTGGATCGCCTCATCGAAGGTGAGCGGCGGCAGAATGGTGGGGATGCGCTTAGCCAACATGGTCTTGCCGGCCCCCGGCGGGCCGATCATCAGGATGTTGTGGCCTCCGGCGGTGGCAACTTCGATGGCGCGCTTGGCATGAATCTGCCCCTTGACATCGCGGAAATCCACGTTGTACTGACTGGCTTGGGCCAGCAGGGCGGCGCTATCCACTTTGGCCGGCTTGAACTCGCGCGTCTCGTTGATCAAGTCCAGAACTTCCGGCAATGAGCGCAGGCCGTAAACCTGCAACTCCTCCACCACTGCCGCTTCGCTGGCGTTTTCCACCGGCAGGACCATCCGCTGGATGCCCTTCTGCCGCGCCATGGCGGCAATCGAAAGCGCACCTTTGATGGGGCGAAGGCCGCCATCGAGCGAAAGCTCACCCAAGAACAAGGTGTTCTTGAGGTCGGTTTTCAAGAGGACGCCCGTGGTGCCCAGGATGCCCAGCGCGATGGGCAGGTCAAATCCGGAGCCTTCCTTCTTCACGTCCGCCGGGGCAAGGTTGACCGTGATGTTCTGGAAGGGAAAGTCCAGGCCGCAATTCTTGATGGCGGATTTGATGCGCTCGCGACTTTCGCGCACGGCGGCGTCGGGAAGACCCACGGTGGTGAAATTGGGCAAGCCGGCGGAGATGTCTACCTCGACCTCAACCGGATAGGCGTCAATGCCGAAGACGGCAGCGCTGAGAGCTTTGAAAAGCATAGAAATGACTTCCTGCGGGAAGATGCAGAGGGCTCGGGGAGTTCAGGCGACCGCTCCCGCGCGCGCCCGGCCCATCCGCGAGTCCTTGATAGCGGTGGGAGTATAGCAGAAGTAATCTCAGCCGGTTCGGGAAAACTCGAAGGGAGTGCTCCCTCCGGGGTGCAATGAGACTTCATCCAATCGTCGTCTGAATACCAGCGGCCGCCCCGGCGGGCAGTCTAGTGTCCTGTACCGCTAGTTTCCATCTTCTTATCGCGGCGCGATGATTTCTCCTCGTGTCATTAGCGCCTCTGTGCCCTCCGTGCTCCGAACAGCTTCAACACGGAGGTCACTGAGACGCTCCGTGTGCTCTGTGTTAAAGCTCGAGGGGCACGGAGGGCGCAGAGAATCTCGTTTTGGCTGCGGCCACTGGCCTGCGCTGGACCGCTAAGGGTCCGTCTTCCACCTTGTCGCGACGGCGTGGTAGACGGTCATTTTTTCGGATGCGAATTGCTTAGCCGGAACGAGGTGACGAGGAACTGTCCCTCATCAGGGTTGACCCTGTCCAAATCGAGGTTCATGTTCGCGACGCCGCTCCCGTAAGTGGAATACGTGATGCGCGCGCGGAAGTAGTAAGTCTTGCCGGGCTGGGCGGTGAAACGGGCAAAAGCAGCGAGTCTCGAGAGCCGTTTCAGGCGCGACTGCCAGTTCGTGCAGAGGTGGTGCTCGCCGGGGTTGACCGAGAAAAAGAGATAGGAGTTGGCGCGGGTCGCGCCCATCCAGGCGCCGTCGAGTCCTACGCGGATGGTGGGGTTGCCCAACTCGCCCGGGGCTTTCTTGAAATCTTCAGCGACATAGACCAGGGCCTTGCCGGGTTCTGGCTGAGCGATCGGCTGGCTCGCCGAAGTCTGCGCGTCGAAGCTGACGTCGAGCGGGCCGCACGCGCCCTGCGCACGAGCGAGGGCTGGGTTGTTCTGGGCAAGGGCAGACGCGGCGAAGAGCACGGCGGCGAGAACGGTTTTCATGGCTTTCCTCGGGCTGGACCTGCGCGTCGCGCCGGAGCGCCACTCCGTGGCGCCGAACCAGCCAGTCGTATTATAGGCGAGAAATGGTTAAAGGATGTATGGGTTCGGCCGAGTCGGGATTTCCTGCTCATCTTTGATGCCCTTTTCCGGCGTCTGTAGGATTCCGCCTGCATGACGTGCACCCTGAAACAATCCGCTTGGTCTCGTGACGGCTTACGCCTCGGAGTGCCCATGGTCTAGTTCAGTAAGCTGACGTGTGGACACCATGTCTCTTGACAACGACCCGCTACTGCGATAGCCTATCCCTGTGAGAACACAACGACAAGATTTCTGAAACAGACATTCCATCCGAAAGTTTACAGACTGTGGGAACGATGGAAAAAACAAAAATGAAGGAACGAAGCGTGAATGTTATTGAAAACAAAGGACAATTGTTGAAAATGGGGGAACGATGCTGGAATGTCTATGAAAATAAAGGTAGTTATCCGTTCGAGGCGGGAATGTAGGTGAAAACAGGCAGGATAATGATTCCACGCGACTCCAATCATCTATTATATGGGACATAAAGTCTAATCTTAGGTCACACCAATCCTCCCATTGTATCGGGCTTAATGTCCTTAAATCCACACGCAAACCAGGCAGCCCAGGGTCGCGCCAAAGTCGCGTCGGCGCGCCAGCCCCGAAGGGGCCGAAGGTCATTAGCCGTGGGTGAAACCCGCGGGAAGCGTCGCCCGTGGATGTTCGACCCCTACGGGGTCGAATATCGCTTCGCTTCTTGTCCGTAGGTTTCGCCTACGGCTAATGATCTTGTTCCCCTGCGGGGAACTTAGCAGACTTTGGCGCGACCCTGGAGGCCGCCCGCGTCTCGCCCGGGAGTGAAACGCTAATGGGGCGAGCCGCGCGTCTTTGCCACGTAGCGGGGGTTTAGCTGGCAACAAGGGCAGAAGTGGCTGCTGCGCCCTGCGATCACCATGCGCCGGATCGGCCGCCCACAGCGACGGCATGGTTTGCCGGTGCGCTGGTAAACGCGCAGGCGCGGCTCGTAATTGCCGGGGCGGCCCTCGATGTCAACGTAGTCCCGGAAGCTCGTGCCCTGGAGCTTCACAGCGTGGTCCAGGACTTTCCTGACCGCTCTGAAAAGGCGGCGGGCCTTCCGGGCGGAAACCCTTCCGGGCTGTGCCAGCGGATGGATGCCGGCCACAAAGAGCGACTCATCCGCATAGATGTTGCCGAGCCCCGCCAGCAACTGCTGGTTCATCAGCCAGCTCTTGATGGCGCCGCGGCGGGCGCGCATGGCGCTCAGGAACTGCTCCTCGGTCACCTGCTGAGCGTCCGGACCGAGGCGGTCGAACACAGCATCCACCTCCGCGCGCGTGCAGGAGCGCAACCTGCCGAACCGGCGCACATCGCGAAAGCGCAACTCCTCGCGGTCGCCGAGCGCCAGCAGCACGTGGGTGTGCGGCTCGAGCGGCGTCTCGCGCGCGGAGACCGTGAATTGTCCCGTCATGCCGAGGCGCACCAGCAGATAGCGCGGCGTCGTGTTTTCGGCATCGAGCTCGAGGGCGAGCGCCTTGCCCTTGCGCTGGACTGAAACGATGGTGCGCCCCTCAAGCTCGGCTGCGAATTGCCCCGGCGAGCCAACAATGACGCCGGGATGACGGACCTCAACGGCAAGGATGCGGCGTCCCAAGGCACGCTTCTGGAGGCCTTGCGAAACGGTTTCGACTTCGGGGAGTTCAGGCATTGGGCATTTTAACAACGATGGCCAGAACGCGCGTCGGGCTCCCCGAGCCGCCTCGGAGTTTCATGGGGAGAGCCAAGATGCAGGCGCCGGTGGCAGGCAGCAGGTCGAGATTGGCCAGGTCCTCGAGATGATAAAGGCCCGCCGACATGGTGAAGTGATGGACCTCGAAATCCTTCGACGCCCCATAGTCAACGCTCGGCGTGTCAATGCCGACGGCCACCGGATGGGCATGGTCCAGGAGGTAGCGCGCGGCCTCGATGGACAGTCCGGGAAAATGCATCACGCCTTGCGCGTCCTGGTTCACGTAGCGCTCCTGCGAAGGCCAGCGCGACGCCCACCCGGTGCGAATCAAGACCGCGCAGCCTTTGGGCATGGGGCCGTGCGCGGTCACCCACTGCTCGAGGTCGGCCGCCGTGACGCGATAGTCAGGGCTGGAGACTGCGGCGGCACGTACGTCCACAACCGCCGCAGGGACTATGAAATTCTCCACCGCAATTTGATCCAGGCTCGCGCCGTTGGGGTCGAAATGGAGCGGAGCGTCCATGTGAGTTCCAAAGTGCTCGGGAATTTCAAGGGTGCGAGCAAAGTAGCCGTCCCGCTCGATTGTTGCGATCTCCTTGGCGTGAAAGGGAGGGGCCGCAGTGCCCTCCGGCCAGAAAGGCGAGTTCCCATCCAGGTTGTGCGTAAGGTCCACAATGCGAAGCTGGCCCTGATGAATCGCTTGAACCAGCTCAGCCGGTTCTCGACAGAACCACTCGTTATTGGGCGGGAAGATGGACCACACGGGCTACACCGCCACCTTGATATCGTCTCCTTCAACCTGGACGGCGTACGTAGCGATTTTGAGGGAACTGTCACCCATCACCTCTCCCGTGCGGACGTTGTACTCCCACTGATGCCAGGGGCAAATGACTACCTCGCCCATGAGTTCTCCTTCGCCGAGCGGTCCGCCTTGGTGCAGGCAGGTGTTGTCGGTGGCGCAGATTGTGCCCTCCACATTGAAAAGAGCAATCGCCTTCCCCTTTACCTCCACGGCCTTTGCTGATCCCGGAGCAAGTTCGGAAAGGCTCGCAACTTTGACAAACTCCGCCATGTACGCTCCTCCTCTGGAAGGGCCGGGCCTGCGCCCTATTTCAGGAATTCCGAGTGGTCTTGAAGTTCCCCGCAAGGGGAACGGCCTAAGCGAATTGGACCATTTCCGGTGTTCCCGCCTTGCCGATGCGGACGGATTTCTTGAACTCTTCCAGCATGCTGTCGTCAAGGCGGACCTCGGTCGGCCGCTTGCTCAGGCTCATGCCGTCAATTTTCTCCTGGAGTTTCAGAAGGGCATAGAAGAGGTTTTCCGGCCGCGGTGGGCAGCCTACCACGTAAACATCCACGGGGATGATCTTGTCCACACCCTGAAGCACCGCATAGGTATTGAACGGGCCGCCCACGCTGGAGCACGCGCCCATGGAGATGCACCATTTGGGGTCCGGCATCTGCTCCCATATGCGCTTGATGGCGGGCGCCATCTTCAGCGTCACCGTGCCGGACACAATCATCAGGTCAGATTGGCGCGGGCTGGGGCGAAACACTTCCGCCCCGAAACGCGCCATGTCAAAACGCGAGGTGGTGGAAGCAATCATCTCGATGGCGCAACAGGCCAGGCCAAAGGTGAGCGGCCAAAGGGACGACTTTCGCGCCCAATTGAAAATCTGGTCCACCGTGGTGATGATGAAATTCTGTTCAAAGCGATTCTCGATCCATCCCATACGCCCGCCTCAGCCCCTCTCTCGGAAATACTCAGGATTCAATCCGGAGCCCCTGCCACAAGTTTCATTATACCCCGAGAGCAAAGTGCCGCCCAGCCTCTGTCATTCTGGGTCCGCTATTCTTATTGGCGGACGAAGAATCCCTGCAGTTCCTTTTGACCCGCCAGGTAGTGAATCTTCCGTGCGGACTGCGGAGAGCCTTCATCGTCCCGATTAGATCGGGACTCCTCAGGATGACATCCCCGGGGTGTGCGCCATGTCTACGCAACTCCAACTTGCGGATTCAGGGTCAATCCGGTTCTGCGGCTTTTTTGTGCGCGCAATTACTCCGAAGCAGGCTTCAGTCTGCGGACCGTGGCTGCTCCGGCTGCATCGCCGGCGGCCTCGAGGGCCTGAGCTTCGGCGGTATAGGCTTGCGTATAAGTCGGGTCAATCTCGCGCGCCGCACGAAACTGCTCCGCCGCCTCGCGGTACTTGCCGAGCTTCTTCCAGCAGGTACCGAGGTAGAAACGGCCGCTAAGGTCCTGGGGGTTCACCTGGACGGCGCGCGCGAAATACTCTGCTGCTTTCGCGTAATCGCCGCGAGGGAAATAGACCGTGCCAAGGATGTCGTAAGCAAGGCTGTGATAAGGCAGAGCTCGAGTGGCCTTTTGGAAGTAAGCCAGCGCCTCATCGTGGCGGCCCTCGAGATCGGCGATCTGGCCCAGGCCGATGTAAGAATCGTAGGTTACGGTATTCAGCGGATCAAAGCTGGCTTGGTTCAAGCGAAGGGCCGTCTCAAACTCTTTCCTGGCTCCCTCCAGGTCGCGCTCGCGGAATTGCAAATCGAGGCCGTGGTGTATACGAACCAAGCCTGCGTCGGGAGCGACATTAAGGGAATAGCCGAAAAGGCTTTCGTTGTTGCGCCAGTTCGGAACCGCGCGTACATCCTGAAAACACCAGAAGCACATGACGAGGCCAAGGGCAGGCAGAACGACAGGAGCCAGCGGCACGCGTGGCAGTTGCTGCGGCAGCAAAGCCAGACCCAAGTAAGCCAAGGCAAGGCAGAGGCCAACGGAGGGCAGATAAGAAAATCGCTCCGCCAGCAACGGAAAGCTGAGCTGGCGGACATCCAAGCAGGGGAGCAACGTCGCCGCCCACCACATAACCAGAAAGCCCAAAACCTTCTGGCGCTTTCGCAGCGCGCCTGCCGCGGCTAGAGCGAGCAGGGTCAACCACGGCCACGGCGAGCGCAGGCTCGGGCCGGGATCGAAGTTATGAAAAACGTTAAGGTGGAGAGGCCAGAAAAAGAGCTTGGCGTGCTGGCCCAACAACCCCATGGCGGCAGCGATGATCTTAGGCTGAATCTTCCACAAATGGCGCGCCCCGGAGAAATGTCCAAGCGCGGCAACGCGCGCCGCCGAGTAGACCACGGCTGCGGCAGCGTACATGCTCCAGCAAGCCGCCCTGCGGCGCCAGGTCTCGACCGCATCGGAAAAGAAAAACCAGTAGGCAATCACGAGCAGTGGAAAACTGAACGCAGCCTCTTTGAAGAAAAGCGCCGGTAAATAGGCAAGCGCAGCAAGAGCGTGGCGGGCCAGGCGCCGGCTTCCTGCCTTCTCGGCGCGCAAGAAAAGCAGGAGAGCAAGCAGGTAGAAAAAACCGCAACCCATCTCGGGGACAGACGCGATCCAAGCCACGGCTTCCACGTGCAGCGGGTGCAGAAGCCAGAGCAGCGAGCCGGCGAACGCCGCCAAATCGTTCCCAAGAATTTCGCGTCCAATCTGGAAAACTACGAGCCCCGTGGCCATGTAGAGCATCCACTGGAAGAAATGATATGCGGCGGGATTAGGCCCTGCCACGCGCCAGACCAGCCAGTACGAAAAAATGTGCAGAGGGCGGTAGAAGTTCGTTTCCGCCGCTGCCCCAAGAAACGACCATACGGAGCCGGTGAAGATTCGCCACCAAAGGTGAGGATTGCGGACGAAGGGGTTTTCAAGGAGTTGCTTGCCATCGTCGTAAACAAATCCGTTGGACAGCACTCCCGAAAACACTACGGCGGCCGCCAGCGCCAGCACGGCGCCGGTCGCGTAGGGGTGGTTCTTCACATATTCGCTGCACTTGCTCAGCAAGGCTTAACCTGCCCCCGGACTTTTTCCAGTCTCCAATCCTAAGACTGTTTTCATGTTTTTGACATAGTACTTTCGACTTTCGACCGCCTTTGTAGCGCCGACCTTTAGGTCGGCATTCTTCTTCTGCCTTCCCATCGTGCTGACCTAAAGGTCAGCGCTACAGCAGCGCCGGGACAGCTCACGCTTTCCGGAGCACAGGTCCTTCACATGGTTTAGAATGGCATTCCTGATGGCTTGTTCAATATCCTGTCGGTTGGAGCGTGGCTGGCGGCCGGGAAAAGGCCGTCAAGAGGAGGTCTCGAATTGCAGAAATTAACTGGGAATCACGAAGCGGGCGTTGGGAAGGCGGTTGTGTTCTTGACGGTCGTGCTGTTGCTGGCGATCACGGTATTGGCACTGAAGGTCACCAATCGCGAGGCGCCTTCGATCGACGTGCAGCGGGCGATAAGGGGAATCGGCGTGAGCACGCCCGTAGAACTCCGAGTTCACGATTCGCACTATCGCATCAAGTCTATTCTGGTGGAGGTCCGTCAGGGCGAGCGAACGTTTCAAGTTCCGGTGAACTGGAGCGCGTTGGGGGTTGGCACGGTAAAGTGGTGGAAGTTCTGGTCGCGTCACGTCGAATGCAGCGCCACATTCACGGCGAGCGTGGGCCGCAAAGAGATACCCGACCTGAAGGAAGGTTCCGCAACGCTCGTCGTCACGGCAACGAACGCTTCCTGGGGGCGGTTCTTCCGGGGCGGCCAGAGCCAACTCATCAAGGATTTGCCCGTCCGCTTTGTTCCGCCTAGCGCCGAGGTTCTCACGGCGCAGCACTACATCAATCAGGGTGGCTGCGATATGGCGCTTTTCAGGGTTTCCTCGGGGACGGTTGAATCCGGCGTGCAAGTGGGAAATTACTTCTTTCCGAGCTGGCCCGTGAAGGAATCCGATCCCGCCACACGGATGTGCATCTTTGCATATCCTTACGACGTTGACGCGACAACGCCGGCCCGCGTGGTGGCGCGCGACGACGCCGGCAACCAGACGCTGGTCAATTTCAACTACAAAGTCTTCCCCAAGAAGTTCAAGTCCGACACCATTAACGTCACCGACGATTTCATGCAACGTGTCGTTCCTCCGATATTGAGCCAGACGCCGGAATTGTCGGATCAGGGCAGTCTTTTGAAGAATTTCCTGCTGGTCAACAGCACGCTTCGCCGGATGGATGCCCAGCAGTTGGTGGCCTTCTCCCAGAAAACCGCCTCACACCCCACCTGGACTCAACCCTTCCTGCAACTCGGGAATTCCAAAGTGGAGGCCTTGTTTGCTGACTACCGGACCTACATGTACAACGGACAGGTGATCGACCACCAGACGCACCTGGGGTTCGATCTGGCGGTTGTCCAGCACACGCCGGTGTTGGCCGCCAACGATGGGAGGGTGATTTACGTGGGCTTTTTCGGCATTTACGGCAATGTCGTGGTGATTGACCACGGCTGCGGCCTGCAGAGCTTTTATGCCCACTTGAGCTCGTTTGATGTTAAGGAAGGGGACGCGGTAAAACGGGAACAAGTCATTGCGCACAGTGGCCAGACCGGGCTGGCAGGCGGCGACCATTTGCACTTCACTATGCTGCTGGATGGAATCCCCGTCAATCCAGTCGAGTGGTGGGACCCGCACTGGATCCACGACCGCATTGAAGCGAAACTCCAGCCTTATCTCCAAAAGTAGGTGCCAGGGAAAAGTGTGAAGTGTAAAGGTTAAAGGATAAAGAGTAAATTGGAGGTATCGGCGCCAGGTGCAGCGTCTTACACTTTATCCTTTAAACTTGACTCGGCACCTGGCACCGGACTCCTGTTCTTAACGCGTCACCCGGCTCAGATAAAACTCGAAGAACCTGCTGGGATCGGTGTGCATTCCCACCGTAGCATTTGCAGGCTTGCCTGGCACGATCCGAGTGAACCCCTGCGCATCAACCTCGATGGCCAATTGTTTAGTCTCACATATGCTCGGGTCGATGAGCATGGCCACCGCCATGGGGTCAAACAAAGTAGGGGTCTCGCCGCCCCAGAGGTAGTAAAGAATCGTCAGGCCGTTGGTGACCGGCGTGAGATGAGTGAAGACGCGGCGGCGTCCGGCGGCATCGAGTTGCAGCATGGCTGTTACGTCGAGCGGGGCCACCAGGAGAGGCACACCGGATGAAAACACGGTCTGTGCCGCTTCCGGGTTCGACTTGATGTTCCACTCCGCTTCAGGCCTCGAGTCCGGTGCATAACCGCGAGCCACTGATCCGCCCATCATGGCGATCAGCTTGATCTTCTTCGCCATTGAGGGATCGGATTTCAGCAGTGCGGCCACATTGGTCAGTTCCCCGATGGTGATGATGGTGATCCTTCCAGGCCGCCGGTTGATTTCAGTCTTCATGAAATCAACCGCTCCACTCATATGTAAGGCGGAACTGGAGAAGCCATTTGCCCAGCGAGTCTGGTCAATCGGCTGGGGCTTTCCGGGCTGGCCTGCATAAACCGGAACTTTGCGCCAGGCTCCGCCCGCTTCCCAAAGCAATTTGGCCGCAAGACGCGCGCGCGCCTGGGTATCGCCCGCCACGGTTGTTACGCCCAGGAGTTCCAACTCGGGGCTGTTGGCAACGAGCGCCAACGCGAACGCATCGTCAATGTCCGTGCCAATGTCGGTGTCGAGGATGACTGGCGCCTTCGATGGCGCAGCGGGAAGGGAGGTCACGGCGAACGCGACGCCGACCAACAGTACTCGGATTAGATTCTGCATATGAACGTCACCTCACCACCGGACCACCGGCGCCAGCGCCACGCACGCAAGGCCGATGATGAAAAAGGCAAACATCAGCGCCAGCAGCCGCTTGGTGGTTGCATCTGCGCCTTTGAATTCCTTCCAAACAAACACACCCCAGATCGTACCGACCATCGTTGAGCCCTGGCCGAGTGCGTACGAAGCTGCGGGGCCCACCATCCGGGCGTAGGAAGCAACGAAGTTAGAAATCGTGCCCACACCCCACACCATGCCGCCAAAGATGCCCCAGAAGTGCCATGCCCCGGCTCCGCCAAAATAATCGCGCACCGAAAGCTGCGGTCCCGAAACCGGTCTCCGCATCAAGAGATAATTCACTGGGAAATTAGAAACCAGTACCCCGAGAGCAAAGACGAAGGCCACTGTGTACGGACCAAAGTGGCTCTCTCCTTTGATCGCCTTGGCGATGAAGGGATAGAACAGTCCCATCACTACACCACCCAGCACGCTGACGACGATCCCTTTTACACTCACGGTCTGATCCTTCGCCTGCCTTCGGTAGGCCAGAGCGTCAAGAACAATGGCAAAGCAGACCAATGAGATGCCCCCAAAAAGCATCAACGGATTGCCTTTTGGCGTGATGATGTAATTAAGGACCGAGCCGACCACCAGCGCCAGCCCGACGCCGATCGGGAAGGCCACAGCCATGCCCGCAATGGCGATAGCCGCCACAATCAGGATGTTGCCAAGGTTGAAGACAACGCCACCGAGGAAGGCGAGCAGGAAATGATAACCATCCGCAGCACGGAGATTTTGAACAAAGCTATCCGGGCTGGCAGGGACCGTACGTCCCAGCGTAAACCCCAGAATCAGGGCTATCAACAAGATGCCCCAAACATAATCCCAATAGAACAGCTCAAACCGCCAGCCTTTGCAAAGCTTTTGAGTATTCGCCCAACTGCCCCAGCAAATCATGCTGAGAATGATCATGCAGAGCGCGACCGCGTAAACGTCGGGTATGAACATAGTAATTTGACCTCCCGCGGCGGGTTCGACCTCAGCCCGCGTGGTTAGCGATGGATTTGATCGGCTTACTCCGGCATGGTGATGGGCACCGTCCTGCCTTCGCGCGCCGACTGATAAATGGCCTCCATCACGGCCACATCGCGCATTCCCTGCACGCCGTTCGGTTCGGGCTCGCGCTGGCGGCGGATGGAGTCGGCAAAGGCATCGAGCTCCAGCGATAGCTCGTCAATGACCTTGAACTTCTTCTCGAACCACCGGCCACCCGTTTGGCCGAATAGACAGCGCTCTAGATCCCACTGAAACGCCGGGTTGAGAGCTGCCCAGCCTTTCTCGCCGTGGACCTGCAAAAACGACGACTCCGCGGCGCTAAAGCTCGCGGTGGCCTGCGCCACCAGCCCGTGAGGGAAGTTCAGCCGGAAAGCGATGTTCTCATCCACTTGGCTGAATGTCTCGGGATTGGTCGTCCACTGATAGGCTGAGGCTTCCAGGGGTTCCTCGCCCACCAGCCAGCGTATGGTGTTCACGCAGTAAACTCCGACGTCCGGCAGCGCGCCGCCGCCGGAGAGTTTGGGATCAAGATGCCACGAGCCACCTTGCCCCCGGGCGCGGAGAACGATCCCGAAAGCCGAATGAATGTATTTCAGCCGCCCCAGTCTCCCGCTCCTGATCAGCTTCTTGAGCTCGAGGCTTGATGGCTCAAAATATTTGCGGTAGCCAATCATCAGGCGAACACCGGAAGCGCGGCAGGCCTCGAGCATCCAGCGGCACTCTTCCACCGAATTTGCCATAGGCTTTTCGCAAAGCACATGCTTGCCGGCGTTTGCAGCCTGAACGGCATAGTGGGCGTGCGAGCCGTTGTTGGTTGCGATGTAGACGGCCTCAACCTGCGGATTGCTCAAGCAGGCGGGCAAATCCCCGTACGTGTAAAAGCCCCCAGCCCCGAATTTTGTTGCAAGGCGCTTGGCTTTGGACCTGTCACCGCTCACCAGGGCCGTCAGCTTTGCCTTTTTGCTGTGCCCAAAGCCGGGCAAGATCGCCCTTTGCGCAAATCCTCCTAATCCAATCACCGCATATCTCACGGGTTTGAAAGCTGCCATAAACCTCCCTCCCTGGAATCAAAATGAAGGAAGAATACTTCCTGACTTTGGCCGCGCTGTCAAGTGTGCGAGCCACACAAAGTGTGAGCGACACAAGGTGTTTCAGGATGCGAAGCCCGCCATGATGGTCTATACTCTCCAGAAGCGATTCGTTGATAATTAGATTGCCCCCACAATCCATGTCAATGAACCTCGGAGAACAGGATGCTTAGAAGGTCGTTGGTGTACATTACAGTCGGTTTCATCCTTGCTGCGTGGCAGGCGTTGCCATCTCGAGCCGAATGGCAATTCATCGGGAAGATGGCAGTCGAGCCGCCCCAGGGCAATTCCATAACTCTCAGGAACTCTCAGGCACTGGTACGGCTGACTGCGGTTTCACCCGACGTGATCCGCGTGCGCATGACACATGGCGCTACCTTTGGACCCGATTTTTCTTATGCCGTCGTCAAAACCGATTGGCCAAATTCCCAGGTGGGTTTTTCCAGCGCCAAGGACGAGGAAACCCTGCGTACTCCTGATCTGGAGGTGCACGTCCAATTAGCCCCCTTCCGGATATCCTTCTACGACCGCGCCGGAAACCTGATCGCAAAAGACGCTGACCCTATGGGCATGGCCTGGGACGGCGACCGTGTGCGCTGCTGGAAGTGGATGCCTGGCGACGAACACTACTTCGGCTTGGGGGAAAAAGGCGACGATCTCGACAAGCGCGGCAACGCCTATGTAATGTGGAACACCGATGCTTACGGGTGGGGACCGACCACCGACCCGCTCTACGTTTCGATTCCTTTCTTCCTGGCTTTGCGCCAAGGCCGCGCCTATGGGCTCTTCTTTGACAATACCTATCGCTCTTCCTTTGACATGGGGAAGGAGGTTCCCGACCAGTATTCATTTGGTGCGGAAGGAGGTGAAATCAATTACTACTTCTTCAACGGCCCGAGCCCCCGGCAGGTGCTGAAGCGTTACACGGATCTCACGGGCCGCATGCCCTTGCCCGCGCGCTGGCAGATTGCTTATCACCAGTCGCGGTACAGCTACTATCCCGAAAGCCAGGTGCGTTTCATTGCGGATAACTTCCGCAAGCGACACATTCCCTGTGACGCTCTTTTCCTCGACATCCACTATATGGATGGCTACCGGATCTTCACCTGGGATAAGGCCGGGTTTCCCGACCCCCCCAAGCTTCTCTCTGACCTGCGCCAGCAAGGCTTCCGTGTGGTCACGATTATCGACCCCGGTGTGAAACAGGACCCCAACTATTGGGTCTATCAACGGGGATTGGCGGGCGATGATTTCGTCAAGTTGCCGGATGCAACGATCTTCATTGGTAAGGTCTGGCCCGGCAATGCCGCTTTTCCCGACTTCACCTGGGACCAGGTGCGCGACTGGTGGGGCTCGCTTTACCAGGGGCTGATCCGGGAAGGGGTGGCAGGGTTCTGGAATGATATGAATGAGCCTTCCGTCTTCGACGTTCCTTCCAAGACTATGCCGCCCGATGCCGTTTTCTACGACCATGGGCTGCACAGTCCGCACGTGAAGGTGCACAACGTGTACGGCATGCTGATGTCTGAGGCTACACAGGAAGGTGTCCTGAAGTATCGTCCCGACGAGCGCCCACTCGTGATCACACGGGATACTTACGCGGGCGGACAACGCTATGCGGCCGTCTGGACCGGCGACAATTCGAGCACCTGGGAACACCTGCGAATCAGCCTGCCGGAACTGATGAACATGGGGATCTCCGGCCTATCACTTGTGGGCGCCGATATTGGTGGATACGCCCAAAGCCCCAGTCCCGATCTATACACGCGCTGGCTGGAAGCGGGAGTCTTCTACCCTTACTGCCGCACCCACACGGAGATCGACACCCGCAACCAGGAACCGTGGTCTTACGGCAACAGACGCGAAGACATCAACCGTCAATCCATTGAGCTTCGCTATCGTCTGCTGCCGTACTTCTACAACGTTTTTCATCAGTCGGCGCAAACCGGCCTGCCGGTAATGCGCGCGTTGCTGTTCGATTATCCCGATGACGCGAAGGCGGTAGGCACCGAGGATGAGTTTTTGGTGGGTGACGACTTGCTGGCGGCGCCCGTGCTGAAAGACGGCGAAATCTCGCGCAACGTCTACCTGCCGAAAGGTGAGTGGTTCGATTTCTGGTCAACACGCCGCTATAACGGTCCGACCCAGATCGAAGTGGACGCTCCGCTCGACCGCATCCCGCTCTTCGTGCGCGGCGGCGCCGTCATTCCCACTCAACAGGTGGTGGAGTACACCGATCAAGCGCCAATCAATCCCCTTACGCTGGAGGTCTACCCGCAAGGCGATTCCTCACGTGAATACTACGAGGATGATGGGCTGACCTATGACTACCGACGGGGCATCTACATGGACCAGACGTTCACAGTGAAGGCCGACGGCGACAGCATCAGCGTCGAGACCTCCGCCCGGAATGGTTCATACCAGCCGCCGGCGCGCTCCCTCGAAATCAAAATCCATGGCGAACAGTGCGCCCCGCGCCAAGTGACATTGGGGGGAAACGCAATGCCCCTGGTGGATTCACCGGATCGCCTCAAACAGGCGGGCTCCGGCTGGTATTTTGATGTCGCGTCCCGCACCGTCTTTATCGAAACCTCTGATAACCCCCAAGGAGTTGTAGCCCGTCTGGAAAATAAGTAGCCTGGCGGCGAGAATCTCATCGAGAGGCCAGGTTGTTCAGTGTTCCGTTCGGACGCAAGCCGGCTAAAAACCCACTTTGAGTGTGACAATCTCCCATGGCTTAACCCGAAAGTTCAGGGATCCGTCGGCGTCAATCGGCAGCGATTCCTCGTCATCTTCGATTAGGTTCGCTCTTCGCGCCTGCGTCGCGCGTTTCGGGAAACGAAGCTGTGCCTGGCATTCGAACCCTTCTGCCTCATAAAACCTGATGACGAGTTGGTCATCGTCCTCGCTTTTCTTGAGAGCCGTGAGGACGAGATTGCCGGGCGCTAATTGAAAGAAGCTGGCCGAGGTGGGCTTTTCGACGGCGGTCGTTCCTGTCGGGGAGCCTACAAAAACGAGCAAGGGATAGTTAAAGCCGATGGCCTCGCGATAGCGGGTGTGCCAGTCGTTTTCATGGGGTAGAAGTGACATCCTATACGCATGGGTGCCTTTCTGGGTGAACCAATTCTCAGGATTCCATGATTGGCTCTTGCGAGTGGAAAGCAGAACGTGTTGGAGTACCGGGTGTGAGACTGGCCGGTCCGTTTCGTCGCGGAAAAGATGCACCGTCATATCTGACGCCGACAAACAGCCTCGGCCCAAATAGTGATCGTCCGATGCGTCGATCCAGTTAATGGCCTCGCGGAACGGCAGAACACGTTCGGCGCCGTAAGGATTTCGCTGGAAGTTGCGGTAAGGGTCTTCGGGCAAGAGCGCGAAGTCCAAATCATCCTCCCCCAGCCGGACTTTGCCAAAAGGGACTTCATAGGTGATGTCGGAATCACGCAAGTTGATCGGGAATACCACCCTTAGCTCTTTTTCCTTCTCCCCGTCCCAATCCACCACTTCGACGGCAACGTCGACACGTGCTAACCGCTCGTAAAGCTGGACGGTCTCCCTTAGGGTGAAGTGCGCAAAATTCGCCTCCCGGATCGCAGTGGCTCGAACGGCTGTGCGGGAGAGCGTTTTGAAAGGGAATAGGTGGTTGCTGGTTTTGTCAAAATCCTTCATGGTGACGGTTTCCGGATCGTCCCATGCATATCCCAGCGCGGTGAGCTGGATGACCTCTCCTCCACAGAATTTGTCAGTGTTGAGGACTTCCCAATTCAGGCGCTTGTCGAGCAGGCTTTTGATGCCGCCCGCCCCGAACGTCACCTTGTAAAACCTATTCTCGAGCACATTACCTTCGAGCGGGGCTGCACCCTCCGGTGGGCCGGCGGGCTCCAAGTAGTACATCCGATAACCCATGGACGGGACCTGGTCTGCCACAAACGCCAACTGTTGGGATTTTCCGCTGCCGCCGCTCGGAATGATTTCGAACGGCACGTCTGCCCCTTCTGCGTCACGGACCGTGAAACCCTGCCATGCCGGAGGCATGGTGAACCGAACCTGGGCAACATCTGATCGCGCCCACGTGAGGGGGTTGAATACAACCAGGGGAATTCTGTTCGGGGAAGATTGAACGAGTGCGTGGGTGAGCTTGGCCCCAGCTTTATCAATTAATTGGTCAGCCATCTTCAGACATTTTTCATAGGAAGCAACGAAAATGGCGTCGGTTTCCAACCCTAAGTTCCCGCCCCAGCCATGGTCGGGCCAGCAGTTGGTCATCCAGGCATCCGTGAACTCCTTCTGAGGGTAGTCCCCAAACCCTTCCGTGACCCCCAAAGCCGTGTAAATTCGTTCCGCAGAAAGCAGTCGATTGTGAGCCAGCCGTCCTGCCAGGAGACCCTCACGATGGCCGGGTTCGTCGTAATAGGCCCAGTTAAGGGGCCAATCCCCCCGGAGCGTCGTGATGTTCAGAGGGTGCCGCGTGAATTCATCGAAAAACTTCTCCAAGTACGTGAACTCCATCCGCGGCGGATGGATCTGCCGCGCCGGGTCCGAGGCATAGTGGTCGTTCCACTTTTCGGCGAATCTTGCCATGGCCGCGTTTTGCTCTTGAACGTAGGGTGGTAAATCCGGTCGAGGAATGAAATAGTCAAACCAATAGTCATAGATGAAGTCCCGGGGAAGTTCCCTGGGGGCATAATAGTATTCTCGCTGCTCCGCGTATTTCAACCACCCCTCATGGCCCTTGGCATCCAGAGGATCAAGCAGGGGTGTGGCGGTAAGCCCATAGGTAAAAACAATCGAGCCGTCGGGCGCTTCCCAGCGATAAAAACCGAAGGGCATGCGGCCCTGGATAAGATACTTGATGCCTGCCTTCCTCAGAATCTGTGGCATTTGCAAAGTAAGGGAGGGAGGGTCGGTCTTGAAATACGTTAGCGAGTCCACACCGGGAAAATTCTGACGTAACCAGCGCCTCCCGTAATAAAACTGTCGCACGAGTTTTTCCGGGCCAACGTGAACCTCCTGGCATTGGACGTAACTGGCTCCCCACGCGAAGTGGCCTTGGCGCATCACCTGGTGCATCTCTTCACGCTTTTCGGGGTGCCGCTCCAGGAATTCCATCAAGTATATGGTCGACTCCATGGAGTAACGAAAGTCAGGGTATTGTTCCAACAGTTTCAATGCCGGCAGGATGATCTTCTCGGAACGGAAGTCCGCCGTTTTGGCTTGCGTATTCAGCCACCCGAGGTCGTTGTGGCAGGTGCAATGGATCGCGAAACTTCCGCCATCAAAATAGGAGCGATAAGCAGGCACTTTTAACCGCTGCCTTGTGCCAAAGACGGAACTGCCCGCCTCAATCTTAAATTCCATCACCGCATCCTCGTACGGGGACGGAATCCAAATGGGTTGCCGGCTCACCGCCTGACCCGGGATGGGGCCAAGGGCGACTTCCTTAAGAGTGGTGTGGTCTTGGGAAACGGTCAGGTGGGCGCCCGTGATGTCCTTGCCGGGGTTTACGATCTCCAGCGTTGCAGCTTGTTCCGGCTTCCCGTCATGTACGTCGTACATGGCGTGAGCATCAACCGCGAATCCTGCAGCATGGGCATGGGGGAAGGCCCTGACCTTTGCGATGCCCGTCTCCTTGGCTCCCTGCTTGCTCCACACGTCTTCCACAGCGATGCGGATAGAGACCGTTTGGTGCTGCCCATGAAATTGAACGATCTGGAAGAGTGGGAGAGGCTGCAGTTCCGCTGTGACGGTTGCTCCATCCGCCAGTGTGCATCGAACGCGCCGCGGCGCCGCATAAAGGGCGGTGCGTGAGTAGGTATCGAGATAGGGGTCCGATCCGGCGACATCACGCAAGAGAGGCTGTCCCAAAATCCATAGCTCGCTTACAGAGTGCGCTGTTGGGAAGCTGACCTCCAGCCACGCTCCTGATATCTGTTCGTTGGTCTCCCAGCCTACATACTCATCTTGCTCGAAGACATTTGCCGGCTGATAACCCCACGGAGGGTCGATAAAGTATGACGACGCCTTTGCCTGAGGTCGGAATGTGCTCTGAGCCCAGTTAGGGTTGGCAGCTTCCTCCGGCGAGTGATCGGCTGCTTGGAGACGAATAGCCAACCCCGAAGGCAAGAATAAGCCTGCCCCTCCACACGATAACGCCATCGATCCCGCACCCTTGAGAAAGTCTCTCCGATCCATCCTCTAATCCTCCTGGTTAACGTGGAACATACACGACCATAACCGTCTGAGTGTGTGCACGCAAACTGTGCTGTGGAGCCTTTTGTCCAAGCGCTTCGATCTTGCCCTCCGCCTTCAATTGCCGCGTGTGAAGCGTCGGTAGTCTAACGAAGCAGTTTCTGGTTCGTATCTGGGAAGCTGGGAGTCGTGCAGGTCGCGTGCCCGTCGGACCAGCGAGGGGCGCTGTTTCTACGAGACGATTAGCCAAATCCCTGGACCAGGTCGGACAAGGACGCGTTCTCGGAACGGGAAAGTTCGAGTGGATGCTTCCTAGCCTTGCCCTTGCTGAGACGGGTCGCTGATTCTCTGACCACAAGTTCAGTTTCGAGGAGCAATTCATGTCCGGGCTCCCGGTCCTCGATGGTCTTGACCAGGCAATCCACGACCATCTTTCCTAATTTGGCGCACGGGATGTTGACGCTGGTGAGAGGCGGATACAGGTACTCGCACAAATAATTGTTATCAAAGCCCACCACGGAGACATCTTCCGGCACCCGCACGCCGCGCTGTTGAAGTCCGCGCAACACACCCAGCGCCACCGTATCCGCAATCGCAATTGCTGCGGTGAAGCTCGGCAAGGTGTCCAACGCTTTGTGGATCGCCAATTGACCGGCTTTGGGGCCGGGACCCGAGTAACTCACAATCTCCGATTCAATACCTTCTGACCTAAACTGCCTGGCGACGTTCTTAAATGCTTCTGTACGCAGGCGGATCGAGAGAAATGGCGGCTCTTGCGGAGCAGTGTCAGGATAGCTCCGCACGAAGAGAATTCGCTTGTGACCAAGGTCAACGAGATACTTCATTGCCTTGAGAATGCCGCCTTCGTAGTCAATGCGGATGTTGCTGATCGTCTCGCTGACTGTCCCAACGTCCTCGAATACGGTGGGCGTCTTGCTGTTTCGAAGGATTTCGAGTGCTTGGTCACTCATTTCGGTGGTCATGATCGCGAGCCCCATAACCCGCATTCCGACCATGCGTTTCACGGCCAGGATCAGGCCCTCTGCCGAAAACTGCGTCGAAGCGAGCGAGAGCTCATAGCCCCGGGCTTGTGCTTGCAGCCGAATCGACTGCGCCAACTCGCCAAAGAACGGGTTGACGACGTCCGAAATAATAAGTCCCAAAAGGTGGGTCCTTCCCCTGGCCAGATTCCGGGCGTACAGATTGGGCTGGTAATGGAGCTTCTTGATGGCCGCCAAAACCCGGCGGCGGGTCTTCGCCTCAACTTTGTCTTGCCGGTTTACAACGGCAGAAACGGTTGCCGTCGAGATACCAGCAAGCTTCGCGACGTCGTAAATACTTGCCAACGAGTTTTTCCTCCTAAAAGTTTGACTCCATACTAATGTGATTAAGGTGTAGAAACAAGACTTTCGTGATCTAAGCGCTACAACCACTTTCCTGGACGGGCCCGAAGGGGTTGCCACGGGGGTGTCCTCGCAGTCCCGCAAGGAATCCGCGCAGGGCGGGCGGTCACTCTGTTCGGTTCGCATTGACACTGGTCGGCCTTACAGGTACTATGCCGTTTTACTTAAGCGCTTAGATCGGTCCGCCATCACTTAACGCAAACAAGGGAGGGCCTCTAATGACCTGTTCGTGTAAAGTTGGGCCTGGACCAATCGCGCAAAACGGCCCGCAGAAGGAGCGAGGTGACAGCTACAGGGCGGCGGGTTCTGCCCATGGAGGGATGGTGCGCCAGCGAAGAGCGTCCAGCTTTGGAGTGATCTTGTTGGCTTTGTCAATGAGTTGCCCAATACTCCTGCGGGCAGGGACGCCCCGCGCGGGTGAGCTTCCCAGCCTCAAGTTGACCGGACCGGTTACGATCACGCAGAGCACGCGGATTGAACCGGGCCAGTATCACGTGGACGTTCAAGACGGGCAAGCCGTAATCGAAATCGATGGGGACAACGTTATCTTGGAAATGACCGGGGTCACGCTTGAAAGCACGGCTCGGCAGCCCTGGGAGCGGGTTGGAATAGGAATCCATGCCAAGGGGCACAGTCATGTTTCTGTGTTGGGGGGCGCCATCCGCGGCTACCGGATCAACGTCTTCCTGGAGGGCGAGGCGGGGAGTGGTTCCGGAATGCAGGTCATCGGAACCGACGTGGGCGGCAGCCGCGCGCAGCGTTTGCTTTCCACCGACACCCACTTCGAGGTGCAGGACTGGGTGAACATCTTCGATTTGGATGCCTGGGAGTCATACGGGGCGGGACTGTACTTGAAGAACATCGATGGCGCCTGGATCAAAAACGTGGTTGCGCATGATGCCCAGAACGGAGTTATGCTGGGGCGCACCATTCACGCGACGGTGGATCAATGCGATCTTTCGCATAATTCCGGATGGGGTATCGCCTTGTATGGTTCTTCCCGGGACGATCTCTTGAACAACCACGCCGACTGGGATGTCCGCTGCGAAGGCAAGACCTACTCCGCCGGCTGTGATTCTGCGGGAATTCTCCTGATGGAGGGAAGCAGCCACAACCGCATTATCGGCAACACCTTCACGCACTCGGGGGACGGATTTTTCCTGAGCAAATCTTCCACCGGCGCGTCGAGCGACGGGAATTACGTGGCCTTCAACGACGGCAGCCACTCGCCCCATAACTCCTTTGAGGCGGTTTTCACAGAAGGCAACCAGTTCTACCACAACCTCGCCGATCACAGTGATTACGGTTTTTGGATCAGTTTTTCGCGGGATTCGGCGGTGATCGACAATCACATCGAGGGGTCCAAACGTGATGGCATCGCCATCGAACACGGGGAGCGGAATCTCTTCGCCCGCAACCAGATCCGCTCGAGTGGCGCTGCCGGCATCCACTTATTCCAGAACGGGCCTGTCCCCGACCCCAGCCGTGATTACGCGCTGCTGCAAAACGCTCTGGAGACGAACCGCATCGGCATCCTCATCAACCGCACGGAGGACGTTACGATAACAGATAATACCTTTACGAACGATCAGATCGGCATAAAGGTCGAGGAGCGTAGTAGGCTTGTGAAGGTGCACGACAATCATTTCTCGCCTGCCTCGGCAGTCACCGTCGAATCTCAAGATCCAAAAGCCGTGATCGCAGACCAAGAACCACCCCAACAGGTGCATCAATGAAACGAAGAACATTTCTTCAGCATACCGTCGCCGCTCCTGCCTACGCCGGGCTGGCGGCCTGCGCCTTGAATGAAGAGGGAAGAGGCGCCTCCGGCTTGCCCACGGGCCGGTACACTCCCGGCCGGATTGTTAATGAATATAACCTGCTGCTGCCGGGTGAGCGGGAAGAGCTCAAGAACTCGCCGCGCGTGCTCTCTTTTACTGGTGGAAAAGCCACCGTGAAATTGGGAGACGAGAAGAAGACCATGGCGCCGGGAGAGGCGATCAGGGGCTGGCAATTGATTGCCATCCTCCCTTGGCTGAATGGCGCAGCAACTGCGGTTTTTGAGAAGCATGTGACCCACCAGGGGGCCATGGTTTACGTAACCGAGATGGGGGAGATTGCGAGCATTCCAAAGCGCATCGGTGATCTCTCCCAGATCCGTCCACGCCCCACCAATACTCCTCACAACGTGAAGCTCGAGCGGCCGCGGCAGTATGTTCCCGGTCCTGACGTCTGGGGCGATTACATCCTGAACTCCGACGAAGACCCCTGCTACGAGAATGTTGCGGCACTGGGGCCGGAGTTTGTCGGCTGGACATTGGTCGCCAATGAAGAGGCGGCGCCGGAGCATTCATTGTTCCTGGAAGCAGATGGGACATCCCGCCAAATGGCCGCCGACCCGCAGACAGCCTGGGCCCCCGATCTGCACGGACGGCTATTCGACCCGAGCCAGTTCCTGCCTTCCGAGTATCTGTACGAGTATGTCCCCGGTTATAGCAAGCGCACGTTTTTGGGAGGCTTTCTGCCGGCTGCGGACATTGGGGTGTGGAATCCTCGCTTTCGGGTCGGGTACGAGGTCATGGTGATTCTTCCCGATGGCGCGGACGCCCGGCCCCTGGCCCGCGTGCGTGCTCTGCTTCCGAAAAAGTCCGGCGGTAACCTCATCCCCGCCGGGGACACGAACGCCGGACAGGCCGTCCCCGAATCAGGATTTGTGGATCGTTATTGGAACGGCTCGGCGGAAGATTTTTTCTCCGCTCTGGTGGGCATCTGGAACCGGTGGCACAACTTTTTTGATGCCGGCATGCGAGTGGAGATTCCCGATGGTTGGCTGAGCGACGCGGCGCGCGCCGGTATTGTGCTTTCGCGTTGCAGTTACCATGGGCTGGAACCCACTTACCAGGTTGGCGAAGGGGCCTACACCAAGATCCCCGTGCGCAGCCATGCACTTTTTCCGGTGGCGCACTACGAATTTGTCTGGGCGCAGCAGTTGTGGGGTCTCAGTGAGCAGGTTGAACCGTACTTCCAGCATTACCTCGACCATTACATCCTCCCCGACGGAAACTTCCTTTACAACACCCAGGAACAGGTGGAAGCGCCGCTCAACGCCGGCATTTTCCTGGAGAATTCCGCACGCGCCTACGATTACACGCAGAACCTCGAGGCTTTACGCAAACGGCTGCCGGTTTTGCGAAGGCTGGTCGACTTTGTGGTCCGCCGCTATCGCTATACTCAGGAAACTTTCCCGCTCGGAGACCCTCGCCATGGGCTGATCTGGGGCTCGCCCGAAGCGGACAATGGCGATCCTCAGAATGACTTCCCGGAGTCTCAGCCCTTCTACTACCAGAACGCCGCATGGATCTGGCGCGGCCTTAAGGAGCACGCCCGCTGCCTGGAGCGAGCCGGACTGGAGAATCAGGATGCTGATTTGCGGCGGGAAGCGGAGGAAATCGCAAAGCTGGCAGCGGAGATGCGCGCTGACATCGAACGTTCCCTTGCCCGCACTCTTGCGGACCGTAATCCGGCCATGAAGCAGGCCGGAATTACTCCTTTTACGGCCTTCGACACGCAGCGCCAGCCGAGCGAGCTCTCGAGCTACGAGAATCACCGTTACATGATGGATTGGTGGATGAGCGACTGGGGCGATCCCGCTTTGGATGTCGGCCACTTCGCCCACCGCAAGCTCGCGGGCCAGCAAATTCTCGGAATGAATACGGACGGCGACTATGCCCGCACTTCCAACTTTATGGAGCATGGCACGTTGGCAGGCCGCATCCGGCAGGATGATTATCGCCCGTTTCTTCTCACCCTCTATGGCAACCTGTGCTATGCCATGGATTCGGGGAACCGCTACGCCCCTGAAGACGCTTTGTTGCCTGGAAACTACCCGGGAGAGGGAGGCCCGTACGGGTGGTCAGCGGTGATCAACAGTGAACTGCAACCGACTATGGGGCTGCGCTGGCTCTTGTGCTACGAAGAACACGATCACGACGTTGTCCATCTTCAGAAGGCCGCTCCCCAGCACTGGTTCAGCCCCGGGGAGGTGATTCGGGTACACAATTGTCCTACGCGCTTCGGGCCGATCAGTTGGAGCACGCAGGCCCTCCAACCCTCCGCGGGATCTGCTCGCTGGAAGGTTGAAATCACCCTCTTAAAGCCCTACGAGGCCGACCTTGTCGTGCACGTTCATCCGGCAGACCGGACGCCCTTACGTTCGGCTTCGCTGGGAGAGGTTCATCCAAACCATGTCGTCGTAGCCTCGAAACTCCTGGCCGGGAAGACGCACCTCGAGATCGAAGTCGCGTAGCATGCAGTCAATAGCATTCAATCTGGTTATGCTGGCACTGGCGGGCGTCGCAGGCGCGTCATTTGCTTGGCCAATGAAACATTTCCGCGGCTGGCGTTGGGAACATGTGTGGATCGGCCAAGCGCTCACCAGCAATCTCATCTTCCCCCTGCTGACGTTCGTCCTTCTGTGGCCCCTATTTCGAACCTATGCAGTTGAGGTTCCTGCGGGACGTTACGTGGTGATGGTGATGCTGGGGATGGCCTGGGGGTTGGGCGGAATTGGCTATGGTTTCAGTCTAGTCCTCTTAGGCCTGTCATTCACTTATTCGGTCATCTTCAGCGTGACCACGATTTTTGGGGCACTGCTCCCCATGTGGATTGGCCTGCGGGTCCGGCCGGCACACCTCGCGAGCTTCAGCCTGGGCTTGGGCTTGTGTGTCGCAGGAATCATCGTCATTGCCAGCGCGGCGGCGCGGCGGGAGAGGGAGGCTTCGGGTCAGGCGGATACCTCCGCGATACTTGCCATGCCTGTGCCGCCGCTTTCTTATAAAGCCGCCTTGCTTCTCGCGGTGCTGGCAGGATTTTTTTCCGCGGCCATGGGCCTGGCTTTGGTGATCAATGAAGATCTCGTGAATCATCTGGTCACGTGCGGTGTTTCGTCGGTCCTGGCCCCGCTGATTGTTTGGGTTCCGCTCGGTCTGGGTTCCGCCCTGGTGGCGCTTATTTTTGGGCTTTGGTGTGTTCGACGTTCCGCCAGTGTGCGCTGCTTCTATCAATCGCATCCCTGGCGGAATTGGTTTTTGGTCAGCCTGATGGGAGTTCTCGGATTCGGCGTGCTATTGCTCTACGGCCTGGGTTCGACCGCCCGCGGACATCCCCCGAGAAACGTTTCGTGGGCGATCTATATGACGGTTTATATTCTTGCCGGAAACGGCATCGGCTTGTTGACCCGGGAATGGGCACGCTGTTCCCCGCGGACTTACGCGCAGTTGGCGGCGGGAATTGCTCTTCTCCTGGGGGCAATAGTTTCCCTCGCGGTGTCTTAGTGCCGGAGGGTCCTTCGCCGTTTTCCGTGGTGGGGTGGAGCGGTCGATTCTCGAACGATCAGCTCGGTTTCGAGGATGAGTTCTCGCCCGGGCTCTTTGCTCTCCACGTTTCTTACCAGACAATCCACAACCATTTGCCCGAGTCTCGAACGGGGAATATTCACACTGGTGAGGGACGGGCATAAATACTCACATAGATAACTGTTGTCAAATCCCACCAGAGACACCTGGCGGGGGACTTCAATGCCGCGTGCTTGCAAACCTCGCAAAACACCCAGAGCAACGGGATCAGCGATAGCGATCACTGCCGTGAAGTTGGAACTTTCCAGCGCCTTCTCGATCGCGTGCCGACCCGCCTTGGGGCCTGGGCCAGGGCAAGTGACGATATCGGCCCCGAGGCCCTCCGGTTTGAATTGCTTCAGGGCTTTCTTGAATGCCTGAGTGCGCATGCAAATCGAGAGAAAGGCATCTTCGCTCTGTTGCGTATCGGGATAACTCCGGACGTAGAGAATCTTCCTGTGTCCAAGGTCGAAGAGGTATCTTACGGCTTTGAAAATGCCCCCTTCGTAGTCGATGCGAATGTTGCTGACGGTTTCGCCGACGGTTCCCACGTCCTCGAAGACAGCCGGCATCTTGTGCGCGCGCAGTATTTCCAGGACTCTGTTATCCATTTCCGTGCTCATGATGGCCACGCCCGCGACCTGCATGCCAATCAGGCGACGAATTGTGGAAACCAGATCTGTCTGCGAGAACTGGGTGGAAGCGAGTGAAACCTCATAGCCGCGCGCCTGGGCTTCCTGCCGGACGGCTTGAGCGATCTCACCGAAGAAGGGATTCATGATGTCAGAAACAACCAAACCCAATAAACGCGTTCTACCGCGAGCCAGATTGGTGGCATAGAGATTCGGCTGGTAATGGAGCTTTTTGATAGCATCCAGAACACGCCGCCGGGTTCCTGCTTCAACTGTACCCCTTTCGTTGACGACCGCTGACACCGTCGCCGTTGAAACGCCCGCCTGTCTGGCTACGTCAGAAATCTTCGCCAATGAAGGAATCCTCCGATTTTGAGCAATCAATATACTCCGATGACGGCTTCCAAGGCAAGCTCATGGGACCATTTCTGTAGAAGCGCTTAAGCGACATATTGTGCGTGAATATAAATCTACCAGACCCACGCGCCTCAGGTCAGAATGTTCATACTACCCTTTAACAATGGGACTCTGAGGCCAATCCATCTTGCCCAATTTTAGTTCTTGACAGACAGAAAGGAAAGCGCTAGTGTTCCCTGTTGTAAAGCGCTTAGATTAGGTTGGCCTTGAAAACTTAAATACAAGGGTTGTTTCTGATGAAGGACGCAGGGCATCCCGAAGTTGGTCGACAGAGGTGGTCGGAGGGGACGTTTAGGCTGGTCACGAGGTCCCGGCTTTTCAAGCTGTCCCTGCGCCTGACGGCTCTGAGCTTCATCCTCTTGATTCCATGTGGGACCTTTGGCTCGAGCAGTGATCCCTACCAGTTGGGTGTCCAAGCCTTTGAGCAAGGCAAGGTGGCTGAAGCGCTACAGCTCTTCCAACAGGCGGCGCAACTCCGTCCCCAAGACGCCCGCGTTGCCAATGCTTTGGGCAACAGCTGGCTTACTCTGAACCAGCCTTCTAAAGCTCGGCAGGAGTACCTGCGTGCGATCGCGCTAGACCCGCGATTGGTGGCTGCTCGTAAGAACCTGGGCATCCTGGAATACCACCAGGGCCACTTCCCCGCCGCGGAACGCCAACTCTCCGGTGTGACGCACGTATTGCCGCGAGACGCGGTGGCTTGGCGGTTCCTGGGCTTGTCGCTGGCCGCGAGCCGGCGTCCTAAGGACGCGCTTGTCCCTTTGCAAAGGTCGCTCGCGCTCGATCCCGGAAATGCCGCGGCGCGCTTGGATTTGGCCCGGGTGGAAGCCGAAGCCGGAGCTACGGAAGCCGCCCGTTCGGACTACCAGCAATTGGTGGGCAATCCGGCGCTGGAGGCAACCAGCCAAAAGTCAGTAGGGCTGGCGCTGGCGGCGATGGGAGATACAGGGGATGCCATCCCACAATTCCGATTTATCCTGGAGCGCAGCCCTTCCGACGAAGAGGTTACCTGGGCGCTCGCCCAAGCGTATACGGAGGCTCACCAGCCGGACCAAGCTATTGCGACTTTGCAATCCGGCCTGTCCAGCGCCAAGAATAAGGTTGACTTCTACAGTCTCCTCGGGTGGATTTACCAACAGACCAACCATTTCAACGAGGCTGGGGAGGCGTATCGCCAGGCTATTCTGACTGAGCCGAAACGTCCTGAGGCTTATCTGCAACTATCCTGGTTGTACGCGGGGTCTCGGCATTTCGACGCTGCCGCGACAACCCTTCGTGAGGGCCTGCGTTTTGTACCCGATCCTTTCAGCCTGAAGCTGCAACTGGGAACCATCCTGGTGCTGGGAGGGCACGAGCGGGAGGCGGTGCCAGTTCTCCAGGACGTCATCGCCGCTCAACCGCACAATCCCGCCGGTTACACCACCCTGATTATCAATTACACGCTGCTCGAGCCTTCTTACGACCGGCCGCTGCAAATTGCCGAGAAGGCGGTCAAGGAGTGCCCGGACAACTATCTGACGCACTACTTGTACGCCGGCTTGTTGTTTCGCAAGCACCGGCAAGCCCTTGGCCAGCCTGGCTCGGCAGCCATGGTGCAGCGGATCAAATCCGAGTTGATGGAATCGATTCGCCTCAATTCCGATTTTACCCATTCTCATTATGACTTGGCCCGGCTGGAGCTCGAAGCAAGCGATTATCCTGCGGCCGAGCGCGAGGCCCTGGCCGCTCTCCACGCGGACAAGGACTTTAGCGATGCGCGCTACCTGCTGGGACGGATTTATATGAAGGAGGGTCGTAGGAAAGAAGGAGCAGCAGAGATTGGTCAGGTCGAGCAGCAACACATTGAAGAAATCCATCATACCGAGTCGATGGGACGGGCTTTGTTGACTGAGCAGGCTGCCGCCACGGGTTCGCGTGTTCCCGTGCTGTCCAGTGCGACTGACGCGGGGTCGAGCCAAACGGCGAAATGAAAAGGCAACTCAAGGCCTTGAATTCAACGCAAGACTGTTTTTTCTTCCGAGGACACTCGGAATTTGCAGGCGTCGGGTCTCACGGGTATCTCTAGATTATGAGGGAGGATATTATGCAAAAGATGCTCATTAGAAGTCTGGTGCTGGCCACGCTGTGGGCGGTGGTAGGCATTGCTCCGGCGTTGGCTCAGTACAACGCTGGTTTTGAGGGAGTGATTTCTGACTCGAGCGGTGCCGTGGTCCCGGGAGTGAAGGTTGTGGCCCGGAATGTTGCAACCGGCGTCGAGTACTCGGCCACATCCAACGCCGCCGGAGTTTATCACATTACGAATCTCCCGGAAGGCACTTACGGATTAACTGCGGAAAAGGAGGGTTTTGCGACCGCCCAAACAGAACCGCTGCAATTGCACACGGAAGAGCTGAAGGGCGTCAACTTGACCCTCAATGTTGGGAGCGTCAAGCAGACGGTCAATGTCACGGAGGCGGCGCCGCTGCTCAACACTGAACAGGCACACCTCTCGGAGGACATTGGTTACATCGAGATGGATAGCTTACCCATGGAAGGCGAGAATCCGCTTACGGTGGTGGAACTGGTGCCAGGCGTCGTGGGCGCCACAACCGGCAACAGCACGATCTTTACCAACGCCAATAACAGCGGGGTGAACGCCAACGGAACGCAAACCGCTTCCAACAACTACAAGGTGGACGGCCAGACGGTCACTGAAACTCCCGGCGGCGGCACGATGAACATCTCACCGGATTTGGACGAAGTGGCCGAGCTCCATGTCACCACCAACAATTTCTCGGCGGACATCGGCCGGAGCGCCGGTTTCCAGCTCGACATGTCCACCAAGAGTGGCACCAACCAGTTCCACGGAGACGTTTTCTATTACGGCATGACCGCCGCGCTGGACGCCAACAGCTTCTTTTCGAACATGGTTCCGAGTACCACAGGTAATGCCTACAAGCCCCGCTACGATCAGAACCAGTTCGGGGCTACCTTCGGCGGACCCATCAAGCGCGACAAGGCGTTCTTTTTCATATCGTATTCCGGCTTGCGCCAAGTGGGTGGCTCTTCCCTCTCCTCGTCACCGGTGGGGGAGTTCAACGAGGAGACTCCGCAGTTTGCCCAATACGTAGAGCAGAACTTCCCCAACAACATCTCGGCCAAGCTCTTAGGCGCGTATCCACCTGCGGTGGCTCCATGGCTCAACATCACCACAGCCGCAAATTACTCGTCCTACCTTGAGCCGAATACGGCTTTCCCCGCCAGCCTTCCCGTCGCTGGGACTGCCATCTACAACCTCCCCAGTTATGCCACGAGTGACCACTACCTCGTCCGGTTCGATGACAACCTCAGCCAGAAAGACCGGCTCTATGCGAGCTTCATGCAGACCAGTCCTATACTTACTCCCCAACTGGGAGCCCGGACGGCTTTTGACTACCCCTACCCGAATGGAGATTCCTTCGCTAGTGCTACTCTAGATCACACCTTCTCGCCCACCATGCTGAACGAGGCCAAGGGGGGGTTCTCGAGGACGGGTGCTTTTGTCCCCGGGGTTCTTCCCCAAATCCCCGCGATCTACAGCCTTGAGGACGGCGTTGCGGGGTTTGGGATGAGCGACTTCGAAATCCCCTTCGGTTACTTCCAGATGAACTACGAGTGGAAGGATATCCTGACGTGGTATCGGGGCAAGCATAACCTGAAGATGGGTGTGGAAGGCCGTCGTGGTCACGATGACTTCCAAACCGTTTCCAGACCCGCATACTATTTCCTTAACATTCTTGATTTTGCCGCGGACCTGCCCTATGAGGAGGGGCTTCTCGTCAATCCGAGCACCGGCCAACCCGAAGGCGCCAACTATCAGTACCGCACGGTTGAGGAGGCGCTGTTTATTCAGGACGACTTTAAAGTATCGCCCCACTTCACCCTGAATCTCGGGCTGCGCTGGGAAGACTACGGATCCCCCATCGACAACTTCAATACCTTAGGCAACTTCTTTCCCGGCAGCGGTTCGACCTATGACGAGCAAGTGGCCAACGGGGTGATGAAAGGTGTGCATACCCCCTGGAGCCCTAAGCATCTGAATTTTGCCCCGCGCCTGGGTTACTCCTGGAATCCCCGGCCGCGCTTGGTCCTCCGCGGCGGATTTGGCATCACCTATGACCGTTTCCCCAACGGCGACTGGGAGAGTATGGGAGGGCTTAACCCGCCTAACGGTGCTGCCTTTATAGGCGCAGGTCTTCCGTTTAACGATTCGTATCCCTACTACCTGGGATCCGCCACAGCCCCCAACTGGGGTTTTTACGGCAGTCCGGAATTCGAAACGGGGCTTAATCCTCAGGGTGGCATCAAAGGGGCGCGGGTCGGCGTGTACGGTGCCCTCCCTAACCTCGCCGAACCCTACGTGGAAAACTGGGTCCAGGGCGTCCAGTACGAATTGAGCCAGAACTGGATGATGGAGGCAGACTATCTTGGCAATGCCGCCCATCATTTGATTTGGGACCGGAACGTCAACCGATTCCCTGGCGACTTGATTCAAAATCAGGGCAGCTTTACCGGCTTCAATCCAGCCTTCACCGGCATACCCCTCATGTTTAGTGACGGGAACTCGTCTTACAACGCCTTTACGTTCCACGTGAGGCATCTCTTGGCGAATTCATTCAGCGTCGATGCCGTCTATAATCACAGCAAAGCAATCGACGACAACGAGGGAGACGCTCAAATTCTCAGCAACCGATCGCTGGAAAAGGGCCTCGCGAGCTTTAACCATGCGGAGAGGTTCACCGCATACGCCACGTACCATTTCCCGAGTTTAACGAATTCCGACCGCTATCTGCGCTCGGTGGCAGGGGGATGGGAGTTGAGCCCGGTTATCGTTATGCAGTCCGGGGCGCCATTCACGGTGAGCTGCGGAGTCCCCTTCATTTATGGGACTAATGCGGCGGGAAACACCACAGACGTTGGCGGTTGCAATTGGATCGCGGACGGACAGAATGGAAACCGGCCCGATAATGCCTCGTTTGGAAACAACAAAATCCCCAACCTTGGTTTCAAAAGCTGGCTTAACGGGGTGTTCGGAAACAATCCTTGGGGTAATGGAACGATATACAACATCTTCCCACAGCCGGCGCTGGGAACGGTGGGAAATTTGGGGAGGAACACTTACACCGTCCCAGGTTTTGCTACCGTCGATCTCGCGCTTCGCAAGACCTTCAACCTCCACAGCGAGCGGTGGAAATTGGAATTTCGCATCGACGCTTTCAACCTGTTTAATCGGGTAAACCTGATTAACGTTGACACCGGTATGTCGGACATCACTTTCGGCCAAGCCACCGGAACGCTAAATTCGCGTGAGATGCAACTCGGTATGAAGCTTACGTTCTGAAGTTTCCATCGGCAGCATCCTCCAATTCACTCGGCCCTCCCGGTTCATCCGGGAGGGCCTCTTCCCAGGCGGTCATGAAGCAAGCGTAGCGCCTCTGTTTTGTGAGGTCCGCGGCTTTCCACTCCCGCCAGCGCGCCGGCGCGGCGGGAGAGGGAGGCTTCGGGTCAGGCGGACACCTCCGGGGTACTGGCCATGCCTGTGCCACCCGCGTATTTAGGCTTCAATGGGGCCGCGACCCTTCGATCGCGGAAATGGTGTGCCTGTACAGGCTGCGGAAAAACCCCTTGAGGCTGTCATCCTGAGGAGTCCGCCATTCCTATCGGCGGACGACGAAGGATCTCGCATCGTCTTGAAAATACTCAGGGCGAGATTCTTCGCTTCGCTATAACTCATGCGCGTGGCTACTCCCCCAAGGCGCCGATTTTGTCCACCTGGGCGACTAAGACCGGCAAATCCTGTGTAACAGTTTCCCATACAATATCCAGGTTGATGTCAAAGTAACCATGAATCAGGCGGTCGCGCATCCCGGCCATTTTCCTCCACGCGACCTCCGCGTGGGCCTCCCGAAACGGCCCGGAGACCCCGCGCGCGGCTTCGCCGATGATTTCGAGTAGCCGCACCAGGGCAAGGCTGAGCATGGGATCCGTGTCCAGGTCGGCGCGCGACCGCCCCTGCACGAAGGACAACGCTTTTCGGGCTGCATCCCGGATATGCCGCACCCGAACGGTATCACTCGCGGGCATATTGAACCTCGGCGGCTGCCACTACTTCATTTCGGAAATACCGGCTCAGGTCCTGTGGCGTGCGAAGATCAACCTTGCGGTCCCCAAAAAGCCGTGAAAGTTCCTCTTCCATATCGAACAAGCGGAAGAAGCCAGGGACGTGCCCCGGTTCGAATTCCACCAACACGTCAATGTCGCTTCTGGGACCGAAATCCTCGCGGAGCACCGAGCCGAATAGCGAAAGCTTGCGAATGTGGTTGCGCTCACAGAACTCAGCAATCTGCTCCCTGGATGGCTGTGTGCCTGCATTTAGCATCCTACTTAATCCTCCTCGCCCGCCTCGAAGCCCACTCGATACTTGAGAGGATAGCACAGAGTGCGTTGTGTGACCCGTGGCTTTTAACATTCTCTGCTCCCCCCGGTCCCGTCCTCTCCCGTCATGGCGGGACGGGAGGACCACACTCCCCCCCCCACAAGCGAGCGAGGCGAGGAAATTGGAATCAGCTCTCCCCTCTGCCCTTTCTGAGCATGTCCCACGTTTTTTGCTGGACACGGGAAGTATGGATATTCTGACCAAGTGTAGCGCGGACTTCTGCTTTGTGAGGTCCGCGGCTTTTCGCACCCGCCGACAATATCCACCCTCCGACAGAAACCATTCGTGCTTGGCCCGCCCCCGGCTAAAGTGCTAGTATTGCCTCCACTGTTATGACGGGTCACAGTCTCATAACACCCACGCATCGCTCCATTCGCAGGTATTACGAAAACGGCGCGGCCCTGCGGGACCAGGGTGTGCTAAACGAGATGAGCGTGCGTTCGCCCTTCGAGTCCCTGCTCCAGGAGACCGCCCGGCTCAAGGACTGGACATTCATTGCCGAGCTTTCGGGAAGGTCCGGCGGCGCGCTCATTCGTCCTGACGGCACCTTGCGCGACCGCAACAGCCTGCCGCGCGGCTATTGGGAAGCCAAAGACACCCAGGACGACCTCGACACCGAAATCAAAAGGAAGATCGCGCGCGGCCCGCTGCACCCCTGGGTTCTTCCGATGATTGCGGAGGAATAGCCTGCTGGAACAGTTGAATCCCGTGCGGAAAGGGCAGGTGAAGAGGCCGGAAGATTGGCGATGGTCGAGTTACAATAATCTTGTTTTGGACAAGGCGATTGCAGCGGCGTGCCCCACCCAGATCGACGACGTGCGGTTGCCGCTGGAGTGTCGGGCATGACGAAAGCCCACGGTCAGGACTGCGCGTTGTCGGCGACGCCTGGCCATGGTTAGAATAGAGCTGATTGTCGTGGGTTTGAAGCCGCTTCCTCCGTCGGCGCACCGAAGCGAAACTCACTCGATTTGAGGTATTCTTCTACGGCTTCGCTGGCGATCCAACGCCTGTCGAGTTCCTCGCAGACGGCGCCCGTGGTGTTGGAGCCCGCAAATGGGTCTAGGACGAGGTCACCGGGCTCGGTCAGCATTTTCACGAAGAACTTGGGCAGGAGAGCGGGAAACCTCGCAGGATGAATCTTGATGCCTGCCTCCTTGCATCGCGTTATATACTGATCGTTGGCGGAATTGTTTCCCATGACCAGCATTGTTTCGGGCAGGTCGGGGAAAGATGCCTCGGTGACATTCGACGGGATGGAGCCACCAGCGGCAATCCCCTTGAAGGACTGGCGAATGACATGTCCAGAGGGGCGGACCGTACCGCGCAATCCATTTCGATTGAGCCTGATCATGTCATTGCTGTACTCCTTGAGTACATTCCAGTTGCTGGCTTTCGGCCACGGTGTTTTGGAGAGCCACCAGACATATTCCACTGAATCTCTTATCCTTATCCGGCGGACTGTAACCCACTCCGCCGGCATTGGCATCTTGGCAGGGTTGTACCAAAAGCACTCCTGCGCCAAATGGAACCCGAGGTCTTCGACGAGTGCCACAAGAAGCTTAAAATGGTATATAGACCGGGTCGGAACTCCCTTGTTGTAGCTTCCGCCGATGTTGAGCACGAAACTGCCGTCGTCCGAGAGCACCCGGAAGATCTCACGCGCAAATGGCAGGAACCAATCACTGTACTGTCCCTTGGAGGCGTTCCCGTACTCCTTTTTGAAGTGTAGCGCGTATGGAGGAGAAGTCACCACGAGGCTAATCGATTTCTCCGGCAGCTCTCGCAAGAACTCAAGAGAATCGGCCAAGTATGCGGCGCCAAGCTTAGTCTGGAAGTACGGTTTCCGGCGAAGAAGTTGTGCGGGGTGTGTGCGGGAAGACCCGTTCGGTTGGACCGTGCCCTCTTTATTTTGGGAGCGTATGACATTCGACTTGGATGCGCTAGCCATTAACATATCTATCATACAGCGGTTGTCGAATGAAAGATATCAGAAAAGGATTTACATTGTCAACCCATTTTCGAGGGAAACCACCCCAAACGGACGAATGGGTTTCACAGGCGGAAGCGGCGCGCATGCGTGGGGTTTCTCGCCAAGCAATTGCACGCCTTATTAAGAAAGGACGATTCCGCATCTTGGAAATTGGGGGGAAGGTCCTACTGCGCCGCGAAGATATCGAAGCTTATCGACCTGAAGCCCCCGGGAGGCCACCGAATGAATGAAACCCTAGACGGGGTCAAAGAATTCATCGACCAGTGTTCGGAAAAAGAACGGAAAGCCCTCTTTGAGTATATGAGAAGAAGGCTTCCGCGCCACCCGCTTGAGAAGCAATGGGACATCGACGCGGAAACTATCCTCACAGCCATATACCGGTCGCCCGACCTCACGCAGCGTGGTGTGCGAGGGATTCTTGCGGAAGCTGTATTTGAGCGCGATATATTACCCAGCGTCGAGAAACTGGGATGGCACGTCCTGCCAGTGTCAATTAGCGACCCGCCCTACGATTTTATCTTGGAAAGCGAGGGGCAACGAGTAACTATTCAGGTAAAGCTGCAGCGGACAGAGAAAGGCCAACCGAAGCGGTACCAACCCAAACGTTACACCGGGGAGCTTTGCGTCGTTGAGGTACAGAAGACTCGGTCAGGAAAGAAGAGGCAGAGTGAATCTACAAGAGCACCCTCCTCGGGTGATGAATCGACTCGGCCATACAGATTCGGCGACTTCGCCATTCTTGCGGTCAACATGCAACCCACCACGCACAGGTGGGCTGACTTCCGCTATACAGTGAGCCGATGGCTTATTCCACGGCGGACCAATTCGCGCCTCATCGAGATATTCCAGCCTGTTTCGCTCGAGCCAAATGAGGTGTGGACCGACAAGCTGGACGTATGCCTTGACTGGTTTCGACGCGGTGAGCGGAGGAGGGTGCGTCAGTTGCTTCGTCGCCCCGAGGCCGCCGGGACGCACTAAACTGGCCACGGTCCATGCAGTTCTGACCCGCTGGTACCATGCTCGCAGGCCGTCGGGGCCGACCATGACAAGGAGAGACGGAATGAATGTCAATGCCAACACTCTGAAGGATTTCCGGAGATCACTAAAGGAAAGGCACAACGAACTTGAACGGGAGGTTGGTGAAATACTGGCAGAATTCGTTGGCGAAATAGCTGGTTTCCAATTTGACCTTTTTTCCCAACACACCATTGAAATCCAGGCGCACAAATATATTTTTGATTATGCAATCCGCATCAAGCATCGGGAATCCGAAGAGTGGATACTCATGGAATTGAAGGATTGGGAGGACCCTTCGCTGTTGGTCCCTCAGGCCCAAAAGTTCGGACAAGAATGCACGCTGTTCGAACAAAAGTTTCCTGATTGCAAGGTGCATCGTCTTCTGATGATTGACGATGGGGTCACCTCGATTCCAGCGAATCTAGCTCAGGAATGCCTTAATCAAAGAATAAGTCTTCAGCGCTTTTCACGACTTCGAATGCTCGATGATCAGATCGAAGGCGTCGGCCCGCAATTCGCCTTTCTTGAGTATCTCAAGAATTCATTCAACATCGCCATCCGATATGAAGGCCCGCCAACGATTGAGGTTCAGGCAATCAGGCAAGATTTTGACGGTAAGGAAAACTACACTTTTTCTATCCCTGCCAAGAAACTGCTCCCCCTTGCCTATGCATTTCGAGCCACGGCGGCCGGTGATCCTTCCCTTGAGGAGGCGTATCAACGGAGCATTGACCTGAAGCGCCTTCCCAAGATCCGCAAGTTTATTCTTTCTGGTCATGTCGCCGCCATGTTCCCCACCAACATCGTGGCCAACATACCCATTGGGTCTTCCGCCGAGGTGAAAGAACAAGAGAACGGAATCGTCGCGATTACACTGCCGAATGAGTATGCGTCGCTTCACATCATTGACGGGCAGCACCGTCTCTTTTCGCTCTGCCGGGCCTCCGAAGACGACTGGAAGAATTTAGTTGATTATCCATTTCTCGTCACGGCCTACAACGGAATCGTTAACAGGCACCAAGCGAAGATTTTCTTTTCGATCAACGACGAGCAGACAGGCATTAACCCAAACCTAATCTGCTATATTCTGAGTCGACTTCAGGAGGATAAGGAGGGGGTCGCTGCCTATATCACACTCCGGCTGCAGGATACGGACCTCTTTGACGAGGGCATTTATAACGGAGTGGGGAAAAGAGAAAGACGCTGGCTCAATTTGAAAACCTTTGTGGACAATCTTACACCCAGTCAATCGCCGAAGGACCACAACAACCTTATTGATTACTCATCTGATGGCGTCCAGCATGGGTGGCTTCAACGCCATGGAAGAGACACTGACACACCTCTGAGAATCCTCAAGGAATATTTCACGATCATTGCCGAGCAATTCCCGACGGACTGGCGCGAGGGGCGAAGGGGATTTTGTCAGAACAATGCGGGCGTGGCGGTCTGGTTGCGGATTCTGTTGCGGATCGCTAAAAAGAACGGGACTTTGAAGACCTTTGCTGAAAACTGGGATCGGAAAATGTTGGCACACCACATACAAAGATGTGATTACAGGATTCTCCGAAAGCGAGTTCCAGAGCTGGACGCCGACGTGTGGCGCCGTGCGCGGAATGAATCGGAATATGAAGCGATCGCCCAATTTATTTGGAAAGAGATCGGGTGATCGGAGGTGACGCATTAGCGGGCCACGCTCAGTGCAGTTCTGACTATGGGTTCTTCCCTCGATGGTCAAGGCATAGCCCGCTGGGATAGTCGAATCCCATGCGGGAGGGGCTGGTAAAGCGGCCGGAAGGTTGTCGGTGGTCGAGTTACCACAATTTTCCTCTGGACAAGGCAACGGTAGCGGCGCGCCCCATCCAGATTGACGACGCGCGGTTGCCGCTCCGGTAGCGGGTTTGAGAAACCCCCTCGGTTAGGCCTCCATTGGCTCCGGCTATCCGCCACTTTCCTGCGCGAAGGGACATCAACGTGCGAATTCCATCCGATGTATTGAAGTGCGTTGTGTATGTCGGAGGGGCAGCCGATAGAGTGTACCGTGGCACTGCGTTCGCTGTCGCTCTGGAAGAAAATGACCAAACAGGCAGCTTTCGCTTCCCTTACCTTGTTACGGCCAAACATGTCGCTGAGAAGATCGAAGGGAAGGCCTTTCTTGTGCGCGTCAACATGAGCGATGGGAGCGTGCAGGATTTGGAAGCAAATTATCTGCCCGGAGAGGTAGTGAATTGGCACAAGCATCCGACAGATCAAACGGCAGACGTAGCCGTAACCCCGTGGTTTCTTCCATCGAAGGCTGATTTGAAATTAATTCCAGTTTCCATGATGCTTACCACTGAGATGATAGGGCAGGAAGGCATTGGCCCAGGGGATGAAGCGTACATCACTGGATTGTTCTCCTATCACCAAGGCAAGTCCAAAAATACCCCAATCGTCCGCGTTGGGAACATCGCTATGCTTCCCGAGGACAAAGTTCGGGTAAAGGGAGCCAATAGTGCGGAGACAGGAGTTGAAGCCTACTTGGTCGAGGCAAGATCAATCGGCGGATTAAGCGGGTCTCCGGTATTCGTTCACCCGACCATCAACATTGTAAATTCCTTTTTCAAATGGGGAACGAATCAGACACAACCAGCGATCGTGACCAGTGGGACGCTCTATCTATTAGGTCTGATGTGTGCACATTATGACGTTGAACTGGAGGACATCGAGGGGACTCCAATAGCTGGTGTGGCTCAAGGCGTCAATGTCGGAGTTGGGGTAGTCATCCCTGCACAGAAAATCACAGACATAATTCTGGGGCCGGAGCTTACGGAGATAAGGACTGAAATGAAAAGGCAGCGTACAAAACGTATGGCTGCACAACCAGATTGGTTAGAAAAAGAGCGCCCGTTTACAAAAGAGGACATTCAGGACGCTCTTAGTAAGTCGACCCGAAGGATCGAGGCTCCCAAGGCTGAGAAAGAAGAGGATCAAGCGTAGCGCGGACCTGGCTTGAAGGTCCGCGGCTTTTCGCGCCCTTTGGAGTGCGGCAGCTTGCTGCCGCTTTTGCCTCTCCAGCCACTGGCGTAGCGCTGACCTTTAGGTCGGCACGATGGGAGGGCAAGAAAATGCCGACCTAAAGGTCGGCGCTACAAAGGGGCAGAAAGCTGCCGCACTCCAAAGCGGGCTGGGCCTGCACAACGATTGGGTGTGGGACACAGGCCTGCTGCAACACATTAACCGCAACCCAGCGACGTTCGCGGTGGACCTGGAGAGCCGCAAAACTCCCCAGGAGCCGGTCAAGTGGTAAAAGGGGAGCATCGACGATTGGGCAGGCCGCGTCGCTCCTCAAACCATCGCCAGCCGAGCAGTCGCACGCCAGAGTAGATTTCAGAACAAAGCCAAGATGCCCAAGCTGGGGTCCTCGTTAAGACCCGCCACAGCATCGTAATGGAGTCGGAGGATCGCCTCAATCTCCCGGGTGGAGCAGTTCCCTCGGCGAATCCAGATCACCTTGGGAGGAAAGCCGAACAGAGCGCTCAAATCACTAAAGTCGGCATCTTGGCTGGCGATGGCATACCCTTGCTCGCGAGCGGCGTTCCAAACAGCTAGGTCCGAGGCCCGGCCAAGTCCGATGCGGTAGACATGCGTCGATCCTGGGTAAAGATCCGCCAGGCGTTCCACCAGCCCGGGCGAGAGGTTCTGGTCAAAGAGGAGCTTCAATCCCGTGCCACCATGAGATGGCGTTCGCGGTCAGCCGCGTAGCTCAGGCAGGCGAGGATATCGTTCTCCGTCAGATAGGGAAAGTCAGCGAGGATTTCCTGGTGGCTCATACCCGAAGCTAGGTAAGACAACACGTCGTAGACCGTGATGCGCATGCCTCGGATACAGGGCTTCCCACCGCGCTTGCCCGGCTCGATGGTGATAATGTCCTGATAGCTCATGCACGCATTATAAGGCGCGATGGGGTGCTTCCACAAGCACGACTTGAGAACCACGACTCGAGAAGCGCTCGACGCGCTCATCGGCCCCACCAAGGCACGAGGAGGCCCTATTCTGAGGGACACTATGAACCACCAAGACACCAAGAGAGCCCAAAGCAAGGGATTGCAACGATTGACCCATTGAATCATTGATTCATTGAATAAAACGAGGCAAGGCCCCCTCAATGATTCAATGACCCAATGAATCAATGAGTCCATTAAAGAAGTTCTGGGTTACGCGTGTAAACATATTTCTCTTGACAAACCCTCCCCCCCGTGATAGCCTACTAGTGTGAAAGGTCTAAGTCGCGGGGAAGTCCTTTCCTCGCTATCCCAACAATCCGTCCCAGGAGGACCCATGTCTCTACGCAAATCACCCCAACTTACGCCCCAGTTGCTCGCCGCCACGCGCTCGAATGCCCAGCATTCCACCGGACCGCGCAGCCCCGCCGCCAAGCAGAACTCCAAGCTTAATGCCTTGAAGCACGGCGCCTACGTCGCGGACGAAAACCAGCGCCAAGCCATGCGTGCGCTGGGCGAAGACCCGCAAGAATTCGAAAACTCGAAGCAGGAACTCAAGAGCGCCTTTGGTCCCGGAGATGCGCTCTGGGAGAAGCAGATCGAGGACCTCGCCTGGCTCTACTGCCGCCGCGAAAGGCTGGAGCGGGCGCAAGCGGGCCTGAGGCGGCGCGCCTTGCAGGGGATCGACGACTGGCAACACCGCCGCCGGCAGCAGATCGCCGGCGCTACGTTCGACGCCTCGCAGCCCTGGGCCATCGACCTCGAGATGACGGAGCCCGCCGATCCCGGTGTGCGCCTGAGAATGCTGCTTTCCTTCCTCGAGGTTATCCGCGCCCAGGTCAAGCAGCGCAATTTCAAGCCTCGGCAGGCCTCCGAGATCGAAACCCTCTACCACAACGACGTGGGCTGGCGGCAGGCGCGGCTTCTCGCGCTGCTGCGCCTCTTCAAGGAGTCGTTCGGGCCCGGAGCGGACCGGCAAGACCCGGAGTTGGAGGAAATCCTGCGCAAGAATTTCGGGCCCCGCGAGTCGGCGGGCGAACCTCAGTACCAGGAGCTTCTGCGTCTGCTGGAGGAGGAAATCGCCAGCGTGCGGGAAGAATTCGAATATGCGGAAAAGGCGAATGAGGAGAGAGCGGCGATAGAACGGGAGGCCTGCCTGGCGCCGGAGGGGGAGACGTGGAACATGATGCTGCGCCAGGAAGCGGCCCTGGACCGCTCGATTGATCGCAAAGTGAGGATACTGATGAGGCTGCGGAAGGAGTTCACCGACCTCCCGAGCGCTGCCCGTGGTGAGGGCGATGGCGGGAGGGTGGAGAACATGGAAGGGGTTCCCGAAGGCGACATTATGTCATATGCCTCGGAGGGTGTGGAAGCGGGGGAAAACCCAAAAATGACGGAACGAAGCGGGAATGTCGTTGAAAGTAAAGGTACGTGGTAGGTGGTAGGTGGAGGAATTGTGAATGGTGAATTATGAATTGGTCTAGTCCTTGTTGGTACCGTTTGCCGCCCGCTGCTTGCCCGCTGGTCCGTTTGAGAGCAGCCGGAGTTGCCAGGACTCTTTAGACGGATGACTGCAAGGGACAAGATGTCGCCCCAGTCAGTGAAAGAGGAGGCTGTAGTAATTTCAGAAAATTGGGGAACGAAGCGGGAATGTCTGTGAAAAAGAGGGGGCTAGGGACTGGGGGCTGGGGACTGGGGGACGAAGGCCTGCCCGCCGCCGGCGCGTGCCAGCATCACCCGCTCAATTTGTCCTGCGGCTCAAGAAAGCCTACCAGCCTTGAAAAAATCCTTGTTTTTAAGGAACGACGCGGGAATGTCTAGTGCGCCCCAACAGCGCGGATTGCCAGTGGGTGGAAGTCCCACCCAGATAGCTGTCGGTAAGTCTGGTAGCTGACAAGCGGCTTAGGACGGCGACGGGCTGGACCGG
>Ga0326728_10002063_pt1 | contig 68356 bp, 49 predicted proteins | sample MB3enrmetagenome_FD_207602 | JGI IMG/M metagenome (GOLD analysis project Ga0326728, IMG submission 207602) | Lab enriched peat soil microbial communities from McLean, Ithaca, NY, United States - MB31MN | ecosystem: Environmental > Terrestrial > Soil > Wetlands > Peat | place: USA: New York... | reverse complement strand
GTGGCATTGCACCTGGCTTCGCGCACCCTCAGACCGAACTCGCCTCGCACCTTGCTCGGTGGCTTTTCCTGATGATCGTTCCCGCCTGTCTGGCGGAGGGATGCCGCTCTTTTCTCCTCAGCCAGCACCGCTTCGCCCTCGCCTCGTCCGCCGGGTTCTTCCGCAATGCCACGGTGATCGCCAGCATTGTCTTCGCTTTTCGTCGCTACGGACTCTACAGCATTGTGTTGGGATACCTCGCGGGTCATTGTCTCGCCCTCGTGATCCTGGGCACCCAGATCCTGATCTCGTTCCCGGTCCGTTATTCGCTGACGCTCAAGGGAAGCGGCCAGGCCTTCAGGACGCTGCGTGGCTCGGGCACCGCGCAGGTTGCGGTGTCGCTGCTTTGGCAGGGCGTGGTCGTGGTGGAGAGAATCATCGCGTCCTTCCTCCCGGCCGGGACGCTCACAGCCTTAAACTGGGGACTGAAGATTATCTCCACCATTGCCGAACTGCTGGTGGGAAGTATCGGGACGGCGGCGCTCCCGGCGCTTTCGCGCGCCGTCGTGAGGCGGGACGAGGCGGAAGAGCACCGAACCTTCCAGCACACGCTCGAGATCAGCCTGGTCCTGGTCTCTCCCATGGTAGTCTTCTGCTTGATGCTTTCGCAGAACATTGTCCGGCTGGTCTTCGAGCGGGGGAACTTCACCCCCGCTGCTGCGGCGTTGATGTCGGAGGTCTTCTTTTATTACGGCCTCACCCTGCTGCTGTATTCCTGCCTGCGGATCCTGACGTTTTATCTCTTCGCGCGTCAGGAACCGACCATCTGGTTGCGACTCTCAGCTCTGCAATTTGGCCTCATGGTGGCGTTTGATCTGTTGTACGTGGTGGTTCTGCGGATGGGAGCGAAGGGCATTCCGCTGGGCCTGCTCACCGCGCTCGCTCTGATTCTGGCCCTGGCTTATCAGCGGAACATGGCCAGGCTCCGGCAGGCACTCGACCACACGATGGGTCTCTTCGCGGCCAAGGACTTTGCCGGATGCGCGCTGGCGGCTCTTGCCGTGGCCGCGCTCCGCCTCGTGGTTCGTGCCCCTCTGACGGGCCTCGCCAATTTCATTTACTTATGCGAGCTTTGCGGCGCCGGCAGCTTGCTTTATCTTGCCGCCATGGTCGTGTTGCGGGCCATTCCGCTGCCCCGCTTCGCGGCGGTCTGGCAGGGAACTGAATAATCATGGCCAAGAAATATCGCGTCCTGGTAGTCACCAACATGTGGCCCTACGAGGCGGACCGGAGCTACGGCAGCTTCGTCGAGGAGCAGGCGGAATCTCTCCGCCCCCTGGGAGTGGATTACGATGTGCTGTTTGTGAACGGCCGCGAATCACGCTGGAACTACTTGTGTGGAATGGGCGACCTGCGGCGCCGTTTAAGGGCTAAGCCCTACGACTTGATACACGCTCATTTTGGATTATCCGGATGGGTGGCGCGCTTTCAGTTCCGCATTCCCTTGGTGGTTACTTTCCACGGAGACGACGTTTTGGGTCGCCCCCGCTGGAATGGCCAGATTACACCGATGGGCCGATTCTTCCAGATCACGAGCTACCTCCTGGCGCCGACTGCCTCCGCCGTCATCGTCCAAAGCAGGGAAATGCGGCGAGTGCTGAGATTGGATTCAGCGGAGATCATCCCCTGCGGGATCGATTTGGACTTATTCCACCCGATGGACCGGGGCGAGGCCCGTTGTCGAGCCGGACTGGACCTGGGAAAGAATTACGTTTTGTTTGCTTACGATCCCGCCGAGCAGCGGAAGCGCTATGATCTGATTGAAGCGGCGGTGGCCAGGGCGAGGGAGCGGCTTCCCCAGATCGAAATCCTTCATGTGCGCGGAAAGCCTCATTCCCAGGTGCCGCTTTACATGAACGCGGCGGACGTGGTGGTTGTGGCTTCACTAATGGAAGGCGGTCCGCTGGTCACTAAGGAGGCCATGGCCACCAACTTGCCGGTCATCACCGTGAACGTGGGAGACGCGGTGGACTTGATCCATGAGAGCGATGGGAATTACATGGTTCCCCGTGAAGTGAATGCTATAGCAGAAAAGATCGTGGAAGTCTGCCGGCGCGGACAACGCAGCCGTGGCCGGCAGCGGCTGATTCCCTACTCCATGCCTGCCACGGCGAAAAGAATCCTGGAGGTTTACGCGCGAGTGACGCGCTCCTGATGCTTTTCCGCGGCAAATCTGCTTTAAGCGAGTGCCATTTTCGATTACACTCAGTTATCTCGAATGCCTACCAGCGAAGAGCTTCTCCAATCCGCTGAACGCGTGCACGCGCCTCCGGTGCGCCACTGGGATGGAACGTCCTGGTTGCGGTGGGTCCGCGAAATGCGCCAGATTGAATTCGACGAGGCGATGGCCCACGTCCCGCTGGACCGCCGCTCCAGAGTTCTCGAGCTGGGATGTGGGGATGGGTTTCAGTTCGGCCTGCTGCGCCAGCGGTTCGAAAAAGTCTTCGCCATTGATCCCAACCGCCGGCCTCGCGGCGCGGAAGGCTACGTGGTCGCCGCAGCCGAAGCGCTCCCTTTCCCAGACGGGTATTTCGACCTCGTTTGCTCCAACTGCGTGCTGGAGCACGTGGAGGACCGGCCGCGGAGCATCGAGGAGGCTGTGCGCGTGCTGCGGCCAGGTGGCTACATGGCTCACGTGGTGCCCACACGCTATTGGAAGGCTACGAACCTGTTGCTGAATCCCGTTGGCTACCCGTTCCGCGTCATGGAAAAGTGGCTCGATATCCGACGCGTCCGGAAGGAGAGGCGGCCGCCTGAGAATCCGTTGCTGGATGTCGAGCGCTGGGAACAGCCGAGCCTCTTCGAGGTGCTGGGACGATGGGTTTATCCTCCCATCCATGGGACGTATCCGTCTCACCCGGCGGAGTACCGGTCCTACGGAAGGAAGCACTGGGTCCGGCTCTTTGCGCACCCGAAACTTTCGCCCGTGGCCGAGGTGCGGTTGCCCTGCGTGACGCAGTTCGGGTTCCTGCGCTTCCGACTGCTGCCTCTGCGCCGATGGCTGGGCCGCCAGGGGTTCGACGGCTCTCAGGCCTTTGTGCTGCGGAAGGTTGAATAGCTGCTCTCTGGCAAATCCTCGGTGAAGCTTATCAGCGAATTCATCCCGTCAGCACGCAGCGAACTTACGGTGCTGCTTTTGTGGGAAGGGTGCAATTCGTTTCACGTTACCCTCCCACGTCTGCGGCGCACCCGGGAATGGGCTGGCACCACCGAGTTTCAAGATGAGTCTTACTTCCTATTATCAGAGTTTACTGCAGCGGTTCAGCCGCAAATCGCGCCACCAGAAGTTCGAGTTGTTCGCAGCCCTTCTCGAGCCCCGGTCCGAGGAGCGCGTTCTCGACATCGGCGCGAGTGGCCGCCTCTTTAGCGGATATACGTTTGAGGACTTTTACCCTTATCCCCAGTGCATTGTCGGAGGCGGAATTGACCTCGACCAGGTGCGCGGCGCAATGCAGGCGTATCATTTACCCCATTACGCCGTCTTTGACGGATGCCATCTTCCCTTTCGAGACAAGAGCTTCGACATCGTTTTCTCGAATGCGGTGATCGAACACGTACTCGGCGAAGGCCGGCAGGCCCAGTTTGCCCGCGAGATCATGCGGGTGGGCAAGAGCTGGTTCGTCACCACGCCCAACTACTGGTTTCCTTTTGAGAGTCATTACCATCTTCCGCTTATTCAGTTCTTCCCGCGCTCCGCGCAACGCACTTACAACCGTCTGTTGGGGACGGCCATCCCGAAGGGTGAGGTGCAGGGCCTGGCGCTTCTTTCGGCGCGTCGTTTGCAAGAGCTCTTCCCGACCAGTTCGATCGCGACCATGCGGGTCACTTTCTGGCCGGAGACGCTCGTGGCTTATTACGTTGACCCGAGTCGCAGGAGAACAGTGGCAACAGTGGCTAGTAGCTAGAGAAGAAATCGCACCGAAAGCGCTAGCCACTCAACACTGGCCACTGCTTTTTTTATGTGCGGCATCTGTGGAATCTTCAATTTTGGCACTCGCGAGCCCGTGGACGAGGCGGCGCTGAAGCGCGCCACGGACCGAATGGTGCATCGCGGCCCCGATGACGAGGGCTTCTACCTCGACGCCGAGCTTGGCCTTGGCAACCGCCGCCTGAGCATTATCGATCTTCCCGGCGGCCACCAGCCCCTCTCGAACGAGGACGGGACCATTTGGATCACCTTCAACGGTGAGATCTACAACTACCGCGAGCTGCGCCCGGGCCTGGAGTCGCGCGGCCACCGGTTTCGCACTTCGACCGACACCGAAGCCATCCTTCACCTCTACGAAGACTACGAGCTTGACTGTGTCGACCACTTGCGCGGCATGTTTGCCTTTGCGCTGTGGGACAGCCGTCGCCGGCGCTTGCTGTTGGCCCGCGATCGGATGGGGATCAAGCCGCTGTTCTACCGCCTTGAGCCGGGGCGGTTGGTGTTCGCCTCGGAGTTGCGGGCGCTGCGTGAGCTGGCGAAGGCGCCCTTCGAAATCGACCCGCAGTCGGTGTACGACTTTTTCGGGTTCCGCTACGTCCCGGCGCCTCAGACCTTCTACCGCGGAGTCGAAAAGCTGCTGCCCGGTCATCGGATGGTCGCGGACGCGAACGGCACGCGGAAGAGCATCTATTGGGATGTTCCGGGCGAGGAGGAGAAATCGGGCCGCGCCGAAGACTGGGCCGAGGCGGTGATCGATCTGCTTCGCGAGTCCGTCCGCTTGCGCCTGATTGCCGACGTGCCCTTGGGAGTATTCCTGAGCGGTGGCGCCGACTCCAGCGCGGTCGTGGCCCTCATGGCGGAGCTGGGCGCCCGGCCGCTGCGCACTTTTTCCGTGGGCTTCGACGAGCCCGAGTACAACGAACTGCCCTTCGCGCGGCCAGTGGCCGAGCGCTACCAGACTGAGCATCACGAGCTGGTGGTGAAGCCCGAAGACGTGCCCGAAGACTTGCCGCGTCTCATCGCCTTTCGTGACGAACCCGTGGCCGAGCCGACCGACGTCGCCCTCTATCGCATCTCGCGCCTCGCTAGCCGGAGCGTGAAAGTGGTTCTGGCCGGAGAAGGCGGCGATGAGCTGTTTGCCGGCTACCCGAAGTATGCCTTTGATCGACTCGCGGGCCTCGTCTCGTTGCTGCCCGCCGGACTCGCGCGGGCTGTCGCGCGCTGGCTGCCCTATCGACAGCGCCGGGCGAGTATCGCGCTCGAAGCGCTCTCCATTCGGGACGAGGCGGAGCGTTCCGCAACCTGGTTTGCCTCGTTCACGCGCGAGGAGCGTCAGGCGCTTTTCGCCCCGGAATTTCTCGCCCAGGTCGATACCGCACACCCGGCGCGAGTCCTTCAGGGCTACCTGGACAAAACTCGCCTGCGGTCAGCGCTAAAGCGTATGCTCTATGCCGACCAGAAGGTCTGGCTGCCGGACAACCTTCTGCTCCGCGGCGACCAGATGACCATGGCGGCGTCCATCGAAGAGCGAGTGCCCTTCCTCGACCATAAGCTGGTGGAACTCGCGGCGCGCATCCCCTCGCGGCTGCTCACGGCCGGTTTTCGCACCAAGGCTCTGCTGAAGAAGGCCTTGCGCTCGCGCCTGCCCAAGGAAGTCCTTCACCGCCGCAAGGTGGGGTTTGCAGTGCCCGTCGGCCCCTGGTTTCGCAAGCCTCTCAGGTCCTTCGTGGCGGACCTTCTCCTCTCTTCGGACGCACGCACGCTCCATTATTTTGATAGAGTCAACAGGGAACGATTTGTGCGCGAGCACTTCGACGGGGTGCGGGACCGCCAGAAGCAGCTTTGGGCGCTGGTGAACTTCGAGTTGTGGCAGAGGCAACGGGGTGAATGAAATGAAGATGTCGGGATAAACCCGCCGCTACGAAAATGGCATGCCGGTTGGGCGTAGAGGCGGCTTTAGGCCGCCATCGTAATTCAAATGAAGCGATTCTGAGTTGAACGATCAGCCGGCATGATGTTCCCCGGTGTTCATTGAATGATTACCCTCGACCTCGGATGCGGCAAGAAGAAACAGGAGACAGGCGCCATCGGTGTCGATCGCCAGCCCGGTTCGGCAGCCGACATCCTGGCGGAGTTGACCCGTTTCCCCTGGCCGCTTGGTGATAACTGTGCGGGCCGCATTTATCTCTCGCACTTCATCGAGCATCAGCCGGACACCCTGCGGGCGATGGCGGAGGTTCATCGGGTGGCAAAGCCCGGCGCGGAAGTGATTGTGACCACTCCTCACTTCAGTTCCGTCGATTCCTATACGGACCCCAGCCATCTCTACCATCTGGGTTTTCACAGCTTCGATTATTTCCTTGGAGACACGTTTGAGAACTTCACTTACGGCTTGGGCGGCTTTCGCATTCTCGAGCGTCGGCTCACGTTCGGCGGTAACCTGCTCCTCGACAATCTGGGGCGATTGTGCGCTTGGATTTCGGTGGACTTCTATGAAAAGCATCTCACGTGGATTTTCCCCGCGCGCAACCTGATTTGTCGGCTCTTGGTTGTCAAGTAGATTTGTCTGGTGGGCCATTTCTTGGAGGAATTGGGGAGCTTGATGAGCCTTGATCGCACCGCGGTTTGCATCGTTGTCGAAAATCTGCCCCTGCCCCTGGACCGGCGCGTGTGGCAGGAGGCGCGCGCCTTGACGGAGGCCGGATACCGCGTTTCGATCATCTGCCCCAAAGGACGTGGATTGGAAAAGTCCCGCGAGACCCTGGAGGGCATTGAAATCTACCGGCATCGCCTTTGGGAAGCATCCGGAGCGCTCGGCTATTTTGTTGAATACGGCTGGGCGCTTGCCGCCGAGTTCCTGCTGGCGCTCAGGATTTACGCGCGCACCCGGTTTCGGGTTATCCAGGCCTGCAATCCTCCCGACACCATCTTCCTGATCGGCCTTTTCTTCAAGCTGTTCGGCGTGCGATTCATCTTCGACCACCACGACCTTAACCCCGAACTTTACGAGGCCAAGTTCCGGCGCCGGGACTTTTTCTACCGTCTGGTCCGCCTTGCCGAACGCCTGACGTTTCGCACTGCGGATGTGGTGATTTCGGCAAACGAGTCATTTCGGGAACTCGCCATATCCCGCGGACGGGTTTTGCCGGAGCGCGTTGTCGTCGTGCGAAGTTGCCCGGACCTGAGTATTTGCCGTCTGCAGGCGCCGCAGCCTGAGCTGAAACAGGGGCGAAAGTTCCTGGTGGTTTACGTCGGGGTGATGGGGCCGCAGGACGGCGTCGATTTGCTCCTGGAATCCATCCGTTACCTGGTCAAGGAACAGGGCCGCAGCGACACGCTCTTCGTTCTCATCGGCCCGGGACCGGAAGTGCCTCGGCTCCAAGCTCTCGTCTCCCAGTATGGTCTTGACTCGGCGGTGAAATTCACCGGCCCGCTCTTCGGCGACGATCTCGGCGCCTACCTGAGTGCGGCCGACGTGGGTGTGGCCCCCGATCCCTGCAACGTCTTCAACGACAAGCTCACCGTGAACAAGGTTCTCGAGTACATGGCTTATGGACTCCCGGCCGTTCTCTACGATCTCGCTGGAGGCCACCGCTCGGCGGGCGACGCCGCCCTTTACGCGAAAGACAACGACCCCATCGATTTCGCCGAGCAGATCGCGAAGTTGCTGGACTCGGAGCCGTTGCGTCGCCAGCTTGGCGAGCGCGGCCGCCGGCGCATCGAGCAAAGCCTGAATTGGGATATCGAGAAACAGACGTTGTTGAAGGCTTACCAGACCGCTCTTCGCCGAAAAGGCGGGCGTCCGGACCACGACGAGAAGTAGCTGACCAATCTGAAGGCAGTCGGCAGAAGTCGGGTCCTCCTGAATTCCTCGGAGACAAGCGATGAACCGTTTCTGTGCTTTCCCGTCCTTGTGGCTGCTTTTGTCTGCGGTGGGGAACACGCCACGGCTAGGGCGAAATTGGTCGCAGCGTGGCACCAACCGCGCTAGCTTGGGCTGCTATCGCCCGTCGGCAAATCCGTGTCGGGCGTCGGCGAGCGTGGCGAAGGGATGCCCGCGGCACAGTGGGCGGGAAGCCCACGCTACGTTCGCTGACAAGCCGCGCCGACGGTGATAAAATTAAAGAATGGTTGACACTCGATTTGGCCTGCAAGGGAAAATCGTCATCCTCATCGCCGTCACTGTCGTTTTGGTGGTAGGGGTGTCGACCTACATCGCGATGTGGCTGACGAGCCAGCCGGTCGAGGAAGAAATCTACCGCAAGGCGGTGGCTCAGGCCCGGCTGACAGCCCACCAGCTTGCCGACAACGACATGCTTCGGGACCCCGACGCCCTCCTGCGAGCGCTTCGCCAGGTCGAGCACGATACTCCGGGCGTCCGGCAACTGGACGTTTACCTGCACGATTCCCAGCGCCGCCTCATCACCACCAATCCCAGTGGGGAGCATCTGGAACTGGACCATATCAGCGACATCGAAAGCTACAACGAGTTCTACCGGCCTGCGGACGATCAGATGACCATCGAAACACCCAACGGCGACTTCTGGATCATCGCCACGACCATCCGCGAAAGCGGCGTGCCGGTGGGCTGCCTGAACCTGAAGGTCTCGAAGTCCCGCCTGAATGCGATCACCTGGGATCTGGTGCTCCGCAATCTCCTGCTCATGCTCGCCAGCCTTGCCATCATTATTCTCGTGATCCACGTTTTCTTTCTGCGCAGCGTGCGCCGCCCAGTGAAGGAAATGATCCGGGTGATGGAGACGGCGGAGGGCGGCGCCCTGGACGTGCGCGCCAGAGTCGCCAGCCGGGATGAGATCGGCCAGTTGGCCGGGCACCTCAACCGCATGCTGGCGCAAGTGGAGAACTTCAACGCCGAGCTGGGCCGCAAGGTGAAGGAAGCCACGGCCGAACTGGCGATCCGCAACGAGGAGTTGAAGTCGATCAACCAAGAGCTGTTTGAAACGCAGAAGACCCTGGCCCGCTCGCAGCGCCTCGCCGTCGCCGGGCAACTGGCGGCAAGCCTGGCGCACGAGATTGGCACGCCGCTCAATTCCATTTCCGGCCACGTGCAACTGCTGGCGCGACGCAAGACCTGGGACGACGTTTCGCAGCGGCGGATCGAGATCATCGAGAGGCAGATCGACAGTATCGTCCGCACCGTCAAGCAACTGCTCTCCTGGACGCGCAAATTCGATCTGCGGATTGAGCCGGTTGACTTGCGGCGCGTGTTGAAAGAATCGCTTCTGGTGGCTTCCCCGGCGCTGCAGCATCGCTCGATCGAGGTCCGCATGGATCTGCCGCGTGACTGCCCGTCCATCTATGGCGACGCCGGATACCTGCAGCAAGTGTTTCTGAACCTCATCAACAACAGCATGGACGCCATGCCGGAGGGCGGCGAGTTGCGTGTCAGGCTGAGATACGCGGCCGCCGCCAATGTGGAGGGCGCCAACGGCGAGGGTGCCAACGGTAAGGGCGATGGTGGCGAAGTGACCGTAGAGGTCTCGGATACGGGTCACGGCATCAATCCGGGCACGCTGGCGCACATCTTCGAGCCTATGTTCACCACCAAGCAGATGGGCACGGGGGCGGGTCTCGGTCTCGCCATCTGCCAGCAGATCGTCCGCCAGCACGCGGGCACGATCGAGGCGGAGAGCGAGGTGCGGCACGGCACTCGCTTCACGATCCACCTGCCGCTTGATTGTCGCCACCAGGTGGAGGCCGCCGCGTTCCAGGTAGTCGGCCGCGCAGGATGAGGGGGCAAAAAGTAAAAGGGTGAAGCGTGAAGGGTGAAGGGTAAAGGGTAAAGGGTAAAGGGTAAAGGGTGAAGATCAATCTCATACTTTGAGTGTTCGATCTGTTCGATCTTTACCTGTTCGACGCTTGTTGGAGTGGGTCGTGACTTTTGCAGGGCTAAAGGACAAAATGGGGTGCTTTTACCCTTCACCCTTTACCTTTTACCCTTTTAACGTCGCCCTTGGGTTGCCATGAAAGCACGCCAACAGACCGTCAACATTCTGGTCGTCGACGACGATCAGGACACGCAGGACCTGCTGCGCGAAGTCCTGGCCGAAGAGGGTTACCAGGTCACCACGGCGGGCAGCGCGGAGCAGGCGCTCGAGATCGGCCAGCACGAGCTGTTTGACGTGATCATCAGCGACATGAAGCTGGGGCCGGACCTCAACGGGCTCGACGTGCTGCGCGCCTACAAGTCCGTTCAGCCGGAGTCGGAGGTGATTCTCATTACCGCCTTCGGCTCCATGGAAACGGCCATTGAGGCGGTGAAGGCCGGCGCCTTCGACTACATCTCCAAGCCCTTCAAGGTGGACGAAGTGCTGCTCCAGGTGGGCCGGGCGCTCGAGAACCGCAACCTGATCCGCGAGAACCGCAACCTCAAGCGGCAACTGGAGAGCCAGGGCCAGCTATCTAGTCTCGTGGGCCGCAGCCCCGCCATGCTCGAGATCTACAAGAAGATCGCCATGGTGGCGGAGTCGCGGTCCACCGTCCTGATCTACGGCGAGAGCGGAACGGGAAAGGAGCTGGTGGCGCGGGCCATCCATTACAACGGCCCCCGCGCCGGCCAGCAGTTCTTCACCGTCGAGTGCGGCGGCATACCCGACGCGCTGCTCGAGACGGAGCTCTTCGGCCATGTCCGCGGCTCGTTCACCGGCGCCTATGAGAACAAGCGCGGCATTCTGGAAGAATCCACCGGCGGCACGGTGCTTCTGGACGAAGTCTCGGAAATGAGCCCCGCCCTGCAGGTGAAGCTTCTGCGGGCCCTGGAGGAGCAGAAGATCCGGCGCGTGGGCGCGAACGAGTTCATCAAGATCGACGTTCGCATCATCGCCGCCAGCAATCGCCGGCTGGCGGACCTGGTGGAGCAGAAGCAGTTTCGTCAGGACCTCTACTACCGCCTGCGCGTCATCGAGCTGGACCTGCCGCCCCTGCGCGACCGGACGGAAGACATTCCGCTGCTCGCTGAACACTTCTTGAAGCAGTTCGGGCAGGAGCGGAGCATGACTTTCAGCATCTCGCCCCAGGCCCTCTCGCTCCTCATCGGTTACGCCTGGCCCGGCAACGTTCGCGAGCTTCGCACCACCCTTGAAGCCGCCGTGGCCCTCAACCGCACCGGCGTGCTGACGGCCGAGGACCTGCCCCCCAAAATGCAGCTTCCGCCCCGCGATAGCGGCCGCCTCGACGACCTCTACGCCGACCTGCCTTCCTTCGACCAATTGAGGAAGCGATACCTCTCCCACGTGCTTCGCATCACCGGCTCCAACAAGGCCAAAGCCGCCGGGATCCTCGGCATCGACCGCACGACGCTTTACAGGATCATCCGCGAGTTCAACCTCCTACTGTGAACCCGCCCGGCGTGACAACGAGGGAATCAAATTTGGTGAATGTCGTGTTATTGTTTTTAACGTGCGGGGGTGGCGGAACTGGTAGACGCAAGGGACTTAAAATCCCTCGGCCTGAAAAGGCTGTGCGGGTTCGATTCCCGCCCTCCGCACCACGTCAACAAGTAGGAGGCCGGCAACAGGGTCATGGCTTCGACTCTCCACTGCGGTAGCGATCTCGCCGCTCCAGGCCGCTCCAATCTTAACTCTGGGGGGTTTTCATGAGCTTTCGTGGGCCGCAGGCCCTAGATGACAGACCCCAGAAGCCGGGTGTGTGCTACGTGTGCTACCCTTTGGCAATCATCGATCAAAGTAGCTGTTGGCAAGTTCGTTGCGTCCAGGGCAGAAGAAGCGTACGATGTAGAACTTAGCAGGGTGCTGAAAAAAGGATGTAGGGGCCGCTTTATGCCGCCATAACTCCAGCTTGCAGCACGGCATGGCGGCATTAAAGCCGCCGCTACATCCTCTTTCAGCACCCTATTAGAGCTCTAAATCGGAAATTCTGGTTAAGGTGCTGACAAAGATAGAAAATGCGGGACGCCAGGCTGAAGCCGAACATGAAGCTTCACCGGGGCGCGTCTTCTGGATTACCGGATTAGCCTGCGCCGGCAAGACAACCGTGGGGCGAGAATTGTGGAGGCGGCTGCGTGCTGCCGGTCGTCTCGTTACCTTCCTCGATGGCGACGCGCTCCGTGCTGTGATCGCCGAAGATCTTGACCACAGCGTAGGCAACCGGCGGCGATCGGCGATGCGCAATGCGCGGCTGTGTCGGTTGCTGGCTGCGCAGGGCGCCGATGTCGTCTGCGCGACCATCTCGCTGTTTCACGACGTGCAGCGTTGGAACCGCGAGAACATCCCCGGTTATCGTGAGATCTACCTTCGGGTCCCGATCGACGAGCTACGGCGTCGGGATAGCAAGGGCATCTACGCGGGGGCCCAGCGCGGCGATGCGCGCGACGTCGTTGGCCTTGACGTGCCGGCGGAGGCTCCCGAGGCGCCGGACCTGGTCCTCGACAATTATGGGGCGCTCGACGTTGCCACGGCGGTCGACCGCATCTTGGCGGCATGCGCCAGGCCGGATGGCGCGGGTGCGGCGCAGCCGGCGCCCCTCGTCGCCTTCAAAACGAAGGCGGAATCTCTGGAAGCGCTGGGGCCGCTGCTGCGCAATGGGCGCGTCCTGCCGCAGGTCCGATTCTCGGTTGGCGATTGGCGCTCGGACGCCGCTCGAGTGCTCGCTGCCGTCACCGCGGCGCCCTGGGGTTCAGGTCCGGTCATCGTGCGCAGCAGTGCACGGGGCGAGGACGGCCCCGCGAGCTCCCAGGCCGGGAGGTACGATTCCGTACTCGGTGTCGTCGGCATCGCAGCAATGGCACAGGCAATCGACCGGGTGATGGACTCGTTTGGCAACGACGGAAGCGTCGACGACCAGATCTTCGTGCAGCCCATGCTTGACCGCGTGGCGATGGCCGGGGTGGCCTTCTCGCGCAATCCCAGCGGCGGCCCCTATTTCGTTATCAATTACGACGACCGTTCCGGCCTGACCGATCGCGTGACCGCCGGCGCCGGCGACAATCTCAAGACTTTTTATTGCCTCAAATCGCGGCCTGATGCCTGCCCGCCGTCGCTGGCACCGGTCATCGCTCTCGTCAGCGAGCTCGAAACCCTTCTAGCGTGTGATGCCATCGACGTGGAATTCGCCGTCGGCAACGACGGGCAGCTCTACCTTCTGCAAGTCCGCCCGCTCGCCGTCGACCGCCAGGGGCGGGCAGCAGACCCGAAGGTCGCGACCGCGCTCGCCGAAGTTGCGTGCAAGGTCGAGCTGCTCAGCCGCCCGCATCCCTACCTGCAGGGCAGCCGGGCGATATTCGGCGTCATGCCGGACTGGAACCCGGCCGAAATGATCGGGTTGCGGCCCTGGCCCCTCTCGTTGTCGCTCTATTGCGAACTCATCACCGACGCGATCTGGGCCTATCAGCGGGACAATTATGGGTACAAGAATCTCCGCAGTTTTCCGTTGCTGGTCAACTTCCACGGACTGCCCTACATCGACGTCCGTGTCGACTTTAACTCCTTCATACCACGCGACGTATCCGACGATCTTGCCGGGCGTCTGGTGAATTACTACATCCATCACTTCCTCTCCGAGCCGCATCTCCATGACAAGGTCGAATTTGAGATCATCTTCTCCTGCTACACCCTCGATTTGCCGAAGCGGATGGGCAGGCTCGCCGAGCACGGATTTTCTCCAGAAGACCTTGCCGAACTTTCGGGCGCCTTACGGCGCCTCACCAATCGCGTCATGCATGGCGAGACCGCGCTGTGGCGGCGCGACCGCGCGAAGATCGACCTGCTGGCAGAGCGGATTCCGACAATCTACAACGCCGAGATCGACAAGATCAGCCGCATTTACTGGCTGATCGAAGACTGCAAGCGATACGGCACGCTGCCGTTCGCCGGTCTCGCGCGGGCGGGCTTCATAGCGGTTCAGTTCCTCCAGTCCTTGATCGAGGTGGGTGTTCTCAATGCCGAAGAGGTTGCGACATTCATGGCGAGTGTCGATACCGTCGCGTCGCGCATCGGGGGAGATTTCGCGCAACTTTCGAAGGCCGACTTCCTCGCGCGCTACGGCCACCTCCGGCCGGGGACCTACGACATCCTGTCGCCGCGCTACGACGAGGCGCCCGATCTCTATTTCGACTGGTCGAGTGCCCGACCGACGGCGTCCGTGCCGCCGCGCTTCGCGCTCTCGATCGAGCAGTTGCGCCGCATCGAGCAACTGCTCAAAGAACATGAGCTCGACATCGACGTTCTGAGTTTGATCGAGTTCATCAAGGCCGGCATCGAGGGCCGCGAATACGCGAAGTTCGTGTTCACGCGAAGCCTCAGCGACGCTCTGTCGCTGATCAGGCAGTTGGGCGAGGATCATGGTCTTTCGGCGGAGGATTGTGCATTTCTGAACTACGGCGCCATCCGCACGCTCTATGGCGAGAGCGGTTCAGTGCGCGAGGTGTTGCGGGAGAGTATCGCGCATGGCAGAGAGCGTCACGCGCTCACGCGCAATCTCGTGCTTCCGCCGGTCATCGCGTCGCCCGACGAGGTGATCGCATTTCACCTTCCCCCCAGCCAGCCGAATTTCATTACGCGAAAAAGCGTCACCGCACCGGTCGCCTCCGTCGAGGAACCGCCGGAGAGCTTCGCGGGACGGATTCTTTTCGTGCCCAGCGCGGACCCCGGCTTCGACTGGATCTTCACTCGTGGCATCAGGGGATTGGTCACTCAGTTCGGCGGCGCCAATTCGCACATGGCGATCCGCGCCGGCGAGCTCGGCATACCGGCTGCCATCGGCGCCGGCGAAGCCCTGTTCCGGCGATGGCAGACAGCGCGCGAGCTGTGCCTCGATTGCACGAACCAGAGGGTCTTGCTCATCGCATGAAAGCGGTTGCCATCACCCAGCGGGTATCGGTCGCGCCGGCCTATGGCGAGCGCCGTGATTGCCTGGATCAAGCATGGACTAGGTTCCTGGCGGCCTGCGGGCTGCTTCCCGTGTTGCTCCCGAACGTCACCGAGGCGGCTCTTGCCTTATGCGAGGAGGTCGGCATCTCCGGGTTGGTGTTGACCGGCGGTAACGATCTTGCGGTGTTGGGCGGCGATGCCCCGGAACGCGACGCCGTCGAAAATGCCCTGCTCGATTTGGCAGAGCGGCGCGGGCTCCCCGTTCTGGGCGTTTGTCGCGGCATGCAAGTGATTCAGCAGCGTTTCGCTATCCCGTTAAGCCGCGTTGAAGGCCATGTGGCCGAGCGTCAGGTCATCCGAATCGACGGCGAGCCAAGAGAGGTCAACAGCTACCATCACTTTGCCGCCTTCGACTCGCGGCCGCCGCTCGATGTTTGGGCGGTCGCCGCCGACGGCGTCGTCAAAGCGATTCGCCATTCGGCCCAGCCTATAACGGGGATTATGTGGCACCCTGAGCGGTCCGCCCCGTACTCGCCTGCCGACGTGGCACTGTTCCGCCAAGTCTTCAAGGTCGATTGATGCGCGCAGTCATTCTCGCAGCCGGTCGCGGCCGCCGCATGGGACATCTCGGGGGCGACCGCCCCAAATGCTTGGTCGAGCTCGAAGGCAAGCCGTTGATCGTGCGCCAGATCGAGGCGCTCCGGCGTGGTGGGGTGGACGAGATCGGGGTCGTGCGCGGCTATCGGGCCGAGATGATCGACTTTCCAGGGCTCTCCTATTTCGCCAACGAACGATGGGCCGAAACCAATATGGTGTTGTCGCTCGCCGCGGCCGCTCCTTGGCTGCATTCGGGGCCGGTCATCGTCAGCTATGGCGACATCTTCTACCGCAGCGAGTTGGTGCGCGGTCTGGCCGGCGCGCCCGGCCAGTTGGTGATCAGTTACGACCGGGCTTGGCGCCGCTTGTGGACCCGGCGTTTCGCCGATCCTTTGGCCGACGCCGAAACCTTCCAGATCGATGCCGCGGGCCAATTGCTGGAGATCGGCGGCAAGACGACGCGGATCGAAGATATCCAGGGGCAATATATGGGCCTCTTGAAATTCACGCCACCGGCATGGAGTGCCGTCGAGGCGCTGCTCAGTACACTCGACGCACCGACCCGCAATAGTCTGGATGTAACCGGATTGCTACGCCGGCTGCTAGCCGGAAAGGACCTCCCCATCGGTACTCTTGGCACCGATGGCCAATGGGGTGAAATCGACAATCCGGAGGACGTGGCGCTGTACCAGGACATGGTAAGGGAGGGGGAGCTCCGGCTCGAGGATGCGCTATCCGGCAGAGAGCCGACGGCTGGATGACGGCGATCGATCCGCGCAGCGGGTGCGGTCATCCCGAACTTTGCATTTATCGAGACCGCGAGGGGAGGCCGCCGGCTGTCAGTCATGATGAAACACGGAGATTTTACGGGGTTGGCTGGCGACTATGCTCGGTTCCGAGCGGGCTATGCGCCGCAGGTCGCAACCGCGATCCTGAATTATGTGGGACGCGATGCGGCCAGCATCGATGCCGCGGATATCGGCGCCGGCACCGGCATTTGGACACGCACGCTCGCGGCCCGCGGCCTGCATTCCGTCGTCGCCGTGGAACCCAATGACGATATGCGCGGGCAAGGAATCGAGACCTCGCGCGGCACAAACATAGTCTGGCACAAAGGTTCGGCCGAGGCCACGGGATTGCCGGACGGCTCAGCCGATCTTGTCAGCATGGCCTCGTCACTCCACTGGGCTGATTTCGACCAAGCGTGCGACGAGTTCCACCGCATCCTGCGGCCGGGCGGGGTCTTCGCGGCCTTGTGGAATCCGCGCTTCATTGAGGCGAACCCGCTGCTCGTGGAAATCGAGGCCGAGATCACGCGGCTCAAGCCTGACATCCGGCGCGTATCGTCCGGCCGCTCTGGCATCACCGAGCGGCTGACCGATCTGTTGAGCGCCAAGCCGCAATTCGCCGAGGTGCTGTACCTCGAAGCCAGGCATTCCCTGCACCAAACGCCAGAGCAATACATCGGCGCGTGGCGCTCGGTGAACGATCTGCAGGTGCAATTAGGTCCGGAACTTTTCCGGCAGTTCCTGGATTCCACAGAGAAGCGCATCGCGGGTCTGACGGCGATCGAGACAACCTATGTGACTCGTGCCTGGGCGGCGCGGCGCGCATAGGCGCTCCGGTCACCGGCATCGCGAGTAGGGCAAGTATGGCAGCCACTGTCCACGTTTCTGGATCATCCCGAAATCACGCCAGGCAGCAACGGCTCGGAACGCGCCCTGCGTCCCACCGCCACGTATCGCAAAGTCACCGGAGGCTTCCGCTCAACCCTGGGGCGCCGACCTCTGCGCCGCCGTGCGTTCTGCCGTCAGCTCCCACGCCTTCGACTCTGTCGGCAACGCCATGAAACCCGCAACCGCTTAAGGGGCTGTGCAATTACTGTTCTTGGTCTGTTGGTGTGCCCACGACAATTACGCGGTGGCGCCGGCTGAATCCGGCCCCCAGCTAGTCCAGTAAGCCAAAATATACTCGATTTAGACTCTCACAAATTATAGCCGATTTTCTCAATCCGTCTTCTTGTCTCCGCATTCAGCCCATTGATAAAGTCTCTGAATCGAGGAACCTTTTCTTTAACCGCCAAATAGCGATAAGGCTTGGTTCTCGGAGGGGCTACACGTGAACGGCTCAAATCAAGATCAACCGACATGCAACGCGAGCGTGGCGGATTGGAGAAAAAGCCCAGTTTCCTCAACAAATTCCGGGAAGGACAAAGACCGCGCGCCTGACATAGCGCGCCCCAATTATAGACCGGTCGAACCGAACAAAGGTATGAAAAGTCTCACAGGCTCCAAGCGCCAGCCTTAGATGAGCAGAGAATCGCTACCAGCTCGTGCCTTGTGTCTCCAAGGCTTCCATTGCCCGGATCGCCGAGGTCTCTCCCGGAGAGCCGTAGCTACGGGGTTCCCGCTGCCCGATCCGGAGTTTGCCTTCGGGCGCGCTCGAGCAAGTCCCGGACCTGGTCGTCGGTGGTTTGCGAGAAGTCCAGGTACCACTGGCCCACCGCGAAGAAGGACTCTGGTTGCGCGAGGCACACCACCTCATCCGCCAGCACCCGGAACTGCTCACATCCCGATGGCGGAGCTACCGGGACCGCAACCACGAGTCGCGCCGGCCCCTGGCGGCGCAGCGCGGCGACAGCGGCCTGCATGGTGGAGCCGGTGGCGATTCCGTCGTCCACCAGGATGACGATCTTGCCGCTCACGGCGAGCGGAGGGCGGTCTCCCCGGAAGGCTTTTTCGCGCCGCTCCAACTCCACCTGTTCCTCCCGGGCGATCGCCTCGATCGCGGCCGCCGGAATCCCGCAACCGTTGACCACCTCTTCGTTGATGATGCGGATGCCCCCGCTGGCGATGGCGCCCATGGCCAGCTCCTCGTGGCCAGGCGTGCCCAGCTTGCGCACCACGAAGACATCCAGGGGCGCATTCAGCGCCTTGGCCACTTCAAAGGCCACTGCCACGCCGCCCCGCGGCAACCCCAGCACCACCACGTTCGGCTGGTTCGCGTACTCGGCAAGTTGTGTGGCTAACGCCCGCCCGGCTTCAGCCCGATCACGGAAAGTCATGGAAACTCGAAATTGGAAAATCGAAACTCGAAATTCGAAAATCGGCCTCCAAGATCGAAATTCGAAAATCGAACATTGAAACTCGCTTCCAAAACCGAAATTCGGAAATCAAAGTTGGCAACTTGAATCCAAGGTCCTGTCTACTGTGTTTTGCGAGTTTCGATTTTCGAGTTTCGAGTTTCGATTCTCGCCTAACGGATCAGCAGGACCGGGTTCCGGATGCGGCCGAGCAGCTCCCGGATGGTTGCTTCGGGGAACAGGGGGCTCCGGGCACTCAGCATGACGAGGCCGCATCCCTCCGATTGAACGGCCCGCAACACCTCGTGGAGGTCGGCTGCGTGGAGCGAGTGGAAACGCGCGTGGACCTTCCGCGCCTCGATCCGATGTGCCGCTTCGTGCTCCAACTGCGCGGCCGCGTCGGGCGCGTCCGCCAGAACCAGGACGGTGAAAGGGCCGCCGCTCGCCGGGGCCAGGCGCGCCGCCGCGTCGAGCGCCTGATGCGAGCCTTCCGACCCGTCGTAGAGCACCAGCACCGGCCGCCAAAGGGGCACGCCGTGTTCGACCAGCAGCAAGGCGCCGGGAGCGCCGGCTGCCAATCGCAGCGCGGTGGAGCCCAGCCGTGCCCGCGGATGCTTCGACCGGCCCTGTTTTCCCAGGCTGACGAGGTCGAACTGGGAGGCCGCCGCCAGGACCTCCTGGGCCACGTCCCCGCGCACGACGCGAAACGACCATGGCACGTGGGCGTACCCGGCTGCCGTCGCCAGGGCTTGCCGGGCCTCGGTCGCCTGCGCCGCCAGCGCCCTCTCCATCCGGCGGGGGTCCAGCTCTTCCAGGCTGGCGGTGTGCCGGACCTCGCGCGCGAGTGGCAACTCAGCTAGCCTAATGAGGTTGATGTCCTCGACAAACAAGCCGTCCAGCTCCGCCTCCAGCGCCGCCGCCAGGTCCGCGGCCGCCCCGAGCGCTGCCAGGCTGTGGCTGGAGGCGTCCAGGGCCACCAGGATGCGGCGCACTCGAAACCCGCCCTCTCGTTCGCTCAAACCCTCGCTCATGCCTCGTCCCCGGATTTCAAGGGTTGGCTCTCCGCCCTCCGCTTTTCCGCCAGATCGATCAGCCGCGCCTCGACCCGATGATTGACGCTTCCCTCGGGAAACTTGCCCGTGCCATCCCGCTCGCCCGCCTCAACGCCGGTGAGGAGCTCGATCCCCTGATCGATTGTCTCCACCGGGTAAACGTGAAACTTGCCGGCCGCCACCGCGTCCACGACGTCCTGCCGGAGCATCAGGTGCTTGACGTTGGAGGCGGGGATCAGCACCCCCTGGTCGCCCGTGAGCCCGCGCGCCTGGCACAGGTCGAAGAATCCTTCGATCTTCTCATTGACGCCGCCGATGGCCTGGACCTCGCCACGCTGGTTCACCGACCCGGTCACCGCCAGGGACTGTTTGATGGGCACCTCGGCCAGGGCGGAGAGCAGCGCGTAGAGCTCGGCCGACGACGCGCTATCGCCTTCGACTCCGCTGTACGATTGCTCGAAAACGAGGCTGGCCGAGAGCGAGAGCGGGCGATCGGCGGCATAGCGTGCGCCCAGGAAGCCCGAGAGGATCAGGACCCCCTTGGAGTGGATCGGGCCGCTCAGCTCGACCTCCCGCTCGATGTCCACCACCTCGCCCCGCCCCAGCCGGACGCGGGCCGTGATGCGGCTGGGATGCCCGAAAGCGAACTGGCCGAGTTGCATGACCGCCAGCCCGTTCACCTGGCCGGGCTTGGCGCCATCGGTATCGATCAGAATCGTGCCGCGCAGGACTTCCTCCCGCAGCCGCTCGCGGACGCGGTCGGCGCGATGAATCTGGGCATCGATGGCCCGCTGGACGTCGCCGGCCGCCACGGCGCTCTCGCCCGCTTCGCGGGCCCAATAGTCGGCCTCGCGCAGCAGGTCGGAGAGAGTCCGGCTGTGGGTGGACAGCTTCTCCGTGTCGCCAGCGAGGCGGGAGCTGTGTTCGATGATGCGCGCCAGTGCCCCTCGATCGAAGGGCAGCAGTTTCTCGTCGCGCGCCAGCGTCCCGATTTTCCGGGAATAGAGAAGGTCATTCTCCCGGTTTCGATCCATCTGCTCTTCGAAATCCGCCGCCACCTTGAACAGATCGTTGAACTCACCGTCCTGCTGGCTGAGCAGGTAGTAAAGCAGCCGTTCGCCCAGCAGGACCACCTTGACGTTGAGGGGAATGGGCTCGGGCTCGAGCGACGCCGTGCTGACCAGGCTGAGCACCTGCCCGAGCGACTCAATGCGAACCTCTCCCGAGCGCAGGGCCCGCTTGAGCCCCTCCCAGGCGTAGGGCTGCATCAGCACCCGGCGCGCGTCGAGCATCAGGTAGCCGCCGTTCGCCTGGTGCAACGCTCCGGCCCGGATCAGGCTGAAGTCCGTCGAGAGCGCCCCCATCTGGGCCATGTATTCAACCTGGCCGACGAGGTTCTGGTAAGTAGGATTGTCCTCGTAGACCACCGGCGCCCCCTGCTTGCCGCTGTGATCCACCAGCAGGTTCACCAGATAGCGGCGGAAGAACGGAGAGGCTTTCGGCGGGTGGGGCTGGGGGACACCCGTCGGGGCCGCGAGCGGCGACTCCGGCGGGCTGAGGAACAGCTCCACGTTTTCGATCACGTCCTGCTGCATGGCATTGAGATACTCCACGGCCGGCGGAATGGCGCTGTATTTTTTCCGCACTTCCTCGATCAGGTGCCCGACGGCGAAGATCGCCACCTCGCGGTTCAGCGCCTTCACTTTTTCGCGGCCCTCCCGCTCCCATTGCGGCGACTGGCGCATGATCGCCTGGAGTCGTTGCTGCAGCCCGGCTATTTCCGTTTCGATGCGCTTGCGTCCTTCCTCCGGGAGCTTCTGGAACGCTTCCGGGCTCATCACTTCGCCCTTTTCCATTGGGGCGAAGGCCAACCCGGCGGGCGTCCTCACCAGCGCAATGTCCTTCTCCTGGGCCTGCTGCCGCAGCTCGTCGAAGGCCTTCTCGTGACGCTCCTTGACCTCTTCTTCAATCACCTGCTTGCGCGTCCGGTAGTCCTCGCTGTCAAAGGCCGCCGGAATGGTGGAGCGCAACTCGTCCACCAGCTTTTCTACGTCCTCGCGCAGAGCGGCGCCCTGGCTTGGCGGGAGCTGAAGCACGAGCGGCTTCTGGGGGTCACTAAAGTTGTTGATGTAGCACCAGTCGGAAGGGGTGGGCTCGGTAGCGGCTTTCTGCCTCAGAAAATGACGTACGATCTTGTACTTGCCCGTCCCGGCAGGCCCCAGGGAGAAAAGGTTGTACCCTTCGCGGCGGATGCCGATCCCGAACTGCACGGCCTCCACCGCTCTCGCCTGGCCGATGATCTCCTTCAGCTCTTCCAGTTCGGCCGTCGTCTCGAAATTGAACTGCTGTGGATCACAGCGGCGGTATAGCGCTTCCGGCTTCAAAGGATGAACGCGTCCCATTCCGGCACCACCTGACTAATGATTGAAGATGATCGACTTTGCGATTGACCTGCTTGAGAGGGGTAGCCCTTCGCTCTGTCCTCCATCTGCGATTGACCACTGGAGATTTGACGATGGAACTCGGCCAAAAGTTCCCTCCCCAATCAAGCCATTGACGATTGTCACGAAGGAGTCAGGAGCCAGAAAGAAGACCCGGCCTCGCCGACACCGAAGAGCCGGGGCAGGAGTCTTGACGGCGCGCATTCTGGCGATAACAGGGGCACTCCAGCCAAGGTGTTTCCAGATGGAGGCGTAGCCCCGCGCAGGTTTGATGGGGAAGAAGTAAATCTCGACGCTTGTCGGTGTGTCACCCTTGGCTAAGAGTGGGCTGCAAGCCTCGCCTGCGGCTCGCTTCCCCCAAGGGAGAGGGGGGCGTTTGTTGGGCCGATCAAAATGCCCCTCTCCCTCGGGGAGCGGGTTGGTACCGCCTGGGGGGGCCGGGCGGCACCTGGGCAACTGGCACATCTTCACAGCCGGGTGGCCCCAAGATCAGCCGGGGTCATTCTGACGGGCGATCGCGAGAACCTGCTTCGGGCCGCAGGTAGGTTTCCACCATCCAGGCTAGCTGCGAGGCCAAGTGTGGCTTCTCGACGTAGTCCAGGGCGCCCAACTGCATCGCTTCCAGGTAGCACTTCATGTCCGGGCAGCGCGTCACAATCAGAATGGGTGCGCGCCGGTTGAGTTCCCGTGCCCGCTCCAGCACAGGCCGCCCTTCGAACTCAGGGCCGCCCTGGCTCACCACGATAAAATCGAACGGCTCTTGCTCCAGGCAGCGCACCGCATCCGAGTAACGCGCGCAGGCTCGAACCTGGTATCCGAACCGCTCAAGGCTGGGAGCGAAGATCCGCAGGTCATTGAGGTCTTCTTCAACCACCAGAACCTTGATGGGACTCAAGGCGACGACCGCCGCCGCCGTCTGCTGGCCGACGATTCTGGTATCCATAACCTGCCTCCGCCGGGTAAATCGTTTGAGACCGTATTCAGAACGTTGTCAGTCGCGGGCCTGCTGGCTTCCTCGCTTCTTGCCCTGAGTGTAGTTATGATCAACGTTAAAAAAATAGGAACATATATAAAATAAACTACAGCTAAGAACACATTAATTCGTAAGTTCAGCAAAGTCAAGCTTTTTCTTAAGGTATTTCGAGCCCGGCTCTCAGCCGGACCGCCCCTCCCGTTGCCCCGGGATCCGGCTTGCCGGCGACCAGCGGATTCCGTTCCGTCGCAAAGCCGAAGGACTCCACGTAGCGCCCGTCCTTGCGCGGTTGAAGCTTGGTTGAGGCTCCATCATCTCCGGCTTGACCTCGGCAAGATCGGCGAGGTCTCAGTCCGGGCGGTACTCGGGTACGCTCCCACGCGCATGGTGGATGCGAGCCGCACGGAGCGGCCGCGAATGGAAAGCGACAATGGTAGGGCAGATGTAATCTACAGATTAAGATTCAAAGTCCCCAAGTCCGTCGAATTCATGGAAGACTGCCCAAAGGCGGCACGGGGAAGATTCTGAAGAAAGTGCTGCGCGAGAAGTGCTGGGAGGGGCGGGAACGGCGAGTGCACTAATTCGAAGATCAGTGATCTTGCGTGGGGTAAGGGGATGAGGGTGCAAGTTGTTTTTGGCGAGGACAAGACGCCAATCTTCACGCTAATCAGGAGGCCTTACACCCTCACCGTTACGCTAACACCCATCACGAAGCAATTGCAAGACTTTTCTTGCAGGATTTGGAGGAAAAGCAAGGTAACGCAGAGGCCCTTTCTCCCGGCGCCAAATCCGCCCCGCCCGTCCATGGGGCAACAACGCGGTCAACTGCCAAAGCCCTCGGGGTCGCCGTCGGCCCGTTTCACACTCCCAGTGTGGTTGCGCACACTCGACCCCCCAGGTGACAAGACAAAAGCAATCCGATAAGACCGGGCGGCGCACACGGGGACACGAAAACGATCATAGGTACTACTGACGCAGAAAGAGCCGCAGAGTTTGAAGGGCGTAAACTCCGCGCTACGCGCCGACCGCGAACTCAGTTCAGCGGCCAACCACCGTGGGCCTCGATCACGGCGTCAATTTCAGCCATGAGGCGAATGGTTTCCTTCAACGCTACCACAACCTTCTGGTAGTGCTGGATGTCGTCCCACGTGAGTTCGCGCCCTTTCCGGTCTTTGAGCCACTTCTCCAGGACCTGATAGCCACCGATGTGGAACTCCCACACCTCGCGCGGCACGCCTTGAAAGTACTGGATGCCATTGATGCACACGCGCCCGGTGCCTTCGTAGAGGCCGCCTTTAGGCGGCCACGGTGCCTTGGGGCTGCCTTCGTAGAGGCCGCCTGCAGGCGGGCACGGTGCTTCGTGGAGGCCGCCTTCAGGCGGGCACGATGCCGGGCTAAAACCCGCCTCTACGAAGACCACCTTCTCGACCACGTTGCTTCCCTTCGCGGGAAAGGTGGTGATCAGGTGGTCGAGCTTCGGCGATTCCATCAGGTGGAGCGACACAAGTTCCGAGCCCTTTTCTATGAGGGCGGCAAAAAGGCTTCGGTCGCTGGTGAGCGGAAGGCGAGGGAAATCGCTCTTGAGAAATTCCGCGTAGCGGGTCCGGTAAGTGGGAGAGTGAAAGACCGCGTAAATGTAGTTGAAAGCATCTTCCGGCCCGAAGCTCTTTTTCAAATCCCCTTTGCCGTCTGAGGCGAAAGAGAGCCCAACTCGCTGTTCAATGTCCGCGACAAATTGCGGGTCAAGGTTTGGCCTTCGCCCACTTCTACCGGCAGGCCAGTGCGATTCCTCTATCCCAAGATGGTTTTGTTCGCTGCCCGCCGTTGTAGGAGGCGGATACAGATAGAGGGGTGACAAATAGCTTCCATCGTAGGGGGTAGCCAACTTGTGCTGACCCGCTGGCCTTGCGGTGGACAACACTGCAAATCGCTCCTTGGTCTGCCGCGTAGAGATCAGGGCGACATTCGGCTCCAAGAGGCTGTCGTTAACCTCGGGCCGGTGATAGTCGAACGCGAATGCGCCATACAGCATGTAGCGGAAGTCAAATGGACGGTAGATGCACTCCACCGGCTCCGCCTGCTTTGGGACATGCCCGCGCGCTTGGGCAAGCTTCCAGTCGCGGGTATCACGGATGTGGTACTTCTCGGCGAGCTCCTCATCTGGAAGCGCGGGGTTGGCCAGGTCCCTCAGCCGTAGCGCTGCCGTTTGCTTATCGAATGCGACCGCGAAGTCGTCGCGGTGGGAATTCGGCCCCAAGAGCGTTCGCGGAAATGCGTTTGAAGCCCTCCATCCTTGGTCATACTCCGCCTTCAAACCGGTACTTTGCGGAATGAACAGGTATAGGGGCGAGCGCGGGTCAAGCAGATTCCATCGCGTCCCATTCACGTCCATTTCAAAAAGGTATCCGTATTTCGCCCCGCGCAGGCCCCAAAGGTCCGCGTGATTCACCCTTGCCGGGCCTGCCTTGTTCGGCTCTTTCACGAAGATTCCGAGAGTCACCCCTTGTTGAATATCGAACACGTTTTCATCAGGGGAACCATCGGGGCATTTCTCTCTCTTCTTGGAGTTGCCGTGCAAGTTGAGAATGTAGATATCTGTGAAGGCATTCATCAAGGATTGGCGCATACCGCGAAACGTGGGGTTGTCCAAGTAGCCGTGATTGGTGATAAAGGCAAGAACTCCAGCGCCGGTCCGCTCAATGCGCCACTGGCCCCAGCGGATGAATTTCACATAATCGTCCTGGAGCCACTTGGGATTTTTCTCTCCCAAGGGCTGCCCATCCACGGAATAGTAATCCTGGATTAAATCGCCGATGAAGGTTGGTGCTCTCTTGCCTTCCTTCAGCTCCCAACTTCGATTCGCAGAGTGGCCCGAATAGGGCGGGTTGCCAAGAACTACGAGAATTGGCTTCTCGCGCTTGATCTCCGCTGCGGCGTTCGCTTCTTCGGAAATCCACTGAGCAAAGAGCCTTTCGCTTTTCTTGGCGGCCTCCTCGAGGGTGTTGGTCAAGTACACGCCAAGGCGCTGGCCGGAGGCGAAGCCGTAGCCCGTCTGCTGCAATTCCAGGCCGAGTTTCAGGTGAGCGATGGCATAGGGGGCCATCAAAAGTTCAAAGCCAAAGAGGCGGTTCAAGAGGTGTTGTGAGACGTAGCTATCCCATGCGCCTTTCTGGCTGGCGAATTGTTCATAAATCTGCCGCACAACGAAATAAAGAAAAGTGGCCGTGCCGGTGGCCGGGTCGAGGATAAGCGTGTTTTCATCGGCGAGGCCCTTGGGGCGGCCGAAACGCGTCTTGAGCAGGTAATCGATGGAGCGCACGATGTAACTGACCACGGGCTCGGGAGTGTAATAGACGCCGCGCAATTCGCGCATCTTGGGATCGTAGGCCGCCAAGAAGGTTTCGTAGAAATGGACGACCGGGTCTTCTTTCCCTTTGCCTTTTCCGAAATCCTTCAGGACCTCGTCCATCGCCGCGTGCTTGAGCAGTTCCACAATATCGTCCACCGCCCAGCCGAACGTCTCAGGCATATCAACCCCGGCAAACTCCGCGAATAGCTTGCGCAGAAACGGATTGGTCTTGGGTAGGCTGAAGGCGGCCATCTCACGGGAAAAAGTCTTGTCGGCCGGGGTGTGGACGCGAGCAGCGAAAAGGCCATAGGCGAGAGTTTGTCCGAACATGTCGGCAAACTGAGGTTCGTCCAAGTCAGGAATGAGCACTTCGCGGAACGACGTGAGCCAGTTTTGAAGCCAGTCCTTCTCCGGCGCGGCGCCATGCGCAAACGTCCCGTTGATCAGGTCACGGAGGTTGCGCGTCATCCCCGCCATGCGCTCTGCGAGTTCTTTGGCGGTCCCGACGGTTAGAGCCGGTTGGGTGAAGAAGGATTCGAGGAGCAGCGCCAGCCGCTGCTCGCCTTCCGGAAGGGCACGGACCTTGCCACTGCCATCCAGCTCCGCAAGGCGGGCGGTGAGCCGCTTCTCTCCGCCTACGAACCAGCGAAACTCCAGGTAATCGGTCAGAATCCAGTTGGGCAGAGCGTCGCGGTAGCGCTTGAACTGCTGGCCGTTTGCTCCCTTGCCTCGCTCCATGTCGTCGAGGCTTATTCCGATATCCTTGGTCTCAACGTGGCCGAGGGGAACCTTGTGACGAGTGATGTTGAAATCCGGAGCGCCACAAGCGATGCGCTTGGGCTCGTTGGTAGCGGTGATCCCCTTGCCGACAGCCTCCAGCAGATGTTCGAGCGCCGCGCGATGGGTCTGTTCCGTGGCATCACCCTGGGCAAGTCTCTTGCGGATGGCAGCGAGGTACTCAGCGAACGCGGTCATGAGGGCAGTATATAGCAGGTGGCCGGCAAAACGAAAAATCGCTGACCCACAGATAGGTCTGGCCCTGCCCCGATGGGGCCGCGACCACCGCCGGGGTTGATAGCCTCTAGCTGGGCGACTCGGGGCACTCGGGCTGGCGCAAAGTGCGGCTCTAGTCCAAGCGCAGAATTTTCTTGACAAGACTTAATCTTTGGTTTAGTATTTTAAGTGTCCTCTAAGTTTGCCGTGACCCTAACCCGGTCGGCGCGCAGCGGCAGGATAAAGGAGAGGGCAAAGGGTGAAGAGCAAAAAGGGTAAAGGGTGAAAGGATGAACGGCGAAGACTGAAGGGTAAAAGGTAAAGGACGAAGGCCCGGTACCCTCGAAAACGAAGCCACGGCGATGAACTTGCTTAAAATCAGTTTGTTACAGAGATTTTGAGGCCAAGTGGAGAAAACGAAGCCAAGCGAAGCCATTCGAGATAAGCAATTTATTATCAATAGCTTATGCGGAAAACGAGGAAAACGAAGCCACGGATGGTATTCTCCGTCGAATCAGATGGTTACGGCGATTTTGACCCTGTTTTTTGGGAAACGGTCCATTTCTCTCTATCGGGAATTCGGGGATGGGTGCGGAATCGATTACAATTTGCAGAATGGCCGGAGGAGCCCGAAACTTATTGTTCAGAACAACGTGTCAGGGTACTTGAATCGACAGGGGAGGAAGATTTTACGAACAAAGCTACGATCTCCTTTATAATCAAAAGCTGTGAAAATATCCGTCCGATCAGGAAATTGGATTGTGCTACCTTGAAGAACAACTTCAACCTGAGTTACCGGATGCGAACGCCGTTCGGAGGGCCGATTCAGCTTGGGAAAGCGTGGCTGGCAAGGGTATTGCTGGCGACCCTGTTTTTTGCGGTCCAGGCGGCTCCCAGCCTTTGGGCGCAGACCGCCCAACATCGTCAGGCTCCCAAGCGAGAGGAGCATGCCCCCTCCCAGCGCCTGCGTTCCCTAGCCAAACTCTCCGGCCAAGGCAAACCTTCGGCCAAGACCCTGCTCGAGTTGCGGCGGCTCGCGGAGTCCGCCAGAGACCCGGAAGAACGGGGCGAGGCCTACTTCGTGCTGGGTTACCGGGAGTACGAGACGGCCCAATACCCGGCGGCAGAGAAGGACTTGGGCGAGGCCGCGGCGACGAAGTTCATCCTGGAGGACTACGCTCGGTTCTATGGGGCGGCGGCAGCCGTGGAGGGGCGGCAGCCGGGTGAGGCCATCGCGCCGCTCGAAGGTTTTGCTGGACGCTACCCGGAGAGTCCGCTACGCCACCAAGCGACGGTGCTCCTGGCCCAGGCGGCGATCGACGCGGGCCGGCCCGAACTGGCCGTCCAGACGCTCGCCGCCTCCCCCCAACTTCACCGGGAACCGGCACAGATCCTCTTACTCGCCAGGGCCTATGGGAAGGCGGAGAAGTGGGGAGAATCCGCCAGGGCGTTTCAGGAGCTGTACTACACCCATCCGGCATCGCCCGAGGCGAGCGCGGCGCCGAAGTCCCTGGAGGAACTCAGGGAACGCCTGGGCGCGAGGTTCCCGCCGGTGACCCAAGAAACCCGGACGGCCCGCCCCGAGGCGCTCCTCAGGCACGGGCGTTATGAGGACGCGCTGCGCGATTACGATGGGCTCCTTCGGGAGGGCGCGGCGAGTCCGCTGGCGGATCGCTGGCGAGTGGGCCGCGCCCAGTGCCTGTTGCGCCTGAACCGGGCCGAGGCTGCGGCGGAGGCGCTCGCGGCCGCCCGGGCGTCCAACCCCGAGACCGAAGCCGAGCGCCTCGCTACCCTGGCGGAGGCGGAGGAGCGCCGGGACGACGTCCCCGCCCTCACCCGCGCCCTAGACCAGTTATCTAGCCATTCGCGGGGGTCGCCGTTCCGCGCCGGCGCCCTCCTGGCGGCGGCCGGCTTCTTCGCCCGCCGGGGTGATTGGGCGGCGGCGGGAGGCGCTTACCGCCAGCTCGCCACCGACTTCCCGGATTCCCCCTCCGGGCTCGAGGCAAGCTGGCGGGCCGCCTGGACCGCTTATCTCCAGAGGCAGACGGAAAAGGCGCAGCAGGACTTCACCGATCACCTCGTGCGCTACCCGGCCTCGGGCCACAACCCGGGCGCGCTCTACTGGCTCGGCCGCCTGGCGGAGGGGCGCGGGGCGGTGGGGGAGGCGCGCGGCTTTTACCAGTTGGCGGTGAAGCGATACGCCCAGACTTACTACGGCCTCGAGGCGAGCCGGCGGCTGAAGCACTTGAAGGGCCTGGAGGGCCTGAAGGATAAGATGGGGGGCGAAGCCGCCGGTCCCTCGCTGGTTTCGAGGCTGGCAGAAACCGTGGCGCCCCCCGGGTCCGCGCCGGCGCTTTGCGCCGCCATCCGCCCCCATCCCCCCGATGGCACGCTCGGCCGCTTCCTCGTCCTCCATGCCTTGAGCCTGGATAGCCTGGCTTACTCGTACCTCCAGGACATGCTGGCCGAGCGGCCCCAGTCGGTTGGGCTCCGCTACGCGTTGGGCCGTTTTGCGGTGGAGCGGGGCGAGCCGGACGAAGCCATCGTGCAGGCTCGCGATCTCGTGCCGGATTATGCCGACTTTCGATTGGACGCGCTCCCCAAGGAGATCTGGGACCTGCTTTACCCTCGTCCCTACTGGAACCTGGTCAGGCAGCAGGCGCGCGCCGACGGCCTGGATCCCTACCTGGTGATGGGCCTCATCCGCCAGGAGTCCGGGTTCAACCCGCGCGCCACGTCGCGCGCCAACGCCCGCGGCCTGATGCAGATGCTGCCGGGGACCGCCGTCTTCATGGGCCCGCGCGAGGCCGCGCCAGGCCGCCGCGGCCGCCGCCGCGTGTCGAGGGAAGCGGTGGCGCGACAGCTCTACCGCCCGGACTACAACATTAGGCTAAGTTGCCGGCATCTGCGTGGCTTGATCAAGACTTTCAAGGGCAACCTGGCGGAGGCGCTCGCTGCCTACAACGCCGGCGACTCGCGCGTCAAGGAGTGGTTGGAGCAGGGAGCTCCCAACGAGCCGGTGGAATTCACCGAAACCATCCCCTTTGGGGAGACGCGCGCTTACGTAGAGTCCGTCCTGCGCGATGCGGCTATCTATCGGGGACTCCTGGCCGGGAGCGCGAAGTTCAAGAAGTGCGGTTAAGGGAAGCGTCCTTTGTCCGTGGTCCGTCGTCCGTTGCAAAAGAGCCGTCAGCTATCAGCCATCAGCTATCAGCAGGAAGAAGCAAGCTGAAAGCTGAGAGCTGAAGGCTGACAGCTTCGTCGCAACGGACCACGGACAAAGGACAAAGGCCGCTTTACGGGTGCGGGTTTTGCGGCACGATGACCATGTTCTCGTCGGGGTCCGGCTGGGTCGATTTCTCCGGCACTTTGCCGCCGGTGGCGCGCAGGAAGTTGATCAAGTCCCACTTCTGCTTGTCCCTCATTCGCGACGATTGTCCGGGCATGGTGTCGGAGCCTTGGCCAAGGATCACGAAAAGGTCGCCGTCGGTGCGATTCTTGAGCGTGTCGGCCTTGGTGAAGTCGGGCGGCGAAATATGCATGTCAGCGACGGCGTCGCCCTTGCCGTCGGCGTCCTTCCCGTGACACATGGCGCACTGCGAGGCGTAGGTCTTCTTTCCGCGCGCCACGGAGTTCTCAGTGAGCTTGACGGGGTTCCTGAGGGCCGAGTCCTCCGGCGTGATCTTGTAGTTATGGGGTCCTTGCGGTTTCGCCGGCGCTGCGGCGGGTGGCGCCTCTTGTTCCGGCTTCTGCTTTTCCTGTGCCCAGAAAATGCCCAGACCAGAGAAGAAAATGAGCACTCCGACTACATACTTTGCTCGCATCCTGCACCTCCTGTCACCGCGAGGCCGCTCCCGCTCGAGGCGAAGGGCCAGCCTCCTGCTTCCCCGGTTCGACCGCCGACCACAAGCCATCTTGCGGGGGCCGTGCGTCCGGATCAATCCATGGCGGCGGTTATTCCGCGGTCCCAGGGTTCGGTCTCAAACTCCCAACAACCGCTCACGCCTCATTATACCCTGCACGTGCTGCCTTCAGAAGTCAAGGCAGAGCACGGCACTCTGACCGGTGATGACCCTCACGGCGTCGCAACGCGCCGGTTGGTCAAAATATGCGGGGCGCTGAGCCATTGGGCTACTCCCATAGCCATCCGCGGCAGTGCAGCGCCTGCCGGGGCGCGTGGCGCCACCGTTGGCTCGCCCGTCCGGTCCGGAGGGAGGGGGAACCCCGGCGGGTTGTCCCTCCCCCTACATCACGGCCTCGTCCCAGTTTTCGAGCGCCCGCTTGATCCGCGCCACGAACTGGTCGGCCACGGCGCCGTCGATGATGCGGTGATCGAACGAGAGCATAAGGTACACCATCGGCCGGATGGCGATGGCGTCGTTGCGGACCACGGCGCGCTTCTCGATGGTGCCCACACCCAGGATCGCCACCTGCGGCTGGTTGATGATGGGCGTGCCAAAGAGGCTGCCGAAGACGCCGGGATTGGTGATGGTGAACGTGCCGCCCTGCACGTCGTCCACGTTCAGGCGCTTGGAGCGGGCACGGTCGGCGAGGTCCTGAACGGCGCGGGCGACGCCCAGGAAGTTCTTCTCGTCGGCGCGTTTGATCACGGGCACCACCAGCCCGGTCTCCAGCGCCACGGCGATGCCGATATTGACGTCACGCTTGTAAACGATGTTCGCGCCGTCGACCGAGGAATTGAAGATCGGAAACTCCTTGATCGCTTCCACGGCGGCGCGCGCGAAAAACGGCGTATAGGTCAGCTTGATTCCGTTGCGCCGCTCGAACTCGTCGGCGTAGCGGGCGCGCGTGTCGAACACGCGGCTCATCTCCACTTCGAAGACCGTGGTGACGTGCGCGGAGGTCCGGCGGCTCAGCGCCATGTGCTCCGCAATCTGCTTGCGCATGGGCGTCATCGGCACCGCCTGGGTGGGGCCGGTGAAGACAACTTGGGGCGCCGGCGGAGGCCCAGGAGCGGCCGCCGGGCCTCGAACCGGGGCGGGGGGCGCCGGAGCTGGCACGGCCGGAGCGGCATGGGCGAAACCGGAAGCCGGTGCGGGTGGCACGACAGGTGGGGCGACGCCTGCCGGAGCGGCGGCCGGCGCGGCTTCGCCTCCCCCCTCCCCTCGCGCGATGTAGGCTAGGATGTCCTTCTTGCTGACCCGGCCGTCGAGCCCGGTACCCGGAACATCGATGAGATTGATGTTGTGCTCGCTGGCGATGCCCTGCACTAGAGGCGAGGAGCGGACTGGCCTGCCCTCCGCGGTCCGTCGGGGAGGCGACACGCCCGGGGTTGCCGGCAGGGGCAGCTCTGGCGGCTGCTCCGCTGCCGTCTCGGGCAGGGCGGTTTCTGGCTGCCCTTGGGGAGGCACAAGGCCCGCCCCTACCGGCGTGGCGGCGGTACCGACGGTTGCCGCAGAGGCAGGAGCCTCGGTTTGCGCTGCGGGGCCTTCGCCGTCGATTTCGGCCACGACGGTGTTCACCTCCACCGTCTGGTTCTCGTGCACCAGGATCTTCGTCAGCACTCCGGCCGCGGGCGAAGGAATCTCGGCATCTACCTTGTCGGTGGAGATTTCGAAGATGGGTTCGTCGCGCTCGACGTGGTCACCGACCTTCTTCAGCCACTTGGTGACTGTCCCTTCCGCGATGCTTTCCCCCATTTGGGGCATGATGACGTTGGTTGGCATAATCCTCTCTCCTCAGCGGGCCGATTCGAAGGGGCCAATGGCGACCCGATCGATGCCTTCAATATTCCGCGAGTGCTCGCGCCGCGTCGCCGCATACAATTCAGTACGAAGCCAACTTCCTGGCGGCCTCCGCCACCTTCTTGGCGTTCGGCAAAAAATAATCCTCGAGCGGCGGCGCGAAAGGCACCGGGGTATCGGGCGCGGTGACGCGCACAATCGGACCGTCCAGGTCCTCGAACGCTTTCTCGCCGATCAGGGCCGCCAGCTCTCCCGCCATGCCGCCGGTGCGCGTGTCCTCGTGCAGCAGGATCACCTTGCTGCACTTGCGGACGCTCGCAAGCACCGTTTCTTCATCGTAGGGCAAGAGCGTGCGGAGATCAACGACCTCCATCGAGATGCCCTCTTTCTCGAGCTGGGCGGCGGCCTCGATCGCGGTCCAGACCATCGCCCCGTAAGTGATCACTGTCAGGTCGGCGCCCTCGCGCGCCACCCGCGCCTTGCCGAGCGGCACCAGGTAGTCCTCTCGCGGCACTTCGTCCTTGATGCGCCGGTAGAGAAACTTGTGCTCGAAGAAGATCACCGGGTTGTCGTCGCGGACGGAAGCCTTGATGAGCCCCTTGGCGTCGTAAGCCGTCGAGGGCACTACCACCTTGAGGCCGGGCGTGCGAACGAACCACATCTCGTTCGATTGGGAATGAAACGGGCCGCCGTGGACTCCGGCTCCCGAAGGACCGCGGATGACCATGGGCACCGCCGGGCCCCAGCGGTAATGAATCTTGGCGGCCATGTTGACGATCTGATCGAAACCGCAGGCAATGAAATCCATGAACTGCATCTCGACGATCGGGCGCATGCCCATCAGCGCCGCTCCCACCGCCGCGCCGACGATGGCGGATTCGGAAATGGGCGTGTCGATCACCCGGTCGGCGCCGAACCTCTCCAGCATCCCCGCCGTCACTTTGAACGCGCCGCCATAGGCTCCGATATCCTCGCCCAGCAAGAAGACGGAGGCGTCGCGCTCCATTTCCTCCCAGATGCCCTGGCGGATGGCTTCCAGATATGTCAGGACTGGCATAAGGCGCCCTCAACAATTGAGCGATTGTGTCATCGGGCCATTGCCGATTGCCGATTGACGATTGAAAAAGTCCTCAACCTTCAGCGATCAGCAATCAACTGGAGACGGTCGCGCGCTCAAGGTTTTTGCCTGACGGCTGAGCGCTGATGGCTGATCGCTGTTTTCCAATCGTCAATCGTCAATCCGAAATCGGCAATTCTCAATGGCCCAATCACTCAATCACCCGATCACTCAATGTCCCCATCGGCTTTTTCCACCAGCAGTCCGGGCCACAGCAGACCCCTTCGACGGCGGTGGAACCCTCGGGCAGGGGGCTCGATTCAGCATAGGCCACCGCGTCGTCGATCTCCCGATGAATCCGAAGGTCGAGCTCTTGGATGTCCTTGCGCGTGACTACGTGCTGCGCGAGCAGCCGCACCTCGAACCGCGGGATGGGATCCTTCCTGGCCTCCTGCTCTCTCACCTCGCGTGGGATGTACTCGGCCGCGTCGTGCGCCGAGTGGCCGGTGAGCCGGAAAGTCTTGCACTCGACGAAGGTGGGCCCCAGTCCCATGCGGGCGCGGGCAATGGCCCGCCACACGGCCTTGTAGACAGCTAACACGTTGTTGCCGTCCACGGTGACACCCGCCATGCCGTAGGCTGGACCGCGAACCGAAAGCTTCTTCACCAGGAATTGCTGCGTGGCGGGCGTGGAGTAGGCATAGCCGTTGTTGTTGCAGATGAACACCACGGGCAGCTTCATCACGGCGGCCATATTCATGGCTTCGTGCACGTCGCCACGGCTGGTGGCTCCCTCGCCGAAGTGCACCAGGACCACGTTGTGATTGTTCCGGCGCTTCAGCACCATGCCGACGCCGCAAGCCACGGGCAAGGTGTCACCCAGCGGCGGAATGATGGGAATCACCCAAAGATCCAGGTTGCCCAGGTGCAGGCTGTTGTCGCGGCCGCGCGCGGGAGCGTTGGCGCGTCCCATCCAGTTGGCAAAGATCTGGCGCAAGGAGAAGCCGCGAATCAAAAAGGAGGCAAAGTCGCGATGGCTGGGCAAAACCCAATCGCCATCGATCAACTGGATGGCCGACGCCACGCCGACCACCTCCTGGCCCCGTCCTGTGTAGACGCCACCCACAATCTTGCCCTGACGGTAAAGGACGTTTTCAATCCGCAACTCCGACTCGCGCGTCAGCTTGAGGTAGTAGAGCGCCTGGCGCAGCGTCGCACGATCGAGCTTCGGCACCTTTTGGGGAGGCCGCGGGGGATGGGCTCTTGGTTTGTAACGTCGCATATTGAAAACAGGGGCTAGGGACTGGGGATTAAGGACTAGGGACTAGGGTTAGCAAGACTGTGGCTCTGGCTAGTCCCTCGCGCCCGGTCCCTAGTCCCGCTCTTCACGCCCACACCGGCCGCTCGGCTCCCTCCGGTGGCGGGAACGGGCTGGCCTCCGCGATTTCCAAGTCCTCGCGGATTTCCTGCTCCACGCGCGCGTCGATCGCCACCCAGTCCTTCTTGATCATCAGCTTCTTTCGCCTCAGAATCCTCTTGTAGAGCATGATGGGATCCTGCACCCGCCAAGTCTCGAGGAGTTTCGGAGGCACGTAGCGCGCGTCGTCGTGCTCGGCGTGGCCTTTCATCCGCATCGTCTTGCACTCGATCAGCGTGGGGCCGCGGCCACGTCGCGCCCAGTCCGCCGCCTCCGCCGTGGCCTCGTAGACATCCAGCACCACGTTGCCCTTCACTCTCTTGGAGGGAATTCCGTAAGCCTTCCCCCGGTCGGCGAAGTTCTTGATGGCGGCCTGCTTCGCAACCGGCGTCGAGTACGCCCAGCCGTTGTTCTCCACGATCAGGATCAGCGGCAGCCTCTTGACCGCGGCGAAGTTCAGCCCCTCGTGGACGGGGGTCGTGCTCATGGCGCCGTCGCCCACGTAAGTCAACGCCACGCGTTTCTCGCCGCGGATTTTGGAGGCGAGACCGATCCCCGCCAGCAGCGGAACCAACTCGCCCAACATGCTGATGGGCGCCACGACGCCGCGTGTAAGATCGCCGAAATGGGTATTGGCCTCGCGGCCGGCGGTGGGACCGTCTTTCCGCGCCATGTACTGCATAAACACATCGCGCGGCCGGAAACCCCTCACCAGCATCGCCCCGACGTTGCGGATCATACCCCCCAGGAAATCCTGGGGCTCCAGGGCGTAGGCCGCACCCACCGAGATTGCCTCCTGGCCAAGCGACGAATAGACCCCGCCCACCACCTTGCCCTGCCGGTAGAGCGCCGTCAGTTGCTCGTCTACGCGGCGGTTAAGGCGCATATAGTAGTAGAGGTCGTGAAGTTGATCGTTGGTCAGTTTGGTCAAGATAGGTCCTTGCGCAGTTCTCAGTAAAGTTTTCAGTCGTCAGTTTTCCAGCACCCGTCCTCCTACCGTCAGCGGGCCGTCACCGGAAAAGCTGCCGGGCTAAAGCCTGGCGCTACGAAGAGTCACCGGGGCCGCTGCTATTTCCAGGTCAAAGACCCTGCCAAAGTGACGGATCACTCGCTCGGCCACGGCTTCCATTTCAAGTGGCCTTCCGAGCAACTTCTCCAGAGACGTCACGCCCTTCTGAAGAAGGCCGCAGGGGATGATCCAGCCGAAATAGTTTAAGTCCGTGTTCACGTTAAAGGCAAACCCGTGCGACGTCACCCACCGCGAGACGTGGACGCCCATCGCCACCAGCTTGTCGTTCCCCACCCAGACTCCCGTCGCACCGCGAAGCCGGCCCGCCTCAATCCCATACTCCCGCGCCACGCCGATAAAGACCTCTTCCAACGAGCGCATATACCAGGCGATGTCGCGCCGGTGTTGGGCGAGGTCGAACATCGGGTAGCCCACCAGTTGACCCGGCCCGTGATAGGTAATGTCGCCGCCACGGTCGGTCTCAAACACTTGGGCGCCCAGCGCCGCCACCCGCTCATCGGGGATCAGCAGGTGTTGGCGTTTGGCGTTGCGACCCAACGTGAACACATGCGGATGCTCGAGCAGCAGCAGCGTGTCCGGGATCGCGCCGGCCTTGCGCGCCGCCACCTTCTCACGCTGCAAGCGCAGCGCTTCCGCGTAATCGACCAAGCCGAGTTGTTCGACCTCGCAGAGTCGAGTCATTGCCGTTGAGTTAGACAGCGCGGCCGTGACCGCAAGCAAAGTGGCCGCGAGTGACAAGTGACGAGTGGCGAGTGACGAGCAAGAATGTCTTCGAAAGGATCTTGGTCCAACACGGCGGCCTAAACCATGCGCCGTATATAGCGCGGCAAATCTCCGAGACGTGGGAGCCCGGCGTCATCTAACCGTTGTCCTTCTGCCAGATCGCCTTGCCGACGAAAAAGGGTCCCATGTTCTGCATGTACTGGGAGGTCTGGCGCGTCTTGCGCATGGACTGGACGCAGGCAGAGAGAGGATAAAGCTCGGCGCCGATGAGGCCGATGACGAAGTCGTTGTCGTTCTTGTCGAGGCCGAAGCAGGCCAGGCGGATGTCCTGAGCGAAGCCGGCTTCGCCGAAGGCGCGGCCGATCTTGCCGTGCTCGCCGAGGATGGGCGCCTGCTCCTCGGGGGAGAGTGACATGAAGGCGCCGGTGCGGCGCAGCGGATACCACACCGCCCAGGGCCACTCGGGATTCGTCACCGTGCGCCGAGGCTTGACAAGGAGCCAGTCTTCGAGGTCGGGTTCGTAGCCCAGCGCGTAGGTACGCCCGAGCATGGTGTACTCGGGCTTGAAAGTGAGCGCGTCAAACGGCGGCTGGAGGAGAAAGTCGCGGAGCGTGGTGACGAAAAAGTGGGGGTCCCCGCTCCAGGTCAGAAGGCCGACGCCGTGAATGTCGTTGGCATCGAGATAGAGCACCGACGGGATGGCGGCGGCCTCGAGGGCCCGCGCCAGCGGCGGGGCGGCATCGCATTCGCCGAAAGCGAGCAGTTGCATGAACAGCCGCCGGTTCGAGGTCTGCCGCTGGCCGTTTCGCAGGCCGCCCTTTTCAGAAATATCGAGGTTCTCGCGCATGGTTGCCATTCAAAATCCGACAACTGGAAAGAAGCTGTCCGCCGTCAGCTCAATCTCCAATCGTCAATCGCCAATCTCTTAAGGCCGCCCCGCCAGATTCGGCGTACGGGCCCGCGCCAGGACCAGATTCGTATACAGACTGCCGAGTTCCCTGAGCATTCTGACCGCTGGGGCGAAGTTCCGCTGGTTGATGTGTTCCACGTTGAGTCCGATGGGTGGCGGGTCCGGAGGCAGGTTGTCGAAAACGTCCATCAGGATGCGCCGCGTCAAGCCCAGCGAGCGGGTGAGGTAGTCATCGCCCGACGGCGCCGGCTCCTCGGGCGGCGAACCCCGCACCTTGGGAGCACGCGCCACCTCGCCCCGCAGCAGGTAGCGGTCGAGGTCGGCGGGGATGTCGGCGCCGAGCCAGCGCAGGAACTTGAGATCGCGGGGGTGGCTCACCGGCGCAAAGCTCAGAAAGATGCGTGCCTCCAGGCCGTTCAGCTTCTGGATGAGCCAGACAATATCGTTGGAGTCGAAGAGGACCTGGGTGGTGAAGAAGGTGAGTCCGGCGGCGTTCTTGCTCCGGATCCGCTCGTCCTCGTGCGGCCGGCTGGGAATGCTGATGCCCCCCAGAGACACATCGAGGCCGGCCTCACGCACTTGCCGCGCCGCTTCGATCACGCTGGGCCCGGGATAGACGATGTCGGGCGATTCGCCTCCCACCAGGATGAAGTTGCCGATGCCGAAGTCCGCTGCCGTCTTACGGAACCAAGTCATCTGGTCCGGCTCGTGGACCACGACGCGGTTAACGATGACATCCATGTCAAGGTCGCGACGGATACGCGCGCCGATCTGGCGTGGCTCGACGCGCTCGACGTATTCGGCGGTGCGGGGCGCGCCACGGCTCTCGTCGCGAATCTCCGGGAGATCGATCGCTTCCGCCAGACCTTGGACCTGCCCCAATCCCTCGACGGCGGCATCAGTGGCTTCGGGCTTCGCCGCCGCTGGCGGCACCAACTCGAAGAACCGCACCGGAACTGTGGGGTCGAGAATTGTGTCCTTTAGGAGCATCGGATTGCCGATTGTCGATTGCCGATTGACGATTTGTAAAAGCAAGATTCGGTGTTTGATCGCTCTTCGGTCGTTTCCTCAGTGGCGAGTGAAGAGTGGCGAGTGGCAAGCGAAAAGCGCAAAATCTGGCCCAGCGCCTCCTTTTAGTCGCCGCTCGTCATTCGTTACTGCCTTCCCTGATGTCTAATCTTCAATCTTCGGTCTTCCATCGCCAATCGTCAATCCTCAATCGTCACGTCAGTTCGGCCTGCCATCGTCAATCAGTGTATACTGAAGATGAAAGGGCTTCTAACAGGCCTAGTAGCTTTGCCCCGGGACGCGGGCCAACGAATGAAGGTCAGAGTACTATTTTTCGGAACCGCCCACGACTTGACGGGCTTCGGCCAGGAGGACCTGGACCTCGCCGAGGGCGAGCATCTGGAAGACCTTCGGCGGTACTACGAGGGACGGTTTCCCCGCCTGAAGGAGATGGGCGCCACGGTCCTGGTCGCCGTGAACCAGGAGGTCGCGGAGCCGGCCGCCGTGTTGCACGAAGGGGACGAGGTGGCCTTCCTTCCGCCGGTCAGCGGTGGTTTGGGCGACGATCAGAGGCAAAGCGACGAGCTCAGGGATTTTTTCCGGATTTCGCGCCGGGTGATAACGGCCGCGGAGTTTGTCCGACAGTTGAAGGCGCCCGCGGACGGCGCGGTGGTGGTTTTCGAGGGAATCGTCCGCGACAACCTGCGCGGCCGCAGGACCCGCTACCTCGAGTACGAGGCTTACGAGCCGATGGCCATCCGCAAGATGGAGGAAATCGGGCAGGAAGTCAGGCAGAAGTTTGCCATCGACCACGTCGGTATGATTCACCGCCTCGGCCGGCTCGAGATCGGGGAGGTCAGTGTCGCCATCATCGTCACGGCCGCCCACCGGCACGCCGCTTTTGAAGCCTGCCACTATGCCATCGATCGCCTGAAGCAGATCGTGCCGATCTGGAAGAAGGAGTACTTCGAGGATGGGGAGGTTTGGGCGGAGGGGGAGAAATCAGAAATTAGAAGTTAGAAATCAGAAAGAAGAAACCAGGAGCCCAAGCCTTGGATAAGGGTCAAGGGAAAAATCAGAAATTAGAAAGCAGAAATCAGAAACCGCCACGGCATAGGTTATGGCCGTTTGCGTTGGCGGTTCGTTTCTTATCTCTGATTTCTGACTCCTGATTTGCTTATGAACGATCAACAAAAACCGAGGGACCTCAGAGAGCGGACACGCGATTTTGCCCTGCGAGTTATTCGGTTATATGGAGCACTCCCCAAGAAACCCGAACCGCAGGTTATTGGAAAGCAACTCCTCCGCTCTGGTACTGCGGTGGGGGCCAATTACCGCGAAGGTTTGCGCGCACGGTCGAAACCGGAATACGCCGCGAAACTCAGCGTCGCGTTGATGGAACTGGAGGAGACGCTGTACTGGCTCGAATTGCTCCATCATGCGGGTATCATGTCCGTCAAAAGGTTAGCGAGTCTCGAAGACGAAACGTCAGAGCTGAGCGCCATCCTCGTCACACTGATTAAGCAAGCGCGAGCACAAGCTCGTAGGTTGAAGGCTCCGGAATTGGAGGCTGGCTCAGCTTGTGATTCCTGATTCTAATTTCTACTTTCTGATTTCTACTTTCTGATTGTTTATGGACACATACCTAACCATCGCCGTTGACATCGCCAAAGAAGCCGGCGCCTTGCTGGCGCAGCTCTTCAAGCGCCCGCAGGAGATCAGCTACAAGAGTGAATTCAATCTGGTCACGGAAGCGGATCGACGCTCAGAAGCACTGATCATCGAGCGATTGCAGAGCCACTTCCCCAAGCACGCGGTGGTGGCCGAAGAGGGTGGCGGGCAGAAGACGGGTTCCGACTATTGCTGGTACGTCGACCCCCTCGACGGCACCACGAATTTCGCGCACGGCTTCCCGGTTTTTTGCGTTAGCCTAGGACTCGCGCAGCGTGACGAGCTGATTGCCGGTGTCGTCTACGATCCTACGCGTGACGAGCTCTTTGCGGCGGAGCGTGGCGCGGGGGCGTACCTCAACAACCAGCGGATCCACGTGTCGAAGATCGCGAGCCTGGGTGAGAGCCTGCTCGGCACGGGATTTCCGGTGTTTGCCGCTGATCACAGCCTCAACATCCAGCTCTATTACCGCTTCACCCGGATTTCGCACGGCATCCGGCGGGCGGGTTCGGCGGCACTCGACCTCTGCTCCGTGGCCGCCGGCCGCTTGGAGGGCTTTTGGGAATTGAAGCTGAACCCGTGGGACAAGGCGGCGGGCGCGCTGATGGTGACGGAGGCCGGCGGCCGCGTGAGCGATCTTTCGGGCGGAGAGTTCAACTTGCATAAGGACGAAATCTTCGCCTCCAATGGCCTCGTGCACGACGCGATGTGCGAGATCTTTGTCGAGGTGAGAAGAGAGAATAGGAAAGAGGGAATAGGGAACAGGGAATAGGGAAGAGGGAATAGGGAACAGGGAATAGGGAACAGGGAATAGGGGGACGTGATTGGCAAGAGTAGAATCACATCGAGATCTTATCGTGTGGCAGAAGGCAATGGACCTGACGGTTGAAGTCTATAGCCTGACGAAGAAGTTCCCATCTTCTGAGACATATCGCTTGGTATCGCAGATTACGCGCGCGGCCGCTTCAGTTCCGGCGAACATTGCGGAAGGCAACGCCAGAGGCACACGGCGTGACTACGCGAGCTTCCTGGCAGTTGCGAAGGGCTCACTGATGGAAACGGAGACGTTCCTGATGCTGGCCGTGCGGCTGGGCTACTTAACCCAGACACAGGTTGACTCCGCTCTCGCTCTGGTGACGGAAGTGAGTAAGATGTTGACTTCGATGCGGAGCCGGTTGCTGGATTAGGGAACAGGGAAGAGGGAATAGGGAACAGGGAACAGGGAAGAGGGAACAGAGAACAGGGAAGAGGGAGCGGGGAACAGGGAAAAGGGAGAGCCAGCCGGCCCCGTTTTCTTCCCTATTCCCTGTTCCCTGTTCCCTTCTCCCTGTTCCCTACAACACCATGCTGGCAAGGCGCTCAGGTTCGAGACGACTGCTGAGGCGTCGCGGGTTGACGATGCTTCGGTTGAACCATCCAGAGCCGCTCCCCCCGCCGCCGTGGTTCTCGCCTGACCCGGTCACCACCGTCACTGACATCTGGCTGAAGCGGCTTCCGCGCGCCCACGATGGGCTCCGGATCGTCCACCTGACGGACATTCATCACAGTCTTTTTACCCCCCTTGAAGACGTGGAGCGCGTCGTCCAACTAGCCAATCGCCTGGCGCCGGACATCGTGGCCCTGACCGGCGACTACGTCACCCTTTCGCCGGACTACATCAAGCCGGTGGCGCGCGCGCTGGGCAAGCTGCGGGCGCGCCTGGGAGCGTTTGCCGTCCTCGGCAACCACGACTTCCAGGTGGACCCGGATGAGATCACGCGCGCGCTCCGCCTCCATCACATCGACGTGCTTCGCAACACGCATCACGCTCTGCGATCGGCTTCCGGAACGCTGTGGATGGTCGGCGTGGACGATCTCTGGTGGCAGGCCGATGATCTGCCCGCTGCCCTGCGGTCCATCCCGGCGCGTGATGCCAAGATCCTCCTCTTTCATAATCCACTCGGTATTCATCAGGCTGCCACGCACGGCATCGACCTCGTGCTCTCGGGCCACACGCACGGCGGGCAGGTTCGCCTGCCCGGTTTCGGCAAGCTGTACGGCCGGAGGAAGCTGGGCGAGCGCTTCATCGAAGGCTGGAACAGGCTCGGGAGCACCCAAATCTATGTGAACCGCGGCATCGGCAAAGTCGTGGTGCCCGTGCGGGTCGCCTGCCCGCCGGAGATCGCGTGTCTTCGGCTGCGACGACCCTGAGGTCCATTGAAGGAAGAAAAGAACAAATCAAAAAGCAAAAATCAAAAATGAGAAATCAAAATTAGAGACAATACGTCCTCCTCCGGCCATCAGGTCCAACAGTTGGCCGGCGACGCTTGTCGCTGACTTGCGTCGTCAAGCAGATACCCCCATCGCCGGATTCCGCTTTACGGTTTCACTTCGTACACGACACCGCAACCGTAGTGGGGGTTATCGCAGTCGAGATTACCGCCATAGTACGTCGTGCTGTACCAATTGCCTTTCGGGTCGAAAACGATGCCCCCATAGGGGTACATTCCATCGCTGCCGGTAAAGTCGTAAAGGGTGTTCTCCTTCCAACCGGCTTTTTTCTTCGCCAGTTCGAAGACGGATCCATAGCTATCTTTACCGTAGTAGGCCGCTGCACCAGCCAAGTCACCTGCTTTGTTGAAGGCGACTCCGGCAAACGGCTCACCTCCGTCGGTGCCTCCGGTAAAGCTATAAAGCACACTTTCCGTCCAGCCGCTTTTTGAATACTTGAGCTCGTAAACGACGCCCAAACTGTCGGCACCACCACCCGCTGCCGTGCCATAGATATTGCCTGCCTTGATGGTGACTGCGCCGAATTCCGGATAGGCACCGTCGCTGCCCCCGGTAAAGCTATAAAGCACACTTTCCGTCCAGCTTTTGTGTTCGAGCTCAAAAACAGCCCCTTCCCCGTAGCTGCCTCCGGATACAGTAGCACCGTACAGATCGCCTGCTTCGTCCAGTGTGACACCCGTTAATGGATAACCCGCGTCACTGCCTCCGGCGAAGCTATAAAGCGTACTTTTTGTCCAACCGCTTTTCCCTGGGGTCAACTCAAAAACAGTGCCCGACCCGTTGGCGCCGCCCATTTCTGTAGTGCCATAGAGATTGCCGGACTTATCGACGACTAGACCGCCGTAAGCAGGACTAGCCCCGTCATCTCCTCCCTGGAAGGTGTAAATCACGTTGAAAGTCCAGCTTCCGCTTGAGGGCTTGAGTTCGAACACGGTACCATAGCCACTGCCGCCGCCGTCTGCAGTGCCATAGAGATTGCCGGCTTTGTCGAAGACCAGGGGACCAATGGGATTAGTTCCGTCATCGCCCCCCGTAAAGCTATAAAGCACGCTTTCCGTCCAACCGCTTTTGGAGTGTTTTAGCTCGAAGACAGCGCCATCCATGTTGGAGCCGCCAATCATCGTCGTGCCATAGAGATTGCCTGCTTTGTCGAAGATCACACCCGCCGTCGGCATGGCCCCGTCGGTGCAGTACTGTTGCGAGCAAAACTTGTACAAGGCGGTCTCGGTACTGGCCCAGGCGCTCGTTGCCAAGAGCAAAACCAATGTGAGAAGCGCTACAGTTTTACTTTTCATGACCTTTCCTCCTTTGGCGGCGATTCGACACCGCCTCGTCGTTGTCTTCTACTTTGGGTAGCAGAATATTCCTGGGGACAATCCTGTGTCAAGTATTGCACACCCGATCTAATCTAATTGGGTAGGCGTATGGAAGGACCGAAAGGACCTGCCCGATTCGAGATTTGCGTGCGTCCGCTTCGCAAAGGGGCCCGGCTCAGGAGTATCGCGTCTTGAAGGCCGTTCCGATCGACTCCGATATCCTGATCGAGGTTTCGCGGGGCTGGGATCAGGCCGTTCCTGGCCCGATGGGACGAGATGAGCGGCGATGCGGTGCCCCTATGTTCACCGGTGACCGTGGCGAAGTTGTGGCAGGGCGCCCGGACGTTGATGCCCCTTCAGCGGCAACAAACTCCTCGGTCAGCTTCCACCGACCTGTTGCCAATACCAGCGGGTCGGAGGAGTCTGGTGCTTGCTCATAGCTCGATGTTAAGGGCCTGACGGCCATCCGCTCAGGCGCGGCCCGCTTTTGGCGGTCGCGCTTGCGGCGCCCGTTAGATAGCGGCCCCGGGTTTGCCGATTTCCGGAACTGACAGGCTGCGGCAAATCTTCCTGGCAAGAGTGTAGGGGATTTCAGTGTGCCTTGGAACGGCCTCGACAGCGCCTGTTGCCGGATTGCTCCACAACGAGTGCGCTCGCCCCTCGCGCTTGAGAAAGCAGCCATGCTTGCGGAGATGCTGAAGCAAGCTGCTCCGCTTCACTCGACGATCACCGTGTCCCGCTCCGCGTCGGCAGGTACGCCTCGAAGCGAGTCCTCGCGCCGGTCCTCCAAAATCAGTGCGATAGCCTCGGCTAAGCTGGCTCGGGCTTCGTCCTTGGTTCGCCCCTGGCCATTGGCGCCAGGAACCTCCGGGCAGTAGGCGACGTACCAGTCGCCGTCTCGCTCCATGATCGCTGTAAACTCGTTGTGCATCCGTGACCTCCATTCTGGCGACGCCTTCATTCTACGGGAACAGCCCCATTGCTGGCTATATAACAACTGGGCGCGCAGTGTGGCCCCGGTATTGGCCGTCGCTTGCAATGCCAACTTAGCCGGGGGTTGCAACTGAGCCCCGGTGGCCGTCGCACAGACTTTCCCAAAACTGCTCATACTTCATCAAGCTCTCGTGTTGCGAACGCCAGTGTGCGTCGATGCCGTCCCACCCGTTCCCCTTGAAAACGTGGTCACACTCAGGACACACTCGCGGCAACTCGCACGGGAGACCGCGCTCGCAACACGGGCAAGCAGGTTTGCCCTTCATCTACTTCCTCCATCGGCAGGCTAACTTCCGTTTAAGCAGGTCTACCTCTCACCGCCGAGAGACGCGACCGCCTGGGGTCCACAGCCCAAGCAGACCATCCGCCACTTCGATGTCCCGTACAGGTCGTGTGCGCGGCGAAGCCGACTTGTGTAGCTTGAGAAGGGATTTCGCTGCCCGGGAAAATTTCCTCCAGGTCATGGTTTCACCGCGTTTCGGAGCCTCAAGGTGAAATGCCCAACGCTCCTTGCCGAAGTCAGTGTCCCGGACGTAGTGACCGATGAACAGAAGCTGCGCGGGCGGGTAGACGACGATGCTCTTGTCCTTGCGCGTCATCACCTGAATGACCCAATCCCCGAACTCCAGCTCGCTCGCCAGCGCGGGCTTGTAAGGCCAATGAAAGTCCTCCCTCTTGGAACGGGCCGGGTCCTCGACCAACTTCGCGGCCCTCGCTTCGCCTTGCTTGTAGCGCTCGCGTTCAGGTTCAGGAATTAAGTACTCGCTCAAGTTGACGATCCAGAGCTTGGCGTGCTTCGCGCGTTGCTGCCGATGCGTTCCGTTCGCCCGTGGGCCATTGAAGCGTGGCGGCTTGTACAGCCGTTTGCACTTCTCAAGGTACTCCGGGCGTACGGGTTCAGTACAGAGCCGGTCGATGAACTCTCGTGCCCGTCGAATCGCCGCCGGGTCGTTCGTCAAGATCGCCGCCTCGTCCAGGATCTGCTGCGAGTGCCTGGAGATGTTCGCCGACCCGGCAATGGCCCACTTACCCGCCACGATCAGCTTGGCATGCAGATTGCGCCGCGTGAACGCCTTAACGCCTCGCCGCATCAGCTTCTCAACCTCAAAGGGGTCAGTGCCCCCAGCCCGGACGGTCGCCACACTCATGTCCACCATCAGGCGGTCGCCATTCCGGAGGGGGAGCAGCTTGGCCCCCGTTTGCCCGAAGTAGGCGATCGCGGCATCGACGTGGCGCGCAGCCTTCACCTGGACGGAGAGCTTTTGCCAAAGTGCCTCGTTGGATAGGAAAGTTGCGACGCTCACAAGAGATTTGCCTCCGGCTAACTCACGCTTATGTTGACCAGCGTAGGAATCCTGCGCTCAATAACCACGTAAACCGCCGCCTAGCCACTCGCGGTTGCAACTCGTTGCCTGTTAACAACTCCCTCGATTCGACGGCCTTCCTCCCGCCCCCCAGGCTGACTGATCGGTCGGCCTAAGGCCCTGCGGCTGAGGGCACGATCTCACCGCACAAGCGGCGAAACTCGCCGTCTTGCTGGACGATCGAACGCAAGTCTGGCCTGAGCTCCAACGCCTTCTTAATCGATTGCCGTGCATCGCCGCGCTTTCCAACTGCACACTGGAATCGTGCAAGATCAAAGTAGCCCCACGCATAGGCTGGATCGGCCTTCGTGCTCAGTGTCTCGGCAGCAATCGCCTCCTCGTACCTGTGCTGTTTGAAAAGGGCGTAAGCGCGAAGGTTCAGCAAGTAGGCGTTTCCTGGGTCCGCTTGAAGCGCAGCGTCGTAATACTTCAATGCAGTGGAGTAGTCGCCTTGATGAAATGCAGCGATAGCCATCCGCGACGCTCCGAGCGCCTCGCGGAGATTCGAGATTTCTTTTCGGAGGGTCTCGGCTTGAGCTTCGGCTCTTTCAGCAGCGCTCCGAGCTTGCGACGCTCGTTGTGCCTGCTGTAAGGCTTCAGTCCGAAGATACTCGGCACGACTGGACAATCGGCGGGTTTGGACGGCCATCACCGCAATCAGAGTGACCGCAGCTAGTGTGGCCAAAGCCATGACCGCCAGACTACGCTCTCTCTGCTGGGATTCCTTCAGAGAAAGAAGAGACAGCTGTTCTCGAAACAACTGCTCCGAACGGGAAGACTGGAGTTCCATCTCGGTCATCGCTTTAATGTCTCCTTGAAAGCGTCGTTGGCCAAAGAGAGCAGCATGCCCCTGGCATCTGGGGACAGGCCGGGCGAACCAAGCCGCGTCAGCAAGAACTGATAAGTCGCCAGGCGCTCTTTACGCGGTATTATTTCCTTGTAAGGGAGGGCGCCGAGAACACCTACGAAGGCGCCTCCGAGCTTCAGGATTTCGCTAACTGCTGGGCCGCCCAATTTCAGGAGTTGCGCCGCCGCCAAGATCGCAATCCCAGCGGCCAGCAACCCAAACATCCACCGCTTCCAAAGGGCGATCGCCTCTTGTTGAATGCGGATCTGGTCCCTCAGAAGTGGGGCCAGGGCGAAGTCCGTTGATTCTTGAGCTGCGGCTGGCTTTTTTTGCAAACGTTATCGGCCTCGACCCTCAGACTGTTGCCTAACCCACCCTTCTGTTTTTGTAGCGTAAGGATCCCCGCGCTCGGCTTACGTCTGAACCCACGATTCAAATCGAGCGTCCGTCCTCTATTCTCGACCGACATGTAACATACATCTGGGTGCGCCTCGATGCAACCGCACGCACGACCTTCACCGGCAGTGTGGTGATAATGAAAGCGGCGCAGGTCGCAAGCGGGCCGAAGGAAGCAGGCGCGCCTGCTTGCAATCGCCAGCGACTCTATCAGCCCCCATGCGGGCGTTGCGCTCGCTTCCCGGTTTAGGATCAGTCTACTTCGCCAACGCTTCAAGCCGTTCGATCCACGCGCGAAAGTGGGGACACTCTCGCCGCATAGCGTCGACGCCCACTGCTTGCGCTGCCAGTGTGCCGTCCAGCGGTTTGCGATAGGACGGGTGAAGCTTTAGCACCCGCTTCGACGGAGCCGTGTTGGGGTCGTCATCGATATCCTCCGGAGTCTGGAACTGGTCGCGGATCTTCTGGAGCGGCCCGGCGAGATGCGGCTGCGAGATGCCTTGGGCGAATGCCGCTGGGTTGCTGAAGAGCAATCCCTCATACTCGTGCAATTGAAGATAGGGCAGAAATCGAACGTCGGGCCGCAGGTCGGGCGCCTGCCCGATGATGTCTTGTTTTACCGCTTGCTCCACGCGGGTGATTTTGTCGAGGTTTGAGAGTTTCGGCGGCAGCGGTGTGCCGGGAAAGCCTTTGCCCAACCCGTAGAAGTCAAGCATCGTGGAGCAATAGAACGTGGGGTTCTGCTTGAGTAGTGCCAGTACGTGCTTCCGCACGCGGGCGTAGTTCGTCCTTCCCCCCTCATGGCCAGGAACTCCCAGGATGATAGGATTTAAGTAGACTTGACGCATCCACAGGGCCGGCGCGAGGACATCGCTCACGAACGACCGTTCCGTCGGGCCCTCCACCACGACGTGAACCCGTGTCATGAACGCTCGTCTCCTGCGCTTGACTCGTCTTTCTCGCGGGTTGGGTTCGCGCCTCGGTCGCCATCCGACGGCAGGGGCATTCTCTCATTCCGTGGCCCACCGCCCAGAACGTTCTTCTCCCACAATTGGCCCAGCGTGTAGTCCTCAAGCCACCCTGCCAGCTGTGTCGATTCCAGGCGCCGGAAGACCGATTCCCCTCGAGTCCGCTCGACGACGATGATGTCCTCGGGCGCAAACTCGCTCACTAGGGGCGCCGATTGCGTCGAGACGATTACTTGTCGGGTGGCGTGAGTCCCGCTTTGCTCCGCCGCTTGCTGGAACAGGCTAGCCAGGAGTGCCAAGGCGTAGGGGTGCAATCCGAGTTCAGGCTCGTCAAAGAGCATCGTCGGTGGTCGTTCGGGCTGCAATAGTGCGGTCGCCAAACAGATGAACCGAAGGGTTCCGTCGGAGAGTTGGCTGGCGCGGAGAGGGTAGTCCGATCCCTTTTGCCGCCACTCCAACTGAATCATGTCCGGGTTCCACGGTACAGGGTGGAGCTTGAAGTCGTTGAAGAATGGCGCAGCCAGCCTCACTACGTCGCGGATCCTGGCATAATCGGTAGGGTTCGTGAGGCTGATGCGACGCAGGAAGGCAGCCAGATTTCCGCCGTCAGCCCGCAGATATTCATGATCGTTGATTTGCCCCTGGCGGCGAACCCCTGCTGTGTCGCTGGTGTCGTGGAAATGATACGCGACCCAGCCCGAAGCGGCATGATGGAGAAATGCTAACGCGGCTAACGAGTTCGTCTCTGTGATCTTGGCTTCAGCCTGCCCAGACCCGTATGGAATCCAAGCGCCATTTTCCAGCACCTCTTCGTCGGCAAAGACCAGCCTGTTATCCGCCGTGGGCACCAAGGTAAACCTGTAGCCAAAGGCGCCCGAACAGAGCTTCGCCACAAGCGTCGTCGTCACCTTTGGGCCGAGGTAGAGGCACGCGTCCGCGCCACCCGCTGTTTGAACCGCTAGCTGCAGCCTCCGCTCGATCAATTCCCGCAACAGGCGGAAGAACTGGACAAAATTGCTCTTGCCCGCCCCGTTGGCGCCAATGAGCACATTCAGCGCACGGAGTTCGAAGTCCTCCAGCTTACGGATCGACTTGAAGCCTTCGATCGTGAGTTTGTCTAAGGGTGCGCTCATGCGTCAAACCTCACCCACTCCGACGATTCGAGCTTGAAACCAGTATACCTCATGCCTCTCACGGCCAGCGCCCGCCGACGCGCGGTTGGTTGCGCTTCAGGGCTGACGAGCGAACCTCCGCCCGGCTGATAGTGTATCACAAACTCTTTTTGCGGGTTGCCGCATAAGCCATGCACAGCCTTCTTTGTCTCCGGAGGTTTCTATCACTTGGAGTCCAAGTCTGCCTGCCACGCCGATCTGTGAACGTCCTCCATCAACCCCTTTGCCGTCAGATACTTAGGGCGATACGTCTAGGATGTTTAAGACGTATAGAATGTCTAGGACGTATAGAATGTCTAGAATGTTTAGGATGTCTGGAATGTCTAAGACGTTCTATACCTTGCAAAAGCCAGTTCATTAGCCTAGGATCAAGTTGTGAATGGTGAATTGTGAATAGTGAATTGAAGATGGAACTCGCGTCTTCTTTCACTATTCACCATTCACAATTCACAATTCGTTCCCAAATCCTGAATGGAGAAAAAATGGCTACTGAAACTTTGATCGACGACTCTGAACCCCAAATGCCGAACCCCGACAACGGCCAGCCCGGCAGCGGCGTCTCCGAAAGGAAGCGGACCGCCAATCGCGCCAACTCTCAGAAGTCCACCGGACCGAAGTCCGAGATGGGCAAGCGGATCGCCAGCCACAACAGCCTGAAAACCGGCTACTACTCCGCCGAGCGCCGCCTCCAGTTGATGCAAGAACTCGACGAGGACCCGCAGGAGCGCGAGCGTCTGCGCCAAGACCTTTACCTCTCCTATCCTCCGGGCGCGCCGGTGGAAGCCATGCTCCTCGACGATCTCGCCGACCTCTGGTGGAAGCGCGCTCAACTCGACCGCCTCGACGCCTCCGTCAAGTTGCGCGAGATCGATCGGGCCGACGTGGAAGAATATCGGCGCGAAGAGCGCCGCGAGAGCAACGCCTTGGACGCCACCAACTCGGAGGTGGAGAAGGGTGGGTTGGTGAGGCTCAAGGACTCGGCGGGCAAGTTCGAAGTGATCCTCGGCATCCTGGAGGACCTGCTCCGCCGGGCCGAGAGTCGCCAACTCTCGCTCCACCAGCAGGGATTCTGGATGGCGCTCTATGGCACGAGCGACCGCAACTGGTTCGCCGAACATAAGTTTGCCCCTCTCGAGGCGGGGGAAACGGGAGAGGCGGTGGACTACGAGGCGCTGACAGACTTCCTCAAAGGCGAGTTGGATTCCTACACCCGGGCCCGGGCTCGCTACCTGGCCGAACATCAGGAACAGACGGTGGCGGAGCGCGAGGCGCGCCTGGTGAGCTGCGGGGGCGACGGCTTGATCGTGTTCCGGGAGATGGAGGTGACGGACCGGCTGATCGACCGCAAGCTGCGGCTGCTGCTCAAGGCGCGGGCCGACCGCGCCCGGGAGGAAAAAGAAGGCAGTAAGCAGAAGGCAGAAGGCAGTAAGCAGAAGGCAGATGGCAGTGGGCAGGCAGCAGACGGCGGTGGGCAGTCGGCAGTCAGCAGTAGGCAGTCGGCAGAAGGCAGTCCGCAGTCGCCAGATGGCAGTAGGCAGTCGGCAGACGGCAGTACGCAGGCAGGCCAGGCCCCAACGGGAGTGGGTCGGGAAGCCGCGGAGCGGCGAAAGACTTTAGCCCAGGGCGCAAGCCCTGGGATAGGTGGCCACCCCCCTTCCTCTCTTTTCCCCCAGTCCGCCGAAGCCAGCCAGCGGTCGGCGGAACAGGTCGCTTCGGCCATCAATTTAAAAAACGAAGCCACCGATTTGATTGATAACAAAGGATCGGCCTCAGCGAAAGCCAGGAACGAACCCACCGTGGAGGGCGGCAAGCGGTCGACAGAAAGCAGCAGGCAGTCAGCAGAAGGCGCTACGGAGGCGGCACAAGGCAGCCCGCAGGAGGCGCAAGGCAGCAACCAAGCAGCGCAAGGTGGTAGGCGGCGGCGATCGGCTTCCCGCTGCCGGCCCCGCGGAGCGATGGAGGAACGCTTTGGTGACATTTCGCAGAGCAAGGCGCGGATCCGGTGCTGGGCAACATGGGGTATTGGTACTTCAGTGCCTCCCGAGAAGCTATCGCGCGGAGCGCTGTTTAGGAGCAGAATAGGCGATTGCGCAGTCGGCGGTGTCGCTGGCAGAAGCGAGGACAAGAGGCGAAGTGAGAGGAAGAGCATACCGGACACTGCCGCCCCAGGAACTCCTGCACCCCTGCGGCTGCTGTTTAACGGCGCAGACCGGAACGGACCGGTGCTCATCGATGCCTGGCAGGCTCGTACACTAGGCTAGTTTAGGCCAGCGCCCGGCCTCCCGTCCACCGTGTTGGTGATCTAGATCACAAAGGGCTGTGACGTGCGTCATAGCAATCTGGCAAGGACTGTTCTACTGTTACTTTTTTAGGGAATTGTAGTTGTTTGAAAACACGAGCGTCTTCGCAAGGGCAGCCACATACCCGGTTCGTGCCCGTGCTCGTGTTTATGGCTAGACCGGCGGGCATGCGCGTTGCGTGCGAGTTCCCCTCCTCCTCTCGCCGCGGCGGTAGCCCGCCGGTTCTGGATTCAGGCCATGCTGTTTTGTGGGATCGCAGTCTCGTTCCGAGCGTGGAGCGCCAAAAACCTCCGGGCAGACGAATTGGCCGCGAAGATCGACAGAAGGCGCTCCGCTTCTTGTATCTGCGAAATGGCCATGATTTCTGCTTCGACCCATCTGCGTCTGCAGAACGACATCGAGAGGCACGTTCGCCCGCATCCGATCCCATCCTTGGCGACCCGACTGCAAGTTGTTTCCCTCTGACCTCGCCCCTTCTTCCCTCTTACTCGGACGCGGACGGTGCCAGATTGCTGTCGGCGCCGGGAGGACGTGGTATCCTAGCGGATCAAAACTCGATCGTCCTTACTGATTAGATAGAAGGAAAGCAAGGCATGAGCGGCAGGAACACTGTCAAAGTTGCATTCTTTTCCATGGAGATCGCTCTCGATCCGTCCGTCCCTACGTACTCCGGTGGTCTCGGAGTGCTGGCGGGCGACATGTTGCGCTCCGCCGCTGACCTTGGCGTGCCAATGGCGGGGGTCACCCTCGTGTACCGGAGGGGCTACTTCCGGCAGCGCCTGGATGCCACGGGGAATCAGACTGAAGAGCCTGCCGTTTGGCATCCGGAAGACAGCCTCGAGCAAATGGAGCCACGGGCGACAGTTGAGATTGAGGGGAGGCAGGTTGTGGTGCGTGCCTGGCGAGCAGTCATCCGCGGCGTCTCCGGCCACGAGGTGCCGGTCTACTTCCTGGACACCTGCCTGCCGGAGAACAGCCCGGAACATCAGGCGCTCACGGACTCTCTCTATGGCGGCGATGACCGCTATCGGTTGTGCCAGGAGGTGGTGCTGGGAATGGGTGGCGTCGGCATCCTGCGCGCTTTGGGGCATACGGAGATCGAAAGCTATCACATGAACGAGGGCCACTCGGCCCTTCTTACTCTGGCGCTTCTTGAGCAGAGGTTGGGAAGGCCGGAACTGGGGTTCGCGTCGCCGGAAGATGTTGAGGCGGTCCGGAGCCAATGCATTTTCACCACCCATACGCCGGTGCCCGCCGGACACGACCAGTTCCCAAGGTCGATAGTGGACTCGGTGCTCGGCGCGCCTCGAGCTTTCGGCGTCGACATCAGTCATTGCTGCCCGGACGGGATCTTGAACATGACCTACCTCGCCTTGCGCCTCTCCCACTACATCAATGGTGTGGCGATGCGCCACGGGGAAGTCTCCCACGGGATGTTCCCGAATTATCCGATCCGCGCCATTACCAACGGGGTCCACGCGGTCACCTGGACTTCGCCGGCGTTTCGGGAGTTGTACGAACGCCATATTCCCGAGTGGCGCCGCGACAACCTCTACCTGCGCTATGCCGTCGGCATTCCGCTTGAGGACATCCGGCAGACTCATCACCGGTCGAAGCGCGCGTTGTTGGAGGAAGTCAGGAAGAGTACGGGGGAGCGGTTCAGCGAGAGGGTCCTGACCATCGGCTTTGCGCGACGCGCGGCCGCCTACAAGCGCGCCGACATGCTGTTCGCCAATCCGGACCGCCTCAAGTGGATCACCACCCAGGTGGGCCCGCTCCAGGTGATCTTCGCGGGCAAGGCCCATCCGCATGATGAGGAGGGCAAGGCCATGATCCGCCGCGTGTTTGAATCGGCGGCCGAGCTCAAAGACAACATCCACGCGGTTTACATCCCGGATTACGACATGCGCTGGGGGCAATGGATGACCAGCGGCGTTGACGTCTGGCTGAACACGCCGCAACGGCCTTACGAAGCCTCGGGCACCAGCGGCATGAAGGCTTCCCTCAACGGGGTGCCGAGCCTGAGCGTGCTGGATGGCTGGTGGATCGAAGGGTGCATCGAGGGCGCCACGGGATGGGCCATCGGCGGCGGAAACCGTTCCGAGGACTACATTGCGGAGGTCGCCTCGCTCTACGACAAGCTGGAGCTCGTCATCCTCCCGATGTTTTACGGGCGCCCAAACGCTTTCAATGAGATCAGGCGCTATGCCATCGCCCTGAATGGTTCTTTCTTCAACACCCAGCGCGTGCTCGACCAGTACGTCTCCAACGCTTACTTCCCAGAGACGGGAAGAACTGGAATCAGGGGTCAGGAACCAGGAAAGGCAGGGCACGAGGATGGCCGCGACCAAACGGGCCGCGAGTGACAAGTGACGAGTGGCGAGTGACGCGAGTGACGAGTGACGAGCGCGAGAAATCTTCGCCCTCTACGAAGAAGCTTGGGGCGAGTCGTACACAGACACGGAGGCACAGAGAAAAATGGGAAAGGTCGGGGACCAAACGACATCTTCATGTGATTCTCTTCTCGTCTCTGTGTCCTTCTCGGCGCGCGAGCATTCTTCTTGCTCGTCACTCGCCACTCGTCACTTGTCACTCGCGGCCACGCGGCCCCTCTCCTTGCGCAGCACGTAGTAGCAGCGGCCGTCGCCGGAAGCGCCGGGCGTGATCAGGTCGTCCGCAACGTAGCCGGCCGCGAAGTAGCGCCTGAAGATCCGGCGAGTTTCCATTCGCCACCGCTTTGCAAGCGTCAGCGCGTGCTGGCGCATCTCGTCGGTGTTCGTCGGGATTTCCACCAGCAGCCGGGGCTCGCGAAGGGCGAGCCGAAGGGCGCGGTTTTGCAGGAAGCCGCTCGCGTTCACCCGGCTTTCGTTGATCCGCGGCAGAGAGAGACCGGCGCGAGGCCGGCCGCCCTCCAGGCGTCGCTCGACTCGGGCGGTAGCGATGCGCCAGTTCACCACGAAGCGATCCGTGGGCAGCCCCTTTTCGATGACGCTTCCGAAATGGCCGTAGCAGTCGATGAGATACTCTTCCGCGCAGCCACCCAGTCGGGACAAGTTGAGGGCCGCGTTGCGGCTTTGGAGCGGATCGTACGTCCAGCAGATCGACCTGATGCCTTGCTGGAGCGCAAGCTGGCGGTGTACCCGTTTCATCTGGAAGCCGAGCCCTTGGTCGCGAAAGCCCGGCTCGACGGCCATCATGTGCGACCAGTGAATCAACTGGCCATGGCGTCGTGCCAGGAACGCGTAGATGAATGCAACGATGCGGCTGTGGACGATGGCGCCCAGCACGGCGCCGCCGTATTTCTGGGTGACGCTCAGCACTTCGCTCGAGACCGACGGCACGCCCCACACCGCTTGCTGGATGCGCTCGCACTCACGGAGTTCTTCGATGTCCTTCAATCTCTTGATTTCGACGCCGGCCATAGCTTCTCGGTGCCAACCATCCGCAAGACTTCAAAGACCTAACTTATCACTGCCGCGGGCTGGGCGGAAGAGCGGCCCGGGTCAGCTCCGGTCTGGTGTAAACGCCGTCCTCCACGGGCAGGCTTCAGGGGCTTTGGCTAGATGGCTAGCGTGGTGGAGGTTTGTAGGGGCGCAAGGTGCGCCCCTACCATGGGAGAGTGAGAGTAGTTGTCGGCTAGCCCGGTAAATGCCTCATGGATGGACTGGTGAACCGGCGCGAGTCTGAGACAAAACCCCACAGTCTCTGAGAGCGGAGACCCTGCGCCGCCGACTTGCTACGCACTTGCGCCCGGCAGAAGCATCCTCCCCCCAAGTATCCCCAAGCCCAGTAAGGCGGTACCCAGAAGGAGGAGTGAGCCAGGTTCAGGAGTTGGATCCCCGCAGACACCGTGTTGTGCGAGCAAAGCGGTCTCGCTGAATGGGGCAGCGTTGCTCTCGCCGGGGCAGCCGCTGCTCCCCGCTTCCACACCCGGAAAGAAATCGAGCTCTCCCACGTCGAGCCCTGTGTGGATGTTAGCGTTCTGGTCGTCTGTCTGTCCATCATCGGTACCATATACCAGCCAAGCACCATTTGCTGGCGTGGTGCTCCAGGGGTAGGGGCCGTCGGGGTTCGGGTTGCCGAACTGAACCAAGAAGGGGCCTTCCGGGGGAATCGGGTTAGGAGACCCCGAAACCTGCGTGAAACTGAGATCAAAGTATACATCCAGGCTGGAAGTGAACGTTCCACCCGTCGCGTTGTTGTTCAGCGAAATTGTCAATGTACCGGTGTCCATTCCCGCCATTGAATCGGTTTGGTCAAGGGTCGCAAATATATTGTAGTAGTCGTTTGGCGCCAACTCTTGGGGGGTCGTGCTCTCGAGCGACAGCGCCGTTATCATCGTGTTCATCGTCGCGGGCGAGCCGTTAGGGCTCAAAGTGGGTTCGGGCCCTAGCCGCTGGACAATGGTGTCGGTGCCGCCCGGGGTAACGTTGGGGACACCGTAGGCGCCCGGGGTAAGGGGAACACCCATTAAGGGAACCTGATTACCGTTGAAATTGAAATACGTATCGGCCGGCACCGTTAGAAAGTAATCGGTACCGATGGAGATCGAACAACCGCCAGCCGGGCACTGGGCGCGAGCGGTGGCGCAAAGGATCAGAGCCAGAATGGTGCTAAAGCATAGCACAGTTTTCCGTCGGGCTTTCGAATTCATGTCGTCCTCCTCTCATAGTTACGAAGAAACTTATCGAAGCCCTGGAGCTTTGTCTATGGCCCGAAAGTGCCCCGTATCAATAGCACTAAAGTTCCAGTTACTCCGTAGTCTACAGCCAAGGCATTCCCGGTTGGAGACCCGTGGGCGAGGTGCGCAACGCTGAAAGAGACTGGGCATGGCAGCCCGATCTCAGTGCCCCTCGCGGCCGACCGGATCGCTGCGGACGAGCTTGGCCAGCGACTCGATGTGGAAGGTCTGGGGGAAGAAGTCGAACAACTCAACCGAGCTCAGCCGGTAGCCGCGCTCGACCAGATAACCGAGGTCGCGCGCCAAAGTAGGAGGATGGCAGGAAACATAGGTGATGCGCCTGGGCTTGAGCCCGGTGAGCAGTTTGAGCGTAGGCAATCCCACACCTGCTCGTGGTGGATCAAGCACCACCAGGTCCGGCCCACTGCGGGGGAAGCGGCGCAGAAAATCGAACACCGATTGCCCTACCACGCGGAGATTGGCAAGTCCCTGGGCGCGGGCGTTTCGAGCCAGGTCGGCCGCTGACACCGGGTTCCCTTCCACGGCAACTACCTCGGCGAAGCTTTGCGCCAGAGGCAGGCTCAGCAGACCGACGCCGGCGTAGAGATCGAGTGCCAAGCCGTGACGCTCGCCGACCGGCCCGTCGTCGTCGTGCTTCGACAATGTGGCGCCGCCGGGCAAGGGTGCCGGGCTAGTGCCGGACGCGCGTGCCGGGCTAAAGCCCGGCGCTACCGAAGCCACAAGCTGCGGAATCAAAAGCCGCGATGCCTGGAAGAACGAGCCGGGGCTGACTTGGTAATGGAGGTCGCCGACTCGGTAATCGAGCGACGGCTTCCCGAACCCCCTGAGTTTACTTCCGCGCTCGATGGCGACGCTCGCAACCCCCGGCAGGCGGGCGAGAAAATCATGGGCCAGCGTATCGATCTCCCCGGGTTCGAACCTGCCGCGCAACGTGAGCATCACCTGTTCGTCGCGATCGTCTGCCAGCAACTCAACCTCACGGGCAGCGGCCAAGCGAGCGAGCCGCTCCTGCTTGCGGAGTTCGCCGAGAATTTCGTTCAAGCGAGGCGAGAGGATCAGGCAAGTGTCCACTGGAAACAGGCGGTGGGACTCAGCTTCGAAAAAGCCGAGCGCCACCGTGCCGTCCGCTTGCGCCGCGATCTTGAGTTGGGCCTGATTGCGATAGTTCCAGGGCTCGGCGGCGTAAGTGGGAATCTCCTCGTCCCAGGTGATCTTGCCGATGCGGCGCAGCGTTTCGCGCAGAATCTCGCGCTTTGCCGCCGCCTGAAGAGCGGCGCCGAGATGCTGGTAGTGGCAGCCACCACAGCGGCCGAAATACGGGCAAGGAGGCTCGACGCGCTCCGGCGCCGCCGCCAGAATCCTCAGCGGCCGCGCGTGCACCACGCCTTTCGCCGTCCGAACCTCCTCCGCTTCGACGCGCTCTCCCGGAAGCACTCGCGGCACCAGCACGACGCGTCCGTCGTGGTAGCCTAGCGCTTCACCGCCGTAGACGAGTTTTTGCGGACTAAATTCGAAAGGTGGAGGCATTGACGATTGCTGATTGCCGATTGACGATTGCCGATTGAAGAAGCCTCCAAAACTTCAGCCACAAACCGGGTGCCTTGTTCGTGAAAGCTGATTGCTGAGGGCTGCAAGCTGAGAGCTTAAGGCTTTCTCTTATGAGCTTATAACCTCTTTATTTTCATAGATATCGTGGGGTAGCAAAAGCAAGTCCTTTGTTTTCATCAATATCGTGGGACTCTCCAACAAGGGTTTTTGCGGTCCTTTGTTTTCATCAACATCGTGGGACTCTCCTTCATATTGAGTATGTGCGGCGGCGGCGAATTGCCGATTGCAGATTGCCGATTGACGATTGGAAAACAGCGATCAGCCATCGGCGCTCAGCCGTCAGACAAGAACCTTGAGCGCGCGATCGTCTCCTGCTGATTGCTGATCGCTGAAGGCTGAGGGCTTTTTCGAGCGTCAATCCGCAATCGGCAATTCGGGGCCCGTGGGATAGACGGGCATTGGCTTGGTTGAGCGCGATTTTCTCCCGCGTCGCTTCCGGTTTCTCGGTCAAGGACATCGAAAAATTCTCTTTCCCCTACCTGACGATTTCAGTCACCAAGCTATAAGGATATATCAACGCGTTAGTCACTGTCAAGTAAAATCGTAGTAAAATTATAGCCGGACTCCCAGGGTGGCGTGGCTAGGGCGGGGCGGCTAGCGGAGGCGAAAACCGCCGATTGCAGGTTCTTCAGTCTTCAGTCCTCAGCTTTCAGCCCTCAGCCCTCAGCTATCAGCAAGAAACTCGGTTTGTCTTGGCTGATAGCTGATGGCTGAGAGCTGCGGACAACTGAATACTGATAACTACGTCAAAGGTAAAACAGGCTCAGCCGCGGGATTCGGTAGCGTTCGAACAGTTCGCGTTTCGTGAACTGCCGCTCCAGCGACTCGATTTGCGGCGCCGTCATCTTCTGCCGGTAGGTGACGAGCCCGTGATCCACTTCGCGCCGGATCTCGGCCAGCAGTTCCACCGAGGCCGCCCGCTTGAGCGAGGCCTCGATTTTTTCCTCAAGGGCGGTGAGGCGCCTCTCCAGGTCCTGAAAGTCCGTGCCGGCCTCCAACTTCCCCGGAGCGGCCATTTCGCCGAGCGCCGCGGCGCTCTCGGCAAGGTCCTGCGCCACCACGGGCTGGCCGGTTTCCCCGGCGCGCTGCGAAGCCCGGTGGAGGGCTTCCGCATTCCGATGGAAGAAGCCCAAGACCTCCTCCCTGGGGAACGGCGCCGGTTCCGGCCGCTCTTTGGCGGCCGGCGCTCCCCCCTGCACTTCAGCCAAGCGCGCGTCTTCGGCGGCCCGCAGGACTTCTTGTGAGCAGTAGGCGACGCTGTTCACTTTCCGAAAGCGCGGCGGCCGCTTGCGGTACTTTTCGAAGCTGCGCTCGATGCCGAGGAGCACCGCCTCCAGCGGCAGCCCGGCCTCCTTCCACGACTCGATCAGCGCCCAATCGAGTGGCGAAAGCAGTGTCCGCGTGCCCCGGCAGCGCTGGAAGCACTCTTCGACTTCGGTGAAATAGTTGAAGTAGTTCTCCACGAATTTACCTCGGATTTCTCACCACGAAGGGGAAGAGGGGACAGGGAGCAGGGAACAGGGAATAGGGAAGAAACGCCGCCGGCTGGGCGTCTGAGGGCTTCACCAACGAAGTGATCACGCTCTTCCCTGTTCCCTATTCCCTATTCCCTATTCCCTATTGCGCTCGTAGATGATCCGCAGGCCCTCGAGCGTCAGGGCAGGCTCCACCGGAGGCTTATACTTGGAAGCGGCCGCGATCAACGACGCCTGTCCGCCGGTGGCGATCACTTTGGGTTTCTTGCCCAGTGCCGCACAGAGGCGATCGAGGATGCCGTCCACCGCTCCCACCGCCCCGTAGAAGAGCCCGGACTGCATGCTGGAGACGGTGTTGGTCCCGATCACCTTTTGCGGCTCACGGATCTCCACCCGCGGCAGCCTCGCCGCGCGCTGAAACAGCGCCTCCGCCGCAATGCCGATGCCGGGGGCAATCGCCCCGCCGAGGTACTCGCCCTTCTCCGAGACGACGTCGAAGTTGATGCCGGTGCCGAAGTCCACCACCACGCAGGGCCCGCCGTATTTCTCATAGGCCGCCACGGCGTCGGCGATGCGGTCCGCGCCCACCTCCAGCGGATTGTCGTAGCGGATGGCCATGCCCGTCCGCGTTCCCGGCCCCAGAAAGACGGCCTTGATGTGAAAGTACCCCTCGGCCATCTCCTCCAGCAGCGGGTCGAGCGTGGGAACGACGCTGGCGATCATGATGCCGGTGATGCGGTCGAAGGGAACGCCGTCGAGGGTAAACAGGTTGCGAATCAGGATGCCGTATTCGTCGGCGGTTTGGCCGCGGTTGGTGCTCAACCGCCACTGAAAGCGCAGGTCCTTGCCTTCAAAAACTCCGAGGACCGTGTTCGTGTTGCCGACATCGATGACAAGAAGCATTGTTTTCGATAGATGATGTTTAAGTGTCGTGGCGCGTGCCCGCCGTGCCAGTGCCGGACGCAGCCCGGAACCCGATTTGCCGGCGCGGTTTCTCCGGCGGAGCCATCAACTGGCGGATAGCATCGAAAACCACTTTGAATCGAGCGTCGTATTTTTTTTCCAGGTGTTCCAGCTTGCGGGCGAGGTCTTTGTGGGTTGCTAGGATTTCTCTCAGACGAACAAAGGCACGTACCACCTGGACGCTCGCATCGACCGCAGTTGGGCTGTTGAGTACACTTGCGAGCATCACCGCACCGTGCTCGGTGAACGCGTAAGGGAGGGCGCGACGGCCTCCCCAGCCTGATCTTGAGGTCGCAAATTGCGACCTCAAGATTCCTGTCTCGCCGGGAGTGAGCTGGAACATGAAATCGCCGGGAAACCGGCTGACATTACGCTTTACTTGTTCGTTCAAACGCTTGGTCGTTACACCATACAATTCCGCGAGATCCGCGTCCAGCATCACCTTGCGGCCGCGAACAAAGAGTATTCTCGACTCAGTCCTTTGGGACGGCACAATGGATGCGTCGTCCATCCAGTCTTACCCTCCCTCAGCACCGTAGGCAGTTGAACGATTCGAACCCGCCCTCATTTTACTTCCATAACTTCGCCCGAAACCAAGAGTTCTTCCCGCCCATCGTCCCTGCGGATGCGCAGCGCGCCGCTGCGGTCGAGCCCGTCGGTGGTGGCGACGAAGGGCTCGGAGCCGGCGCGCACCGTGATCCGCCTGCCTCGCGCGAAGCTGGAAGCCGCCTCCCAGCGCCCGGCGATGGCTGCGTTCCCCGCTTCGAGCAAGAGCCGGTAGTGCCGGTCAAGTTCCTTGAGCAGCGCCACGAGGACTTTGATGCGCGGGTACGGCTTCCCCCCTTCGATCCGCAAGGATGTGGCGATCGCCGCCAGTTCCGGCGGCATCTGGCGATGGTTCACGTTGATCCCGATGCCCAGAACCACGGCGTGCAGCCGATCCAGCTCCGCGCTCATCTCGGTAAGGATGCCGCACACTTTCTTGCCGTTCACCAGCAGGTCGTTAGGCCAGCGGATGTCGACGGGCAGGCCGGTGGCGGCGCTTATCGCCGCGTGCGCGGCCACGCCGGCCGCGAGCGTCAGGATGGGCGCGGCGGCCGGCGGCAAGGGCGGGCGAAGAATGATCGACGCATAAATGCCGCTTGATTTCTCGGAATACCACGTCCGGCCAAAGCGGCCTCGCCCGGAGGTCTGCTCCTCGGCGACCACCACGGTACCGTGAGGCGCGCCTTTGGCGGCCAGCGCCGAGGCGATGCTATTGGTGGAGTCGACCTGGAAGTAGTGGACGATCTTGTGCCCGATCTCACTTCCCGCCAGGTCAGCCCTCACCAGGCTGGGCGTGAGAAGGTCAGGAAGGCTTTGGAGTTGATACCCGCTCGAAGGATGGCCTTTGATCTCGACGCCCAGCGCGCGCAGCTTCTCAATCCACACCCAGACCGTCGACCGCGTGACGCCGATCTCCGAGGCAATCTTCGGGCCCGGCACCACCACAGTCGTGTTCGCGGCCAGGAGGTGAATCAACTTGTCGATGCGGCGATCGGTGGCGGCGGCCATAGGGTATTGACGATTGACGATTGCCGATTGGAAGAGAAGAAGAAGAGGAAAGTCGCGCGGCTCCTTCAAACCCGTCGACAATCGTCACCGATCTTTTCCAATCGGCAATCGTCAATCGGCAATCGTCAATTCTTCACACTCCCTAATCTTTGCAGTGACTCAACCACCTTCCGGTATTGGTCGCTCAGTTCGGCGTGGCGGTGCTCAACGCCGCGTACCACGTCGCGCGGCGCACGGTTGATGAACGCCTGGTTCTCGAGTTGCGCCTTCGCCGAGGCAAGCGACTTCTCGATCTTCTCCTTTTCGCGCTCCAGGCGCTGGCGCTCGGCGTGATGGTCGATCCTGGCTTCGTGGAACAGGCGCAGGTCTGTGGATGTGTTAAGGTGCCGCACGTCGGGCGCTCCCGCCGCGGGCCGCTCGGCCGTGAAGTTCAGCGCCTCCAAGCCCGCCAGGCGCAGGATCGTTTCCTGGTGAGCGCGGAAAAGCTCCAGGTCGCGCAGCTTCTCACTCGCCACCTGAGCGCTGGGACGCTGCGTTTGCAGGCCCCATTCGGCCTTGGCGTTGCGCGCCGCCACAATCAGCTCCTGCAGGGTTTGGAACTCGCGCTCCGAAACGGGATCACTCACGCGGTCGCTCACCAGGCTGAAGGCTTCGAGCGAGATGGACGGCTTGCGGCCGGCATGCGGAAGCTGGTGCCACAACTCTTCGGTGATGAACGGCATGAAGGGGTGGAGCAAGTGGAGCGCCGCCTCGAACACGCGGACGAGGTTCAGCCATGCGGCGGGCGCCTTATCTCCCTTCGCTGCGCTCAGGGCAGGCTCCTTCGCTGCGCTCAGGGCAGGCTCCTTCGCTGCGCTCAGGGCAGGCTCCTTCGCTGCGCTCAGGGCAGGCTCCTTCGCTGCGCTCAGGGCAGGCTCGGCGACGGCTTTGGTGATCTCCGGCTTCACCCACTCCACGTACCAGTCGCAGAACTCGTGCCAGAAGAAGTGATAGATGGTGTAAGCCGCCTCGTGGAAGCGATAGGTGGCGAGAGCCTCGTTGACCTCGCGCGTCACGGTGAGCAGGCGCGAGAAGATCCAGCGGTCGGCGAGCGCCAGGTGCTCGGGAGCGGCGACGGCGTCAAAGCCGAGGCCTGCGGCGGGTTCGAGCGCCGCCGCCAGTTGGTCCTTCATCGGCTCGGGCAGCTTGCGCAGGTTCATCAGGATAAACCGGCCCGCGTTCCAGATCTTGTTGGCGAAGGCGCAATAGGACTCCACCTTGTCGTAGGAAAAGGCAATGTCGGTGCCGGGCGCGGCGCTGATGGCGAGGGAAAAGCGCACCGCGTCCGTTCCGAACTTTTCCGTCACTTCCAGCGGGTCGAGCACGTTGCCCTTGGTCTTCGACATCTTCTGCCGCTCGGCGTCGCGCACCAGGGCATGGATGTAGAGCTCGCGGAAGGGGACATCGTTCATGAATTCGAGGCCCAGCATGATCATGCGCGCGCCCCAGAAGAAGAGGATGTCGAAGCCCATGATCATGAGGTCGTTCGGGTAGAAGCGCTGGAGGTCGCGCGTCGGCTCCGGCCAGCCCAGGGTGGCGAAGGGCCAGAGGGCGGAGCTGAACCAGGTGTCGAGCGTGTCCGTCTCGGGGCGCAGCGTGGCCCCTGTACTACTGTTTCCGAGATTCTTTGCGCCTGGCGAAGAATCGCTCCGAATATGGCCCGGCTCACGGCGGCTCGAATTGCCGATTCTCGATTGCCGATTGCCGATTGACCCAGAAGGAAGGCCATCCAGCTCTTCAATCGGCAATCGGCAATCAGCAATCGGCAATTCGGCCTGTCCTTTGGTTGCGGCCGCCGGCTGCGCTATGGAATCAGCGCACTTGGGGCAGCACGCCGGCGTCTCGCGCGCCACGATGACCTCGCCGCAGGCGTCGCAATACCACGCCGGGATGCGGTGTCCCCACCAGATCTGGCGGGAGATGCACCAGTCGTGGATCCGGTACATCCAGTCGAGGTAAATCTTCCTGTAGTTCTCGGGCACGATGCGGACGCGCCCGTCCTCCACCGCGCGGATGGCGGGCTCCGCCAGCGGCTGCGTCTTCATGAACCACTGCGTGGAGAGCAGCGGCTCCACCACGCTCTTGCAACGCTGGCAGGTACCGACGCTCAACAGGTAATTCTCGGTTTTTTCGAGCAGGCCGCGCTCGCCGAGGTCCCGGACCACCTTCTCGCGCGCCTCGTAACGGTCAAGCCCGCAGTAGGCTTCGCCGGCGTCGCTGGTCATGCGCGCGTGCTCGTCGATCACCGTCACCCGCGGCAGGTTGTGACGCTCGGCGATGGCGTAGTCGTTGGGGTCGTGCGCGGGCGTCACCTTCACGGCGCCGGTGCCGAACTTGGGGTCCACGAAATCGTCCGCCACCACGGGAACCACGCGGTTGACGAGCGGCACCACCACCCGGCGGCCCACCGCGGCGCGGTAACGTTCGTCCGCCGGATTCACGGCCACGGCAGTATCGCCCAGCATGGTCTCTGGGCGCGTGGTGGCCACCGTGAGGTAGCCGGAACCCCCCTCGGAAAACGGGTAGCGGATGAACCAGAGGTGGCTCTGGCGCTCTTCGTGGGCCACCTCGAGGTCGGAAACGGCCGTGCCGCAGCGCGGGCACCAATTGACGATGTACTGGCCGCGATAGATCAGGCCCTTTTCGTGGAGGCGGACGAACACTTCGACCACGGAGCGCGTGTACGCCTCGTCCATGGTGAAGCGGTCGCGCGTCCAATCCACCGACGCTCCCAGGCGTTCCATCTGCCGCCGGATGGCATCGCCGTTTTCTTCCTTCCATCTCCAACAGCGTTCGATGAACTTCTCGCGCCCCATTTCGAGGCGCCGCCGCTGCCCTTCGCGTTGCCAGGCGCCCCTTGCCCCCGGGTCTTCCAGGTGGGGCAGAGCCTCGCGTCCCAGTTCGCGCTCCACGATCATTTGGGTGGCGATGGCGGCGTGGTCGGTGCCCGGCAGCCAGAGGACGTTCTCGCCGCGCATGCGGTGCCAGCGCATCAGGATATCGATCTCGGTATGCTCCAGCATGTGGCCCATGTGGAGCGAGCCGGTGATGTTGGGCGGCGGGATGGTCAGGCAGAAGCGCGGGCGGCCCGGAACGTCGTCATCGTCGGGTCGATAGAGCTTTTGCTCGATCCAGGTGCGCGCCCAGCGCGGCTCGATCGCTTCCGGCGCATAGACCTTGGGGATCTCAACTTCCAACGGTGTAACCTTTTCTTGCCACAGAGACACAGAGGCACGGAGAAAATCGGAAATCAGAAAGTAGAAGTCAGAAGGAAAGCCCCTCGCGTTCTGATTTCTACTTTCTGATTTCTGATTTGACTATATCGTTCTGCTGTGGGTTGAGTCAAACCTACCGCCCGCCCCGGAAGTGTGCTAAGTTAGACCATGCGACTATGGCTCTGATTGCGCCTGCATTGTTGGCGGCGGATTTGGCGTGCCTGGGGGAAGCGCTTGAGACGATCCAGGCTGCAGGCGCGCCGATGGTTCACGTGGACGTGATGGACGGCCACTTCACGACTGACATCACGGTGGGCCAGCCGGTGATCCATAGCCTGCGCAAGGGAACGAAGCTCGCGCTCGACGTTCACCTGCTCATCGAGCGCCCGGAACGCTATGTGGCCCAGTTTGTGGAGGCGGGGGCGGACAGGGTGGCTGTCCACGCCGAGTCGACGCCTCAATTGCACCGGGTCCTGGACCTGATCCGGGCGCGCGGGGCCAAAGTGGGCTTGGCGCTGAATCCGGCTACGGCGGTCAGCTCGGTAATCGACGTGCTTGGCGAGCTGGACTTCCTGACGATCCTCTGCGCCGACGCCGGAGCGGATCTCGGCCAGCCGGGCTCGAAACCCCCAAGTCCCGGTCGGGGCGCCGTACAGGGTGATGGCCGGGCCGCGGGTGCGGCGGCGGAGGTTGTTTTGGGCCGGACGTTGATTGCCGCCTCGCTGGAAAAGATTCGCGCCGCGGCCAGGACGCGCGCCGAGCGCAGCCTGGGATTTGCCATCGCGGTTGAAGGCGGCGTCAACTGCGAGAATTGCGTAGAGCTGGTTCTTGCCGGCGCAGACATCCTGGTGGCCGGTTCTGCCATCTTTCATAGCGACAACCCGAAGGCGCGGTTGGCGGAAATGATCCGGCTGGCATCTGAGGCGGAGGCGCTGAACAAGGTGTAGCGGCGGCTCTAAGAGAGTTGAAAGTCGAAAGTTAAAAGTCGAAAGTCAAGACCGCTTCCACTTTCGACTCTTGACTTTCGACTTTCGACTCCTTTAAGAGAGAGCAAGGTAATGCACAGGAAAAGGTTCGATGGTTTATTGGCGCGGGCTTTTGTGGTTGTGGCTAGCGCCGCCCTTCTGCCGGGATGCGCCATTCTGGCGCGCCACCGCAGCAACCAGTTAGCCGGCACGGTGCACACGGGTGACCAGCCGGACAAGGTCCTCTATGAGAGGGCCACCAACGAGATTGACCACGGTCGCTTCGACGTGGGCCGGATCACGCTCCAGACCCTCATCAACACTTACCCCGACAGCGAATACCTGGCCAAGTCGAAGCTGGCGATTGCCGACTCCTACTACAAGGAGGGCGGCGTCTCAGGCCTCACCCAGTCCGAGGCTGAGTACAAGGATTTTATCACCTTCTTCCCCACGGCTCCGGAAGCGCCCGAAGCCCAGTACCGCGTGGGTATGGCCCACTTCCGGCTGATGGGCAAGCCGGACCGCGACATCGCGGAGGCGCGGGCGGCGGAGGATGAGCTCAAGGAATTCCTGCTGAAGTATCCGGCCAGCCCGTTCATGCCGCGGGTGAAGAGGCGCCTGCGCGAAGTGCAGGAAGTGGTGGCGGACGGGGACTACAAGGTGGCGCACTTCTATTACCAGAAAGGCGCGTATCTCGCCGCACGGAGTCGCTTTTTGGAGATCGCCGATCAGTATCCCAACTTCAGCCAGGCCGACGACGCCTTTTGGTATGCCGGCCAGACGCTGGAGCACCTGAGGGCGCCGAAGGCGGCGGCGCCCTACTACGCCCGTCTCGTCAAGGACTACCCGCTCAGCCCGCACGTGAACGAGGCCAAGGGGCGGCTCGTCGCCATGCACGAGCCGGTTCCTCGGCCCACCAAGGCGGTGCTGGCGAGGGCGAAAGCAGACGACGCCGCGCGACGCCGCGTCCATCGCGACATTTTCGCCCAAATGGGTGGCGTGCTGTCCAGCGGGCCTGATCTGAGCCAAACGCGCCGCGGTCCGGTGATCCTCAGCCGTGCGAAGACTACCACAACGGAGGCGTCCAACGCTGCCGCGCCCGCGCCGGGCGGAGCTACGATCGCTGTCGAGCCCGTGAGCGAGGCCGCGTTGACGAGCGGTAAGCCGGAGGATCCGAAGGCCGCCGATGGCGCCAAGAACCCGAAAATGGGCCAGCCGGATGCCCAGGCCAAGCCTCAGGATAATCAGGATAAGCCCAACGCAAGCACGAACCCCGACACTCCGCAGAAGAAGAAGGGCAAGATGCACTTCCTGAAGAAGCTGAATCCGTTCTAAACCGCTGAAGAGGAATCCAGAGAAGTGACTAGTGGCGAGTGGCAAGTGGCG
>Ga0326728_10002060_pt1 | contig 68382 bp, 56 predicted proteins | sample MB3enrmetagenome_FD_207602 | JGI IMG/M metagenome (GOLD analysis project Ga0326728, IMG submission 207602) | Lab enriched peat soil microbial communities from McLean, Ithaca, NY, United States - MB31MN | ecosystem: Environmental > Terrestrial > Soil > Wetlands > Peat | place: USA: New York... | reverse complement strand
CGTCGTCGCCATAGTACCCACTATGGCTCCTCCTCGCGCCTTGCCTCGCGACCTTATCCCTTCGCGATTTATTGCGCGAATTTCTAACTCAGGACACTAGGCTTTTGCGGCTACTGCCTGATCGGCGGACCGGCTGAGTCCGGCCTGCGCCATTGCAATGGCCTCGTGAAGCTTCGCGAAGATATGTGCTTCTCCGACGACCGGCGTGATGCAATGCCGGTCCATATCAGACCGCATATAAGGGCTGACGCGCCCGAACAGTACGGTTACGTTTTGTTGTGCGAGATCATGCAGCAGATCGCGTATGGACTGTGCGGCGGAATAGTCGACATCCGTAATTGCGCCGCAATCGATGACTAGCCAGCGAACCGGTTGCGGTGCGCGCCGAACCAGCGCCCGCACTTCGTCGGCGAAGTGATTCGCATTCGCGTAAAACAGGTCCGCACCGAAGCCATAGACGATCAGTCCCGGTTCGGTCGTCTTGCCCGGCGCCGCCGGAACCGGCATCCATTGCCCTGTCGCGTCCGGTTCGAGCATCATGGCATGCGGACGATAACTGTGACGTACATGTCGGAACAAGGAGAGAGCGATTGCCAATAAAATGCCTTGCTCGACGCCGAGTATGACCACCGTCGCAGCCGTAATGATGGCCAAGGAAAACTCGCCGGGGCTCTCGCGGCGGATGGCGCGCAAATTCGTCGCGTCGATCATGCCCACGGCGATCGTGAAGACGATGGCCGCCAATACACAGCGCGGCAAGTACTGAAGCGGGCCGGTCAGAAATAACAGCACCAGCAGTACGACCGCCGAGAGGGTCAGCTGAGCGATCTGGCTGCGCGCGCCCATATGATCCGCCATCGCCGTCTGGGTGGGGCTACCGTTGACCACGAAAGTGCCGCTCAATCCTGCGACCGTGTTCGCGGCGGCCAGCCCTAGGATGTCGGCGTCCGAGTCGACCCTTTCCCGATAGCGTAGGCCGAAGCTTCGCGAAGTCGCCGCACTCTGCGCGATTATCATGACGAAACATGACGCCGACACCGGCACCAGAGCCAGGATTTCGGTCCAAGTCACGTGAGGCAGTCTGAGCATCGGCAATCCTCCCGAGACCGGACCGATGACCGCGATGCCCTTGCCGGCGAAGCCAAACGCGGCGCTCGCAGCGATAGTCACGGCGACGATGATCAACGAGAGCGGCGACCGCTGGGCAAAACGATTTCCGAGCAGGATGGTGCCCGTTACGAAGGTGGCCAATGCGAGCGTGCGGATATTGGGATTCGCCAAGCCCTGGAGTACTTCCCACGCTCGGACGAGCGAGTAGCGGGAATCCACCGCGACGCCGGACATGTCGCTCAGCATCGAAATGCAGACCTGAATTCCGACGCCCGTGAGAAACCCGACCAACACGGTCCGCGAGAGGAAATCGGCCAGGAACCCCAGTTTGAAGATCCGCGCCAACAGCAACATGCCTGCGGTAAGCAGTGCCACCATGCTGACCATGGCCATATACCGCTCGGTGGCCGGCGCAGCCATGTGCGAGAGCGAACTGGAGAAGATCGCGGCCGTCGCCGAATCAGCGGCAACGACCAAATGGCGCGACGAACCGAACACGGAAAACGCGACGAGCGGCAGGAGCACGGTGTACAGCCCGGCGACCACCGGCGCACCGGCGATGCGGGCATAACCGAGTACTTGCGGAATGTTGATGGCCGCGGCGCTCACGCCGGCCAAAACGTCGCGTATCACGGCGCTGCGCTTGAGCGGCCGAAGGCCGCCGAAGAACTTTATCGGCACCGATGGGCGCTGCGAGGATTCAACGGTCATATTGCAAGCGCGACTAGGGTTGCCGCAACCTGTCTCATGTGAAAACCTCCATATTGGGTCATGCCCCAGATTACATGACCCGCGCAGTTCCGCCAGACCCGAGGTGCAACTCCCGGCCCAACGCGCTGAAATCCCTCTACACTGCAAGTGGACATCAACGGAGCAAGTAGACATCAACGGACCATCGGCTAGACGAACGGCATGAAAATACCCAAAGGCTTGCAGCCTCTGATTGAAGACGGCATGGTTGACACCGTCGTGCGCAAGCTCAAGAGCGGCAAGGAAGCGTCGGTGTACATCGTCGCCTGCGGCGACCAGGTTCGCTGCGCCAAGGTTTACAAGGAAGCCGAGCAACGGGGCTTTCACAAGCTTGCCCAGTACCAGGAGGGACGTAAGACCCGCAACAGTCGCGACGCGCGCGCCATGGGAAAGCGCGGCCGCCACGGCCGTAGGGTGCAGGAAGCGGAATGGAAGAATGCCGAGGTGGATGCCCTGAACCGTTTGGTCGGCGCAGGGGTGCGTGTTCCCGCGCCCTACTTGGTTCACGAAGGCGTGCTGCTCATGGAATTGGTCCGAGACGAGCGCGGCGAACCCGCTCCGCGTCTCAACGACGTCGATATCACGGCCGACCAAGCACGGGAGTGGCATGCATTTATGATGACCCAGATCGTGCGCATGCTTTGTGCGGGCCTGATCCACGGCGACCTCTCGGAATTCAACGTGCTGTTGGATGCCAATGGGCCCGTCATTATCGACCTGCCCCAGGCGGTGAACGCTGCAAGCAACAACAACGCGTTCGCCATGCTCGAGCGCGACGTCAATAATATGCGTGAAACCTTTGGCCGAACGGTGCCCGAGTTGCTCGAGACGGAGTACGCCCGAGAAATCTGGAAGCTTTACGAAGCCAGCGAATTGACGCCGGATTCCGTATTGACGGGACGCTTTACACGCGATTCATCGGCTCCGGACGTGAATGCCGTGCTCCATCAGATTGAAGAGGAGAGACTCGAGGCCGAGGCGCGGCGGCGCCGGCGCAAGGAAGCGGACGCCGCTTAGGAGCATTCTGTCCGCGACTTGCGGTGAATCGTGTAGAGTTCAACCGCGATGGCGCTATCGGGGCCACTCTGCGGTAGCTCTGGTTCCGTCGCACAACCATACTTGTAGCTCTAACTCATATGGGAGGAGACACTGTGAAAAGCACATTATTCGTCGCGTTTGCTGGCTTGTCATTGGGAGTTGGTGCCGTCGCGCTGGCCGATCGAGTCCACGATTGGCATGATCTAGACAAGGTGCACAATCACGTCACGGAGGCGATCCATGAAATGGAACGCGCTCGTGCGGCGAATCATTACGACATGGCCGGGCACGGCGCGAAAGCCGAAGAACTTCTGCGCCAGGCGGAACGTGAACTCCACGAGGCCGTCGAAGCCGCGCGCGCCGCTCACTAGCTTCTCGAACAACGCGATCTGAGGGTTCGAAGGTGTGATCGCGGCAAGCGGCGCCCTTCGAACCATTTTCATTTGATTGAGTCATATTGTCCATCGATAGCCCGCCCCAGCATGTCCGTAACCACCTGGGAGCGCGCGGCGGCGTTGGCGAAAGCCGTCTAACTGGACGAGGTGATTACGTGCCCGACATTTTTAATCTGCAGCGATTTGTCGATGCGCAGGCGCCCGTTTACGCACAAGTCTGCTCGGAGCTTGCCAATGGGCGAAAGGCGAGTCACTGGATATGGTTCGTCTTCCCGCAGATCAAAGGCTTGGGACACAGTGCCATGGCAGACCGGTATGCGATTACGTCGAGACAGGAAGCCGAGGCATATGCAAGCCACGCGGTTCTCGGTCCGCGCCTGCGCGAATGCACCGGCCTCGTGAACGCCGTCGAGGACCGCTCGATTCGGCAGATACTCGGAACACCGGACGATCTCAAGTTTCACTCGTCCATGACGCTGTTCGCACAGGTCTGCAAGGACAACCAGCCGTTCGTGGATGCCATCGACAAATACTTCGACGGCAACGTCGACTCGCTGACCATCGATCGGCTGTGATCGATTTGCGTGCGCGGCGGCAACCGCGAGTGCCGCTGCGCGGATTCGTGTTAGCGCGCCGCCGGAGCGTCGCGCACGTTGATTTCGACTTTTACGCCGTTCGGATCATGAAGAAACAATTGCGTGAGACCGATGGCGGGAACTTCGTTGACGGCGAACTCCACGCCGTAAGCGGTGAGCATGGCCTTGATGGCCGCGCAGTCGACGCCGTTGAACGCGATGTGATCGACCGGACCGGTTCCCGCAGCGCGCGTGGATACGCTGATGCCGACATCGGTCGAATGAGCGCGATAGCTCTCCCACTCGGCGATGTGGATGCAGGGTACCTCGCCGACGTAAAGCCAGTAGCCGGGGAATGCCAACGGCGGACGTGCGCCGACGCGCATCCCTAAGGCACGCGAGTAGAAATCACGCGTGTCCTCGAGATCGTCGGTGAGCACCAAGTAATGCTCGAGTTGGGTCAGCGGCATGCCGGCGTCACGTCGGGAATTGGGCTCGTGCGGCGGCCGCCGCAACGTCCTCGTACGATATGCCAAGCTTCTTGCATCGTCATCGGCTTGCCTCCTCTAACCGGCCATGGCCGGCGCCGCTCGCTGCGCCAGCCGTGCAGGTGCCGTCTCCGTCAAGAACAGCGCCAGCGCTGCGGCGATCACCGCGCAACCCGCCTGCATGAATAAGGGTACTAGAAGGCTGTATCTGTCGGCGGCCCACCCAGCGACGGCGGGCGCGCTGACGCCGCCCAAGACCTCCCCCAAGCCCATCACCATGCCGAGAGCCGTTGCGACGTAGCGGGCCGGAATGGTCTCGGAGGGAATAGTGCCCATGAGAAGAGGCATGGTACCGCTTGCTGACCACGCGAGAAACACGAGGGCGGCAAGCGCGTATGCCGACCCGTCGAAGTAGAGCGCCGCCGCCGGGACGCCGGCACCGATGAGATTGAAAATGACGACTACCGGCCGGCGGCCGATACGGTCGGACAGCCCGGGGACTACGAAGCTGAAGAATGCGGCCGACAGCCCGAGCACACTCATGAGGATGCTCATCTGTCCCGCTGAAAAATGCCTTACCTTGATGTAATACAGCGGTAGAAACGCCCAGCCGAGCACCATCCATGACACCATCACGATGCTCATCAGCATGCAGAGCCACATGTTGCGGTACTTGAGCATCTCGGTCGCCCGCATGCCGGCTTCCACCGGCCGTGCGGCCGTTCCCAAGTCGTGCAGCTTCGGTTCCTTCACGTACCTTGCGATGAACGCGGCCATGACGAGGCCCGGAATCCCTGCGATGAAGAACGCCGTACGCCAGGTGTAGGCCGTCGCGATAGCGACCAGAACCAGGGGAGCCGCGAACGAACCGAGCAGATTGCTGCCGAAATTCTGCATGACGCCCATGTTGAAGCCGCGGCGCCCATCGGCTGATTCGAACGCAACCAGTGATTGCGATACGGGCAGGATAGGCCCCTCGGCCACGCCCATCAGTAATCTCGTTAGAAACAGCGTCAGGAAAGACCCGGCAATGCCCGAGATGAAGGAGCACAGAGAAAACGCCACGACCGCCACCAGCAGCATTCGCTTGCGATGGCTGGCGCGGTCCGCATAGAGGCCGCCGAGAAAACCGGCGATCGCCCAGGTGAAAGACAGGGCCGAGGCGATCAACCCAACTTGGGCGTTGGAAAAATTCAGGTCCGTCGTGATGAACGGCATCAGGAAGTTGGCCGCATTCCGGTCGAAGAATACGAAGCCAAACGTGATCCCTAGCACCCAGATCAGGCGCGTTTCGTATTTCATCGGCCAATAATCCCCGGATCCGGCAGGATCGTCCTCCGACTCTACTAGACGCCCCGTCAGAGCGCATGCGCTCGGCGACGAGTGGGATTTCACTTTGGGTTGAGTGGGCGGCCGCCGCTTGCGGCACGGCCTGGGGACATGATCGTTCCTTAGTTGAGCCGAATTTCACTCACGGTTGAGTAGTCGAGGGAAGCAAAGTCCACGCTGAGAAAAATTTTGATGTACCGCTCCGGATGTTGTGAGCGGGCAACAGTGAATACGAATTTAAAGCGAGGGGATGGCTGTCATGAATAATGATCTGTTTGGCCGAATTCAGGTTTGCGGTTGGATCGCAGGTTCGTGTCTCGCACTAGCCGCGGGTGCGGCCGTCGCACAACAGGGAGCGCCCGCTGCGCAGTCCGAAACGGGGGGCTTGGAAGAAATCGTAGTCACCGCGGAAAAGCGCGCCGAAAACGTGCAGTCGGTACCGATCGCAATTACCGCCGTCAGCGCCGATGTCCTGGAGCAAAAGGGCATCACCAATATCTCCCAACTCAGCAATTTGGCCCCGAACGTCAACCTCGACGCCGGCACGCCGTTCTCGGGTTCCGACACGGTACTCTCCGCGTACATCCGCGGCATCGGTCAGGACGACTTCGCGTTTAACCTTGACCCAGGCGTCGGCGTGTACGTCGACGGCATCTACCTCGCCCGCAGCGTCGGTGCCAATACCACGATGCTCGACGTCGATCGCGTCGAAATCCTGAAGGGCCCGCAGGGCACGCTGTTTGGCCGTAACTCCATCGGCGGCGCGATTTCGATCGTGACGCGCGACCCGGGCAACGAATTCTCGGTGAAGGGCGAGGTCACCACCGGCTCCCTGAATCGCATGGACGCCAAGCTGTCCTTTGACGTCCCCTTCACGGAGAATATCTTGAGCACGTTGTCCGTCACGAGCGAGAAGCGTGATGGCTACCAGAAAGACATCCCGTACGTGCAATCGTCCGCGCTGTCGCAGGTTCCGGGTGCGCCTCCCGGCACGCTGGCGCCCGGCGGCATGCCCTCTTGCGCACCCCTCGCAGCGGCCGGATCGCCCACCTGCCCCTATCAGATCGACAATCCGCAGAACTTCCCGGCGTCCGGCTATCAGTCGGCGAATGCACAGGGCGGGATCGACAAGTGGTCGGCGCGCGGCAAGATCGTGTTCAAGTTTACCGATGACGTGAAACTGACGGTCTCGGCCGATTACCTGGACGTCGATCAGGAAGCATCGCCCAATACCGCGATCTACAATCCGCTGCTGCTTGGCCAGGGCCTCACACCCATCACCAACCTGTGTCTTCTCGGTGTGACCGCGCCGTTCGGCGCGGTGTGTACCGCGCCGCGCGGCGGCCTGAGCCCGACGCCGGCGCCGATGGCAGTTTCCTTTCCGCTCGCCCCCGGCGGTGTTGGCCTGAACTCCGCCGGCTCCAGTCCGTACACGGAAGTCCTGCCGTTCGACGGGCGCTACAATACCGGCAATATCGATACCAGCTATGCCAACGGCAACAACTTCTCGAAGCTGCAGAACGAAGGCGTCTCGTCGATACTGTCGTGGACCCTCAACAAGGACATGACCGTGAAGTGGATCCAAGGCTACCGCCATCTCGACTGGACTTCGGGCATGGATCTCGACGGCTCACCGGAGACATATCTGGCGACATCCTTCGCCATGGGTCAACATCAGACGTCGGAAGAGCTGCAGTTCAACGGCACCACGTTGTTCGACAAACTGAACTACGCGGCCGGCTACTACTTCTTCAAGGAGGGCGGCTACCTGCATGACTTCGTGACCTTCCCGCCGGGCACTTTACAAGTGGACGGCCCGAACACGCTGGACACCACCGCGAACGCGCTGTACGCGCATCTTGATTACAAGCTCGACGACCATTGGGGCGTCACCCTCGGCGGCCGCCAGACCTGGGAGCACAAGACGTTCCAGGGCTACCAGACCGATGACAACGGCTTCAGCTATAAGATCTCGGGTTGCCTGAACCCGCTCGCCAACGCGAACACCTTCCCGGGATTCGGCGCGGTACCCGCCGGGGTAACCTGCCAGCAGGTGCTCGGTTTTCCGGTCGCCGGCCATCCGTATGATTACTACCCGACCGGGCCCTTCTCCCAGGACTACACCAACTTTTCGCCGACGGCAGGGCTGCAGTACCACATCGACGACGACATGATGCTGTATACGTCGTACTCCAAGGGCTACAAGACGGGTAGCTGGACGACGCGCCTGTCCTCTCCGCACCCGACCTACGATAGCAGCCTGCACTTCAATCCGGAGTTCGCGACTTCCGAAGAGCTGGGTTTCAAGAGCGAATTCCTGAACCATACCGTGCGCTCGAATGCGGCCCTGTTCCATACGAAGTACGACAACATCCAGTTGAACTCGCAGATCGGCGTCTCACCGACCATCGTGAATGCGGGCGATGCGACGATCTACGGTGCCGAGGAAGAATTGGAGTGGCTGATCGGCCAAGGTCTGTCCCTGACCGGCTCGGCGGGGTACACCCATGCCGCGTATGACACCTTGAATGATGTGACCGACAATGGCTATCTGCTGACGAAGAACTCCTGCCCGGAAAGCAGCCCCAACGCGCCGGCACCGGCAGTCGTTCCGACGGGCGCGACGCTGGCGCAGGCACGAGCTCTGCAGCAAGCCGTGGCCAACTCCTTCCAGAACGGACCCTGCGAATTGCCGAAGACGCCGAAGTTCAAGGCTTACATCGGCCCGCAATACATCGTCAATCTGCCGAATACCGCGCAGTTGCAGTTCAATGCGGACGTGACATACACGACGCATGAATTCAACGACATCGGCAACACCTGGCAGCTCGAGCGACCCGACATGACCATGGTCAACGCTTCGCTTACTTACCGGACCCCCAGCAAACAGTGGGATTTCGTCGTCGGCGGTACCAATATCAGCGACCGTCGCTATGTCGTCAGCGGCCAGAATCAGGGTGGTTTGCCCGTGATCGACGCCAGCTATAGCCCGCCGCGCGAGTGGTTTGCGACGTTCCGTTTCAAGCCGAACATGAAATAACGCCGGCTGGTCTAGCCTTGATAAGCCTTAATGGGTGTGAGGATCGAGCCCGCCTAATGGGATCTGTTCGGAGTCCGTCATGACCAACGAGAATCATATCCCGCTCGACCGGCGGCGCTTCATGCAGGCAGCCACCGGTGTGCTGACCGGGGTCATCGCCGGCCTGAGCCCGCTCGCGGCGCTCGTTCCGAGCCGCGCCTGGGCGATCGAGCTGCATGGGCTGAACGACACTCAGGGCGCTACGCTACTGGCGATGATTCAGACCATCGCGCCGCATGACGGTTTGGATCCGGCCGCTTATGCGCTCGTGGTCGCCGCTCTCGATAAGGATGCCGCGGGCTCCGCCGCCGCGCAGGCCGATCTTTCGGCCGGCATTGCCAGCCTTGGTGCCGAGTTCGCCGCCGCCGCCGAGGCAGTCCGGGTCGAAAAACTGCGCAGCATCGAACCATCCGCGTTCTTTCAGAGCGTGCGGATGAAGACGTTGCTGGTGCTCTACAACAACCCGATCGCCTTCGCGCATTTCGGGTACGAGGGCGAAGCCTTTTCAAAAGGCGGCTATCTTTTCCGCGGCTTCAATGACTTGAAATGGCTGCCCGATGTCCCCCTCGAGGCCTCTGGGCCGATGCCGGGCTGAGCAGCCCGCCAGCACTTTAACGGGATTACGCCATGCCACGGTTTGCTTTAGACGACGACGGCGTAGCGGTCATTATCGGCTCGGGTGCCGGCGGCGGTACCATGGCGCACGAACTGACCCGGCGCTCGCTCAAGGTGGTGATGTTCGAGGCCGGCCGTCGCCAAACACCCGCGAGCTTCTCGCAGAACCCCGGCGAGGCGTTTGGCCAACTGACGTGGCTGGAACCGCGCTCGCAAAGCGGGACGTGGGATCCGGTGAAGACGTCCCCGACACTGCCGGCGTGGCATTGCCGCACCGTCGGCGGAACGACGGTGCACTGGACCGCCGCGACACCGCGATTGCAGCGCTACGAGACGCAGGCGCGCACGACGTACGGCGATGTCCCCGGTACTTCGCTCGCCGATTGGCCGATTGAGTACGAAGAACTGAAGCGCTGGTACCTCGTTGCCGAGAAACGCATGTGCGTGACACGGCGCAACGGCAATCCCGGCATGCCGGCATCCAACAACTTCAAGATCATGTACAACGGTGCGCGCCGCTTGGGGTACAAGCGCGTGCACACCAATTATTTGGCCATCAATTCGCGCGCCCAAGATGGCCGCGGACTGTGTATCCAGCAAGGCTTCTGCGTGCAGGGCTGCAAGACGGCGGCAAAGTGGAGCACGCTGTATACGGAAATCCCGCGCGCCGAGGCCACCGGTAATCTGGATTTGCGCACCGAGTGCTTCGTGACCCGCATCGAACACGATGCCGCCGGCCGCGCGACGGGAGTGGTCTACCGCGACGCCGATGGCCATGAGCAGCGGCAGAAGGCGCGCTTCATCTGTGTAGCGGGCAACGCCATAGAGACCGCGCGGTTGTTGCTGCTGTCGGAATCTGCACGCTTTCCACATGGGCTCGCGAACAGTTCGGACCAGGTCGGCCGTAACTACTGTCACCATTTGACGGGATTCATTTGGGGCGTTTTCGACCAGCCGGTGCATGCCTACCGCGGCGCGGTATTGGCGGGCGTCGTAGAGGACGAAAACATCCACGATCCGCGGCGCGGCTTCGTCGGCGGCTACCACCTGGAATTGGTGTCCCTGGACCTTCCGACGCTGCCGTTGGTCGGTCTGCGCTACGGTTGGGGCCGGGAATTCGCCGCCACCATGGACAATTATCGCAATCTGGCCGGCATGCTCATCAATGGCGAGGACATGCCGCGGCCGGGCAACCGGATCTCGCTCTCGACCACGCTCAAGGACGCGAATGGCTTGGCCGTAGCGCACATCAACTGCGAGGAACATGCGAACGATATCGCGCTGCGCAGTCACGCGCAGCGGCAGGGACAAAAAATCTACGAGGCGGCGGGCGCGAAGCGCACGCTGACGAGCGCCACGCCGCCGGCGACCCATCAGATGGGCACTGCGCGGATGAGCAAGGATCCGGAGCATGGCGTGACGACACCCTATGGGCGGGCGCACGATGTGCCGAACTTGTTCATCTCGGATGGCAGCGTCCAGACGACCGCCGGAGCCGCAAACCCGACTCTCACCATCGTGGCCCTCGTGCTGCGGCAAGCCGATTACATCAGTCGGGAGATTTCCGCCGGGCGCATTTGACTGGCCGCAGCTCGGGCCTTTGAGAGCACTCTCGCGACGCCGTGTCGAGGCGATTTCGCTGGCGGCGCGGGAGGCTTGATCGGCATCGGCAAATACTGGCTCACTGCGCCGAAGATTGCTATCTGTACAATGCAGCGCGCGCTTCGAAGCAGTGAGCCGCATGTTGCTCGCGGCCCGTAAGCTGCCGCGTCAGGCGCGCTGCACTGCCTCGACGATTTCGTCGATCTGGATCGTCGGCATCGAATTGGTGAAGTTCTTGACGTCGTCGATCAGCGTCGCGCCGTGTTTGGCGCCGGCTTCATCGAACGTTTTTTGAGACCCGACCCAGATATTGATGATGGCGACGTAGGGCGGCGGCGAGTTGTCCGGCGTGGCCACGCCGCGCCGCAACTCGATCTTGGCGATCCCGTCGCCGTACAAGCGTTCGATCAGCGTTGCGTGATGGTCGCGGTAATAGTCGAAGTCGAACGTCACTCCAGGTTTGTTATGGTAGAGCACGGTGATGCAGCGGCGGGGCGTTGAACTCATGTAATCCTCGACTGTCGTGTGGGTCCGGACAAGGCGGCTAGATGGCTGGCATCCGCCCAGTTGCCATGCAGCGCCGGCCGCAGCCGAAGCGGCAACTTGGCGCGCGCCATGGGGCCGTCTGCAATGTGCTGCGCGTCGAATATCGCGAGATCCGAATTGTTGGTGACCACATTGTCGAGCACGGCAACCAGGTAGCCGTCGCCCTCGGCGGCATTCAGCGTGCGCGGTATGAAGCACGGCTCCTGGATGATGGTTTGCGGACCGGCCCACCACACGGTTTGCTTGCCGGTGGCGAAGTCGATGTGCGCGATGCAGTTCATGATGAGGCCGGACGCACGTCCGCCGGGTCCGTCGAAGGGCTTGTCGCGATCGGAGACCAGCAACCAGCCGTGATGATGCGGCTGTGTCGCGTAACGGTCGTCGATACGCGGGAACTCGCCGAAGTAGTCGGTGAGCCGCTCGACTTTCTCGAACGCGTCGCCGGGGGCGGCCATGTCGACCGTCCACCGCGTCAGGAAGCTCATGGCTTCGATGGGATTGAACGGAGTGCCGCGTACGTCCGGGAAGAACGGAAACATATTGTTCTTGGCGACGGGAGTATCGAAGTATACCCGGGTCCCGTCGTTGAATGCGTTCATGACGTGGCTGGCGAAGATGGTCGGCGCCTTGAACCACCGCATGGCGCTGGCATCGCCGCGCCGCGGCAGCACGCCGAGATACACAGGCAACGAAGTATCGAAACCGAAGTGGGGCAGCCCCGCTTCGAGACGCTCCCAGGAACTGACGATGGGCACGAGGTGGAACACCGCGTAGTCCTCGGTGACGCCGAAGTCGTGCATCATGCAGTAGTACGGCGCCTCGAAAAACGTTTCGAGAACGAGCTCGCCCGCAGGGTTGACTTCCATGTAGTTACAGTCGCGGGTCAACAAGCCCTTCGCCGCGTAGCCGAAGGCACACATGTTGCCGGTGACGGGGTCGATCTTCGGATGCGCGCAGAAGGTTTGCCCCTGCATCTTGCCGCCGAAGTCGGTATAGCCATGGGTCTCCAGCGTCAAAGGGTCCATCAACAGCGCCGGGCTATCCTCTTTGAGCGCGAACAACTGACGCGCGTGGACGATGACGTTGGTGTTGGCCGTCCCGCGAATCCGACCCTTCACCGATGCGTCGTCGGTGAGAGGATTGCGATAAGCGCCGAACAACGCTCGCTCGGCGCGGCGTTCGAGTTTCCACTTGTCGGTCTGGGCAAAACGCGATTTGAAATCGATTTTGCCGCCGCGAAAGTGGAACAAGCCGACCATGCCGTCGCCATTGAAGAACTGATCGTTCTCGAACAGGGGTGCATATTGGGCATCGGGGTGCACCCGATGATAGGTGCCGTTCAATTGAGACGGCACTTCACCCTCGATTTCGAGGTCATGAAGGTCGCCTTCGAAGCGCACGGGGCGCAGCGTACCGGTGAATCCAGGTGTCTTCGGGAAGTTGGCCATAACTCTACATCATCCGCGCGTCCGGATAGGATTCTGTATCGAGCGGGAGCAGCTTTTAGCCGACCAGTGAACTAACCGGCGGCGGCCGCGTGCTGTACCCCGAGGTCGGCGTTCAGGGTCAACCGTACGATTAAATTGCGCAACCAGGCGTGTGCAGGATCCGACTCGTTGCGCTTATGCCATAAGAGGATTTCGTGCAGCGGTTCCGTTTGGAATGGCAACGGAAATGTCTTGACCGGAAAGGTGGCTGTGAACATCGCCGCGATCCGTTCGGGTAGCGTGGCGATCAGTCGGGTGCCCGCAAGGACCAGCGGCAGGTGCAGCAAGCTGGGGACCGTGATGTGCACGGGGAGATCCACGCCCAACAGCCGGCGCACGAATTGGTCTATGGACACATTGGCTCCGCTGGGCCGGCCGAACACGTGGGGCAACGACAAATACTGTTCCAGCGTCATGGTATCGCCGACCGATGGGTGGTTGCGGTCGACGGCACATATCCAGCGGACGGGACGCAGGCGGATGCTGCGAAGAGTGTCCGGGAAGGCGCGCACATCGAACAGTCGCAAGCTGTCCATGCACAGGCACAGATCGGCGTCGCCGTACTCCAGCCGGGAGAGAGCGCCCTGCGACACCAACTCGATGTTGATGCGGATGCCCGGCGCCTCGCTCGAGACGCGTTCCAGGATTGCGGGCAGCAGGCCCGGCACCGCTTCTTCGGACATAATCAGCGTGAATTCTCGTTGCGTCGTGGCGGCGGCGAACGTCGGCTGGGACCCGAGCGCCGTCTGAATGAGCAGCAGCGCTTCGCGGACCGGGTCGACCAGAGATTGGCCTCGGGGCGACAGCTCCATGTCGCGGCCGACCCGCACCAACAGCGGATCGTCGAAATAATCGCGCAATCGATGCAGCGCGGCGCTCATGGCCGGTTGCGACACGAATACCTTCTCGGCGGCGCGCGTAATGTTTTTCTCGCGCAGCAAGGTGTCGAGCGCGATCAAGAGATTCAAATCGAAGCGGTGGAACTGCATGCGCGGTGCTGCGTGTAATTGCCGGCCACTTTACCAGATTGCGAGGCGCGCGGGCCCCGTTGCGCTTTGGGTGGAACGGGTCTTCCCCTAGGGTCGAGCATCAAAATCGCCGCGGCCGCCTCATTCGAGGTCTCGAATTCCACGCATCGAACGGACTGAATCATGCTGCACCTTTATCATGCCGAGCCGGTTGCGAACTCGATGAAGTCTTTGCTGTGCCTGAAGGAGAAGGGTCTCGAGTTCGTCAGCCATTATGTCGATTTGCTGCGATTCGAGCAGCACCAGCCGGATTTCGTCAAATTGAATCCCAACGGGCAGGTTCCCGTCTTGGTGCATGATGGAGCGGTAATCACGGAATCCACGGTCATCAACGAATACTTGGAGGATGCATTTCCGGATGTACCGTTGCGGCCGGCCAATCTCGCGGAGCGCGCGCAGATGCGAGTGTGGAGCAAATTCGTGGATGAATATTTCTGTCCTGCCTTGAGCATGTGGGGCTGGCATTTGATGGTGCGAAAAGTGGCGCAAAGTCTGGACAAGAACGAACTCGACAAAGTGCTCGAGCGCATTCCGGTCAAGGAGCAACGCGACAAGTGGGCGACCATCGCGGGCGAGTCCTTCACCGAGGCGCAGCTTGAGGAATCGAAGCGTAAACTGTCGGTGTCGATCGAGCGCATGGAAAAAATTCTGGCGAAATCGAAGTGGTTGGCGGGCGGCAGCTACTCGCTCGCGGACGTCAATAGCTACTCCATGGTCGCGGGGGTCCCCCGTATGTTTCCTGAGATCATGAGTCCGAAGACCGCACCGCTCTCATGCGGCTGGCTCGATGCGATGAATGCACGTCCGGCCGTACAGGCCGCGCTGGCGATGCCGAACAAGGTACCCGAGGTGCTGCGAACTTTCGGTGGGTGACCTTCGACGTGGCTCGAGCCGTTTGGCATCGCTGCTAACGGGCCCAGGCGGCCGGCGGCGCGATGCTGCGACGAGTTTTCACTGGCGATCAACAATACCGGGGCGCGACCAATGAATGCCGCATTGATATCAGATGATCTGCATGCCAAGGCGCGCGCGTTCACGCAGCGCCCCCGAGAACTTCTCATCGGTGGCCGATGGCAGCCTGCTCACTCCGGCGCTTCCTTCGAGGTCGTCGATCCGGCCAATGGCCGGATTTTCGCGCATGCTGCGTCGGGGGATGCCGCCGATATCGACGATGCGGTCAAAGCCGCCCGAGCGGCCTTCGAGGGATCCTGGGGTACGTCCATGCCCGCCTATCGGGCGCGGTTGCTGCTGAAGCTGGCTGACCTGATCGAGGCAAACGGCGACGAATTGGCGCTGCTCGAAACGCTCGACAACGGCATGCCGTTCCGCATGGCGCGCATGGTGGCTACGTTCGGCGCGGCGGAAAGTCTGCGGTATCACGCCGGTTGGGCCACCAAGATCGGCGGCGAGACCATCAATCTCAGCGTTCCGGGCGAGTGGCATGCGTACACATTGCGTGAACCCGTGGGCGTGGTCGGACAAATCGTCCCATGGAATTTTCCGCTTGCCATGGCGGTCGCGAAAATCGCGGCGGCGCTGACGGTAGGTTGCACGGTCGTCTTGAAACCCGCCGAACAGACGCCGCTCAGCACGGTGCGCTTGGGCGAACTGATCCTGGAAGCCGGTTTCCCGCCGGGAGTGGTCAACATCGTCACCGGCTACGGTGAGACCGCGGGCCGCGCGCTGGTAACGCATGCGGATGTCAACAAGATAGCGTTCACGGGATCGACGCCGGTGGGCAAGGAAATACTTCGCGCCTGTGCCGGCAATTTGAAGCGCGTGACGCTCGAACTCGGCGGCAAGTCGCCGGTGATCATTTTTCCCGACGCAGACTTGGTTCCTGCCACCGATGTGGCGGCGCGCGGCATATTCATGAATACCGGACAGGTGTGCGCCGCGGGCTCGCGGCTCTTCGTGCACGAAAAGGTGTTCGACCAAGTCGTCGAAGGCGTGGTGGCGCGTGCGCGTGCGCTGAAGCTGGGCGCCGGCACCGACCCTGCGACGGATTTGGGTCCGGTGGTGTCCGAAGAGCAGCGTCGGCGGGTCACCGGCTACATTCGCGCCGGCATCGATGACGGTGCGCGCGTCTTGACCGGCGGCGGTCAGGTGCCGGGCCCCGGCTACTTCGTCGAGCCGACGGTGCTCGCCGACACGACGGCCAATATGAGGGTGGTGCGGGAAGAGATATTTGGTCCAGTGCTCTGTGCCATGTCGTTCTCCGATTCGGATGTCGATGCGATCGCGCGCAGGGCCAACGACACCGAGTACGGGCTGGCAGCAAGCATTTGGACCCGCGACATCAGTGTCGCCCATCGGCTGGCGCGGCGCATCAAGGCGGGCTCGGTGCGCATCAATACCGCTGGGTCGGTCGATGCGGCGATGCCGTTGGGCGGTTTCAAGCAATCCGGATGGGGCCGTGAAAATGGCCGTGAAGGCACGGAGATCTACACCGAGGTCAAGTCGGTGACAGTCGGGCTGACTTGAAGAAGTGCCGATGAGTGCGATGTCCTTCGACTATGTGATCGTCGGCGCCGGGTCCGCGGGATGCGTGCTGGCGAACCGGCTGAGCGCAGATCCCGGCGTGCGGGTGCTGTTGGTGGAGGCGGGTGGGTCGGATGACCGCTTCTTGATCAAGATGCCCCTCGGGTTCTTGCGCGCATTGTTCGACCCCACGCTGTCGTGGGGATACATGAGCGAACCCGAGCCGACGTTGGATGGGCGTTCGCTTTGGTTGCCGCGCGGTAAGGTGCTCGGCGGCTCATCGTCGATCAACGGCATGTTCTTCATGCGCGGACATTCCGGCGACTTCGATGCCTGGGCGGCGTTCGGCTGCGATGGTTGGAGCTACGCTGATGTGCTGCCCTATTTCAAGCGCATGGAGAAAAGCTGGCGCGGCGCAGGTCCCTGGCACGGCGCCGACGGGCCCTTGCACGTGATGCCCATCGATACGCGACGGCTGCTGCACACGCCCCTGATGGAAGCCGCGGCGGCGGCCGGGTTTGCGACCACGGACGACATCCATGGACAGGTCGAAGAAGGCTTCGCACGCGGCGAAATTACCGTGGATGCGAGGGGCCGTCGCGCAAGTACCGCGCGCGCCTATCTACGGCCGGTGTTGGGCCGTGCCAACCTCAGCGTCGTTACCGGAGCGCTGGTGACCAAGGTGCGCATCGACAACGGCAAGGCCACCGGCATCGAGTATCGGCGCGCCGGCGGCACCGTCGACGCTCGAGCGGCACGCGAGGTCATCTTGAGCGGCGGCGCCTTCAATTCGCCGCAGCTACTCATGCTATCGGGCATCGGGCCCGCCGATGAATTGCGCGCTCACGGCATCGAAGTGCGGGTCGATAGCCCTGGCGTCGGCCGAAACCTGTCGGAACACGCGCGCGTGCCCGTCGAATTCGCCACGCGCGGCAGCATCTCGTTCCTCAACGAACTGCGTGCGGATCGAGTCGCCCGATCCGTGTTGCAATGGCTGGTGCTGGGCAGCGGTGCATTCGCGACGCAGATCAACAGCTGCAACATCGTGGTACGCACGGATCCCCGCCTTGCGCAGCCCGACGTTCAGCTCATGAGCAATCCGGTGCGGATGGATGCAAAGATCTGGTGGCCGTTCTTAGGCATGCGCCAGGAGCATAGGATCACCGCCGACGCGGTGGTGCTGCATCCCGAATCGAGGGGGATGGTCACGCTGCGTTCGGCGAATCCCGCCGACAAGCCGCGAATCTTGCTGAACGTACTGGCCACGGACGGGGATCTGGCGACCGCCCGACGGGGTGTACGGCTGGCCCGCCGGATCTATGCCACGGCGCCGCAGGCCGAGCTCGTCGAGCGGGAGATTGCGCCGGGCCCGGCGGTCCAATCGGATGACGATCTCAACGCCTACATGCGCGCGCGCGCCGGCGTGACCCAGCATCCGGTGGGAACCTGCGCGATGGGCGCGGGCGCGGGCGCCGTGCTCGATCCGCAGCTGCGCGTGCGCGGAGTCAGCGGTTTACGCATAGTGGACGCATCGGTGATGCCCGCAGTCCCTGGCGGCAATACCAACGCTGCCGTCATCATGATTGCCGAAAAGGCCGCCGACCTCATTCTGGGTCGCGCGTTGCCGCCGGAGCCTGCTCGAAGCGTCCAAAAAGTGTTCGCGTGAAGGACATTCAATGCTCACGCAGCGAGCACCCAACGGTCGGGGGTCGCGTGCCCCGTAGGGCGACCCCGTAGATTCGGCGCGAAGCGCCTTTGGAGTACCGATGTCGACTTCCTCTATGAAAGAACCTGTCACCGGATTGACGCTCGCGCTCGAGCATGTCTTTGATATTCGCATCGATTTTCACCAGCGATTGATTTTTGATGCCATGCCCGGCGGGCAAAAGGCGGCTTACACATCGGTGAAAAACGGGACGGTGACAGGCCCGCGGCTCAACGGTAAGGTGCTCGATTACAGCGGCGCGGACTGGCCGATCGTGCGTTCCGACGGCGTGGTCGAACTCAATGCACATTACGTGCTCGAAGCGGACGACGGCGCGCACATCTACATTCGCAATCTCGGCTATGTGTACGGTCCGCGGTCCGCCGCGGAGTCGGCGCGCTCGCCGGCCAATCCCGCGACGACGGGCTACTTTCGCTGCACCCCGTATTTCCGTGCGCCCGAGGGCCCGCACGATTGGCTGAATCGCACCGTGATCGTGGGCGGCGGCGAACGCCACACGGCGCCGGATCACACCCTGTTCCGGTACTATGCCGCTCTATGAACCGCGCCGACTACATCGTCGTCGGCGGCGGATCGGCCGGCTGTGTGCTGGCCGCGCGGCTGTCTGAGGATCCACGCACTCGCGTGGTGCTGCTCGAAGCCGGGGAGACCGATGTGGGCCGTTGGGCCATGCGCATGCCGTTGGCGTGGCGCGACACGTTCATGGATCCAGCCGTCAGCTGGGGATACGTTACTGAACCTGAGCCTTACGCCGATAACCGCATGATTCCGGCGCCTCGCGGCAAGGTGCTCGGAGGTTCGGCGTCCGTGAACGGCATGATGTACTCGCGAGGGGCGGCGGCCGATTACGATGGGTGGGCCAAGGCCGGTCTCGAGGGTTGGAGTTACGCCGACGTGCTGCCGTATTTTCGGCGATCGGAAGGCAATTGGCGCGGGAGTTCGGCGTACCACGGGGCAGATGGACCACTCACGGTGGCGCGCCACGAGCCCGACCGGGTGATCTATCCGCGGATGATGGCCGCTGCACAGGCGCTCGGCTTCAAGAAGCTGGACGATTTTCACGGCGCCGATACGGAGGGCTTCTCCGTGCCCGATTTTACGGTGCATCGCGGCGAGCGCGCGAGCACCTCGGTGCGGTTCTTGCGCCCGGCATTGCGGCGCCCGAATTTGACCGTCATCACGAACGCCGTGGTGCATCGCGTGCTGCTCGACGGCGTGCGCGCGCGAGGCGTCGAGTACAGCGTGCGCGGCAATGTGCACATGATGGATTGCGATCGGGAGGTCGTATTGGCCGCCGGCGCCTTCGGGTCGCCGCAGATTCTGTTGCTATCGGGAATCGGTCCGCCGAGCGGCATCGAGCCGCACGGTATCCATGTCGTTCACGAACTACCGGGCGTCGGCGCCAATCTGCAGGAACATCAGTCGATTGCGATGATGTACAAGGCGCGCGGCCCGATCACGTTCGACGCTCGCCTGCGCGCGGATCGGCTGGCGATCGCTGTGCTGCGCTGGATGTTGTTTCGCACGGGGCCCATTGCAGGACTGCCCGTGTCGGCTCAAGGCTTCGTTCGCACGTCGCCGGATCTGGATAAACCCGATCTGCAGATGCTGGTGAGCCCGGTCTCGATGATGGCTAGGCCGTGGTTCCCCGGCTGGCGGGTCGGAGCGGGACATGTGTTCTCGGTGGCCTGCGTATTGTTGCATCCGGACAGCAGGGGCCGTGTGTCGCTGCGCTCGGCCGATCCGGCCGCGGCACCGCGAATTTTGCTCAATTTACTGCAGGCGCCCGAAGATCGGATCTCGTTTACGCGCATCATGCGTTTCGTGCGCCGATTTTTCGCCACCGAAGAGGCCCAGAAAGTCGTCCGTAATGAGCTGGTGCCCGGAGATGCGCTGCAGAGCGACACTGAACTCGAGGCCTTTGCCCGTGCCAACGTGCGCACCGCCATGCATCCGACCAGCAGTTGCGCCATGGGCGTGGGCGATGATGCAGTCGTAGATGCCCGGTTGCGGGTTCGCGGCATCGCCGGTTTGCGCATCGCGGATGCATCCGTCATGCCGACTATCGTTGGCGGGAATACCAATGCACCTGTCATCATGATTGCCGAGAAAGCCGTTGATCTTCTCCTGGATCGCGCCGCAGCGGGAACCTAAAGTTGCCTAAACATCGTTTCTATGGCTGGACCATCCTCGCGGCTCTATGGGGCGTCATGTTCCTTAACCTGGGCTTTCCCGCCTACGGTCCGGCAGTCATCAACGCCGCCATGGCAAAGGCGCTCGGCCTGAATCGCGAGACGCTGGGCAACATGTTCTCGGTCTACATGATTATGTCGGGATTGCCCGGTCCCTTGGTCGCCCTCTGCGTGCACCGGTTCGGCGTGCGCGAGACACTGGTCATGGGTAGCGCGCTGATCGCCACCGGCGCCCTGCTGATGGCGACGGTGGTGACGGACGGAATAGGCGGCATGCTGTGCTTCGGCCTGTTGGTCGGAACCGGCGTCGCAACCGGTGCAGCGTTGGCCTCGCAGGCCGGCTTGGCGCGATGGTTCGTGCGGCGTCGTTCGCTGGCGCTATCGGTGTTGTACTCCGCCAGCGCCATCGGTGGATTCGTGGCGGCGCCGCTGCTCAATCAGCTCATCCAACTGAGCGGCACCTGGCGGGCGGGTTGGTGGCTGCTTGCGGCGCTCTCCAGTGTCGCGGCCTGCATTGCGCTGATCTTCGTGCGCGAGCGACCGGAAGACGTGGGCCAGGTCGCGGACGGCTTCGGTCCGCCAGGGGCCGACGGGCGGCCAGCCGCGGATACGCGGCCGCCGTTCGTGACGCGTCGCGAGTGGACTTTCGCGGATGCGGCCCGCAACCCGACCTACTGGATACTGCTCATTTCATTGATCGGGGCCAGCGGCGGCTACACGCTGTTCCTGGCGCACGGCGTCGTGCACTTGCAGGATCTCGGCCATTCGGCCAGCGTCGGCGCGTGGTCCGTCGGCACGATGACCGTGACAGGCCTCATCGGCAAGGTGATTCTCGCGACGTTCGGCGATCGCATCGATCCGCGATACCTCTTTGCGCTGTTCATGGCGGTGTTCGCGCTCGGGTTGGTGGTCATCGTCAATGCGCGCGCCACCTGGCAGGTCTTCCTTTTCGCGACCTGCTTCGGGATCGGCTTCGGCGGCGGACTGGTGTGCTTCATGTCGGTGTTGAGCAACTACTACGGTACCCGTGCCTTCGCCTCGCTTTCCGGTCTCGCGGTTGCGATCAATACCACCGTGTCGGCGATCGCTCCGAAAGTCGCCGGTCATCTGTTCGATCAGGGCGTGGGCTACGGGCTAACCTTTTATTTCCTGGCGGCCTGGGGTTTCATCAGCGCTGTCGTGTTGATTTTCACGCGGCGCCCCGACGTCACGGCCGGGGCCGCCGCAGTGGTGGCTGACGTTTGAGTACGGAGCGAATTCGATGAGCACAGTTAAAGAGGGCGACCTGCTTTGGACACCGAGCGCCGAGCGCGTGGAGCGGGCACATTTGACCCACTATATGCGCTGGCTCGCGCAACGCGGACACCGCTTCAACTCGTACACGGAGTTGTGGCAGTGGTCGATCGATGACCAGGACGGCTTCTGGGGTTCGCTGTGGGAGTATTTCGACATTCGCACATCGCAACCGTTCGCGCGCGTGCTCGCAAAGCGCACCATGCCGGGCGCCGAGTGGTTTCCCGGCGCGAAATTGAACTATGCGGAGCATGCGTTGCGCCACGAGCGGGAGGGCGCCGACGCGTTACTGTACTTGAGCGAGCGGCGCGGCTTGTCGGCGCTGTCATGGACGGATCTGGGCGGCCAAGTCCGTAAGCTCGCCACACGGATGCGTGCGTTGGGGGTGGCGCGCGGCGACCGCGTGATCGCGTATCTGCCGAACTCGCCCGAGGCCGTCATCGCCATGTTGGCCACGGTCAGCATCGGCGCCAGTTGGGCGAGCTGTGGTCCGGACTTCGGGCCGCGCGGGGTGGTCGATCGTTTCCTGCAATTGGAGCCGAAGCTCGCGTTCTGCGTCGATGGTTACTATTACGGCGGCAAGCCCTTCGACCGCCGTCCGGAACTCGGGACCATATTGAGTTCGCTGCCGTCGCTCAAGCAGGTGATTTATCTAAGACAGCTCGAGCCGGAAAACGATACGGCTTTGACCGCGAACACGATTTTTTGGGAGGATGCGCTGGCGGGCCCGCCCGTGCCGCGCGAGTCGTTCCAGTTCGAACAGGTCCCGTTCGCGCACCCATTGTGGATTTTGTTCTCCTCCGGCACCACGGGATTGCCGAAACCCATCATCCACTGTCACGGCGGCATGATCCTCGAGCAGTTCAAGGCGCTCACGTTGCAGATGGACGTGCATCGCGGCGACAGGATGTTCTTCTTCACCACCACCGGCTGGATGATGTGGAATTTTTTGGTGAGTGCGCTGCTGGTCGACGTGGTGCCGGTGTTGTACGACGGCAACCCCGCGTACCCGCAACCCGACGTGCTGTGGTCCATGGTCGAGCGCACCGGCGCCAGTTACTTCGGCGCAAGCCCCACCTACATCCACATTCTCGAGAAGGCGGGAATCGTGCCGAAGGACCGGTTCGATCTCTCGACATTGCAGTCCCTCATGCTCGCGGGATCGCCGGTCACGGCCGAAGTCATGGCGTGGTGCTATCGAAATGTGAAGTCCGACGTGTGGGCCTATTCGGGCAGCGGCGGCACGGACCTGTGCACCGGCATCGTGGGCGGCGTCGTACTGTTGCCGGTGTACGCCGGGGAAATCCAGGGGCGCCAGCTCGGTATCGCCGCGTTTGCGTTCAACGAGGCCGGCGACGCGGTGGTCAACGAGGTGGGTGAATTGGTCATCACCAAACCGCTGCCCTGCATGCCGGTGGGATTCTGGAATGACCCCGATGGCAGCCGTTATCGAGAATCATATTTCGATCGGTATCCGGGCGTGTGGCGCCACGGGGATTTCTTCAAGGTGAACGAGCGCGGCGGTTGTTTCGTGCTCGGCCGTTCCGATGCGACGTTGAATCGGCACGGTGTGCGAATCGGCACCGCGGAAGTCTATCGCGCGTTGGTTGAAGTGGCCGAGATCGAAGACTCCCTGATCGTGAATCTCGACCTGCCTGGCGGCGGGTTTTTCATGCCGCTGTTCGTGAAGCTGCACGACGGCATACGACTCGACGATGATCTGGTGGACAAAGTGCGCGCGCGCATGCGCAAGACATACTCGGCCCGCCACGTTCCCGACAAGATTTATCAGGTCCATGCGATTCCCTACACGTTGACCGGAAAGAAAATGGAAGTGCCCGTGCGCCGGATCCTGATGGGCGTGCCCATCGAGAAGGCCGCGAACCGCGCGGCCATGTCGAATGTGCAGTCGTTGGATTTTTTCATCGCGTATGCGCGCGACCAGCAGGACTATCGCTTGTAGCGCAGTGCCGCCTGCCTACGGATCGTCAAACCAACACTTTCGCGCGTACAATCGAACCGCCGCCTGGGAGGGCGGCGTGCGCTCGGGCCGCTGTGCGCCCCATGCATTACGCGCGATTGCCGGAGACGGTGTGATCTCGTGCACCGGGGCACCCATCAAAACGGATAATGCCGCGGCGTCGTCTGCAGGGTGATCCAGCGCAACTCGGTGAAAGCATCCACGCCGGCTTTGCCGCCGAAACGACCGTAGCCCGACGACTTTACTCCGCCGAAGGGCATCTGGGGCTCGTCGTGAACCGTCGGCCCATTGATGTGACAGATACCGGAGTCGATGCGCTTGGCCACCTCGATGCCGCGTGCCAGATCGCGCGTGAATACCGCGGCCGATAAGCCGTATTCCGAATCGTTGGCGAAGCGCACGGCTTCGTCCACCGAGTCGACGCGGGTTATGGAGACCTGCGGCCCGAAGGACTCTTCGCGGAACAGCGCCATCGCCGGCGTCACGTGATCGACGACTACCCCCGACATGATGGTGCCCTTGGCATCGCCGCCGCACAGCACTTTCGCGCCTTGCTTGACGGCTTCCGCGACCAAGCGCTGTACCCTCTGCACGGTCGGCGTACCGACCACGGAGCCCAACACGAACTCACCCTCGTTGGGATTGCCCACCGGCAGCGCGGCAACGCGCTTGGCGAGCTTTTGGGCAAATTCGTCCGCCACCGATCGCTCCACGATCACACGCTCGGTGGACATGCAGATCTGGCCTTGGTTGGCGAACGCGCCGAACACCGTCGCGTCTACTGCGGCATCGATGTCGGCATCGGCGAGAACGAGCAGCGGCGCCTTGCCGCCCAACTCGAGCAAGATGGGTTTGAGATATTTCGCGGCGAGTTGCGCGAGGATTCGACCGACCCGGCTGGAACCGGTGAAGTTGACTCGCTTCACCGCGGGATGGCCGATGACGGCTTCGGTGACGGCTTGCGCGTCCTTGACGTCGGTATGGACCACATTGATGACGCCGTCGCCGAGGCCCGCCTCGTGCAGCACGGTGCCTATCAGCAGATGCGTTGCGGGACATACCTCGGAGGACTTGAGCACCACGGTATTGCCGCAGGCGAGCGGCATTGCCACTGCGCGGACGCCCAAAATGATGGGCGCGTTCCATGGCGCAATCCCGAAGACCACACCCGCCGGCTGCCGATAGGCCATGGCCAGGCTGCCGGGGACGTCGGAAGGAATGACTTCGCCGCTGATCTGCGAGGTCATCGCGGCGGCCTCGCGCAGCATGCCGGCGGCGAGGTGCACGTTGAAGTGCCCCCAGCCTGCAGTAGCGCCCGTTTCGTCGCGCACGATGGCGGCAAAATCCGCGGCTCGCGCTTCGAGCAGATCGGCCGCCTTGTTGAGTTTGGCGCGCCGCGCTCCCGGGCCGAGCGCCGACCAGGCGGGGAACGCGGCGGCTGCCGCATCGACGGCCGCAATCGCGTCCACCGCGCCCGCCGCCGCACTGCGGCTGACGACATGGCCTGAGACTGGATTGCGGCGCTCGAACGATGCACCGGAGCGAGCCTCCACTTCCTTACCGCCGATCAGCAAATTGACACTATTCATGGGTTTCCTCATGCCTAAGATTGGGTTGCGGCTGGGCGCTATGCTATCCGCTTCGGCGGCGAGGCAGGTTCACTCTCAATCGATTCCATGCTCCTCCTCGGTGGAGTTTGAAAGAGCGCAGGAAGCGCCTCATGTGCCCAGGCTCCCGTCATCCGCTATCAATCTGTGGAGAATCTCCCGTGAACGCAAATATCAACTCGACCGCGAGCGCCATTGCCGCTCAGCCCAACCCGTCAGCCAGCGTCAGCAAATTTCTCACGCTGAAGCCGCGCCTGTTCATCAACGGCGAGTGGGTGGAGGCGCGTTCCGGCAAAACCGTTCAGGTATTCGATCCGGCCACCGGTAAACAGATCGGCCTGGTGGCTGACGCGGGTCCCGAAGACGTGGATCGCGCGGTAGCCGCAGCGCGCGCCGCGCTCGAGACGGGACCGTGGGCCACCATGACGCCGGCGGGGCGCGAAGCTTTGTTGTGGAAGCTGGCGGATCTCATTGAGCGCGACGCGGCCGAGTTCGCCGAGATCGAAAGCATCGACAACGGCAAGACGCGCTTCATGGCGAGCATCGTCGACGTGCCGGGCGCGCGTAACTATTTTCGTTACATGGCCGGCTGGGCGACCAAGATCGAGGGCACCACGATGCAGACCTCGATGGGTATGCCGGGCAGTAAGTTTCACACCTATGTGGCGCGCGAACCCGTGGGCGTGGTGGCGCAGATCGTGCCCTGGAATTTCCCCTTGGCCATGGCTGCCTGGAAGCTCGGCCCGGCGCTCGCTGCGGGCTGCACCTGCATCCTCAAGCCCGCTGAGCAGACGCCGCTGTCTGCGCTTCGCTTGGGCGAATTGATCCGCGAGGCTGGTTTTCCGCCCGGCGTGGTGAATATTCTCACCGGTATCGGTGAGGTGTCCGGCGCTGCGCTGGTCGCGCATCCAGGCGTGGACAAAGTCGCATTCACGGGTTCGACCGAAGTCGGTAAGTTGATCAACAAGAGCGCTACGGACAGCCTCAAGCGCGTGTCGCTCGAACTCGGCGGCAAGTCGCCGATGATCGTTCTCCCCGATGCGGATCCGGAGGCCGTGACCGGTGGGACGGCCGGCGCCATTTTCTTCAATGCCGGGCAGGTGTGCTGCGCGGGATCGCGCTTATACGTCCATAGCTCCATCTTCGACAAAGTGGTGGAAGGCGTGAGCGCTGCCGCGTCCGCCATCCGCTTGGGGCCCGGCCTCGAGCAGGCCACGGAGATGGGTCCGTTGGTCTCGAAAGAACAGCAGGAGCGCGTTTTGGGCTACATCGAGTCCGGCCGCAAACAAGGCGCTTCCGTCACCACGGGCGGCGAAGCGCCCTCGCATCCTGGATATTTCGTCAAGCCCACGGTGCTGGTCAATGTGAATCCGGACATGCGCGTGGTGCGCGAGGAGATTTTCGGACCTGTGTTGGTGGCGCAGCGCTTCGACGACCTCGATGATGTGGTCAAGGCCGCGAACGACACTCCGTACGGGTTGGGCGCCAGCATTTGGACCAACAATCTATCGGCTGCGCATCGGTTGATCCCGCGCATCAAGGCGGGGACCGTATGGGTCAACTGCCACAATCTCGTGGATCCCAATATGCCGTTCGGCGGCTATAAGCAGTCCGGATTCGGACGCGAGCATGGACGCGTGGCCGTGGAGATGTACACGGAGACCAAGTCCGTTTGCATCATGCTCTAAGGGCGGCCAATGAATCATCGGATCATCGCCATCGCGGCGTTGGGGCTCGCATTGGGGGCCTGCGGTCAAACGCAGGCCCCGCCACCCGCCGCGACCGCGCCGGTGGCGAAGCCGCCTGCGGCCGTAGACGCCGCTCGCTTGACCGCCGCCGACACTGAGCCCGGCAATTGGATGGCCCCCGGCCGCAGCTACAGCGAGCAGCGCTTCAGTCCGCTGCAACAGATCGACGCGAGCAACGTCAAACAGCTGGGACTTGCCTGGTCCTATGATCTGGACACGGCGCATCGCGGTCAGGAATCGACTCCCTTAGTGGTAGACGGCGTCATGTACGTGACCAGCGCCTGGAGCAAGGTGTTTGCACTCAACGCGCAGACCGGCGCGCTGCTATGGACCTATGATCCCAAGGTGCCCGGCAAGGCGGCGCTCAATGCCTGTTGCGATGTGGTCAACCGCGGCGCCGCGGCATGGAAGGGCCGCATCTATTCGGGCACGCTCGATGGTCGGTTGATCGCACTGGATGCGGCCACCGGCAAACTCGCGTGGGAGGTAATGACCGTTCCCGAAGGCGCACGCTACACCATCACCGGTGCGCCGCGCGTGGTGAAAGGCATGGTGCTCATCGGCAACGGCGGCGCCGAGAACGGCATGCGTGGGTATGTCACGGCCTATGACGCCGACACCGGCAAACAGGTGTGGCGCTTTTATACCGTGCCGGGCGATCCATCGAAACCCTTCGAAAGTCCTGCCTTGGAGCAGGCGGCCAAGACCTGGAAAGGCGACTGGTGGACGTTGGGCGGCGGCGGCCCGGTCTGGGACGCCATCGCCTATGACCCGGCGTTGGACCTCATTTATATCGGTGTCGGCAACGGCACGCCATGGAATCGCGGCAAAATCGGCGGCGACGCCTTGTACCTGTCGTCGATCGTGGCATTGAAGGCCGACACCGGCGAGTACGTGTGGCACTACCAAACGACGCCTCACGACGAATGGGATTACGATTCGTGTTCGCCGCTGATTCTGGCCGATCTGCAGATCGGCGATGCCAAGCGCGCCGTCATCATGCAGGCGCCCAAGAACGGCTTCTTCTATGTACTCGATCGCGCTACCGGCGAGCTGCTGGCGGCCGATCCCTTTACGACCACGACTTGGGCGAAGTCCGTCGACAAGAAAACCGGTCGTCCGGTGGTGGAAAAGGGTGCCGATTATGGCGAGTCGGGCAAGCCTTTCGTGTCGATGCCCGGGCCCGGAGGCGGGCATAGCTGGCAGCCGATGTCGTTCAGCCCGCAAACCAAGCTCGTGTATTTCCCTGTCACGGACGTCGCGTTCCCTTACGTGCCGGAAAAAAATGCCGCCCGTCACACGCTTGCTTGGAATACCGGCGTCGACTTCAATGCCGGAAGCTTGCCGCAAGATCCGAAAATCAAGGCACAGATCATGGCCAGCCTCAAGGGACACCTGGCGGCCTGGGATCCGGTAGCCAACAAAGAAGTGTGGCGCGCCGAACTGGGGCATCCGTGGAATGGCGGCGTCGTCGCGACTGCCGGCAATCTAGTATTCCAAGGCACGGGCATGGGCGAATTCGTCGCCTACCGTGCGGATACCGGCGAACGATTGTGGTCGGCCGACACGCAGGCCGGCGTTCTCGCGGCACCGATCAGTTATGAAGCCGACGGCGACCAGTACGTCGCGATCGAGGTCGGCTGGGGCGGAGCCTTTGGGCTGGCGGCAGGCGAGCTGGCGCTGAAATCTCACATTGCGTCCAATTTGCCGCGCATCTTGGTGTACAAGCTCGGCGGCACGGCAACCTTGCCCGCGCTCGCACCGGCCGCGCCTGCGGTTCTGGATCCGCCGCCGGACACCGCGTCGCCAGCGACCGTCACTGCGGGCAAGAAGCTGTACCACACGTATTGCTCGAATTGCCATGGCGACAGCGCCACCGGCTCGGGGGTCCTGCCTGATTTGCGCTATTCCTCGGTGATCCAGGACGCGAAGGCCATGGACGTGGTCGTGCGTCAAGGTTCGCTCGAGGCGAATGGCATGGCGGCGTTCAAAGACGAAGTGTCGCCGCAGGACCTCGAGCAGATCCGTGCTTATGTGATCCACCGCGCGAACGAGGACAAACGAAATCCGGCAGCCGCGCAGGGAAACCCCGTCGCTGCGCATTGAGCAACGGAGCCCGGCAGGGGCGGGTGCCACCCGCCACGGACCTTTCTTTAGACCAGGATTTTGCGGCCGGTGTCGAGCGTGGTTTTGTCCTTTTCGCCGACATCGCCGGGCGGAGGAACTGCGCGGCCTCTCTGGACGGCAGGGCGTTCGCCGATCATCTGCGTCCACCGCTGAAGATGCGGCAAGCCATCGAGGGTCACGCCGGACCACTCGTGCCCGTGAATCCACGACCAATGCGCGATGTCGGCAATGGAATATTCTTTGCCCGCCACGTATTCGTTGGATGCCAGTTGGCGCTCGAGCACCTCGAACAAGCGGCGCACTTCGCGTTGATAGCGATCGATGGCATAGGGAATCTTTTCAGGGGCGTAGCGGAAGAACACATTGGCCTGACCCATCATGGGTCCTACGCCGGCCATTTGGAACATCAGCCACTGAATGACGCGCGAGCGCCCCTTGACGTCCGTGGGCATCAACTTGCCGGTCTTCTCCGCTAAATAAATGAGAATGGCCCCGGATTCGAATACGGCGAAATCGTCATTGGCGCGATCGACGATTGCCGGGATGCGGCCGTTGGGATTGATCTTGAGATACCACTCGGCCTTCTGTTCCTGCTTCGCAAACGCGAGCGGATGAACGGCGTAGGCAAGCCCGAGTTCCTCGAGCGCGATGGAGATTTTCCACCCGTTGGGCGTCGCCGCGGTGTATAGGTCAATCATGGGGTTTCCTCGGTTGATTGCCGCTAATCTACACGTGTATTCACCGCTGTAGTCAAGTTCTGGAGCGGCGCCGCAGCGCGCCGTCGCAACGCGACGAACCTTCCCTCACTGTCGATTTTTGCTTCTGGGAGGGTGGAGCCGTCAGGCGGCCTAGCCGCAACATGGGCGGATATGGGGGGAGTTATGGAGCAAGTCGACGGCGCAGTGGCGTTCATCACGGGCGGCGCCAGCGGAATGGGCCTCGGCATGGCGCAGGTTTTCTCCCGCGCTGGCATGCGCGTGGTCATCGCCGATATTCGTCAGGAGGCCATCGACGCCGCGCTGCGCCGGTTTCCGGCCGACAACCCGGGCGTGTTCGGCATACAACTCGACGTCGCGGACCGTGCGGCGTACGTGCGTGCGGCGGACGCCGCCGAGTCGAAGTTCGGCAAGATCCATGTGCTCGTCAACAATGCCGGCATCGGTATCGTCGGACCGCTATTGGCAGCGACTTATGCGGACTGGGATTGGGGCCTTGCGGTCAACTTGGGCGGCGTCATCAACGGCATCCAGACCATCCTGCCGCGCATTCGCCGTCATGGAGAACCCGGGCACATCGTGACCACTTCATCGATGAGCGGCATCTTCGCGGCGGGTCTCGCCGGGATCTACACCACGGCGAAATACGCGGTAGTCGGCCTGATGGAATCGTTGAGGCCGGAACTCGAGCCGCATTCGATCGGGGTCTCGGCATTCTGTCCGGGCCTCGTCAACACCAACATCGGCGATGTCGACAAACTGCGTCCGGCCGAGTTTCGCGACTCGACCTACAGCGCCGGTGCTGCGGAGCGCGCGGCGTTCATGCGCGAAAAAATATTTCCGCACGGCATGTCGCCCATCGAGATCGGTGAACGCGTGCTCGAAGGGATTCGCCGCAACGATCTCTGGATACTGACCCACTCCGAATATCGCGAAGGAGCGCAGCAACGCTTCGACGCCATACTCGCGTCGTTTCCCACGGATCCGGCGCCGCCTGAACGAGTCACGGCCGAGGCCATGGTGGTGCGCAATCCGCTGTTCGTGGCGGAACGCGAACGTCGATTGGCGCAGAGGAAAAAGACATGAAGGATTTAGGAGGGAAAGTCGCTTTCATCACCGGCGGCGGTAGCGGCATCGGATTCGGCATCGCCAAATGTGCGGCCGAGGCGGGCATGAAGGTCGCCATCGCCGACGTACGGGCCGACCACCTCGAACAGGGACTTGCGAAGCTGCGGGCGGCCGGCGCTCAAGCGCACGGCATGTTGGTGGACGTCGCCGATGCGGCGGCGGTGGAGCGTGCCGCGGAAGAAACCATCAAAGTATTCGGCAAGGTGCATCTGGTGTGCAACAACGCCGGCGTCAGCATTTTCGGACCGATGGATGCTGCGACCATGGATGACTGGCGCTGGATCATGGGCGTCAACGTCGACGGGGTGATCAACGGCATTCAGTCCTTCATGCCGCGCCTGAAGGCACATGGAGAGGGCGGCCACATCGTCAACACCGCGTCGATGGCGGGACTACTGGTCGGACCGGGCATGGGACTGTATTCCGCATCGAAATTTGCGGTGGTCGGTTTGACCCTCTCGCTGCGCTACGATCTGGCGCCCCACGGCATCGGCGTGTCCGTGCTGTGCCCTGGCTTCGTCCGCAGCAACATTCACGAAGCGGTCCTGTCGCGTCCCAAAAACCTGGGTGCGACGGGCTATCCGGTCACCGAGGCGGACATGAAACGCCTCGACGGCGTGCTGTCGGTGGGTATGGATCCGGTGGAGGTGGGCTCGCACGTCATCGCCGGGGTCCGCGAAAATCGCCAATACATTTTCCCGCACGCGGAGTTCCGCGAGGAACTCAACGCCGTCCACGCTGAGTTGATGGCTGCGCTTCCCGATCGCGAGCCGGAGCCGGCGCGTATGGCCGTGGAAGATTTCCGTCGGCGGCGGCGCGCGGAAGCCGCCAAACTCGTCAAAAACTTCTAAGTCCGCCGGTGGCCACGCATTTATCGGCAGGCGATTTGAATACTCCGCGGGATGCGGCGCCGGCTACCGCGTCCACCGCCGAACCGCCGGCGGAAAAGCCGTGGCCATCGCGGGGGCGGGCATGGTATGCCGTATTCGTGTTCGCCGTCGTACTGTGCGTGAACTTTTTGGATCGAGGCATCTTGCCCTTGCTGGTGGTGCCGATCAAGCGCGACCTGGGACTCACGGATACCGAGATCAGCCTGTTGATGGGCTTTGCCTTCGTGATGTTCTACGTGATTTTGGGGCTGCCGATCGCACGCCTCGTGGACCGCAGCAGCCGTCGTCGGATCATCGGCATCGGCGTCGCGTTATGGAGCGGCGCCACGGCGTTGTGCGGGCTTGCGCATACGTTCGTGCAATTGTTTTTTGCGCGCATCGGCGTCGGCGTGGGCGAAGCGTGCACCGGACCTGCGACGTACTCGATGCTGGCAGACCTGTTCCCCCGCGAACAGCTACCGCGGGCCGTGTCGTTTCTCAACTTCGGATTCATCGCCGGCATCGGATTGTCGGCGATCATGGGCGGCGCCGTGATCGGCGCGCTCGAACACCTGCCGCCGGTGGCGCTGCCCGTGATCGGCGTTTTGAAGACCTGGCAATTGACGTTTCTCGTGGTGGGTCTTCCGGGCTTGTTGGTGGCGCTGCTCATGCGTACCGTGGTCGAACCGGTGCGGCGCGACCTGACTGCCGCGGGCGTCGGCGGTGCCGGCGGAAGATCCATCCCCATCCGTGATGTCGTGCACTATTTGTGGACCAACCGCGCGGTCTATGGGCCCATGTACGGCGCGTTGGCATTGCAGTCCATTCCGTCGCAGGGCGCCATCAGCTGGGGACCGACGTTCTTCATCCGCGTGCATCATTGGACCCCGCGCCACGTGGGTCTTGCCTTCGGCATCACGACGCTGGCGGTTGCGCCGATTGCGCTGATGGCGGGCGGGTTTTTAGCCGAGCGGCTGGCGAAGCGCGGCTACCACGATGCGAATCTGCGCGTGCAGTTATTGGCGATCTGTCTCTGGATACCGTTCGCGGTGGCGATGCCGTTGATGCCGACGCCTACGCTGGCCCTGATCGTGTTCGGCATCAACTTGTTCTTCGCGATGATGGCTCCCGGTCCGCAGAACGCGGCGCTGCAGAGCGTCACACCCAACCGCATGCGCGGCCAGGCGACGGCGCTGTTCCTGTTCGTCTTCAACATCATCGGGTTCGGTTGCGGGCCGACCGTCATTGCGCTGATCACGGACCATGTGTTCCATGACGATAGCCGGGTCGGCAGCGCATTGGCGCTCGCGACCGCCATACTGGGACCGTTGTCGGCGTGGGCGGTGTTGCGCGGGTTGAAGCCCTATGGCCGGCTGATCGCCGCAACGGCCGGCAAGCGGTAGCAAATAGCTGCCGTAACGGTGCGATGTGAAATATGCGCTCGGTATGTGAGGCGCCTGGCGAACGGCGCGGTTAGCGAACGACGAAGTAATGAATGCGATTGGCGCCCGGAATCTTTTCCGCGACGCCGACGAACACATGCTTGCTCATCCAGGCATGTGGACCGTCGGGCACGTCGAATTTGGGTGACACACGCATGTAGTACTCGTCATCACCCACCGGCTCGTTGCGATTCATCTTTTCGGCGGCCTCCGGGGTCTTTGCCCAGCGGAAGCCGCGGTTCTGCAAATAGATGACGGTGCCGTCGTCTGCCTCGAGCAGATATCGGGCGTCGAAATCGATCACGCCATCCGCACGCACCAACGGGAAATCGCCGCCGGACATGGGGATCACCTTGCCGCGCAACATCGGACCCTCGATGGTGCCGCTGCCGGCATACACGGCCGCCCGCGTCATGCCGACGCTGGTGGGTTTGATCCAGCGCGCGCCCGTCAGTTCGATGCCGATGGTGAATGCATATTCCATTTGCGGGTAATAGGGGTGCTGCATGATCGTCATCCTCGTGTCTGCGATGCGTACTGGTTCAGGCAACCACGTCCGCGGGGCGCGCGCGATACCGGGCATCGAGATCGGCGCGCAAGGTGCGGGCCGCCAGCAGATAGTGGAGGCTGCCCCACAACAGAAGCCCGGCGACCGCAGCCATCGCAAATTGCACGCCGTGAGCCGATGCAGTCGAGCAGGCAGAGGACAACGCGGCCTCGGCACCCGGCCGCGCAGCACCACCGGGGCACTGCACCAAGAAATTACCCGCTCCAAAGTAGCGGTTTGCCGCAAGGTCGCTGATGACGCCCAGCAGCGTCGGTCCCAAGCCGATGCCGATCAGGCCAAAAACGACCGCAACGGTGAACGATGAAGAGGCCCGCATGCTGGCATCCGCCATGTTCTGGGCGATGGTGAGCGTCGGAGTGTAAAAAATGAACAGGGCTACATGGGCGGGCAACAGCACCGACATTGCACCGGTGAGCGTGGGCTGCAGCAGTCCGATCTCGAACAGCGGCATGGCGATCATCAGCGATATACCGGGCAACCAGACGTACCAGCGACGGTCGTGTTTGACGGCCCAGTCGAGCCCAAAACCGCCGATGATGAAACCGGAACTCATGGCGACCACGACCAGCGAGCCTAACATTCTACCGGCGTCGGCGGGTCCTACGTGAAACACCGATACAAAATACCGCGCGAAGAACTGGCCCATGCCGTTCAATGCAATGGCCGACAATGCCGCGCCCAGCAGCACATGGCGCATGGAGCGCTTGCCGAAGAGAAAGCGCATCGCTTCGCCGGCGGAGGGTATCGCTGCCTTCGTGGGGCCGCCGACGTCGAACGCCCCGCGCCGCGGCTCGCGCAACGTAAAAAAGGCGAGCGCACCGGCCATGAATCCGGGGATCGCGAGCATGATGAACCACGTGCGCCAGGCGGCGTGCTGTGCCATCCACCCGCCGATGGCGGCGCCGGCCAGAGCGCCCAAGGGCGCGCCGAGCCAGATGACCGTGGTCGCGGAGCCGCGTTTGCCCGGCGGGTAATGGTCACCCAGCAACGAATACAGCGGCGGGCCGATGGCGCCCGCATCGCCCATGCCGACCCCGATCCGGCACAGCAGCAGCATGGCGAAACTGCGCACTTGCGAGGCGAGTGCACCGAAGGTCGAAAAGATGGCGATGGCGACTGCAATGATGCGCGCGCGGTTGTAACGCTCGGAGAGGCGCGCGATGGGCAATCCCAACAGCGTATAGAAAATGGCGAAACCGAGGCCCTGGATAAGCCCAAGTTCGGTGTCGGTCAGATGAAGATCAAGCTTGAGCGCCGGTGCGACAGCGGCCAACCCCTGACGGTCGGCCAGGTTCAGCGCATTCATCAGCAGGAGTATGAACAGCATCCATGCGCGATAGCCGCGCGTGAATTCTTCGGGCGCAATGGCCTCTTCGGTCCCGATCACGTCATGATTTGCGGTGGCCACGCAGAATCCTCAGGCAGGCTCCAGTCCGAACACCTTCTCGGCGTTCGTCTGAAAGAACGCCTTCTTGTCGGGGGCGCTCATGGCCATGGCATCCTGTGCGGCCACTTCGTCGGCTTGATATTGGTACGGGTAATCCATCGCGTACAGGATGCGATCCGCGCCCAATGTCGATTTGCAGAATTGAATCGCGGGTTCCCAGGCGACACCGGAGAACGTGACGTAAATGTTGCGTTTGAAATAGCCGGACACCGGGAGTTGCAGCGGCCTTAAGCACGCGTAACGGCCCGAGCGGATGCCGGCCGCATGCATGTAGTCGAGGCGATAGGCCCAATAGGGCAACGCTTCGCCGCCGTGGCCGACGATGAATTTCAACTTCGGGAATCGATCGAAGACGCCCATGACGATGAGGCGCAGCAGGTGCAGCCCGGTGTCCACGCCGAAGCCGTAAACCGCACCGTCCAGGCCGCGCTCGAGCAGCGGGCCGATGAGGCCTTTGGAGGGTCCTTGGGGGTGTAGATACACGGGCGTGCCCAAGGCCTCGGCAGCTTCGAATATCGGCCAGTATTTCGGGTCGTCGGTGTATTCGCCGGCGACATGGCCATTATGAATGACGGCCTTGAAACCCAGTTTGTGGCCGCGCTCGATTTCCTTGGCCGACCAGGCCGGATCTTGCGGGGCGATCGCGGTCATGCCGACGAAGCGCTGCGGATGACGGCGACAGGCGGCGGCCAGCTGATCGTTGGCGTCGGTGGCCAGCGTCTTGGCTTCCGCGGCCTCGAACACATGCGCACCGGGTGCGGTGAGGGCGATGATGGCCTTATCGATACCGGTGGCATCCATGTCGCCCAGGCGTCGGGCGCCTAGATCCTGAAGGCGCTCGATGATGCTGGTGGCGCGTTCCGAGGGTGAGCCCGAATAGAACCCCCAGAGACTGACGAAACCCGGGTCGTCGTATCCTTCTGCGATCAGGCGTCTATAGGCCGCCAGCACCTCTTTGGTGATGAAGGCTTCTTCGGCCGCTATTCGCAGGTAACCTTGCGCGCCGCCCGTCTTAAGGTAGGTCATCGATTTTCCTCCGCGGCGTGGCCGCCTATGCTTGGTGGATAGCCTTCAGTACGAGGCAGGCCTCCAATCCTTCGGGGCCATCCTCCGAACCATGGCCGGAGTCCTTCACGCCGCCGAAGGGTGAATCCGCGCCGCCGATCATGGTGGTGTTGATGCCCACCATGCCGCTTTCGATGGCATCGCCCAACAGCAAGGCACGCCGTCCGTTCTCGGTAAAGCAGTATGCAGCGAGGCCGTACGTCAGCCGGTTGGCCTGCTCGATAGCCTCGTCGAACGTCCTGAAGGGTCGCATGAGGGCGATGGGGCCGAACGGTTCTTCGTTCATCACGCGCGCATCGAGCGGCACATCGGTGAGGACGGTGGGCCGAAAGAAAAACCCGGCATCATGCGAACCGCCGCCGCGTTCACCGCCGGTGGCGATGCGTGCTCCTGCCTTGACGGCGTTGCAGACGAAAGCCTCGATGGCCTCGGGCCGCCGAGGATTCGCCATAGGTCCCATCTGATTGGCCGCATCCAGGCCGTTGCCGACCTTGAGCCTGCTGGCGCGCGATGCAAACTCAGACGCGAAATTGTCGTAGACGGCTTCTTGTACGTAGAAGCGGGTGGGAGAGACGCAGACTTGGCCGGAATTGCGGAATTTGTGCGGCACCAGGAGGTCGAGTGCCTTGCCGATGTCGGCGTCGTCGAAAATCAATACCGGGCCGTGACCGCCCAATTCCATGGTTGTGCGTTTCGCGCCGTCCGCGGCGAGCTTCATCAAGTGCTTGCCGACCGCGACGGAACCCGTGAAACTCACTTTGCGGATAATGGGCGATGCCAACAAGTGCCGAGACACGTGATCGGGGACACCGAAGACGCAGCTCGCTACCTCTTTCGGCAAGCCCGCATCGAGCAGGCAGTTGAGCACTTCGAGCGCGGACCCCGGCGCCTCCTCCGGCGGCTTGATGATGATCGAGCAACCGGCGCCGATGGCGGCGCCGAGTTTTCGCGCCGGGTTGCCGATGGGGAAATTCCAGGGGCAGAAGGCGGCCACCGGGCCAACCGGCTCCTTCACCACACGCGACAGCATGCCGGCCGGCCGCACCAGAACACGGCCATAGATGCGTTGCACTTCACCCGCGTAGAAATCGAACAAGCCGGCGGCCATCAGCAGCTCGCCCTTGGCCTCGGGAAACGTCTTGCCTTCCTCCAGGGTCGCGATGCGGGCGATTCGGTCGATGCGTTCGCGCAGCAGCCGTGCTGCGCCGGCGAGTACGTTGCCGCGCTCCGCAGCGCTGCGGGCGCGCCAGAGTCGGTAACCGCGCGCCGCGGTATCCAAGGCACGATCCAAATCTGCGGTGGTCGCCAGCGGCAATTCGCCGAGCGTCTCGCCGGTGGCCGGATTGACGACGCGATGCGTCGCGCGTCCGGCGGCGCCGAGGCGCTCGCCATCGATGCACAATGTCAATTCGGTGTCATACCCGTTCGGCATCCCGTCTCCGTCCGTTTGTCGTACGCCGCCTGCGGCCTTAAGCCGCGAGGCGCCGCGAGCGCAGCGATTGAGGAAACCGCGGCGGGAACGGTGCGATTCTCGCCGCGGGAGTCAGCAGAAGTTAGGCGATTCCCGTTTTCTCGCGGCGATACTCGCGCGGCGTCACGTTGAATTTGGCGCGGAACACGCGGCCGAAATGGGTCGGGCTGTTGAAGCCGTAATCGAATGCAATAGCGGTAACCGTACGGCCTCGCTGCGCCCCGGACTGCAAAGCCTTCGAACACGCCTCTAGGCGGCGGCGCAGTATGTAGCGCGCGACGGTCTCGTCTTGATCGGAGAACAGATGATGCAAGTAGCGTGCGGTCATCTTGCAGGCTTCTGCGATGCGCGTCGGCGTCAGATCCGGGTCATTCAGATGCGCTTCGATGTAATTGATGATGCGAATCCGGTGCGCCGTTCCGAGCGATGAGCGGTCGCCGAGCGCCTGCGGCAGGTCGGCATAGGCGGCGCCGATCAGATCGAGAATGGCGACCGCGATGCGGGCGCCGCTCTGCTCGTCCAGTCCTTGGTGATATTCGCCCCAATATTTACGCAGTAATTGCGACAACAGGCCGCTGGCGCCGCGGCTGCCCGGCATGGGAACGGCCGCGAGCGATTCCGGACATCCGACTTGACGCCGCAGCATGGCGTTGGGGATGCCGAGCACCAACATGCGGTTCGCGCCGGTGAACACCATTTCATACCGGCGAGTACTATCGCACAGCGTGAAATCGCCGGCGCTCAGCAGGGCTTCGCGGCCGTCTTGACGGCTGATGCTGTCGCCCTCCAACTGTAAGTGGAGGAAGAACATCGCGTCCTTGGTGCGCGCGACGTGGGAGCGCGAATGGCGAACGATCTGCGCGTCGGAATAGACTTCCGCGAGCGTCATGTCGCCGATGGACCCGCGCAGGATGGAGCCGTTGAAGACCCGGATGTCTTCAGGTTCCGAGACGAGAGGGGAAAAACTTTCGCTTGCGCGATCATTCCAGAAGGCAAGTTTGCGGCGTGGGTCTAGGCCAGCCGTTGAAAACGACTCAACATGTGCCATGCGTTCACTCCCCCGGTATTAGCGGGAATCGATGTTATTGTGCGTATAAGCCTACACTTCTTGTGCAGATAGTTATACGAGACAATCAATTCTAAGAACCAATTCATTTTCCTTATAGCTGCTATATGCATATCTGAGGACGGCACTCCAAGTCATCGATTCATATCGACTTTTGACGGGCAGATTTCGATGCTGCGTGCGACCGACAGGGGTCTTGTCCGTCATTGGGCAGTAACAATCTCTCTCTGCGTCGAGTTTTACCTGCCTCTTCGCGGCAATATCGCCACCGAGTCCAAGCGGGCTGCCGACGCAGGAAAGATGACACGCAACGCGTCCTGCCCCCGGGGGGGATAAGAGACGCGACAGGCGAGGGGAAATCATGAAGTTGACGCCACTCAGCGGCTATGTGGGCTATGCATTGCGCCGGGCGCAGTACACCATCTTCGCGGATTTTTTCCATACGTTGCGCGAGCTCGACCTGCGGCCCGGGCAATTCGCCGTGTTGGTATTGATTGACCAGAATCCGGGCGCGAGCCAATCGAGCGTGTCGGCCGCTCTTGGCATTCAAAAGGCGAATTTCGTCGCCACCATCGCGAATCTCGAGAAGCGCGGCCTCGTCCGCCGGCGCAAGTCCGATTCCGACGCGCGCACGTACTTGTTGGGGCTCACGTCCCGCGGCCGCTCGGTACTGCAACGTGCATCCGAACTCCAATCGCAGCATGAAAAGCGCGTGATCGCGCAAATCGGCTCGGAAGGCCGCTTGCAGCTGCTCAGCCTGCTCGAGCGGTTGGCCGATTTACCGTGTGACCATTTGAAGTAACCGCCTGCGGAACGTGCGCGGCCCTCAAGGCCGCGTCGCGGCGTAGCATAGGGATGCACTGCATACACGGGAGCAAACAATGTCGATGTCGGATCCACGCAAGACGTTAAGCGCAAGCAACATGAGTGTCGCCCAGATCGCGGCCGTGGCGATCACCGTCGGCCTGAATGCGATCGACGGCTTCGACGTGCTCGCGATCAGCTTCGCTTCGCCGGGCATCGCGCGCGAGTGGGGCATCGACCGTGCGGCGTTGGGTGTCGTGCTCTCGATGGAGTTGATCGGCATGGGCTTGGGTTCGATTTTATTGGGCGGGGTGGCCGACAAATTGGGGCGGCGGCGCACGTTGCTGGGCTGCCTCGTGGTAATGACGTTGGGAATGGTCATGGCGACTCGCGCGAAGGGCGTGTACGACCTGTCCCTGTGGCGCGTATTCACCGGGCTAGGCATCGGCGGCATGTTGGCGGCGATCAATGCCGTTGCCGCCGAATTCTCCAGCGACAAGCGCCGCAGCTTGAATGTCTCCCTGATGGCCATCGGCTACCCGATAGGCGCCGTGATCGGCGGATCGATCGCCGCGGTGCTGCTCAAGCAAGGGGAATGGCGAGTCGTATTCGAATTCGGCGCAGTCATCACGGCCCTGTTCATCCCCTTGGTGCTCTGGCTGGTGCCCGAATCCATCGCTTGGCTATGCCAGCGGCAACCCGCGGGCGCGCTCGCCAGCGTCAATCGCAGCTTGGTGCGCATGGGCCACGAGCCGGTCGCGGCATTACCGGAGGTGTCTCCGGAAGCACGCACGCGTTCGGTGGCGGACATCTTCAGTCCGCAGTTGATTCGAGTGACCGTGCTGGTCACGCTGGCTTACTTTCTCCACATTACGACTTTCTATTTCATTCTCAAATGGGTCCCCAAGATCGTCGTCGACATGGGCTTCACGCCGTCATCGGCCGCGGGCGTTTTGGTGTGGGCCAACGTCGGCGGTGCGTCGGGCGGCGCGGTGCTGGGGCTGTTGTCGCTGCGCTTCGGCCTCAAGCCGCTCACCATGCTGGTGCTGGTGCTGTCGACCGTCATGGTTAGCGTGTTCGGCCGCGGCCAGGCAGATCTCGCGCAACTGTCGCTGGTGTGCGCCGTCACGGGTTTCTGTACCAACGCGGGCGTGGTCGGTTTGTACGGCATTCTCGCGCAGGCCTTCCCGACCTATGTCAGGGCCACGGGCACGGGGTTCGCCGTCGGCACCGGCCGGGCCGGCGCGATGCTGGCGCCGATCATCGCGGGATACCTGTTCCACGGGGGCTATGGTTTACAGTTCGTCGCTGTTGCCATGAGCGCGGGATCATTGGTCGGCGCGGTCGCCGTGTGGCTGCTGCCGCGGCCTGCGGCAGTGCGCTCGGTTCAGGGAGAGCCGGCGACGGCGCTCTAGGAGCCTGTCTGAGTAATCTACGTGAGCCGCGCAGATTACTCAGACGTCTCCTAGGCTCCCAGGGGTGTCGATCAGCCCCAGCGGGAGGCTTCGATACCGGGAACGAACTGCCGCTCGGGGTGGGGAGTCTTCGCCGTGCGCAGTGCCTCGCGGACCGAGTCGCGTGCCGCTACTCGGGCGAGGTATTCCATGATTCGCGGAGTCGACTGCTGATTGACGGTGGCCGGAGCCAAGTCCGGAAGAACGCACAGCATGGGATAGGCATCGATGTCCGCCGCTGAGAAAGCGGGCCCGGCCAGCCAGAGTCCGTCTTGCAACGCCTTCTCGACGCGGGCGATGGGCGCGGCGAGCCGTTCGCCCACGGCCTTGAGATATCCGGGAGAGTACGTGCCGTCGCGCAGAGCCAGCCAACCGGCGCGTCGTTCGATGGGCTCGATCGCAGCGATGTGGCGATCGACCGTCGCCGGATCGAGCGACGCCAAGTGCGGCTGCAGGTATCTGGCGCAGCCCAGCACCGGCACGGTGGAACCCAATTGCGCGCCGAGATATTGCGCCCAAGCCCGCATTTTGTAGGCATCGTAGGGATCGCTCGGGACCAGCGACGGCCCCGGCAGCGACTCGGAGATATATTCGAGCATGAAAGACGTGCTCGAGATGATCGTATCGCCGTGAACGAGCAGAGGTCCCTCGCGCTCCAACTGCAGGCTGGATTCGAGATCGCCGGGAAAGTCCGGCGCGAATTGTTCGAAATTACCGGCATCGAAATAATGCACCGTGCATTTTGCCCTTTTCTCGGCCAGCGCAATGAGGGGTTTGAAGAAGAACGTGTTCGGCTCGGACGTGTAGAGTTCAAGCACGGTCGAGGATCTTGATGCGCGCGGCCATCTGAGTGCGGCCCATTGCCCAGGTTTCGCGAGCGGCTGGGCGTTCGTAGATGCGGCGCAGCCACTCCATGATGTGCGGCGTCTTTATATCGTTGCACTGCTCCGGCTGCGACAGCGGCAAGGCGTAGCCCAGATTGAAGCCATTGATGTCGCCCAAGGAGTACGTGTTGCCGGCGATCCACGCCGAACGGCTGAGATGCTTCTCCAACGCCAGCGTGGCGAACAACACGCGGCGCTTCGACTCGGCCAGTTCTTCGGCCGAGAATTCATTGAACAACGCCTTGCGCCATGCGATGCGCCGCGATTCGAGCGGAATGCGGTCGATGGCTGCCTGCAGCTCTTCGGGCGGCCGCTGGCGTGCCGCCGGCCCGATGAAAATGCTCCAGCCGATCATGCTCAACGACGGCGCAAAGTAGCTGTCGAAAAAACGCATCCACCAGCGCATGCGCCAGCGCGCTGCGGGATCCTGGGGCTTCAACTTGGGTCCGGGGAACGTGTCGTCGATGTACTCCATCATCGGCGTGGATTCGGTGAGCACGCGCGAGCCGTGGACCATGGCGGGAATGGTGCCGTCGGGATTGACGGCCAGATACGCCGGCTTGTGCTGGTCGAACTGCAACAGATCCAGGTACCGGCTTTCGTACGCCACACCCTTCTCGGCGAGCGTGAGCATGGGCTTGCCTGAATTGGCGTTGGGTTCCCAATGATAGAGCGTGACTGACATTGGGTGGTTAGGCTGCGCTCGAGCGGCTGCATCGACTCGACGGTCGGGGAACCGCAATGCGATGGGCGGCGAACCGGCGGTTTCTCGGCAAGCTTGCATTGATCACGCCGCTGTTATGGCTGGGCTACATCGCGAGTTCGCTGGCGATCTATTTCGCTGCCTCTTGGGGTCCGATCGTCCTCGAATCTCTGAAGTTTCCGCGGGATAAATCCGCGCTGGTCGCGCAGTCGCTGCTGATCGATTCGCCCCCGGCCGAGGGCGAGCCTGCTTTTCCCGACGACTGACGCTGCTCGCTTCAATCGCGCGCAGCCGACATCGCAGCAGTCCGCAGCGCGCTCGCGATCGGCCGCCACGCCTTTCGCCGTGGTTTAATGTTATGATATATAACAATCTAAGGGAGTCTATGAATGACGGGTGCGCGGAGCCGCAGCTCAAAGTCGGCAGAACTCGGCGATCTCGAACAGCACGTGGGTTACATGCTGCGGCGAGCTCAGCTCGCGGTATTCGCCGACTTCAGCGCCGTACAGCGAGGCTCGGTCGCGCGGCCCGGTCAATTCTCGGTTCTCGCCGTCATCGGCCGCAATCCCGGCTTGAGCCAGTCGCAGCTTGGTGCGGCGCTGGGCATCAAACGCGCCAACCTGGTTGCGGTGATCGATCATTTGGAATCGCTGGGACTCGTGCGGCGCAGCCCGTCTGCCACCGACCGGCGATCGAATCGGCTGGAGCTGACGCCCGCGGGCGAAAAAGCGCTGCGCGAGTCCATTGTGGACCAGGCAAAGCATGAAGCGCGCATCACTCGCCTGTTGGGCGCCACGGGCCGAGTTGCGCTGCTGAAACAGCTCGCAAAGCTTTGCGAGCTCGGTCGCCGCTGAGCGCTTTAAAAACAATTGCCGTGTTGATGCACGGAGTCTTTTAGGGTTGGGAGGTTTGAATGGGTTCCAATGTAGTGACAGTTGCCGTTGACGGGAACGTTGCCGTCATCACCATCAACAATCCGCCGGTGAACACCATCACGGCTGCCGTGCGGGAGGGTTTGTTCAAGGCGATCGCCGAGATTCGCTCGCTCCCTGGAATCGCTGCGGTCGTGCTCGTGTGCGAAGGCAGTACATTTTTCTCGGGAGCCGATATCGGCGAATTTTCCGGCCCCCCCAAGGAAGTCGAATACCGCGACCTGTTTCGGCAGTTGGAGCAACTACCCGTCCCGGTGGTCGCCGGAATGCATGGCGTGGTGATGGGCGGGGGCCTCGAACTCACGTTGGCCTGCCATTACCGAGTGGCGGCCCCCGGCACTCGCTTCGGGCTACCCGAAGTCACGCTCGGCGTCATTCCCGGCGCCGGCGGCACGCAACGCATGCCGCGGCTGATCGGCGTCGAGAAGACGTTGGATCTCATCATTTCCGCGCGGCCGGTGGACGCCGCGACCGGTGTGGCGCTCGGGTTCATCGATGCGGAAGTGCAGGGCGATGTTCGGGCGGCCACCATCGAGTTCGCGCACAAGCTCATCAGCGATCGCGCCGGGCCGCGGCGCACGTCGGAACGCAGCGTGGACCCGGCGACGGCGACGCCGGAGATCATCGATCGGTTGACCGCACAGGCCAAGAAGCAGTATCCGAACCGCCACGCGGCGTTGACCGCGATCAAGGCGGTCAGCGCGGCGGCGACGCTGCCGTTCGAGAAAGGCTTGGAGTACGAGACCGAGCTGGCCAACGGCACCAAGGCGACGGACGAGTGCAAGGCGTTGGTGCACGTGTTTTTTGCCGAACGCGACACGCGCAAAGTGCCCGGGCTTCCGGCGGATGCAAAGCCCCGCGCCATCGCCAGCGGCGGCATTGTCGGCGCCGGCACCATGGGCGGCGGAATCGCGATCTGTTTCGCCAATGCAGGCCTACCGGTCACGATACTCGATTCGAACCGCGAGGCCTTGGACCGCGGTCTCGGGGTCATCGGCAAGACCTATGACTCGATGGTGAAGCGCGGGCGGTTGACGGCCGAGGAAAAGGCAAAGCGGATGGCGCTGATCCGCGGCACGCTCGACTATTCCGATCTTGCCGGCGCCGATGTCGTGATCGAGGCAGTATTCGAAAGCATGGACTTGAAGGCGAAGATTTTCAATGCACTGGATGAGGTGGCGAAACCGGGAGCGTTGCTGGCCACCAACACCTCGACCCTCGACATCACGGCTATCGCCGCGGCCACGCGCCGTCCCCAGGATGTCGTCGGCCTGCATTTCTTCTCGCCCGCGAACGTGATGCCGCTGCTCGAAGTCGTGCGCACCGACGCGACCTCGCCGGCCGGCATCCGAACGGCGCTGGGTCTGGCGAAAACGCTGCGAAAAACGCCGGTGCTGGCGCGGGTGTGCTACGGCTTCATCGGCAACCGGATGATGGAGGGGTACGCCCGCGAAGCGGAGCGCATGACGCTGGAAGGCGCGACACCGCGGCAAATCGACGGCGCGCTCGAAGCGTGGGGAATGGCCATGGGCATTCTCGCGGTCTTCGACATGGCCGGCATCGACGTCGGCGTCAACGTGCATCGTGCGAACGCCGATCGGTATCCGCCCGATCCGTCCTACTATCAGGCGGACTTCGCGCTGCATGCGGCGGGCCGCCTCGGCCAGAAGAACGGCAAGGGCTACTACAAGTACGCAGCGGGTGATCGGACGCGGCAGGATGATCCGGAGTCCATTCAGATTCTTAAGGACACCGCAGTGCGTTTGCACATTCCGCAACGCCGTCACTCCGACGAGGAGATCGTGGAGCGCTGTATTTATCCGCTCATCAATGAAGGCATGCGCATTCTGGAAGAAGGCGTGGCGTCGCGTGCCGGCGATGTCGATGTAGTGTGGTGCGCCGGCTACGGCTTTCCGCGGTATCGCGGCGGCCCGCTGTTCTATGCGGATACCATCGGCCTGAAGACCGTTTTCGACGGTATGATCAAGTACCGGAACATGTTCGGTCCCATGCATTGGGAGCCGGCACCGCTGCTCGCCCGGTTGGTTGCCGAGGGGCGTACGCTCGGCGATTGGGATAAGGCACGTGCCTGAGGAAGCAAGAATGAATACGAAGGACTTGATCGCGATCGACGTGCATACGCACGCCGAAGTGTCTTGCCGCCAGCCCACGGACGAAGTGTGGCAGGCGTACGAAGACGCGGCCTCGAAATATTTCAAGGCGGGCAAGCGCCCCACCATCGCGGAAACGGTTGCGTACTATCGGGAACGCAAGATCGGATTGGTGATGTTTACCGTCGACGCCGAACACGAATTGGGGTCGAAGCGCATCCCGAACGAAGAAGTGATCGACGCCGCGCGTGAGAACAGCGACATGATGGTGGCCTTTGCCAGCATCGATCCTCACAAGGGAAGAATGGGCATACGCGAAGCTCGGCGCCTTATCAACGAGGGCGGCATCAAAGGCTTCAAATTTCATCCGACGGTGCAAGGGTTCTACCCCAACGATCGGATGGCCTATGGGCTCTACGAGGTGATCGCCGAACACAAGTTGACGGCGCTTTTCCATAGCGGACATTCAGGAATAGGCACGGGGATGCCGGGCGGCGGCGGATTGCGCCTCAAGTACTCGAATCCCATGCACGTGGACGATGTGGCGGCGGACTTTCCGGATATGAAAATCATCATCGCGCATCCGTCATGGCCGTGGCAGGACGAGGCCTTGTCGGTGTGTTTGCACAAGGTCAACGTGTACATCGACTTGTCGGGCTGGTCGCCGAAGTATTTCCCGCCGCAGTTGGTGCAGTACGCGAATACGCAGCTCAAGCACAAGATGCTATTCGGCTCGGACTTCCCGTTGATCGCGCCCGATCGGTGGATGAAGGACTTCCGCGAGGCGGGCTTCAAACCCGAGGTTCACGATCTGATCCTCAAGGACAACGCGATCGCGGCGCTCGGCCTTGGCGGGTAAAAAAGGCGACCGGATTTCCGGTCGCCCCATTTGACCGGGTGGAAATTACTAGAAATTCCTCCTGAACGTGACGCCCCACTCGCGCGGTTCGCCCGGCTGCGCAGACATCTGACCCTCGCCAAAGGCGCGCAGGTCAAGAAAGCTCTGGTAGTAATACTTGTTGGCCAGATTGGTGCCGAAGGCGGCCACCGACCAGACATGATGCGAAGATTGCCAGGTCACGCGCCCGTTGAACAACGTCATGGCCGGCGTCATGGCGATACCGGTGCCGCCCGGATTATAGTTGTTGTAGTTGTTGTTGTAGTACGCCGAGTGGTAGTTGGCATCCAGCCGCGGCGTCAAAGATCCGCCATCGCCCAGCAGGATCGCATACTGTACTCCTAAGCTGCTGGTCCATTTCGACATGCCGACATTGAGGTCGCCGTATCCCGGGTTGCCGGAGATGCAGTTGTAATTCGCCGCCGTCCCTTCGGGAATGGCGGCTGCTCCGAGGTCCTGGCAGCCCTGGTTGTTGCCGAGATTCTTCCACTTGAAATCGGTCAATCCGGCCGTGTAGGTGAACGTCAGTCCGGGCAGCGGCGTCGCCTCGAGCTCGAACTCGCCCCCGGTGATGTCGGCGGAGCCGACGTTTTCGGGCGCGGTGAAGGGCGCGCCGCTGGCATCGAGGCGCTGAGAGGTGACGATGACGTCGCGATACAGGCCGTAGTACCCAGCGAGGTTGGCGCGCAACCGGTGGTCGAACCACTCGCTCTTCACGCCAACCTCAAACTCGGTGAGCTTCTCGGGTTTATAGGACGTGATCTGCAGATTGTTGAACGGACGGGGGTTAAAGCCGCCGCCGCGAAAACCGGTCGTCGCCGAGGCGTAGGTCATGAGATCCGGGGTCCACAGGTAATCAAGAGCCGCCTTCCAGTCCACATGGTCGTAGCTCGTGCGTCCCTCGATGCCGCGCAGGTCGAGAATCGGATTGGGAACATCCATGAGCGGGTTGTAATGATTGAAAGTGTAGTTCTTGTCTTCCGTGGTATAGCGAGCGCCAGCGGTCAGGTGCATCTGGTCGGTGATCGCGTAGGTCCCCTGAAGGAAACCGGCCTTGTCGGTGGTATAGGCGGGGTCGTCTTGGTTGAAACCGAGCACTGGCTGCCCGTTGAACGGCGGTCCGGGGTTGAAGAACCCGGTCCCGCTGGTGAGACCCGGTATCACGACACCCGCGAAATCAAAGTTCAAATCGATGTGGCCGCGGTTGAGGCTGTAGCCGTAAAAGTAGAATGCGCCCGCCGCCCAGTCGAGCTTGTTGTCGAAGGCCTTGCCGGTGAGCTGGAATTCCTGCGTGAACTGGCGATGATCCAAAAGATTGTAGGCCCACGCCAGCGCCATCGGCGAATTGTCCTGATCGTCGGAAAAGTTGCCCCACCATCCTTGCGCTGCGGTGATGGATTTGAGCTGGAACTGTGGAGTGATCGCCCACGTCAGTACGTTGCTGGTGCTCCACTCGTGAACGGTGTTGACCGCCGGATAGGACGTGCCGGTGAACGGATCGTAGAACGTGGAATAGGTGTTGTACGTGCCGCCGGTTTGGAAGCGCTGGTCATACGGAATGCCGTACTTGGGGATCAGTACATTGGTGTTGAAGGCCGTCATGGCCGGCGAAAGGGCGGGATCAGCGACCATCATGACCTCCGCCGCCGCCTCGGAGTTGTCGTCGATGACGGACGCCTCGAGTTTGTCCTCGACCACGTCGTTCGGCACCCAGCGCAACTGGGCGCGCAGGCCCTTGACGTCGACGCCGCCTTCGGTGCCGAGCGTGCAGTTTCCCTCGCCCAATTGCTGCACGGGCAGGCTGCCCGCCGTGCTCGGGTGCTCGCAGGCATAGTCGATGCGATTGACATAGCCGTCGCGGTCCTTCGACAGGCCGCTGACCCGCAGCATCAGCACGTCCTTGATGAGCGCGACATCGAAGCCCGCGCGCACCTCGCGCCGGTTGTAGTCGCCGACCGTGACCTCGGCAAAGCCGCTGTCGTCGCCGGTGGGCTGTTTCGACACCAGGCGGATCGCGCCACCGATCGAGTTCTTGCCGAACAGCGTGCCTTGCGGTCCGCGCAGCACTTCGACCCGATCCACATCGAGCAGATCGAACATCGAGCCGAAGGTGTTGGCGAAATAGACGTCATCCACGTAGATGCCGACACCCTGCTCCGCCGACGCGAAATTGAAGTCGCCCTGGCCGATGCCGCGGATGGACGCCGCCATAGTCTTGCCGTAAGCGGCATTGGCTTGGAACAGCGTCACGTTCGGCGCCGCCTTCGTCACGTCCGCCAGATTGTCGATTCCCCGTTCGGTCAGGGAATCCCCCGACAGCGCCGTGATGGCGAGCGGCGCTTCCTGCAGCTTTTCGGAGCGGTATTCGGCCGTCACCACGATTTCTTCGAGGGTTCCTGCGCCTTGATTGGTTCCTTGGCCGCTCGTTGCGGCCCCGGTCTGCGCCTGTGCGGTACCGGCGGTCAGCACGAAGCTGACGCAAGCCGCGAGCGCGGTCAGACTCCGGCTGACGATCTGCGCTGGGCCGGCGTGAGTTGATTGGGTCACCGCTGAATTTTTCATGAATCTCCCCCGTTTTGCTTATTCGCTGCGGCTCAGCGGGCGTGCATTCGTCGACACGCTCTGCGCTCGCCGCCGCGCGATTGTCCGTCCGCCAGCCCTCTGTTGCAGATACGCTACAAAGAAGCCACGGATTGCGCTAACAATGTGGCGTGACCTCGGCGCAGGCGCTCGTCCAGTACTGATGGGAAAATAGATCATTAGCGCAATGGCGCACGCTAATATGAATGAGGCGAAATACACACCGGGAGAGTTACGAGCTGTGGGGAAGATCAGGCATGCGGGGAGCAACGGAGTGCCCGATGAGCCGGGTTACATCGGAGAAATCGACGACATCCTCGGGTTCCACATCCGGCTGGCGCACGGTACGGCCTATCGTCATTTCATGAAGTCGTTCAAGTTCTTGGGAATGACTCAGAAACAGGTGTCGGTGCTGTGGCTGGTGGCGGATCACCCCGGGATAGCGCAAGCGGACTTGGCCAAGCGGCTACAACTGGACCGGGCAACCGTGATGGCCATCGTCAACCGGCTGGCCAGGCGAAAATTCTTGGTCAGGGGAGAGTCCGAGACGGACCGCCGGAAACAAACGCTCAAATTGCTGCTGGCGGGCGCCACGGCGCTGCAGGATGCGAAGCGTGCCATTCGAGCGCACGAGAAATGGCTCAAAAGCCGGTTCACGGCGAAAGAGCTCAAGACGCTGATCGGGCTGCTGCGCAAGATCCACGGTTAACGCGGCACCCTGATCGGTGAGCGTCGGGTTTGGCGCGCCCCGGTTCTCGCGCCCGCCGCCGGGTGGCCGGCGCTAGTCGAGAAATACGACCGTCTTGGAACCATTTAACAGCACCCGATCCTCGAGGTGGTGGAGGACCGCACGAGCCAACACGCGCCGTTCGATGTCGCGACCTTTGCGCGCCAGCGTGTCCGGCGTGTCGGTGTGGCTCACCGGCTCGGTATCCTGGACGATGATCGGGCCTTCATCGAGATCCGTCGTCACGTAGTGCGCCGTGGCGCCGATCATCTTGACGCCGCGCTCGAACGCTTGCGTGTACGGTTTGGCGCCTTTGAACCCCGGCAGAAAAGAATGGTGGATGTTGATGCAGCGTCCGGCCAGATAAGCAGACATGTCGTCCGATAAAATCTGCATGTAGCGCGCGAGCACGATGAGCTCCGCCTGCGTCTCCTCGACGATACGCCTGATTTGTGCTTCCTGTTTCGCCTTGGTGGCGGGCGTGATCGGCAAGTAGTGATAGGGAATGTCGCCGATCAGGCTCAGGTTGAGCGCTTCCTTGGGGTGATTCGATACGATGCCGACGGCCTCCATCGGCATCTCGCCGATCCGCAGCCGATACAGCAAGTCGCCCAAACAATGGTCCTGCTTGGAGACCAGCATCAGGACGCGCTGCCGCCTGGCGCGCAACCGCAAATTCCAGTTCATTCCGTATTTATCGCCGATAGGGGCGAAGCGCCTGCGCAGTTCAACCTCGCTCGTGCTGCCCGCATCGACGTCGAGTTCGACGCGCATGAAAAAGCGGTTTTCCGCCAAATCGTCGAATTGGTGCGCCTCCAAGATATTCCCGCCGGCCTCGAACAGGCTGGCGGCAACCGCCGCGACGATACCCGGTCGATTGGCGCAGGACAGCGTGAGGTAATAGGATTCCTTCAAACAGGTGCTCCTGCGCGGCCGAACTCTTCGGCAAACCTGGCCGATTTCTCCAGCGAGGCAAGCGCAAAGAAATGCACGCCCTGAATGCCCAATACCGGGTCGGCCGCTTGGGCATTCGCAATATCGACCAGCAATTCCTCGGGGGTGTCGCCGGCGAGCATACCCCGCGCGGGGGGTCGCTCCTCGTTTGACATGTCTGCAACTCCCCTCGTGTTACCGGCGCACACCCCGCGGCCGCGCCAGTATGCTTCCAGATTGTATGTTACGCATACAATATTTATATGCAAGACATCCGATTATGCCAGCCTCCCAAAAAAAAATGCGGCGGCGGACCGTCTGCGCGCCATGGCCAGTGACTTAATGCATCCCTTAAAGAGGGGGGCGCGGCCCCTGGATTTATCTTGCCGCCGGGGGCTGCAGGCGGGCCTCGAACCAGCCGGCATCGATCGCGAACGAGCGCTCCTGACTCACGGAATAGTACTCCCGCACCTCTCGCGGGAACTCATCGAACACGACCTTGAGTGCCGCGATGCGCGCATCGGAGGTTCCTATGCGCCGAACCCAGGCATCGAACTCCATGACCAATTTCCAGCGATCGGCGTCGGGCTGGGAAAGGTTCGCCGCCGCCAGCATCGCGTGCCACTCGGACTCGCGGTAATTGCGCACGTGGGACGGATCGCGCAGCAGCTCGACGGTTTGCAGGGCGGTGTCCAGCAGCGGAATCTCGGGCGCGAGCACGTCGATCGCGACGAATAGACCGCCCGGCTTCAAGACCCGGCCGACTTCGCCCATGGCGCGCTGCACGTCGAGCCAGTGATGCGCAGAGTAGCGCGTGACCACCATATCGAAACTCGCCTCGCGAAACGGCAGTCGCTCCGCCGGACCGCCGCAGGTTTCGATCTGTCGATAGCCCCGCGCCTGAGCCGCGCCGGCCACCACGTCGAGCATCTGGGTCGAGATGTCATACGCGATGACTCGTTCCGCGCCGCCGCGCGCCAGAGCAAAGCTCGCGTGGCCCGCCCCGCATCCCAAATCGAGCGCGCTCGAGAGGGGGGGTTTGCGCGCGAGATCGGCGAGGCGATCCAAATCTGCGCCGGACGCGTGCACCGTGCTCCTGAGGTACTGCGCGGCAGTCGAGCCGAACACCTTGGCGGCCAAATCGCGTTGATCCATGAGTCACCACCGTCTTGAACACCGGTAGGCCATCGTAGCGCGGCGGCGCGGAAGCTATACTGAGAAAATCTGAGCAATAGCTGAAGGATCGAAATATCCATTAAGCCCGCCGCGTCTCAACTCCGTGCGGTGCTATGCGAGGGCTGCTCGGCCCGCCGTGAGGCTCGAATGACCGAGGACGGAGCCATGGGGAACCCGGCGCACGCCATCATCCAGGCCGATGAACCCCACCATTTTGCAATGGCCGGCAGTTTATTCCAGGAATATGCCGCGCAGCTGGGCATCGATCTGTGCTTTCAGGATTTCCCGTCCGAGCTGAACGCGCTTCCGGATAGGTACGGTCCCCCGTCCGGTTGCCTGTTGCTCGTCATGCGCGGTTCGAAGGCAGTGGGCTGCGGGGCGGTACGCGGCCTCATCGGCGGCGCGTGTGAAATGAAGCGGCTCTACATTCGAAGCGATGAGCGTGGCGCGAACCTCGGCCGTCGCGTCGCGGAGCGACTCGTGGAAAGAGCGCGGGAGCTCGGCTATGAAAGGATGCTGTTGGACACGCTGGCCGAAATGACCACCGCGCAGAACCTGTATCGATCGCTCGGATTCCGCGAGACCGGACCGTACTACCGCAATCCGCTGCCCGGCGTGGTCTATATGGAACTGGATTTACGAAACGCCGAGCGCAACCCTTGATTACGGGCCGTGGGACAAGCTCTTCCGTATGTCGGCGGCGATTTCATATGAGCGAAGCCGCGCCGCATGATCGAAAATCTGCGAAGTCATCATGAGTTCATCAGGTTTCGTGCGGTCAACGAATGCAACGAGCGCCCGGCGAACCGTATCCGGAGAGCCGATGGCGGAGGAGGCAAGTACGTCCGCGAGCATCGCTTTGGCTCCCGGCGGCAGTTGGCTCTCGTAGCCTTCCAAGGGCGGGGGAAGCTGGGTCGGATGGCCGCTGCGCAGGTTGACGAATGCCTGCTGCATGGAAGTGGCCAACAGCTTCGCCGCTGCATCGGAATCGGCGGCGAAGATGTTGAATCCCAGCATGAGATAGGGGCGATCCAGCTGTGCCGATGGCCTAAAGAGGCTGCGGTACAGCTCGATGGCCTGCATCATCATCATGGCGGGGGCGAAGTGTGAGGCAAACGCGAACGGTAGGCCGAGCGCTGCGGCCACCTGGGCGCCGAAGGTGCTCGAGCCCAATATCCACACCGGCACCTTCGATCCGGCGCCGGGGATTGCCAGGACGCGCTGGCCGGGTTCCGCCGGCGCGAGGTATCGCATCAGTTCAATCACGTCCTGAGGAAACTGGTCGGGGTCCGACTCCAGATTTCGCCTGAGTGCTCGGGCGGTGGTTTGGTCCGAGCCCGGTGCGCGCCCCAGCCCGAGATCGATGCGACCGGGAAACAACGCCTCCAGGGTCCCGAACTGTTCGGCGATCACCAGCGGGGAATGATTCGGCAGCATGATGCCGCCGGCGCCGACGCGGATCGTAGACGTCCCCGACGCCACATGGCAGATGACCACCGAAGTGGCGGCGCTGGCGATGCCGGGCATGCTGTGATGCTCGGCCAGCCAATACCGGCGATATCCCCAGCGTTCCGCATGCCGCGCGAGATCCAGCGTGTTGCGCAACGAACGCCCGGCGTCGCCGCCCACGGTGATGGGTGAGAGGTCGAGTACGGAAAAGGGAATAGCGTTCACGTTGGTCTCCCAAGCTTAAATGGGCCGCGGGACCGCCCGCGGCAGGCTCCTAGGCGCCGGTAATTTCCGCCGTCGCGCGCCGCAGGATCTCGACGATGCGCTGCTGTTCTTCGCTCGGGCTATCCGATTTTTCGGCGAGCGCTGCTTTGAGGTCGCGTTGCGCGCGCATCAATTCCTTCGAGCCGCGGCCCTCTCGCTCGGCGGTCGCGCTGTCGTCCGACTCCCCGGCACGCATCGCGCGGCGCATGCGGTCCATTCGTTCGCCGACACGCTCGAACTGAGCGAGTATGGCGTCGGCCTGGGTACGGTGTTCTTCGAGGTAGTCTCGACCCGGCTGCGTGATGTGATAGAGCTTGCGAACGCCGTCCGCCTCGATGACGGCGTGCCCAATCTCCTCCAGGTAGGTCAGGGCGGGGTACACCATGCCGGGACTCGGCACGTAAAAGCCTTTTGACCGATCATCCAACGCCTTGATGATTTCGTACCCATGTCGGGGCTTGTCGGCGAGGAGCGCCAGGATGAGCAGTTGCAGATCCACGGAGGCCAGTTTGCGCCCCATGCCGAAGGCACGGCCGCCCAGACCGTCGCCGTCCAAGAACCCTCTGCCGAAGCGGCCGAGCCCACGGCCACCATGGTGCCTACCGAAGTAAAAATGAAAACGATGGTGCATATATCTCAGGATATGTTGTAAAACATATCTTACGATAGATATAGCGTACGATAGTGTCAACTTCCCGGTTCTGCCGCGTTGGCGGGCGTGGGTCTATAGAATTCGGTGGCCACTTAAGCGATAAAACTCGACTTGGCGTTGACACTGGCCGCCTCGCGCTACAAAATACGCGGCTCATTTTGAGGAGGGGTACCCAAGCGGCCAACGGGGGCAGACTGTAAATCTGCTGGCTTATGCCTTCGTAGGTTCGAATCCTACCCCCTCCACCAGTTGGGTGAGGGTACGTTCCATTGGCGCGGGTTTCGGAGCGGGTGTAGTTCAATGGTAGAACGTCAGCCTTCCAAGCTGATCACGTGGGTTCGATTCCCATCACCCGCTCCATGTGGATGCGGCCCACGTAGCTCAGTTGGTAGAGCACGTCCTTGGTAAGGACGAGGTCAACGGTTCGATCCCGTTCGTGGGCTCCAGTTTTCATTATTTAAGAGGTACTTGCCGTGTCGAAGGGGAAGTTTGAGCGAACGAAGCCGCACGTGAACGTGGGGACGATTGGCCATGTGGATCATGGCAAGACGACCTTAACGGCTGCCTTGACGAAGGTGATGGCGGAGAAGTATGGCGGGGAGTTCAAGGCGTACGACCAGATCGACAAGGCGCCGGAGGAGCGCGCGCGCGGGATCACGATAGCGACGGCGCACGTGGAGTATCAGAGCGAGGCGCGGCACTACGCGCACGTGGATTGCCCGGGGCATGCGGACTACGTGAAGAACATGATCACGGGGGCGGCGCAGATGGACGGGGCGATTTTGGTGGTATCGGCGGCGGACGGGCCGATGCCGCAGACGCGGGAGCACATATTGTTGGCGCGCCAGGTGGGTGTGCCGTACATCGTGGTGTTTTTGAACAAGGCGGACATGGTCGATGATGCGGAGCTGTTGGAGCTGGTGGAGCTGGAGGTGCGCGATTTATTGACGCTGTACAAGTTCCCCGGGGACAAGACGCCGATCATCACGGGGTCGGCGTTAAAGGCGCTGGAAGGGGATCAGAGCGAGATTGGGGTGCCCTCGGTAGTGCGGCTGGTGAAGGCGCTGGATGAGTACATACCGGTGCCGAAGCGGGCGGTGGAAGGGGCGTTTTTGATGCCGGTGGAGGATGTATTTTCGATCGCGGGGCGCGGCACGGTGGTGACGGGGCGCATTGAGCGCGGGATCGTGAAGGTGAACGACGAAGTGGAGATTGTGGGGATTCGGCCGACGACGAAGACGACGTGCACGGGAGTGGAGATGTTCCGCAAGCTGTTGGACGAGGGTCAGGCGGGGGACAATGTGGGGGTATTGCTGCGCGGCACGAAGCGCGAGGAAGTGGAGCGCGGGCAGGTGTTGTGCAAGCCGGGGAGCATCAATCCGCACACCAAGTTTGAGGCGGAGGTGTATGTGCTGACGAAGGAAGAGGGGGGTCGCCACACGCCGTTCTTCAAGGGGTATCGGCCGCAGTTTTACTTTCGCACCACGGATGTGACCGGAGCGGTGGAGTTGCCGGAGGGGACCGAGATGGTGATGCCCGGGGACAACATCAAGATCGTGGTGGAGTTGATCGCGCCGATCGCGATGGAACAGGGCTTGCGGTTCGCCATTCGCGAGGGCGGTAAGACCGTGGGTGCAGGCGTCGTTGCTAAGGTGATTGCGTAATTTACAGGGCAGTAGCTCAATTGGCAGAGCGGCGGTCTCCAAAACCGCAGGTTGGGGGTTCGATTCCCTCCTGCCCTGCCATTTGAGCAGGCCTGTAGGTCAACGGCAGTAAACATGGCAGAAGTTCAAATACCTCCGGGCGCATCGACGAAGGACACTGCGCTCATCACGCTGTCGGTCCTCGTGCTGTTTGTCGGCATTGGGGCGTTCTACTGGTATGAAGACCAGGCGCTCGCGATTCGAATTGCAATGGTCGTTGCCGGTTTGGCCGTAGGCGCTGGCCTCGCGTGGTTCAGCTGGTACGGCCGCGAGTTTTGGCAATTCGCTCAAGCGGCGCGCATCGAGTTGCGAAAGGTCGTGTGGCCATCGCGCGACGAGACGATCAAAACGACCTACGTCGTGTTCATTTTTGCCATTGTGATGGGCTTGTTTTTTTGGGGACTCGATTGGGTTCTCACCTGGCTGACCCGGTTATTGACCGGTCAGTCTGCTTGACGGATTCGGAGCGCTTATGTCCTTGCGATGGTATGTAGTTCACGCCTACTCGAATTTCGAGCACAAGGTATCGGAGTCTCTGAAGGAGCGCGTCAAGCGCGCGGGCCTGGAGTCTAAGTTCGGTGAGATTTTAGTCCCGACCGAAGAGGTCGTCGAAATGCGCGACGGCCAGAAGCGCAAGTCGGATCGCAAATTCTTCCCGGGCTACGTGCTCGTGCAGATGGAGATGGACGAGGACACCTGGCACTTGGTCAAGGAAGTGCCGAAGGTGTTGGGTTTCATCGGCGGCACCAGCGACAAGCCGGCGGCGATCACCGACAAGGAAGCCATGTCGATTTTGCGCCGCGTGGAAGAGGGCGTGGACAAGCCGAAGCCCAAGGTGTTGTTCGAGCCGGGCGAAGTGGTGCGCGTGACCGATGGTCCGTTCAACGATTTCAACGGGGTCGTCGAATCCGTGAATTACGAGAAGAACCGGCTGCAGGTTGCAGTGCAGATCTTGGGAAGGTCGACGCCCGTCGAATTGGATTTCTCGCAGGTCGAGAAAGGTTAGTTTTTTTCGGACGGGGCGCATCGCCCCGTTGAAAGGTTGCGCGAAGCGCATGACAACACACGGGGAGCTGTTCGATAAGAGCAGCGCTTGCACCCACAGGAGTTTAGACAATGGCAAAGAAGGTTACGGGCTACATCAAGCTGCAGATCCCTGCAGGCCAGGCGAACCCGAGCCCACCGGTGGGCCCGGCCCTCGGCCAGCAGGGTGTCAACATCATGGAGTTCTGCAAAGCATTCAATGCGCAGACTCAGTCCTTGGAAAAAGGCTTGCCGACCCCAGTTGTGATCACGGTGTACAGCGATCGTAGCTTCACCTTCATCATGAAGACTCCGCCGGCGTCCGTGTTGATCGCCAAGGCGCTTGGTATTCCGAAGGGTAGCGCCACGCCGAATACGGCCAAGGTGGGCAAGGTGTCGCGCAAGCAGCTCGAGGACATCGCGAAGTTGAAAATGCCCGATCTGACCGCCAGCGATTTGGACGCCGCGGTGCGCACCATCGCCGGTAGCGCACGCAGCATGGGCGTCGACGTGGAGGGGGTGTGACATGCCGCACGTAGCAAAGCGAATGAAGACCTGGAAAGAAAAGCTGCCGCCGGGCAAGTCGTACGCAATCGACGATGCATTGACGCTCGTCAAGGAATTCGCGACCGCCAAGTTCAACGAGTCGGTGGACGTGTCCGTAAATTTGGGCGTTGACGCGACCAAGTCGGACCAGCAGGTGCGCGGTTCGACGGTGATGCCGCACGGCACGGGCAAGACCGTGCGCGTGGCGGTGTTCACGCAGGGCAAGAACGCCGACGCCGCCAAGGCGGCCGGCGCCGACATCGTGGGCTTCGAGGATTTGGCCGAGAAGGTCAAGGCCGGCCAAATCGATTTCGACGTGGTGATCGCGAGCCCGGACGCCATGCGCATCGTCGGCCAGCTGGGCCAGATTTTGGGCCCGCGCGGCTTGATGCCGAACCCCAAGGTGGGGACGGTCACGCCGAACGTCGCGGAAGCGGTGAAGAACGCGAAATCCGGCCAGGTTCGCTACCGAACCGACAAGGCCGGCATCGTGCATGCGCAAATCGGGCGTGCCAGTTTCGAACCGTCCGCACTGAAGGAAAACCTGATGGCGTTGGTTGCGGATCTGCAGAAGATCAAGCCTGCAACCTCGAAGGGCGTGTATTTGAAGAAGTTGACGCTGTCCTCGACCATGGGTCCGGGCATTACGGTCGATCAGTCGAGCCTGGGGCTGTGATCGGCATTTTGTTAATTCTATCGGACGGGGTCGCATCGACCCCGTAGCAATTGCGCGTAAGCGCATGGGCATAGGGCTGCGTGAGGCCGCAAGGTTAATCGCAACCACTATCCAAGACCGCAGGCGGGCAAGGGCCCTTAAATATCGAGCCTGCGCAGATGGTGGGACCCGAATCAGGAATTTCCTGGTGAAGGTCGCACCGAGAGTACGACGGCGTACTCGAAGGGTGGGTAGGAGCGACGGCGCTCGTACCTGGTGTGTGACGCTTCTTTCCCGGGGACCTATATGGCACTCAAGTTAGAAGAGAAGAAAGTCGTGGTGGCAGAGGTCAACGCGGTCGCGGCGAAAGCCCTGTCCGTCGTCGGCGCAGAGAACCGTGGCTTGACCGTGACGCAGATGACCGAGTTGCGAGCGAAAGCGCGCAAGGATGGCGTTTATCTGCGAATCGTCAAGAATACGCTCGCGCGCAGAGCCGTTGCCGGCACCGCTTTCGAGTGCATTTCTCCGGCGCTGAAAGGACCCATTGTCCTCGCATTCTCCAATGACGATCCGGGCGCTGCCGCCCGAATCGTCAAGGCGTTTTCGAAGGACAACGACAAATTGGTGACGACAGTCGTGTCTTTGGGCGGGCAATTGCTCAAGCCCACGGATCTCGACCGCGTGGCTTCATTGCCCACGCGCGCGCAGGCGGTGTCGCAGTTGTTGGGTGTGCTCAAGGCGCCGATTTCGAAGTTCGTCGGTACGTTGGCGGCTCCCAACTCGAAGTTGGTGCGGACGCTGGCTGCCGTTCTCGAGGCGAAAAAGCTGCAGGCCGAGAAGAGCGGTGCGCCGGCATAGCCGGCGGGCGAATTGAACCTGATTCGAGTCGATATACCTTTTAAGTTTTTTGGAGAGTAAAGATGGCTGTTACTAAAGACGAAATCCTCGATGCGATTTCCAAGATGTCCGTCATGGAAGTGGTCGAACTGATTTCCGACATGGAGAAGAAGTTCAACGTCACGGCGGCTGCTCCCGTAGCGGCGGCCGCAGCGGGCGGTGGCGCCGCTGCTGCTCCGGCGGCCGAAGCGCAGACCGAGTTCACCGTGACGATGACCGAGTTCGGCGCCAACAAAGTGGGCGTCATCAAGGTCATCCGCGAGATCACGGGGCTGGGCCTGAAGGAAGCGAAGGACCTGGTCGAAGGCGCGCCTTCGACCGTCAAGGAAGGCATTCCGAAGGCGGATGCCGAGACGATCAAGAAGAAGCTCGAGGACGCCGGCGCAAAGGCTGCTATCAAGTAGTGACCGCCGCCGATAGCGCTAGGTTGACGGTTGTCGCTGAGAGAGCGGCAGCCGTCGCCTGCGCCTTTGATTTTGATTTGTTTTCTTTGCTCGCGGAGCGAGCACCTATCCGGGCGGGGTCGCTTAGACCCCGTTAATTTCGGCGCGTAGCGCCTAGGGGAATACATGGCTTATTCGTTCACCGAAAAGAAGCGCATTCGTAAGAACTTTGGCAAGCGGCCGAGCATTCTCGGCACGCCCTACTTGCTGGCGATCCAATTGGATTCCTACCGGCGATTCTTGCAGGCGGACGTGGCGGAATCCAAACGCGACGAAATCGGCTTGCATGCCGCCTTCGACAGCGTGTTCCCCATTTCCAGCTACTCCGGCAACGCCACGCTCGAGTACGTGAGCTATCGTTTGGGCGAGCCGGTCTTCGACGTCAAGGAATGCCAGCTTCGCGGCTTGACCTATGCGGCACCGCTGCGCGTCAAAGTTCGTCTCGTGGTGCTCGACAAGGAAGCGAGCGGCGCCAAGAAGCCCGTCAAGGACGTGCGCGAACAGGAGGTGTATTTGGGTGAATTGCCTCTCATGACCGACAACGGCACGTTCATCATCAACGGCACCGAGCGCGTCATCGTCTCGCAATTGCACCGCAGTCCCGGCGTCTTTTTCGATCACGATCGCGGTAAGACGCATTCGTCCGGCAAATTGCTGTTCTCCGCCCGCATCATTCCCTATCGTGGCTCATGGCTGGACTTCGAGTTCGACCCGAAGGACTGCGTGTTCGCCCGCATCGATCGCCGCCGCAAATTGCCGGTGACCATCATCCTGCGCGCGCTCGGCTACACCGAAGAACAAGTGCTCGACATCTTCTTCGAGAAGAATACGTTCTACCTGTCGAAGAAGGAGATCGAATTCGAAGTCATCCCGCAGCGCCTGCGCGGCGAGACGGCGGCGTTCGAGATCCGGGTCGGCAAGAAGGTCATCGTGGAAGAGGGCCGCCGAATTACCGCGCGCCACGTTCGCGAACTCGAAGAGGCGCAGGTCAAGCGCTTGCCCGTACCCACCGAGTACATGCAGGGCAAGGTTCTGGCGCACGATATCGTCAACACCGAAACCGGCGAGATCCTGGCCAAGGCCAATGAGATATTGACCGTCCCGACGGTGGGCAAGCTCATCGAGAACGGCGTCACGGAAATCCGCACCCTCTACGTCAACGATCTGGACCGCGGTCCTTATATTTCGGACACGCTGCGCATCGATCCGACCAAGACGCGCCTCGAAGCGCTGGTCGAAATCTATCGCATGATGCGGCCGGGCGAGCCGCCGACCAAGGACGCGGCGGAAAACCTGTTCCAGAATCTGTTCTTCAACGGCGAGCGCTACGATCTGTCGCCGGTCGGCCGCATGAAGTTCAATCGCCGCGTGGGCCGCGAGGAAATCACCGGCTCGGGCGTGCTCAGCAAGGAAGACATCATCGAGGTCATGAAGACCTTGATCGACATCCGCAACGGCAACGGTCATGTGGATGACATCGATCACTTGGGCAATCGCCGCGTCCGCAGCGTGGGTGAGATGGCGGAAAATGCCTTCCGCATCGGCTTGGTGCGCGTCGAGCGCGCCGTGAAGGAGCGCCTGACGATTGCAGAGAGCGAGCCCATCATGCCGCAGGAGATGATCAACGCGAAGCCGGTAGCGGCCGCGGTGAAGGAATTCTTCGGCTCCTCGCAGCTGTCGCAGTTCATGGACCAGAACAATCCGCTGTCGGAGGTCACGCACAAGCGCCGCGTCTCCGCATTGGGCCCAGGCGGCCTGACGCGCGAGCGCGCAGGATTCGAAGTGCGCGACGTGCATCCGACCCACTACGGACGGGTGTGCCCGATCGAAACGCCGGAAGGTCCGAACATCGGCCTGATCAACTCGCTGGCCGTGTATGCGCGGACCAACGATTACGGATTCCTCGAAACGCCGTATCGCCGTGTGTCGAACGGCAAGGTGACCGATCAGATCGATTACCTCTCGGCCATCGAGGAAGGCCAGTACGTGATCGCGCAGGCGAATGCGGCCCTCAATGAAAAGGGCGAGTTCACCGACGATCTGATTTCGTGCCGTACGCAGAACGAGTTCACCTTGTCCGCGCCCGACAAGATCGATTTCATGGACGTCAGCCCAAAGCAGATCGTGTCGGTGGCGGCTTCGCTGATCCCGTTCTTGGAACACGACGACGCGAACCGCGCGCTTATGGGCTCGAACATGCAGCGCCAGGCGGTGCCGACCCTGCGGTCGGAAACTCCGCTGGTGGGAACCGGCATGGAACGTGCCGTGGCCATCGACTCCGGCGTCACCGTGGTGGCGCGGCGCGGCGGCAGCGTGGACTCCGTCGACGCGTCGCGTATCGTGGTGCGGGTGAACGATGATGAGACGACCGCCGGCGAACCCGGCGTCGACATCTACTCGCTTACGAAGTACACGCGTTCGAACCAGAACACTTGCATCAACCAGCGTCCGCTGGTGCGTGCCGGTGACGCGATCAAGCGCGGCGACGTGCTGGCGGACGGTCCCTCGACGGATCTGGGCGAGCTAGCGCTCGGCCAGAACCTGTTGGTGGCCTTCATGCCGTGGAACGGCTACAACTTCGAGGACTCCATCCTCATCTCCGAGCGCGTGGTCGAGGAAGATCGCTTCACGACGATTCATATCGAAGAGCTGACTTGCGTGGCGCGCGACACCAAGCTGGGCCCTGAAGAAATCACGGCCGACATCCCCAACGTGGGCGATTCCGCCCTGGCCAAGCTCGATGAAGCGGGTATCGCATTCATCGGCGCGGAAGTTCGCGCCGGCGACATTCTGGTGGGCAAGGTCACGCCGAAGGGCGAGACGCAATTGACGCCGGAAGAGAAGCTGCTGCGCGCCATTTTCGGCGAGAAAGCGTCGGACGTGAAAGACACCTCGCTGCGCGTGCCCCCCGGCATGGACGGCACGGTGATCGACGTTCGCGTCTTCACTCGCGATGGGGTCGAGAAGGACTCGCGCGCACTGGCAATCGAGAAATCGGAACTCGAGCGGGTTCGCAAGGACTTGGCCGATCAGCAACGCATCCTGGAAGATGATTTGTTCCAGCGCGTGCGCGGAATGATCGAGGGCAAGGTCGTCGAAGCGGGCCCCAAAAAGCTGAAATCCGGTACGCCGGTCGACGAGGCGTACCTCGCCGATCTGCCGCGCGAACAGTGGTTCGAGATTCGCTTCAAGGATGAGGAGACCAATGCGCAGTTGGAGACCGTTTCCGAGCGCCTGAAGGGTCAGCGCAAGACCTTTGAAAAGCGCTTCGAAGAAAAGAAGGCCAAGATCACGGCGGGCGACGATTTGGCGCCGGGAGTGCTCAAGATGGTCAAGGTGTACCTGGCGGTCAAGCGCCGCGTGCAGCCGGGAGACAAGATGGCGGGCCGGCACGGCAACAAGGGCGTGATCTCGTCGATCGTACCGGTCGAGGATATGCCATACATGGCGGACGGCACGCCGGTGGACATCGTGCTGAACCCGTTGGGCGTGCCGTCGCGTATGAATATCGGCCAGATTCTGGAGACCCATTTGGGATGGGCCGCCAAGGGTTTGGGCGCCAAGATCGGCAAGATGCTGGAAGCGCAGCATGCCGTGGTGGAACTGCGCAAATTCTTAGGGCAGGTCTACAACGAGACCGGCGGCCAGAAGGAAGACATCAAGTCGATGAGCGACGCCGAAGTCATCGAACTTGCCAGTAATCTGAAAAAGGGCGTGCCGATGGCGACCCCGGTATTCGACGGCGCCAGCGAAGAGGAGATCAAGAATCTACTGACGCTCGCCGATCTGCCAACGTCCGGCCAGACCACGCTGCACGACGGGCGGACGGGCGAACAGTTCGACCGTCCGGTGACCGTGGGCTACATGTACATGTTGAAGTTGAACCATCTGGTCGACGACAAGATGCACGCCCGCTCCACGGGACCCTACAGCTTGGTCACTCAGCAGCCGCTGGGCGGCAAGGCGCAGTTCGGCGGTCAGCGCTTCGGTGAGATGGAAGTGTGGGCGCTCGAGGCGTACGGCGCCGCGTACACCTTGCAGGAAATGCTCACCGTCAAATCTGACGACGTCAACGGACGCACTCAGATGTACAAGGCGATTGTCGACGGCAACCACGAAATGAAGGCCGGCATGCCGGAGTCGTTCAATGTCTTGGTCAAGGAAATTCGTTCCCTGGCCATCAACATCGAACTTGAGAGCGAGGCTTAGATCCTATGAAAGATTTACTCAAATTGTTCAAGCAGCAAGTTCCGGTCGAGAATTTCGATTCGATCAAGATCGGCCTGGCGTCGCCGGACATGATCCGGTCTTGGTCCTACGGCGAAGTGAAGAAGCCGGAGACCATCAACTACCGCACGTTCAAGCCGGAACGCGACGGCCTGTTCTGCGCCAAGATCTTCGGTCCCGTCAAGGACTACGAGTGCCTGTGCGGCAAGTACAAGCGCTTGAAGCATCGCGGCGTGGTCTGCGAGAAGTGCGGCGTCGAAGTGACCCAGTCCAAGGTGCGCCGCGAGCGCATGGGTCACATCGAGCTGGCGAGCCCCACGGCGCACATCTGGTTCCTGAAGTCGCTGCCGTCGCGCATCGGGTTGATGCTCGACATGACCCTGCGCGAGATCGAGCGGGTGCTGTATTTCGAGGCGTTCGTGGTCGTCGATCCGGGCATGACGTCCTTGCAGCGTGGCCAGCTTCTCACCGATGAAATGTATCTCGAGTCCATCGAAGAGCACGGCGACGAGTTCGACGCGCGGATGGGCGCCGAGGCGGTGCATGAACTGCTCAAGTCCATGGATCTGCCGTCGGAAATCGTCAAGGTTCGCGAGGACATGGCGAACACCAACTCCGAGACGAAGATCAAGCGCCTATCGAAGCGGCTGAAGCTCATCGAGGCGTTCATGGAGTCCGGCAACAAGCCGGAGTGGATGGTGCTCACCGTATTGCCGGTATTGCCGCCCGACCTGCGGCCGTTGGTGCCGCTCGACGGCGGCCGCTTTGCGACCTCCGATTTGAACGATCTGTACCGCCGCGTCATCAACCGCAACAACCGCCTTCGCCGGCTTCTGGAGCTGAACGCGCCGGACATCATCGTGCGCAACGAAAAGCGCATGTTGCAGGAAGCGGTCGATGCTCTTCTGGACAATGGCCGCCGCGGCCGTGCCATCACCGGCACGAACAAGCGTCCGTTGAAGTCCCTGGCCGACATGATCAAGGGCAAGCAGGGCCGGTTCCGTCAGAATCTGCTCGGCAAGCGCGTGGATTACTCGGGACGTTCGGTCATCGTCGTGGGTCCGACCCTGCGACTGCACCAGTGCGGATTGCCGAAGAAGATGGCGTTGGAATTGTTCAAGCCCTTCATCTTCTCCAAGCTGCAGCTGCGCGGCGAGGCCTCGACCATCAAGGCGGCAAAGCGCCTCGTGGAGCGTGAGGGACCGGAAGTGTGGGACATCCTGGAAGAGGTGATCCGCGAACATCCCGTGCTGCTCAACCGCGCCCCGACGTTGCACCGCTTGGGCATCCAGGCGTTCGAGCCGGTGTTGATCGAGGGCAAGGCGATTCAGCTGCATCCGCTGGTTTGCACGGCCTTCAACGCCGACTTCGACGGCGATCAGATGGCCGTGCACGTGCCGCTGTCCATCGAGGCTCAGCTCGAAGCACGCGCGTTGATGATGTCGTCAAACAACATTCTGTCGCCCGCGAACGGCGATCCCATCATCGTGCCGTCCCAGGACGTGGTGCTCGGGTTGTACTACATGACCCGCGAAAAAGTCGGCGCCAAGGGCGAGGGCATGGCCTTCAGCGACGTCGCCGAAGTCCACCGTGCCTATGAGAGCCGCAACATCGATCTGCAGGCCAAGGTCCGGGTTCGGCTATCCGAATACATCCGCGACGCCAAAGGGCAACTGGCGCAAAACATTCGCGTGGTCGACACCACGGCCGGCCGGGCGCTCCTGTCGGAGATCCTGCCGCGTGGGCTGTCGTTCGACGCGATCAATCAGGACATGACCAAGAAGATCATTTCCGCGACGATCAACCTGTGCTACCGCACGGTGGGTCTGAAGGAGACCGTCGTGTTCGCGGACCAATTGATGTACACCGGATTCCAGTACGCGACCCGCGCCGGGGTGTCGATCGGCGTGGACGACATGGTCGTGCCGCAACAGAAGATCAAGATTCTGGCTACGGCCGAGCGCGAAGTGAAGGAAATCCAGGAGCAGTATGCCTCGGGTCTCGTCACCAACGGTGAGCGTTACAACAAGGTGGTGGATATCTGGTCGCGTACCAATGACCAAGTGGCCAAAGCCATGATGGAGAAATTGGGTACCGATGAGGTCACCGACACCAAGGGAAACAAGGTCCGGCAGAAGTCGTTCAATTCGATCTTCATGATGGCCGACTCCGGCGCCCGCGGCTCCGCCGCGCAGATTCGGCAGCTGGCCGGCATGCGCGGCCTGATGGCGAAGCCCGACGGTTCCATCATCGAAACGCCGATCACGGCAAATTTCCGGGAGGGCTTGAACGTACTGCAGTACTTCATCTCCACTCACGGTGCACGCAAAGGCTTGGCCGATACGGCCTTGAAGACCGCCAATTCCGGCTACCTCACTCGACGGTTGGTCGATGTGGCGCAGGACCTGGTGGTGACCGAGATCGATTGCGGCACGAGCTTCGGCTTGTCGATCACCCCGATCGTCGAAGGCGGCGACGTGGTCGAAGGCTTGGGCGAGCGCGTGCTGGGCCGTGTGGCCTCGGAAGACGTGGCCGTTGCGTCTACCAGCGAAGTGTTGGTCAAGGCCGGTACGTTGATCGATGAAAAGCTGGTCAAGCTCCTGGAGAAGATGGGCATCGATCAGGTCATGGTGCGTTCGCCCATCACCTGCGAGACGCGTTACGGCGTTTGCGCTCAGTGCTACGGCCGCGATTTGGGCCGTGGTCATCGCATCAACATCGGCGAAGCGGTGGGCGTCATCGCGGCGCAGTCGATCGGCGAGCCGGGAACTCAGCTCACCATGCGCACCTTCCATGTCGGCGGCGCGGCGTCCCGGGCGGCAGCGGCCAATGGTGTCGAGGTCAAGTCGAAGGGCACAATACGGCTGCACAACATCAAGACCGTGCGGCATGAGAAGGGTCACCTGGTCGCGGTATCGCGCTCCGGTGAATTGGGCGTGGTCGATGAGTTCGGCCGCGAGCGCGAGCGCTACAAGATCCCGTACGGCGCCACCATCACGGTGAACGATGCCGATGTGGTGACGGCCGGTCAGTCGGTGGCGAATTGGGACCCGCATACCCACCCCGTGGTCACGGAAGTGGCCGGCATGATCAAGTTCTCCGACTTCGTCGACGGCATCACCGTCGCGACCCAGGTGGACGACGTCACCGGTCTGTCCAGCACCGTCGTGCTCGATCCGAAGCAACGTGGTTCGGGCGGCAAGGACCTGCGCCCGGTCGTGCGTTTGACCAATGCGAAGGGCAAGGAAGTCACCTTCGCCAATACCGACATCCCGGCGGTCTATGCGCTGCCTGCGGGCGCCATCGTCAGCCTGGAAGACGGATCCAAGGTGTCGGTGGGCGATGTCATTGCGCGTATCCCGCAAGAGTCGTCGAAGACGCGTGACATCACCGGCGGTCTGCCGCGGGTTGCTGACTTGTTCGAGGCCCGCAAACCGAAGGATTCCGCGATTTTGGCGGAACGCAGCGGTACGGTCAGTTTCGGCAAGGAGACCAAGGGCAAGCGCCGCTTGATCATCACCAGCGAGGCCACCGACAAGTACGAAGAGTTGATACCGAAGTGGCGTCATCTCAACGTGTTCGAGGGCGAGCAAGTCGAAAAGGGCGAAGTCATTGCCGACGGCGAGCCCAATCCGCATGACATATTGCGCCTCCAGGGCGTCGAGGCCTTGGCGAACTACCTGGTTCGCGAAATCCAGGACGTCTATCGATTGCAGGGCGTGAAGATCAATGACAAGCACATTGAAGTCATCGTGCGGCAGATGTTGCGTAAGATCGAAGTGCTCGATGCCGGCGATTCGGCGCTGCTCCGCGGCGAACAGATGGATCGCGGCCGTCTTCTCGATGTCATTGCGAAACAGAAGATCGAGGGTAAGCATCAGTCGACCTGGGAACCCATGTTGTTGGGCATTACCAAGGCTTCGCTGGCCACCGAGTCTTTCATTTCGGCAGCTTCGTTCCAGGAAACCACCCGCGTCCTCACCGAGGCGGCGGTCCGCGGGCTCAAGGACGATCTGCGCGGCCTGAAAGAGAACGTGATTGTTGGTCGACTCATTCCCGCGGGCACCGGCTTCGCGTATCATGCTCGACGTCGACGTGCATTCGACGACAGCCGCCGCCGCAGCTTCATGGATGTGAGCGGTGGAATGGGCGACTCGGATGACACTGTACCGGCGGGGGATACTGAAGCTGCTGAATAAAAAATAAGAAGCATCTTAAAGACATGGCCTCGGACTTGGCTCAAGTTCGAGGCCTTTTTTATGTGCGCCCGGCAGGGCGCACTCATTCGGGGGGTGAAAGTCCCCTACACAGCCGACATGGGCAAGTGTTAGCGGAAGGCAACGGTTTCCCGG